>Ga0316217_10001481_pt1 | contig 30443 bp, 17 predicted proteins | sample 1anoAmetaG_FD_203633 | JGI IMG/M metagenome (GOLD analysis project Ga0316217, IMG submission 203633) | Freshwater microbial communities from Trout Bog Lake, Wisconsin, USA - 1anoA | ecosystem: Environmental > Aquatic > Freshwater > Lake > Hypolimnion/Profundal zone | place: USA: Wisconsin... | reverse complement strand
CCGGAGTATGCGCTGCGGCTCAACAAGCCATAACGCCTGTGGAGCAGGAGCTTCCGGCCGCACAAATCCACGACCTGGGCGGCTTTTTCGGCCAGCGCTGGCAGGCCAACCGGGACGGTTCGCTCAAGAACCTGGACATCGAGCAGTTTGTCCGCATGTTGGAAGACAAACGCATGCGCGATTGGTGGTGGATCGGGGAACAGCCGGGCAAGTGGTTGGAATCATCCGTGCTATCATGCGGCGTGGCCAAAGATGCCGCGTTCGAAGCCCGGACGCGGGAGATGCTGAGGCGCATGGTCAAATCCCAGGAAGCCGGCGGTTACCTGGGCATTACCAGCCCCGCCGTGCGCACGGAGCAAAAACCGCTGCGCGGCATGGATCCCTATGAACAATACTTCATGTTTCACGGCTTGCTGACCGCCTACGAGGAATGGGGTGACCACGCCGCACTCGAGGCCGCCACCAAGCTTGGCGACTATTACGTCAACCACATCGGCCCGGGCAAGGCCGAGTTCTGGCCCAGTCCATATCGCCCGCCGGAAAACGTCCACAGTGTTATTTGTTCGCAGGCGGCGTGGATGCCGGCGGATGCCGTCCAACCGGAGAAACGCTACGTCCATTCGGAAATTGCCGGGCATACCGCGCACTATGGCTTTGAAGGGACGCTGGTCATCGATCCGATCCTGCGGCTGTATCAAGCCACCGGCGAAAAGCGCTTTCTGGACTGGGCCCAGTGGGTCATCAGCCGCATGGATACCTGGAGCGGTTGGAACAGTTTCTCGCGGCTCGACGATGTGGCGGCTGGCAAGATCGGGATCCATGAACTCCAGCCGTATGTCCACTCCCACACGTTCCAGATGAATTTCCTGGGTTTTCTGCGGATGTACCAGATCACTGGCGACGCATCCTACCTGCGCAAGATGGAAGGCGCGTGGAAAGACATTGTGGAACGCCAGATGTACATCACCGGCGGCGTGAGCGTGGGGGAACACTTTGCGCCCGGCTACGACCGCCCGCTGGAAGGCGGCGTGGTGGAAACCTGCGCCAATATGTCATGGATGCAGATTAACCAGGCGTTGCTGGAACTTACCGGCGACACCCGCTATGCCGATGTGGAGGAGCGGTTGCTGCTCAACCACGTTTTTGCTTCGCAAGAGGTCGACGGCACCTCGTACCGCTATCACACGCCGCCGAACGGTTTTAAGCCGGAATCTTATTTCCACGGGCCGGATTGCTGCACCGCCAGCGGGCATCGGCTGGTGGCCCTGCTGCCCAAATTCTTTTATGCCCAGGCCAAGGGGGCTTTGGTGGTCAATCAGTATGTGCCCTCCACCGCCGATTTTAAGTTGGCGGACGGGGCGCAAGTAACACTCGTGCAGGAAACCCGCTATCCCGAGGAAGAAACGGTGGCCTTGAAGGTGACGCCGAACGCCCCGGCGCCGTTTGCCCTCAAGCTGCGCATGCCCGGCTGGTGTGATAAACCCGAGGTCGCGGTCAACGGGGTGGCGCAGACCGGCGTCAAACCGGGCGGCTACCTGACGCTGGAGCGCCGTTGGCAAAGAGGGGACGTGGTACAGTTACGCTTCCCGATGGCCGCACGCTGGATACAGCACGATCACCTGCCCGCCGACAAGCCACGCTGGGGCGTCATGCGGGGGCCGGTGGTCTACGTGGCGGACACCTTATGGTGGGATGTCAAAGAGATGGCGGCACCCGGGTACCTGGCCCGGGAACTCGCGGCGGTACCCAATTCGCCGCTAATGCCCGAACCCCCGCCAATGGCCGGGGTTTTGGGACCAGCCTTGCGGGCGGAGTTTCAATCGGTCACGGGTCCAAAGGTCCACGCGCTGCTGGTGCCGTTTGCCAATGTGGGGCGCTGGTATCGGGATCCGGCCGCCAAGCCGGAGCGCAACTCCAAGGCCTATTCCTACGCGCTCTGGCTGACCACCGCGGACACGGCAGAATTTGCCGAAATGTCCGAAGCCGCCACACGTGACCAGGAAGCCGCCGCGTTGGCGCTGCAATCCATCGACCTGGTGAAGATTGGCGACGCGGCGCAGGAACGGGCACACAAGCTGGAGCCGGGTTCATCTAACGAGGGCACATTCAAAGGCCGCGTGTATCGTCACGGCCGGAAATTTGGCTGGACCGTGAAGGTTTCTCCGGAAGCCGCCACCAATCTTATTGTCACCTACTGGGGCGAAGACCTGGGGCGCCAGTTCGATGTCCTGGTCAATGGCGAAAAGCTGGCGACCGAGACACTGCACGCCGAGAAACCAGGCGCGTTTTTCGAACGGTGCTACCCCATTCCGGTGGAGGTCGTTGCGGGCAAGACCGATGCATTGGGGCAGAAGGTCGAAACCCTCCGCGTAACATTCCGCAGCTGCAACAACGCCGTAGCGGGCGGGGTTTTTGGCCTGCGCACCGCGCTGGCCAAGCCCGGGAAGTAAGCCGTATCATGACAAAATAGCAATGGGAACGGCTTCATAACAAGCATTCAGAACAAAGGAACACGAATATGACCAACCGCACCTCCTTTACACTTCCCGCCTTGCTGCTGACGCTGTTGGCCGTCTTGCCGGCAGTGCGCCACGCGACCGCCGCGGACTCCCCGCCCGCCTCCGACGACGCGGTACTGGTTCTAAGTTTCTTCCGCGATAACGGCCAGGCGGGCATCTTTGCCGCCAGCAGTCCGGATGGAATTCACTTCACTCCGCTCAATGCTGACCGGCCGGTCATGAAGCCCGCCTCCTGGCCGGGGCAAGCCCTCACGCGTGATCCGTCCATGGTTTACCGGGATGGCAGGTTCCACGCCGTATGGACCTCCAACTGGGCCGGCAATGTCTTCGGCTATGCCGAATCGCCCGACCTCAAGCAGTGGTCCGAACCGGTCAAGGTCCAGCCGTTCCCGGAGTCCCTGCCGGTGGCGGATCAGCCGCGCAACGTCTGGGCGCCGGAAATCTGCTGGGATCCCTTCCAGAAAAACTACGCAATTTTCTGGTCCACCACCACGAAAAACACCAAAGGCCACCGCATTTTTGTTACCCGCACTACCGACGGGAAAACGTTCACGCCGGCCCAACGATTCTTTGACCAGAAATTCAGTTCCATTGACGGCATGATGGCCTTTGATGCCCAAGGTGCGGCCGATCCCAATGCGGGGCGCTGGGTGCTGGTGCTCAAGAACGAAGAGGAAATCAAGAACGGCGGGAAGAACCTGCGCCTCACTTTTGCCCCGGCGGATTTTTCCAAGCCGTGGGAACCCGTCAGCGGCCCCATCGCCGGGCCGGGTTCAACCATCCGCCCCAAGGAGATGGCGGAGGGACCGTCACTGCTCCGATGGCAAGGACAGTGGTTCTTGTACTGGGACGCCTTTGCCAACGGCCATTACTCCCTGGCTACCTCGCCGGACCTGAAAACATGGACTGACCGAACGGCGGAATTAACGATGCCCGCCCATCCGCGGCATGGCACGGTGTTTGTCGCACCAAAGGCCGCCATAGCCCCCGCAACAACGGGGGCGACACCGTGATTAATCAAGGCCAATACGCCGTCATATCGGCCCTTTTGCTGGCTATCGCGCTGGTGGGCTGCCGTGAGGTTTCGGTGGAATCGCCGGCCACGCAGGCGGCGCTCTACCCCAGAATTGATCTCCAGAAAGACTGCGGGGCCAAAGGTGACGGAATGGCCAACGACACCGCCGCTTTTCAGAAAGCCGCCGCATGGATTCAAAAAGCCGGCGGCGGCACGCTCATGATTCCCCGCGCCACCTACATGGTGGGTAAACAAGAACACGTTGCAGGCCAAACGCCATACTATCAGCCCGCGCAGGTTTTCATGGTCAAGGGGGTTAACTTCTTGTTGATTGAAGGTCACGGCGCGACGTTGCGCTGCGCGCCGGGCCTGCGGTACGGCTCATTCGATCCCACGACCGGTGCCGTCTACAACCCGTCCAAGATGCCGTTTACGGATTACAACTACGTGGCACAGGCCGTCCCCATGTTCAACATCTCCAACTCGCGGCACGTCACCATTCATGATGTCGAACTCGACGGCAATAGTCCCCACTTTATTCTGGGCGGATCGTGGGGCGACACGGGACGGCAGTTGGGCGGCGATGGCATTTTGCTTTTCGGCAACACGGACGTGCAGGTAAGCTACGTCCAAAGCCACCATCATCCGCGTGATGGCATGATGATCGGCTGGCCAGGCTTGAAAGAGAGCGCTCCGGCCACGCCGCATACCTTGACCGACTGTGCCTTTGAGTTTAACGGACGCCAGGGACTTTCCTGGGTTGGGGGACGCGGCCTCCACGCCCGCCGCTGCCAGTTCAACCATACCGGGCGTGCCATGGTGGGCGGCGCCAATCTGTGCAGTGCGCCGGCGGCGGGGCTGGACATCGAAGCGGAGGATTCAGTTTGCCGCGACGGCGACTTTGCGGATTGCGCGTTCATAAATAATGCCGGTTGCGGCATGGTGGCCGATTCGGGCGACGGCGGCTACACGACCTTCGTGCGCTGCACCTTTTGGGGCACGACGTCCTGGAGTGCGTGGAGTTCCAAGCCGGGTCTGAAATATGAGAATTGCAACTTCCACGGCAGCATCGTGCATGCCCACGGAGCGCCCGATCCCGCCTTGGCCACGCGTTGGATAGGCTGCACCTTCGACGACCAGCCTTGGAAGGATGGCCCGCGGCCTTATGGCCGCTTCCTGGTGGAAATCAACGGCCCCCTGCCAAACGTGACGTTTGACGCCTGCACCTTCACCGCCCATGCCCGCCAGAGCGTCTGGTGTTCGGGTGCGGGCGTGCAGTTCTCCGCCTGCACGTTTACCCATAAGAACGCCGCACTGGGCACGGGCGAATTTCAGGGCCTTATCCGCGGCAGCGTGCTGCGCGGCTGTTGCTTCAACGAGGATTTTCCCCCTGCAACCAAAGCTTCGTGGTACATCGCGGCGGAAGGCACGCGTATTGTTGACGGCAAGCCGACCACGGTGGACGGCCCCTGCGTGCATTGGGGCCGCCCCGGCGGAGCGCTCGGTCGCTTGCCCCCGACGCCTGAACCCAAATGACACGCAACGCGGCATATTCTCAACCTCAAATGCCTGCACGCAATATTTCATGTTAACTGTGGTAAGTTGAAAACACGGGAGACCGGGCGTGAGACGAAACCAATGGATAGCGAGCGCCGTTCTGCTCGCGGGCGTGCTGGTGGCCAGCGCCCGCGGCGCGGCACCCTTCCCGCTAACCGACAAAACTCTTGTCGCCTGGGCGGCACCGGCAACGTTGACGCAACGCGGCGGCAGCGTGCTGACCCTTGACGATCGCGCCGGCGGTTTCGACGGTATTGTCTTTGGCGAGCTTTCCCCGGGTAAATGGATGGCCGGCAGCGATATGTTCCACCGCACCGAACACCGGCAATCCGCGTGGCCGACGGAGATTGCCGACGCGCATACGTTCGTGCAACTCGCGATTGTCTACCGTGCCGCCGAGATCACGGTCTACCGCGCGGGGAAGCAATACGAGCGCCACCATATTGACCAGCCGCAGGAGTTCGGAAAACAGAGCGCGGTGGTCATCGGCCTGCGGCACCTGGAGGCGGCCGACCACGCCTGCTTTGCCGGCGCCATCGCCGACGCCCGCATTTACAATGTGGCCCTGACGGCCCAGCAGATCGGAGCCCTGCAACCGGGCGAACTTTCCGACCCCAAGCCCCTGGCGTGGTGGAATTTCAAAACTGGCAAGGCGGAGGATGCGATGGGCACTTTCCCCCCGGCCAGGCTGGTCGGCGCCGCCCGCATCGCCGAGGGCAAACTGCTGCTCGATGGCCATGAAAGCTATATGGTAACGCCGGCCGATGCCGGTCCCCCAGCCCCGCCGGAACCGTTGCCGCATTTTGATTCGCCCATCGGCTATCGCCCCACGACCAATGCCCTGGCCGATACGATTCCGTTCTTCTGGAAGGGCGACTATCACGTTTTCTTTCTGCGTGTGGCCCCCCATACGCCGTGGGAACACATTGTCTCGAAAGATCTGGTTCATTGGCGGGAACTGCCGACCGCTTTGGCGGCCAGCGGCCCGCCCGACGGCCCCGACGGTGGAAACATGTTCACCGGCAGCGTCACCGAGCGTCAAGGCACGTTTCATATTTTTTACACCGGCGACAATGGCAACAACCCCCGCGGCACGGAATTCATCTGCCACGCCACCAGCCCAGACCTGATCACCTGGACCAAACACCCCGACGAGGCACTGGCACCCGATGGCGTGCTGTACAGCAACACCCGGCAGCGCGACTTCCGTGATCCCTATGTCTTCTACAACGATGCCGAGAAACGCTGGTGGATGATCTTCTTCGGCAATGACGCCAAGACCCATCATGGCGTCCAAGGCCTGGCGATTTCCGACGATCTGACGAAATGGGAATTCCAGCCGCCGCTCGACGGCGCCGGCGGGCAGGAATGTCCCGATCTGTTCCGTATCGGCGACAAATGGTGCCTTATCGGCGGCGATCACTACAGCATCGCCGACACCCCGCGCGGTCCCTATCGTCAGCCGCCGGTAAGCGCCATGATTGACCGCCCAAATATCTACGCCGCCAAGCGTATGTTCGACGGCCAGCGCCACATCTGGACCGGCTGGGTGTGGGATATTCCCAGCCACCGCGACGGCGGCCGGGGCGCCTGGGGCGGCACCCAATGCCTGCCGCGCGAACTTTATGCCGGCCCCGAAGGGCAGGTTTACAGTAAACCGGCGGCCGAGGTCTCAGCGGTATTTTCGAAAGCGGTCCTGCAACGCCCAGACTTTACTGTCGATGCCACCAGCATCTTCGACGTGCCTGATCACTACATGCTGGAATGCCAGGTGCAATTGGATCCCAAGGCGGAACTGGTGATCGCCCTGCGGCAACAACCCGACAGCGGCAAAGCGTACCGATTGGCGCTGAATCCTGAAAAGAAGGAAGCGCATCTCAGCAGTCCACGTTTTAATTACCAGCGTCCGTGTCCGGTGGACATTACGCGTCCGATCAAATTCCAGGCATTCGTGCAGGGTACGATCATCGAATGCTTCATCAACGACCAGTATGCCGAGACCTGCCGCGCCTACGATTACCAGCACGGAAAACTCGCCTTCGCGGTTCACGGCGGCACGGCCAAGGTCCACGACCTGGCAGTCAAGGTTGCCAAATGATTATGAATCAACTTACAGCCCTCATCCGCGCCGTGCCGCGATCCGTGGTCGGCCGCATTGGAGCGGCGGCGTTTAGCCTCCTGCTCAGCCTGCCAATTGGTAATGCCGCGGCGGGAAACGGCGACTCGGGTTATCCGCACTTCTTCGCTGTCAAGGGCACCAGTATCGTGGATCCCGCCGGCCATGAAGTTCGGTTCCAGGGCATGAATCTGGCCTGGCCGGCATTTTTCTCCTATGCGCAGGCACCGGCCGCGGATTCTTATCAGGATACCAATCCCGCGGCGGACGATTGCACCGACAACCAGGTGCGGTTTGCCGAGCAATTTCTCGCGACCAACCCGCCGTGGGGCGTGACCCGTCATCAGGCCGATACCTACTTTCCAAAGTTCAAGGAGCGGTTCATCCAGGAGGAGGATCTACAGCGCATGGAACGCTACGGCGTGAACCTCGTGCGCTTTATGGCTGCGTGGCGCGATTTTGACCGCCCGTGTCACGGCCAGCCGGAGCCCTATTATTACCTCGACAAACTTATCACCGCGGCCCGGCACCACGGCATTTACATCCAAATCTGCCTGGTGCTGGAAAAAGGTGCCGATTCCAATACCCGGGATTTGATCTCGGCAACCGGTTCCAGGGGCCAACAGTTCCGCGACGTATTTGCCGATCGCTGGGTCCAAATCGCCACACGGTATGCCTCCGAACCGGTGATCGCGGCTTATGACCTGATGAATGAGCCGGCCTGGTGGGGCGCGGACCCGAACCGCCCCGCCAACTACAACCAGGCCTTCTACCTCACGATCCAGGCCATCCGGAAGATCGACCGGAACCATCTCATCGCCGTCGAGGGTGATCACTGGGCCAAGCCGGATGGCGCCCCGGAACTTCTTACCCGGCCGCACCCCTTGGACAATTCCGTCGCGGGCGATCCGGCCGGCCGGCTGTTCTGGTCATTTCACAGCTACCGCCAGGACGACCCGGCGCCCGGCGCGGGCGCCCCGGTGGCCTTCTGGCAACGCGTGCGGGATCTCCAGATCAAGTGCCAGGTTCCCGTCCAAGTGGGCGAGATCGGCCTGCACCAAGGTCAGGGCGCGTGGGGCCAGGCCAACTGGGATCTGTTTGCCGCCCATCGCTGGAGCTGGTTGTACTGGTCCTGGAAAGAGACACTGCCCGGGTACTTCGCGCCGCTCCATCTCTATCCGACGTTCTATGAATCCGCGTTGCCCCACAGCCACAGCTTCACCGATTTTGTCCTCGATTTGCAACTCGCCCACCTCCTGGGCCATGAGAAAGCCACGCTCGACGCGCTGTTTGCCGCGGGTGCGGCCCGGCGCGGCAACTACCAGACCGGGCGCTATCGCCTGCCGGCAGACGCACCCGCCGCCGCCCAACGACGCAACTTCATCACGTGCCTGAACTACAGCCTCAAACGGTTCCGTGGCTACCAGATCGACCCGCAAACGGTGGCCGACCGCGCCGGGATCGAGACTGCCCTGGCCGATTTTCAAAATACCCATTTCCGCGCCATCTGGCCATGGCCCGACGGGAAATTTGATCAGGCGATGGAACAGCTCAATACCCCTGTGGGACATAAGAATGCTGGTTGGATGACATGGAACTGGGGCGACAATCTCGAGGCGGTTATACGCGCGCGCCTGGCCCGGCCATAACCGGGCGGTCCAGCCGGACAAAGGACCATCGTTGGCGGGAATTGCGGCTACGGAAGGACAGGTATTCTATGAAACCTTTTGGCAGGAAACCCATTCCAGCCCTCATCTGCGTGGTCTTGCTGCTGACCCCGTTGGCCACGCTTGGCGGCGTTGTGCCCAACACGCCACTCGTGGATGCCACGACATTGCATCACAAGGTAATGTGCGGATACCAGGGATGGTTTCGCTGCCCCGGGGATGCGGCCGATCTGGGCTGGGTGCATTGGAGCCGCAATGCCCAGCGCATCGCACCCGAGACGTTGACGTTCGAGATGTGGCCGGACATGCATGAATACCCCACGACGGAACGCTACCTGGCCCCGGGGTTCACGTATCCCGACGGCACTCCGGCGGACCTGTTCAGCTCCGACAACGCCGCCACGGTACTACGGCATTTCGCCGAGATGCGCCAGTACGGTATTGACGGCGCGTGGCTGCAACGCTTTGTGGTCGGGTTGCCCGGCGCACCGGTGGCGCAAACGTATCCGTCGAACTGGCGCGTGCTCCAGCATGTGCGGGCGGCGGCGCAGCAGACCGGCCGGGCGTGGGCGATTTCCTACGACATCGCCGCCATGCCCACCGACCGCATCTTCCAGACGCTCACGACCGATTGGAAGAAACTGGTGGACGACCAGATCGTCGCCGACCCGCGTTACCTGCACGAAGGCGGTCGGCCGGTGGTGCAAATCTGGGGTTGTTATTACCACAATCCGCACAACCGCATGACCGCGGAACTAGGCCATCAACTGGTCGATTTCTTCAAAACCAACAGGCGTTACGCGGCGTTCGTAGTGGGCGGCGGCGACTGGGACTGGCGCCGCAATCCGGACGCCGTATGGCAGAAACTGTTCCGCCGCTTCGACGCCTACGCGCCATGGAACATCGGCAACTACACCCAGGACGCCGCCGGCGCCAAACACGCCGCCACGCATTACTGGGCGGAGGATAAACTGGAGTGCGCCAAGGCCGGCATGGTCTGGCTCCCGGTCGTCTATCCCGGTTTCAGTTGGGACAACCTGCAGCGGTTGACGCCCGGCAGCAGCAATATTCCGCGCCGCGGCGGCAAGTTCCTGTGGGAGCAATTCCACGCCCTGGCGGCACTGCATGTCGATACCGTTTATGTCGCCATGTTCGATGAAGTCGATGAGGGCACCGCCATCTTCAAAGTCACCAGCACGCCGCCGACGCAGGGCCATTTTGTCGGTTACGAAGGGCTCCCCAGCGATTGGTATTTGCGCCTCGTCGGCGAGGGCGGCCGGCGGCTGAAACCGGGCCTCCCGGTTCCCGCGGAAATTCCCATACAGCCCTAGCCCGTTCGGTGGCCGCAGACCCCAATACGGCATGATGGTCCCGGTCGCCTTGCAGGGGGCCGGCGGCGCCGCGGTTAGGGATGGTTCTACTCCCGTAATTTTCCTTCTATAATATGTGCTCGGCCTTGAACCATGCCCGCAATTGAACTCAAGATGCCATGACTTTATGCATTTACATGATTTGGAACTGGATCCTTGATAACACAAGGGACCATGAGCATGAACAACACTACCGCCTTCGCCACCCTGCTGCTGGCTATACTGGCCGCACCGTGCGTTCGCCCGGAACCGGCGCACGCTGCCGATGCGCCGGACGTTAACCGCACGCCACCGATTGTCGGGGCGATCCGCTGGGACGGGTGGTATGGTCAAGGCCCGGTGGTGCAGCAGACCCAACGCACGCTGGGTCCGCAGAAATATCATTTCCGGCTGCCGTGGTTTGCCCGCGTGCTAAGCGCCGGCCAGGTCCAGATCAATGGGGACACGCCGGAGATTATCGCCCAGGAACTCGCTTATGCCGCGCAGGCCGGGCTGAATTACTGGGCATTCGTCGATTATTGGAGCGACGTGGAATTAACCCGCGCGCTGCGGCGCTATCAGGCCGCAACGGACAAGCGCGGCGTACGCTATTGTTTTGTCGAAGAAGGTGGCCGGCTCGACAGCATCGGCGCCGGTGGATGGGCACGGCTCGTCGACAATTTCAAAGATCCAAACTACCAGACCGTGCTCGCGGGGCGTCCCCTGCTCTTCGTTTTCGGAAAACCCAGGCATCTCGGAAAAGCCCAATGGGAGGGCCTGGGCGCTGCCGCCGTGGCGGCCGGGCTTAAGCGGCCTTATCTCGTACTCATGGGCTGGCAGCCCGAACAGGATGCCAAGGACATGGAAACGCTCGGCTTCGACGCGGTCTCGGCCTACGCCGGTGGCGGAAGTTACAGCATGAAGCCGCCATCTTACGGGGAGCAGTGCGCTGCCATCCAACGCCAGCGCTGGGACAAGTGCCGGGCGCTGCGGATTCCGTGCGTCACCCTCGCCAGCGCGGGCTGGGACACGCGCCCGCGCAACGAGCGCCCGCCGCCGTGGATCAAGTGGGTGACCCCGACGCCGGATAGCACGCCACCAGAACAGCAGCAACCGCTCATCGACGCCGTGACCGCCACGCCCGATGAACTTGCCGCGCACCTCCGCGCGGCGGTGGAATGGACGCAGCACAACCGCGACATCAATCCCAGCAATGCGATCATTATTTACGCGTGGAACGAGAACGATGAAGGCGGCTGGCTCATCCCCACGCGGGACGCCGCTGGCCGCCCGAATGAGGAACGCATCCAGGCACTACACAACGTGCTGCGTGCCGCCCCGGCACTGGCACCTTCGCCCCCAACGAGGACAACCACCTCGGCGCAGTGATCGTCAAGTGACGGCACCTGTAGTAAACTCCCGCAGGTCCAAGTGCGCCTGTATACGCCGTCTTGAGGAATTCGTTCCATGAGTTGTTTGCGTGCCATGGGTATCTTGATTCTTTCGGTCCTCCTGGTTTCAGGTTCCGTTTCTGCCCAGATCGCGCCCACTCCGATCCAACGGTCGATGGCGATGCCCTTGGTTGGCCAACCGGTCATGCTCTGCGTTCCCGAGGCCGGCGGCCAGACGTGCCGGATCGCCGATGCAAAGGGCAAGACGACGGACCTGGCGCTGGACGCGACCGGTCATGCAAACTGGATGCCCGCCCGCTACGGGAAATATCACTTGCAATGCGGCCCCGCAGCGTTGGGCATTTGGGTGTTGGCACGGCCGATGCTATTCCATTGGTGGGATGGAACCGCCGGCCCGCGCTACGCCACCGTGGTAATGGCCCGGGAGAAGTTGCGTGACTATTGCCGCATCCGGGGCATCATTCCCGTGCACTGGGCGGTGGGGGAATCGCAGGCACGCCCCGGGCAGGGGCCGCGGCGCTTTACGCGGTCGGAGCAATGGCTGGAATCCTGGTATGGGAACGTGGCGCAGAAGCAAAGCGGTGGCATCGCACTCGATGAGTTGTTTGGCGGCGACCGTCCAGAAACGCTGGCGATCTGCCAGGCGATCGCGCTGTTGCGGCAGAAAGCCGGGCCGGAGTTCTGTATCAGCGTCTACTTTTCGGGCGTGGAAGACGGGTTTGCCGCCGGCGCGCAGATGCTCAAGGACGCCGGCGTAATCGGTATGGAAGAAAACTACTGGGGCGACGAAAAGCTCTATCGCAAGCGCTGGAATGATATTCGGCGCTACGGTTTGGAACGCCAGACGGTATTCTCGCTGGCACCGGGCTTCAAGGATAACGCGTCGCACGTATCCGGGCCGTTGAATGTGGCAGACGTGCGGGCTTGTTTTGCCATGAGTCGGCGCACCGCCCCGGAGGCGCCCGGGATCAGCATTTTCAATGCCTACCATCGGCCGGACCTCGATGCCGCCGCCGACCAGGCCATCGAGGACTATTTCCTCAAGCCGGTGGTCTCTTTGGTGCCGGTGCAGGATGGTGAAAACAAAAACGTTGCCGCGTGGAACATCGGTAATGAAGACGCCGCGGGTTTCCTTGTGCAGTGGCTGGACCAAGCCGGCAAGGCCCTGAGCCCCGAGATTCCACTGCCAACACTGCTCCCGCAGGGCAAAGCGCTGCTGGCGATCCCTCCGGACGCCAACTCTTTGCGACTGCTTAATCCGCCCGATACCGTGAACCTCTATCCTGACGGCAAATGCGCCGTATAGTGAGGCGGTGATCCAAAACTGTTCCGGCGGTTTAAGCACGGGGCACCAGTCCCGGTACAATAGCCATGTTACGGGAGGATTCCATGCTCAGGTTGCCGTTTCCGGATAGACACGTATGCATCGCACTGGTCGCCGGATTAGCGCTGTGTGCTAACGCTTCCGCCGGGACCCCCAACAGCAAGGCCCTGGAATCTGCCGTCAATGGCAACGATTTCGGCGCCTACTTTGCCAACCAGTCTGCATGGCTGGCGCAGAACATGCCCACCGACGCGGGCACCCTTTCCGCCCTACCACTCCTGGCCCTCCTGAAAGATCCGCCATTCGTCAATACCCTGGATCAACGGCAACTGCTGGCCAAGGTTGGCGTGGCCAATGTCGAGGCCTTTGCGCGCGCCGCTCCGGAAAACAAGATTTTTCTGACGTGGCTGCTGCAAGACACCGCCGCCATGGATCTGTACCTGGAAGGTGCCGCACCGTCCGGCGCCCAGAAGCGTGCCGAGGACAAATGGACGATTCCCGTCGCCTCGCTGGATATCTGGAACAAGATCCGCCAGGCCGATCCGGACGCACGAACCGGCATGTACCAGAAACTGGCCATTGCCACCGCCCTGGCCCCACCGGGCAGCGGCAACAAGGGCGCGGGCGGCGAAATGACGCCGGGCGACCCTGTCAAACGCTATCAACACTTCAAGGCCGCCAACGTCAACAAGGAACTGTTTGCCAGTTTCAACGATCTGACGGTTTGGGAATATAAGCAGGTCGTATCTTCCTGCGCCTCCGATGCCGATCTGGCCTGGGCTCGGGCCATGCTCAACACCTGGCGGCCGGATTTGCGGATTAATCAGCAGGTGGTCAATTCCACCAGCGAGGTCAAATACGGCTCGTCGCCCTTCCCCTATACCGATTACGCCGCCGTGCTGGCCGGCGGTGGTAAATGCGGCCCCCGGTCCTCCTGGGCGGTGATGATCTGCCAGGCCTTTGGCATCCCGGCCATCGGCGTCCTGCAACCGGGCCATGCGTGCGTGGCCTACAAGGCATGCGATGCAGCGCTCCAACCGCAACCAGGCAATGTGTGGAAGGTGGCCTATGGCCGCGGCTGGGAGGTCTCCCGCCTGGAAGGGATGAAGGGGCCGGAGTTTGTGGACGATGTCGCCGCCCGCTCCCGCGTGGCGGAATTCTCGCAAATTCAGCATTTGCTATGGCTGGCGGCCGCGTTGCCCAACAACCAGCAGGCGCTGGCCATCCGGGACGCCGCCCAAAATCTCCAGCAATCCACTCCGGCAACCAAGGCCGTACTGACGGCCCCGGAAAAGGCTCAGGAGGCGGAAAAGGAAGTGGCGGCGCCGGCAGTGTTCACTTTGGCACGCACCGCCGCCGTACCGGCCGGCGAAAAGCCCGGCACGTCGCACATTGCGGCCGACTCCTTTGCCGCCACGTCCGGCCTTTGTGTGTATGATAGCTACGCGGGTGGCAAGCAGGTGAATTTTCAGAAGAACATGAAGAGCAGTTGGGTGGATTACAAAATCGATGTGCCGACTCCCGGCACCTATAGCCTGGAATTGCAGGTGGCCGCGCCCAACTTCGACCAGGTCATGGATGTCAATATCGGCACCACCAAACTGGCCACCCTCAACATTCCCAACACCCGCGGCCTATGGGAGACCACCAAGCCCGTGGATATCGCCTTGGAAAAAGGACCCCAGACGCTACGTTTGGCGGCCCCGTTTCAGCGCGGCGTTGCCGTGCGCTGGTTGGAATTAAAAAGGAAACCATAATGCTTAAATCGATCACGTATTTACTACTCCTGGGAATCCTGTTCTGCCACACCGCCGCGGTGCATGCCGCACTGGTGATCGAGGCCGACAAGGCGGCCATCCACACCGAAGGTGCCCTGAACCCTGGCGGCGGCTGGAACCTCTATTCCAACGGGCGCGTCGGATCGCCGGTCCGTATCGCCACGGCCGGGCGCTATCAAATTGTGATTCGGGCCTATGGCAGTGTGGCCGGCGGCGTATGGCCGGAGATGGCCCTGCTGGTCGATGAGCGGCCGATCCAAACGGTGGATGTCGGCAGTGCCACGGCGGCGGATTACCGCTTCGACGTCGATCTGCCCGCCGGCACCGTGGAGATTGCCGCCGCCTTCCTTAATGATGCGCTGATTGGAAAGGAAGACCGCAACCTGTACTTGAACCATATCACGATCAGCGCACCACCCGGCGCACCCGAACCGGTCGTCGCCAACCAGCGTGATCTGGATGAAACTGCCCAAGAGCGCGAAGCGGCGGTCCGCGCGGCAATCCCGGCCGCTATTGAGAAGAACCGCAAGTCCGACGCCACGCTCCGCATCGTCGATGCCGCGGGCAAACCGCACGCCGGCGCCACGGTTACCATTGAACTCACGAACCATGAATTCCTCTTCGGCTGCAATATCTACGGCTTCGATCGCTACCCGCAACCGGACCAGAATGCTGCATATAAGAGTCGCTTTGCCGAGTTATTCAACTACGCCACCGTCGGCTTTTACTGGCGCTGGTACGAGCCCCAGCCGGGTAAGCCCAATTATGACTACACCGACAAGGTGGTGGACTGGTGCGGCCAGCACAACATTCGCATGAAAGGCCACCCGCTGTTATGGGGCCATGAGGCGGGAATCCCCACCTGGTCCAAGGGCCAGCCAATCGCCCAGATCCAGCAGCAGCGCGTGCAGGACATCATGAACCGCTACCGGGGCCGCATTACGCTCTGGGAAGTGGTCAATGAGCCGGCGCATCTGCCCGAGCCAAAGATCGACCAACCTTACCGCTGGGCGCGCCAATGCGATCCGACCGCTCATCTGATCGTCAATGATTACCACGTGATGGCCGATGGCTGTCCGGATTTCTTCAAGCTTCTCAAGGATGCCATCCTAACCGGCGTGCCATTCGATGGCATCGGCATTCAGGCCCACGAGCCCCCTACCATGCGGTTCCCACTGGAGCGGGTGCAACGAACCCTGGATGATTACGCCGCACTGGGCAAGTCCCTCAACATCACGGAGTTCACCCCCACCTCGGGCGGCAAGCCGATCGTCGGATCCTACGTGCACGGCGTGTGGGACGAGGCGGCCCAGGCCGATTACGCCGTAAAGTTCTATCGCGTCTGTTTCGCCCACCCGGCGGTACAGGCGATCACCTGGTGGGACCTGTGCGACCATGATTCGTGGCTCCCCGGCGGCGGCATGTTGCACCCGGACCTTTCGCCCAAACCGGCCTACGAGCAGCTAAGACGGTTGATCCACGACGAATGGACCACCCACGTAACGGCCACCACCGACCGCACCGGCCACCTTTCCTTCCGCGGCTTCCGTGGCACCTACCGAATCATCGTAGACACGCCGACCGGCAAAGTGGAGCGTCAATTTGCGGTTAAGAAGGACGGCGGGGCAATTACCATAGCACTATGAAGCTGCTGCCCGCACGCCGCCCCAAAGCGCCTACGGCTTGCGATCAAAATACGCCGTCAGCGGATAGGCGACCTTGTTCAAGGCGGTCATCGCCTCGCGCAGCGGTTCGTACGGCTCATACTTGCCGTTGACGATACCCTTGTTGGAATCCCGGTTGGATGGATCGGCGCTGGTGTCCAGCGGATCGTTGTCGGCATACTTGAACCAGTGCCAGCCCACCGCCCCCTTGGATGCCAGCATCTGCAGGACAAAATGCTGGTAGAAATAGCCGCGATCTTTCTGCGTGGGCACCGTCCAGCCGGCGCCAGTGTCGTTCTTCATGCCGCTGTCCATCCCTTTGGCGTACCACTCTGTTGGGATCATCGGCTTGCCGGCCCAGCGGGCCCAGTTGGCGGCATCTTCACGCGGGTTCCAGTTGCCGTACACATTGATCGAGACCACATCAAGGTACTTGCCGGCGGCCGCGATAAACTTTTCGGACTTCTTTTCCCCGGAATGGAACCGCGAGCCAATATACATGTGATGGGGATCGTACTTGTGGATGGCAGCGCGGCAGATGGAAAAATACCGTTCGGCCACAAAAATGCGGAACGCGTCTTCATCCGCCGGCGTGATCGGAGCGGCGGCCCCGCCCGGGCGTGCCGCCTTCCATTGCGCGGCGGCGGCATGGCCCGGTTCGCTCTCGGGTAATTTAAGAAAGGCCGTCAGGGTCCCCTTCCACAGGGGCAATTCATTGTCCGAGAAATAGCCCAATAGCCAGGGATCATCTTTGTGCTGGGCAAGGCTCTGGCAAGCCTGGTCCGCATAGGCCGCAAATCCTGGATCGAACGAAAAAATGCAGTCGCCGGGATAGCCGGCATGGCCGGGATCCTGGCGCATGCCGCCATGCTTATGGCCGTAGCCGCTCATCAGGTTCAGGATCGGGGTGTAGACCAGGCGCCGCGGAGACGCCTGGAGCAGGGCATCATCCGACCAGGCTCCGGTGCCATTGAAGCCGGCGTTCGTCAACAGGGCCATCGTGGCCGCCAGCCATTGGTCCCGGCTGCCGCCGAATTTCGCCGCCAGCGCCGCCTTAAACCCCGGCCCATGCTGCACCCCAACCGAAACCACGGCCATATGCAGGAATCGATTGCCTTCCGGATCAATCAACCACCACCGGCCATCGATCTGCTGGGCATAAAAAAAGCCGGTGGCCTTGGCCGGGGTTCCGGGCACCTTCCATCCGCCATAGGTATCAAGGTCCACATTCTCGGGATGAAAGTCCTTAAGTCCCGCGAGCGTCGAGGTATCAAAGACGGTGGCTTTGGCCGGACTCTTCATCCAGGCTTTTACCTTCACCGTGGCCGGTTCGCCCGTCTGGGCCCGTACCGTCGCCACCACCAATACCACCGCCAGGACCGTTAGAACTTCGCGCATCGGTCACCTCGATTTAACCATCGTCACAAAATGAACGGGCGGCATTATCGCAGATCGTTGGGCTGCTGGAAATTATTAGGAGCAATCTTCGCGCCCGCCTATAATAGGCCTGTAGCGACAAATACTCGGCCCGGATGCCGGAGAACCCAAGTACGCCTGGCCCCGAGGGCCACCGCTAAATTAAAGAGGAGTTTGTGCATGCGAACGTGGTTTATGCGTGGCGGCTTGGCCGCTGTGGCTCTATGCTTCGCGCTGGCTTTGCGCGTTACGACAATTTGTGCCGCCGATGATCCGGCCGCAACGCCCTCCGCCAATGCCCCGTTCACCGGCGATCCTTATCTGCTGGACACCGATCCGCTCGGGGACAAACTGCCCGAAACCGCTCTCGTCTATACGCATGAGGGGCGGGAACTGCGCTTCGCCGATCCAAAGAATCTTGCGGCGTTCCAAGCGGATCCCGCCAAATACCTGCCCAAGGTCGATGCCCAGATGATCCAGCAGCAGATGGCGTTCTACCCGCTGGATACGTGCATGATTTCCGGCGACAAACTGGGCGGGGATATGGGCAAGGCGGTGGATGTTATTTACAAGAATCGCCTGGTGCGTTTCTGCTGTGCGGATTGCGTCAAGGACTTCAACAAGAAACCCGACAAGTTGATTGCCAAACTCAACGCGGCGGTTATTGCCAAGCAAGGCCCCGGCTATCCCCTGACCACCTGCGTGGTATCCGGTGAAAAGCTTGGCGGCGATATGGGGGCGCCCGTGGACCTTGTGGTCGGCAATCGGCTCGTGCGATTCTGCTGCCCGGGTTGCCAGAAGGATTTCAACAAGAACCCCGCCAAGTTCCTCAAGACAATCGATGCGGCCGCCGCGGCCAAACCGGCGTCTGGCAAGCCCTGAGCTACGGGTGCGTGGCCGGTGCCACCTTCTCCTGGACCTTGTGCTCGATGTCCTGCAACTTCTGCTGCGCACGCCCTTCGTCGACCTTGATCTTCTCCTTGTCCACCGTCACCGTGTAACTCGGATCGCCATTGGTGCGGTCTGTGGAAAGCTGTAACCACCCGCAGTACCAGGCCACGCCCACCACAACCGCCGCCACCAGAACCAGTATGCCAAAGAACCGTGCCATGCGTTTCTCCAAATAACCGTTTTGGGTTCTACATCCCCGTTCTTATCAGTGTATGACTGCCGGATCCCACCGGCTCAATCACGATGCCATTACCTTCCGCCCGGCCTTGGCACACCGTGCCGTCCACCGTGACGGCAAGCCCATCATGGCCCAGCTTGGGCAGGTACACCTGCCCGGTCACGTTCGCCGGCAACTGCACGTGCAAAACAAACTTGGCCGGGGTGGCTTCCACGTCCGCATGGATCGGGCCGCGGATGGTTGGCAGATCCATGGCGGCGCTCGAAAGCGTGCCGGGCTGCGGACGGATGCGCACCTTGCGGAACGCCGGCTCCAGCGGCTCGATGCCCATCAACAGCCGCGGAATAATATTGGCCGGGGCGGCACCCCATGCGTGATTCCAATCCTGGTTGGGCTTGAACTTGTTGTCCCAGGCCTCCAGCGTAATGGTCGTGCCGACGTCGATCATGTGCGTCCAACTGCGCTCGCCTGGGGCGGTAATCAGGCCTTGGGCCGCCTGGGCCTCCCCCGCCGCGTACAGTGCTTCCAACAGGTATTGCGCCCCGTAAACGCTGCACGCCATGCCGCGGCTGCGGACAAATGCCGCCACCTTGGCCACGCGCTCCGGTGGAACCAGTCCGAACGCCAGCGGCGCCATGTTGGCATGCTGGGAACTGTGCGTGCTCCCAATCCCATCAACATAAAGACCCGTGCCGGGATCGAAGAGTTTCTCATTGAAGGACCGGGCCGTTTTGGCCGCCGCCGCCTGGAACAGCGCGGCATCCTGGGGCTGATCCATCACCTGGGCCATTTGCCCCATGAGCACCAGTGCCCGATAGTAAAACGCGTTGACGACAGTATTAACATCCTTCATCTCACAACCATCGCGCTCGCCGGCCGGCCAGTCCACAATATCCGTAATCCGTTTTTCATGCACGGCGGTGAGCACCTGTTTAAAGTCCGCCGGATAGGGCTTGCCCATCAGGCCATCGGCGTGCTCCAGGCGCAACAGCGTCTTGGCCTTCAGATCGTCGTAAAACTCCGCGATGCTCGCGGTATCGCCGGTGTGCATGTAATCGGCCCAGGCCAGCATGACCGAATGGAATAACCATTCCGTCGGCCAGGTGGAATGCAGGATCAGGTACTCGTGGCTGTGGCGGGCCAGCGTAAACTCGCGATCGCAGCAGTAATGGCCCAGGGCATTAATGTACGCATCGGCCTCGTAGGGCGTGCGTTCCCGATCGCCATCGACATACACGCCGCAGAAACTCGTCGCCTTCATGCTGTAGCGGCAGAGTTCCCAGACCTTGTTGAGGGCCGGATCAGAGCAGACAAATTTGGCCGCCTGTTCATCAAACGGATAGTGTGTGGCCCACTGCACGATGGCGTCCTTCGCCAGCGCCGCCGGGGCGTTCTCGATCTCGACGTAGCGGAAGGGCAGCACCGGGCCAATGGACTCGGGCATGCGCCGCCCATCATGCGGCCCCAGCGGAACCACATACGTGTGCGTGCCGGCAGCGGCGGCGATCTGGGCGTGGTGGTAACGGATCGTTCCGCCCGGCTTGCGGTTGATCTGGTGCGGCGACGCCAACGCTTCGCCCAGGTGGATCGTCAGCGTCTGGCCGGCCGGCAGAGCGGTCAGGGTGATTTTTAACGCCCCGTAGGCATCCCGGCCAAAGTCGGCAAAGTAGTGCCCCGCCCCCAGGTCCACCAGGCTTACGGGGATTACCGGCGTCTGCACCAGCGGATAACAATCCACCGTCAAGCGTTGATCCCCCTCGGCCACCGCCGTACCGGCGGCACGTTGGCGCAACTGGCCGGTCTTCCAGCACTGCGGCGACGACCATTCGCCAGCCTGATCATGCTTGTCCCACGTGCGCACCTGCCAGGCATAGGAACAATTCGACGCCAGGGCCTTGCCGCCATAGGGCACCGCCGTGCTCGCATCGGAGGCCACCTTGCCGGAATCCCACAGGCATTCGGGTTTGTCGAGCAGGGCCACATCGGTGGCCACGCGGATCTGCCAGGCACTCTGCACCTGGTCATTGCCCGGCGCGTTGACGATCCAACTGAACCTGGGTTTGGGATCCGTAATCGGAGTGCGTTGCGGATTGGCCAGCAACGCGCACATTAGTCCGGTGGGTGCCGTGTCCGCAGCATGCACAGATAGCGGCGTAAGCGCCAACAACAGGATAACCAGGTATTTCATGCACACGCTCCAGAGTTCAAGCATTCCAGCCGGATTGATCGCCTGCCGGTATTATCATGGAACCAGCAGGAGATACAATGCCAGACTCGCCCCCGCGCCCAGCAGCACGGCGATCACGCCCCAGTGGCGCCGCTTCGGCAAACGCCACCACAAGATCAGGCCGGTCAGCACGCCCAACGCTACAAAAATAGCCACCGCGTCGATGACCCGCTTCCAAGCCGTGCCGCTGTCGGCCCCCTTGTGCAGATCGGTCAAGCGGCCGATGATCCCGCGGGATTCGAACGTAAGTTCCACCGCGCCGCTACCCGGGTTGAGCGCCGCATCGGTGCGCCGCCCCGGGCCTTTATAGGTCACGTGTACCTCATCAGGCTCGGCAGTAAATTCCACCACCATGCCGGTGATGTGAAAATCGGCCCGGAGTTTCTCGGCAATGGCCAGCTTATCCAGCGGGGGGTGCAATAGCGCCCGCGGAAATTGCCCGGTGGCCGTGCGCGTCACCGGCCGGCCGCCCTCAAACCACTCATCGTGATTAAGCATAAACCCTGTGACCGCAAAGAAGGTCATCAATGCCAGGCCCAGCATCATGAAGTAGATATGAAAAACCCGCGTAAACTTGAGCAGCGCCGCTTTGATCCACCGCTTGCCGTGTGGCCGGGCGGCGTGATCCGTTGCGGGAGGCAAACTCACCGGCGTGCTCACGGGGCCTCCTTCTTGGCGTAATCCACCACAACTTCTTCCGCTTCATCGGTAGCTGCACCCGTGGCATGGGCGGCCTCGGCGCCACCGCAGGCCAGCGTGGCCGCCGTCGAGCCGTGCGTGCCGTGCTCGCGGTTAATTTCCACCTGCACCGTATAGGAGCCGGCGGGAAGCGGATTGCCGGCGTCATCCCTGCCGTCCCAGGTGATCGTATACTTGCCGGGCTGCCGGGTGGCGCGCGTTACGGCCGCCACGATATTCGCATCCTGCGGGGCGATCTTCCACCAGCGGGTCAGGTCGCGCTGATACTTGCGTTCCGTGCCCCACACGCAGAGCGTGCGCACCGCCTTGCCATTGGCATCCTGGACCCAAATCGCCACGTAAGGCCGATGGGTACGGCGCCCGGTGTGCGTTTTAAGCGTCAGCGCAATGGATACCTGGTAATTGGCCGGCCACGCGGCGACTGGAGCGTCAACAGCGCTGCGACCGTAAGGGAGCGACCAATCGACGTTCGAATGCAGCGCGGTCACTCCCTCAGGGTCGCGGCTCGAAAATGCCACAACATCTGGCTCCACCCGTTCGAATCGTGCCGGGGTACCCAAGTGATGCACGGTTCGATCGTGGCCCACAGCCAAGGCCGCCGCGTGGCACGAGGCCAGCAAGGCCTCCCCGGCCTGGGGGCCCAGGATGGATAACGCCAGAGCCAACGCATTGGCGGTGACTGCATTGCCCGCCAACGCCGTAGAACTGGCGACGCCACTGACGGGCTGACCCGTCCGCGGATCAAGAATATGCGAAACGCTACGCCCCGCGATCGTGCCGCCGCGCGCATAGCCGGCACTGGTGGCAATCGCCTGGTCCTGCAAACTTACATATGCCAGTGGTGCGTCATTGTCGGCCGGCGCGAACGGATCAGCCACCCCGACGCGCCACGGGCCGCCGCAAACCGCAATATCGCCGCCGATATTCAGCAGCAGGCCCGCCGCACCCGGCGCCGCCTGCGCCGCGGCCGCCAAAGCGCGATCAATAATGAACGCCTTGCCCAGGGCATCGATATTCACGCCGCCCGCCGGTAATCGCACCCGGCCATCATCCCGGTACAACGCGCCCGGTTGGTACACCGCCGGCAGCGCCGCGGTAACCGCCGCCATACCGGGCCACCGGCCGCCGCTTCCCGCCTGGCGCCACAATTCCACCAGCGGCTGCAGCAGGCAACTGATCGCGCCGCCAGTGCGCCCGGACCAGGTCTGATACAAGGCGAGCAATGTGCCAATCTCCGGGGCACAGCGCTGCGCCCCGCCGGCCGCCCGCAGGCGCGAAATCGCACTACCGGGGTCGCGGGTGCTCAGCAGCACGGAAAGGCGCTCGATTTCCCCCAGCGCCGCACGCACGGCCCGGCGTGCCACCGCTGGCGATCCGGTGTCCACCAGCATGTCCAGCGACGTGCCCAACACCCCCTCGTAGCGGAAAGCCAACGCCCCCGCGCACGAGTGCAGGGCCGGTGCCAACAGCGCACCGGCCAGCAGCGCCGGGAATTCCTGCGGTGCCGCATCAGCCGGCAAAGCGCCGGCGGCCAGCACGGATACCGCCGTCATACCGAGTCGAGGGAATCGGCGGGTGGAGGAACGTTTCATTGGGGCTCCTTTTCGTCGAGCACGGCCTGGGCATGCCGGGCCAGGTGGCCACGTAAATCCTGCGCGTATTGTTCGAGAATCTTCCGGCCCAGGCCATCGACATCGCCGCAGCGGAACAGGGCCCGGGCCAGGGAGAGCTCGCGGATCGAGGTATTGCGCGTCGTCACATCGGTGGCGTTACCCCCGGACAACTGCCGCGCTATCTCGACAGTCGTATGCGCGTAGCCAGTCATGCCCGGCTGACGCAGCAGCGCCGCCAGCGGCGCCGCGGCCGATCGGTCGCCCAGCGCTTCACACGCCAGCGCCACCGCCCGATGATGCGAGAATGCACTTGTAGCATCGAGTTGGGCCACCTTCTTGAGAATCGCCGGCAGCGCCCGTTTATCGTGCGTGCGCCCCACCGCAATCATGAGCGAATCCACCGGACTCAGCGCGCCCCCGAACTGACCCATGCTGTGATAGTTCCAGCCATTGTCCCACGTCATGCCATCGAGGGCCGCCAGCAGCGTATCGAGTCCCGCGCCATCGCCCAGTACCGCCAAAATCTTGGCATACGTCAGGCGGTCCGGGGTCGTGGCGGCATGGGTGAAGGCCTGGTGCAGCAGCGGGAGCGCCTGCTCTTGATGGGTGATGATCACCGCCATGCCGGAGCCGGTCGCCGCGCTCTGGACCGCCTTGGCAATCTGCGCCTTATCCAGCGGGTACGAATCGTGATCGGTCAGGCAGTGCTCGGGAATGATCTGTTTCTTGGCCAGTTCCTGCTGGATGGCGTGGAGGTCTACGGAACGCGTCGCCAGGTTTTCGCGCGCGCAGGTGGCCGCGATCAGACCGGCGGAAAAACCCTGGTTCTGCACATCCGGCTGCATGCGCGTGAACGGCACCGCATCGCGCTGCACGCTGATGCCCAGGCCCGTTACCAGAATGCGATCCAGCCCGCGGGGCAGCAGGCAGCGATACGGAATGTTGACGGTAAAGCCCTTCTTGTCGGGATGCTCGACCAGCAGGTACGGATCAACGGTGTAGCCGTGGGTGTCAAAATTCGAATACGACACGCAGATCGTGTCCGGGTAGGTACGGTTGTTGATCTGGTCGGGCAGGCTCATCGTGAAGTCACCGACGATTCGCCGGCGCTCGCGCGTGTCCAGGAGCTGGCCCATGTCGAACGCCTTGGCATACTTGTCCTTGGCATAGACCAGCACATGCCAGACATCCATCATGTCGGTCTCGTCGACAATGGTAAAATCGGTATTGTTGTACGAGGCCCCCAATTTCATGGGGGGCAGGCCCGTGCCCTGCATGGCCAGTTCGGCGGCACTGGTGTAAACCGTCGGCGCACCGGCCGCCGCGGCGACGTCACTGTTGCCCGTCGAATCAATCACCACCTTGGCCAGCACCACACCGCGGCCCATGGGCGTGGCGACAACCACGCCCTTAACCACACCATTGTGCACGAAAGCCCCACACCCCAGCACGCCAAACCACACATCCCCGCCGACCTTGCGGATCTCCTGGCGCAGCCACTGCGCCCGCTCCCAGGGGTCCCACCCGTTCTTATCGGCCGGCATTTCGGCGGTAAAGCCGCCGCGGTAGCCCCAGTAGTACTTGCTGATCAGGCCCGTGGTGCCCACGCCGCCCAGGGCATGCAGGTATTCAATACACAGCGTCCGGGCCTTGGCCCGGGCCGCGGAAATGGCCGCCGGCGCCCCGCCCGTTCCGCCGCCGACCACCACCACATCGTACGTTCCCAGCACCGGCAGCATCCGCTCCGGGCTCTCCACCACGCCCGCCGCTTTAACGGTCGGGCGCACATTCTCCAGCAGTTCCTTCACATCCCCGGCTTGGGCCGTTGTCGCCGGGGCGTCCGCCACCGGCGCCACACGGGCCTGCGGCGCGGGTACAGCAGCAGTCGCTTTGGCCTCCTCCGCCGCCGCCGCGCCGATGCGCGCTCCCAGTTCCATCAGCGCACAAGGACGCAACAACTGCGCCGCCGCCGCACGCGACACCGCCGCGCATCCGCCCAGCACGTACAGGCGCCCCACCCCCGCCGGCCGCGTCGCCCGCAAATCCAGGTCCGCCGCACGCGTCCACGCCCCCGGGCTGGCGGCTTCGCCCGTCATGGCATCCGGCGGCACCTGAAACAACTCATCGGTATTGATCTCCCCTTTGTCACCCCACGTGCGATCCCGCCCCACCTGCTCGGCCAGGGCAAACGCCCCCCACGACGCATCGGCCATCGGGATCGCCATCGTGTATTGGACCAGGTCGAAGGCGTTGTCCTCCGCCGTGCCGCGGTGGTGCGGATCGCCAAAGCCCCGCGCGACCACGCGCGACGAAATACCCGCGCCGTTCTTCATTTCCCCGCCAATGACCGTGCAGGCAAACGGCTGTTCTCCGGCGGTGTACGGGGCAAACTTCGCCCCGGCCATCCGGGCCACGATCGCCCGCTCCGAGGCGTCGATAATCACCTTGGCCAGCACCGCCTGCCGGCCCGCCCGGTTAGCCATCACCACCCCGCACGGCTGCCCCTGCGCATTGCGCAACAACTCGGTGGCATAACAGCCGTACAGATACGGCACTTTCGCCGCCAGCAGCGCCTCGTCGAGCGTTTTTTTCACGTGCATGGGCCGCACGGGTGCCGGAGCACTGGTGGTCGGGGCGGCCTGTGGCGCCGGGACCGTCTTATCCGAGACGATCACGATCTGCCCCAGCAGCAGCCGCGGAGACTCGGCGTGTCTTTTCACCGCATACCGCACGTAACGAACCGTGGCTTTTATCGGGGCGGCGATTGTCACCATATCATTGGCGCCCGGCTCACCGGGCGTGTAGGTTCCGATGGGCTGCCAGGTCTGGCGATCGGAACTGACGGATACCGTTACCGTGCCGGGGCGAAAATCCGCGCCGTTCCGGCTATAGAGGACCAGGCGGGCCTCGGCTACGCCCTGCGGCGTGCCCAAGTCGGCCGTCAGGGTGACATCGCCGTCATACTGCACGGACGTCTTATCGGGCGGGCCAAGGACGCCGCTGGAGAGTCTTGAAGGCACCATGGTATCGCTGTGGCGCGTGGCCGACGGGCGATCCGCTTCGTATTTGAACTTGAGGGCATTGGCGGGAATGCGCGCGGCCAGCGGAACGTCCCCACCGGGGTCGCTGAAGACCGCCTTGGCCAGCGCCGTGGTCGACTGTTCGCCGGGTTCCAGCCACAGGCGCAGGCTGCCGCACATATCCTCGCCCAGGTAAGGACGCGGCGCCGCCAGAAATACGGTGGCCCCGTGATTGGCCGCCGCCTCCGCCGCTGCCACAGCGCCCGTCGAACCGCCCACCACCACCACATCCACCTGGTAGGCCACCGGGATCTGTCGCGCCGATTCCTGTACGGCCGCCGGCTGCGCCCGCGTTGCGGCGGTAGCGACTAAAAATCCCGCCAGCGCCAAACCCCAGTGCATGTTCCATTTGCGCATGAACAGTTCCTCGACAGGCCATACCAAGGAAATAACATGGACATCCTCCGTCGGCTCAATGACGGAAGGTCCCATGTTACTTGCCCGTCCAAAGGATCGCCATGCCCGCATCATCGCCGATGCCCCAAGGGCGTGGCCAGATTCTGTGGCAATCGTGTGCTACCGGCGCGTCCACCGAGCCGTGACCGTAAGAGCGACGAATCGACGTTTGAACGCAGCGCGGTCGCTCCCTTACGGTCGCGGCTCGGAAAGGCCGCTCAGCGTGCCACCGCCGGTTCCGCGATGCGCACCTGGTGGAGTTCCAGCGGCGGCGTCTTGGAGACGGTATTGTCATGAGCGGCCGGGCCGCCATCCAGGGCGCGCATCGGCAAGGGCATTGCGGGAGGCGCCGTGAGGCGTTCAATTTTCCGGAACGCCAGCCGGAAACCCCACCCCATCGTCCGGCGAATGGTGTGCAGCACGCCCAGCATGCCAAACACCTGCAACAACGCCGGCCGGTAACCCAGATTCTTGCGCTTATGAATGTGCCACAGCGCCACCACCAGCCACACCGGATTGTAAAAGTACATGTACGCGATCAGCAGGTTCAGTTGTTTGGTCCAGGGCCGGGGGCTCAGCGAGGCAATCACGTGATTGCCATCATACATGTACGCCTCGACCGGGCGCCCGCCGACCGTGCGAAACACCTGGCCGGAGGAAAATGTCGATTCGTAAAGCTTGGATCCCGCCGACGGGGTAATCATCAGCACTTGCAGCGTCGGCGCACCGGACTGCCGCAGCAGCCGCACCTGGTTAAGCAACCCGTAGTTGCTGCCGCGGCTATACAGCGGCTGGGAATCGTGATGCATCATCATCGGCATCGGGCAGATCCCCGCATCGCGCAGCGTGGTGAAGGCCTCAATGGTGCTGTTGACGCTCTGGCCTTTTTTCACCAGCGACGCGGTCATGTCTTCCACGCCCAGCCACAGGGCCCGGCAGCCCGATTTGCGCACCTCCGGCAGATTAGCCTTCATCTTGATGGTGTCATGCACGGTGACTTCCGTGTACCAGCGGACCTTTTTCCGCAGCGGGACGCCTTCATATTCCGCCGTGGCCAGCGTGTGCACTATGCCCATGGTGTGCGTTTCGTCATTGAAAAAGTTGTCGTCGCAGCCAAAATAGTGGCGCAGGCCATAGGTCTTGTACACCTGCCACATTTCTTCGGCGATCCGCGCGCCGCTCTTGCTGCGATACTGCCGCTGGTTGTAACCCGGAATCGGGCAATAGGGGCAGGCAAATTTGCAGCCATAGGTCAGAATGATCGAACTGATCGGTGTCAGCCAGCGCATGCGGCTGGCCTCCACGGGTTTGCTCTCCAGCGTGGCTTTGCGGCTGGGCGCCTCCAATAGCCCGTAGCCCAGGACCGTGTCGGGCAGTTCATCCAGGTTGCCCAGCAGGCGTTGAATGCCCGTGTCAACCATCTCCTCGGACATGCCGCCGCGCCGCGCATCGCCACCGCGGCCATAAACCAGACCCGGAATACCATCCAGCGCCCCGCTGTCGCGCGCCCGGAAGAACGCCGCCCGCATCGATTCGCCCTTGCCGCGCAGCGCCAGCAGCACTTCCAGCAGGCTCAGTAATACATATTCTTCACCAGTCACCACGACATCCGCACTGGTGGGATTGGCGGGGTTACCGCTGAACAGGTCATCGGGCTGATAGCGGGCCTGGGGTCCGCCGGCAATAATCAGCGGCCGCTGGGCCGCATCAATAGTATGGGCATCGCGTACCATTTCCATGGCCTGTCCCAGGTGCAGCCCCATGGTCGAAACCATGAACAGGTCCGGCATCCGCCCGTCCAATTGCATGCGCGACGGCCGGAAGTTGCGGTTCCACTGCTGGAGAACCACGCGGGTCTTGGCAAAACCGGCATCAACCATGGCCGCGCCAATCGAGCGCACCCCGGCCGGCGCCATGCGCGTGTCGGCATACAGAAACGGCAACATCCGCGTCCGATGATCGAACGCGCAGGCGATCACCGAAACCAGATCGTGCTGTGCCGCCATTTTTCGTAGCCGCATGCGCAGGCTGGTCATTTCGCCCACGGGCAGTATTTCATCGCCGCGAGCGCGGCGTGGTAATTCCATTATCCAATGCTCCAAAAACCAGTCGAATCCAAGGTCCCTTATTGTAGCATGTGGACCAGGCGCCAGGAATCCGCGTCGCGGGTTTTCTATTCCGTTGCCGCCAATTCGGGGTAAATCGTCGGCTTCTCTCTGAACCACCAACCCGCGTAACGCCCCTGACCCGGATCATAGAAAACACGTCTGACTCTCGTGAATTCGCATCGTTTCGTCATTCGCTCATTGTAATTGTAATTTGCTTCGTCATTCGTCATTAGTCATTCGTCATTCCCAATGACCCGATCACCCGATCAACGTCATTCCTTGCCATAACCGCATATACCACCGCGGGATGCCCCCGGCGCAATATTCGCGTGCGGGCACCAACCGGCAAAACGCGATATACTCTGGTAACAATTTAGTCATGGAGGATGCCATGAGCGTTCCTGCCCTCCCGGGGGCGTCGGTTGGAAGCCGGCGGTTCTGGGTTACCGTACTTTGTTTTACCCTTGCCAACTTGGCTGCGTGGTGCGGCTACGCGCACTTCATGGCACCGCAACGCCACGATCTGCTGCGCGTGGATCAGTTTGCCCCCGGCGAGAAAGTCGCGGGCCGCCCCCGCCTCACCTGGCACTTCAATCTCGATGTCGCCCGAACCCCCGGCCTACCGACCCAGGCACCCGGCACCGTGGCGCCCGCCGTGCCCGGCCAATGGGAATGGACCGACCCGGCCACGCTGGCCTTCACCCCCGCCGAGGATCTTCCCAAGGCCACCGCGTTCACGCTTTCCCTGGCGCCCGAACGCCTGCGCACCGGTGATGGCTTCACCCTGCCCGAGCCCTACATCACCCACATCAAGACCCCGCCCCTGGCCGTGCGCCACATCCACCAAGCCGGCACCGACGACGCCGGCCATCCCATCGTGGAATTGCAATTCGATGATACCGTGGTGCCCACCCAAGTCCTGGCCCACCTGTCGATCACGCAGGAACAGACCACCCCCGCCCCGCACCGCAGTCACGCCCGCACCGCGCCGCTGGCGACCACCAACCCCGTCGGTCCGCCACCGCTGGCCCTCAAACCCTATGGCCAGGCCTCCGGCGGCACGCTGCGCGTGGTGCTGGCCGATATCCTGCCCACCACCGATATCACCCTGCGGGTCGAACTGACCCCCGGCCTGGCCGGCGCCAGCGGCCCCCTGGGACTTGCGGAACCCTACATTCAAAACCTCCCGCTCACATCCCTGCTGGTCGCCACCGAGGCCGAAAGTCCCCAAGCCGGACAGGAACAGCCCTATATCAACATCAGTTTCAATCGCAGTGTCGATGTCGACACCCTGCGCCCGCTGATCTCCGTAGAGCCGGAACTGCCCTTCGGCGTGGAAAGCAACTACGCGGGCCTGCGTCTCACCGGTCCCTT
>Ga0316217_10001479_pt1 | contig 30461 bp, 35 predicted proteins | sample 1anoAmetaG_FD_203633 | JGI IMG/M metagenome (GOLD analysis project Ga0316217, IMG submission 203633) | Freshwater microbial communities from Trout Bog Lake, Wisconsin, USA - 1anoA | ecosystem: Environmental > Aquatic > Freshwater > Lake > Hypolimnion/Profundal zone | place: USA: Wisconsin... | reverse complement strand
GGGCGGAGAACTGGGACATGACTTACAAGTTTCTCTATTGCCGAACCGGCTGGAACTACTTTTTGCGTGGCGGCGGGGGTTTTGTGGCGGTGAACGGCAAAGGCACGGGGAACCCGCCGTATGCGGCGGCGGATTTGGGGCAGCTATTGGAATGAATATCAGGTATTCGTTTAGCCGGCTCGTATACGAGCCGCGGCCGCACCACACGGCCCGTATACGGGCCGGCTAAACGAAGAGGGGATCTACCATGCACCATCCTATCTCCACACATCATCATTCCGGCAACGAGGCGTTTGACCGTCTCGTGGAAGAAGTGGCGCGGCTGGACCGGCTTTCTGTCGCGGCGCCGTTGCGGCTTTGTAATGGGCCGGGCGGGAAGACACTTTCTATCGCCATGCCGAGGAAGATTCCCGGTTTGCTGTTTGTGGTGAATCTGACGCAGAACAGCGGGGCGAATGGGACGAATACCACGGCCGCCACCTGGACTTATAATGTCACCGATCTGGCCGGCAAGAGCCTGGGGACCAATCTTTCACCCCAACGTCCGCGGGCTTGGGGAACGGCGGCGGCGGCGACCATGGGAATGGGATACTTTGATACCAGCGGCGTGTTTTATCTGGCCGAGGCTTGGGAAACGGCCGGCTCGGGAGGGTGCCCAACATGAGTGCCGGCGACGTTCTGCTTGATGCCGAGGGCAACCGCATGTTGGATGTTGGCGGCAATGTGATGCTGGACGATGGCGCGGGCAATGTCTGCTGTTGCGGCAATGGCAGCGGCAGCGGGACGCTGCCGCCGGCGTGCGACTGCGCGCAGCTTGGGACACTCTCAACTTCCTACCATGCTGCGCCGGCCGGCTTTGCCGCCTGCCCGCAATGCGATACGCCTTGCAGCATTGCCGGCGAGGTGTGGGATGGATCGCTGAGCAACGGCGGCGGCGATATTTGCCAGTGGGGCAATAGCCACTCTTGTGATACCACCACCGACGGCCTGCAACTGAACGTCTTTCTTACGCTGGTGACTAACGAGGGCGACAACTGCTTTTGGCGGTTGGAAGTCTATTGCCAGCAAGCCGGCAACTACGTGCTGATCTGGCGCGGCGAGAAGCACACCGGCGGCACACCGGTTGGCGATTACCCGCAAATCATCATTGCCGGCTGTGCCGACGGCCCGGCCAGCGTCACGGTGAGTTAATGCCCACTCCCGATCCCATCAATTGCCGCCATTGGAGCGATTGTCAATCGCCCGATGGCGGCTGCTGCGCGTTGGCGTTGTACGGCGGCCGGCCCTCGCGCGGCATTTGCCGGCACGTCTGCCAAAGCCGCGTGACCAGCCTGACGACGGGAACCATCATCCGCGGTGTAGTGGGGATCACCAGAGCGATCATCCACCAAGATCGCGCCAACGCGGCGACGATCACCCAACGCACGGAGATTTGCCGTATTTGCCCGCACGCGCAAATCACCGCCGGCGTGTTGCGGCGCTGCCAGCTCTGCGGCTGCGCCACCTGGGCCAAGGTGCGTAACGCCGGCGCCAAATGCCCGGTGGGCAAATGGTAATGCTGGACATTGTTTTGCGGCGTGCATATCGTGCCATGCGGAATTGGCCAATGTCTTAACTTAACCAAGGCTCATCATGCTCACTGCGGAAATCTGGAAGGATCTCAACACGCCATTCAAGCTCGCACCGGAGCAGATCGACTATTTTCGCCGCGAAGGTTTCGTGAAGCTGAAAAACGTGCTTTCGCCGGCGACCGTCGATTACTACGGGCGGGTGATCACCGAGAAAGTGTTCGAGCTGAACACGCTCAATAAGCCGCTCGAGCAGCGCACCACTTATGAGAAGGCGTTTTTGCAGATCATGAATCTATGGACCAAGAGCGACGTGGTGAAGGAATTTAGTTTCGCCCGGCGGCTGGGGCAGCTCGCCGCGGAATTGATGGGCGTGAGCGGCGTGCGGATGTATCACGATCAGGCGTTGTACAAAGAAGCCGGCGGCGGGTTCACGCCCTGGCACGCCGATGAATATTATTGGCCGCTGGATACGGACAACACGGTGACGGTGTGGGTGCCGCTGCAAGCCACGCCGCTGGAGATGGGGCCGTTGCAGTTCAGCGCCGGCAGCCATCGTTACGCGCTGGGGCGGAACCTGGAGATCAGCGACGACAGCGAAATCAAGATCAGCAAGGCGCTGCTGGAACACGGTCTGCCGCTGATTAACGAGCCGTTTGCCCTGGGCGAGGTGAGTTATCATTATGGCTGGACGTTTCATCGGGCCGGGCCGAACACCACCGGCCAGGCGCGCAAGGTGATGACGGTGATTTATTTTGCCGATGGCGCCCGGCTGAGCGCGCCGAAAAATAAGCATCAGGCCGATGACTGGAACAACTGGCTGCCGGGGAATAAACTGGGCGAACCAGCCGCCACGCGGCTTAATCCGGTTTTGTACAGTGCGTAGGGCGTGATTCATCACGCCACGGCAAGGAGTTTTGGCGATGAATCAACGCGAAGTCATTCACACGGTGCTGGCCGGCCGGCGGCCGCCTTATGTCCCCTGGTCGTTTGGCTTCACCCTGGAAGCACGCGAAAAACTGGCGGCGCATTACGCCCCGCGCAAGCTGGAAGACGTGCTGCAAAACCATATCCTGGGCCTGGGCAGCGGCATCGGCTTCTTCACCGATATCGGCGACCACCGCGTGCGCGATGTCTTTGGCGTGGTTTGGAACCGCACGGTTGATAAAGATATCGGCAATGTCGAAGGCTGCGTGCTGCCGGAACCGACCATTAAAGACCTGCACCTGCCCGATCCGCACGATCCGCGGTTCTTTGCGGATATCGAGCCGCAGATCAAACGCTTCCCCAATAAGTTCCGCGTGTTCAGCATCGGCTTTTCGCTCTACGAGCGGGCCTGGACCCTGCGCGGGATGGAGAACATCAACACCGATTTTATCGAGAATCCCGAGTTTATCGGCGAACTTTTTAACGCCATCGCCGATTACAATATCTCTCAAGTTCGCAAGGCTCTTCAGTACGATATTGACGCGGTCTATTTTGGCGACGATTGGGGCCAGCAGCATGGCCTAATCATGGGTCCGCGCATCTGGCGGCAAATGATCGCCCCGGTCTTGGCCCGCATGTATGGCGAAGTGCGCAAAGCCGGCAAATATGTTTTCATCCACTCCTGCGGCGACGTGGACGAACTGTTTGACGATCTGATCGCGCTGGGCGTGAATTGCTTCAATCCTTTCCAGCCGGAAGTGATGGATGTGTGGGATTTAATGCCGCGTTATCGCGGCCGGCTGACTTTTCACGGCGGGTTAAGCACGCAGCGCACCTTGCCGCGCGGCACGCGCGCCGATGTAGCGGCGGAAACCCGCCGGCTGATCGAGCTTGGCCGGGAAGGGTCGTATATTCTCTCGCCGGCACATGCGGTGGAGGGGGATGTCCCCTTGGAGAATATGCTGGAGTTTATCAACATTGCACAGGGGCAGGCGGGGGCGCCCCGTTCGATTTAGCGCTTGGCGGCTTTGCCCTGTGCCGATATCATCCGCAGCCATGCCAGACATCAACATTACCGTAACCCCTCGGTTTGGACGCAACACCGCCAGCAGCGGCTCGAAATGGGAACCCAAATTGGGCTATTCCCGCGCCGTGCGCAGCGGGCCTTTTATTGCCGTGACCGGCACCGTCGGCGCCAATGCCGATGGAACTTATTCGCCATCGGTCGGCGCGCAGACGCGGCGCTCGCTGGCGATTATCCAGGCGGCTATCGAAGCGCTGGGCGGCAAGATGGAACAAGTCATCCGCACGCGCATGTTCGTCACCGACCTGAGCCAATGGGAAGAAGTCGCCAAAGTTCACGGCGAGATCTTCGGCGAGATTCGCCCGGCCACGACCATCGTGCAGGTGGCCAAGCTGATCGACGCCGAGGCGTTGATCGAGATTGAGGCGGATGCGGTGGTGGTGTGAGGGGTGAAACGTGAAGACGTGAAACGTGATAAATACATCGCTTTATCACGTTTCACGTTATACGTTTCTGTGGGGGAATAGGACGCCGATGTGAAAACGGCCCGTCTCATGTCCACGCTCGCCACGCTGCTCCTGTCGCTGCGCGATCGGCTGGGCACGCGGCCGTATGTGCGGCCATGGGCGCTGTCGGTGCCGGTGCTGGTGTTGCTGATCGCGCTGCCGCAATTGCGGCCGCTGCGCCATCCGGCGGATATCTCGGTGGATGAAGAACTGCGCCTGGCCAGCATCGCCGCCATCGTCGAAAACCCGGTGACCAGTCAAACCACGTTGGCCAGCCGGCTGGCGATCGATAACCAGGATGTTTCGGCCAATCCGCATATCATCATCGGCCTGGACGGGCATCGTTATAGCGATCAACCGCCGATGCTGGCGTTCCTTTTGAGCGGGCCTTATTGGCTGATGCGGCGGATGGGCTTTTCCATCGAGCACGCGGCGGTGATGGCGCCATATCTGCTGACGGTGCTGGGCAGCACACTGCCGGTGGCCGCGGCGGCGGGGGTGGTGTACCGCATGAGCCGGATGTTTGAGCTGGGGCGTATCCGCCGCGCCGCGATGGGCGGGGTGGTGGTGTTTGGCAGCGGGCTGTTTGCTTATGCCACAGTGCTGAACGAACACGTCCCGGCGGCGGTGCTGGCGCTGGCGGCCATGGGCTGCCTGGTCCATCTGCTGGCGAGTATGCGGCCCACGCATGGCGGGCCGTGGCTGCTGGTGGCGGGCTTATGTGCCGGCTTGGCCGGAATGATCGACTGGCCGGCGGCGCTATTGCTGCCGCTGCTGGTTCCGGTGATCTGCGCCATGCGCTGGCGGAAGCGCGCCCGCCTGGCCGGGGTGCTGCTTTATTTGCTGGGATCGACACCCGCCATCGCCATGCACTGCGCCCTGACCATTCCGGTGACCGGCAACATGTTGCCGGGCATCATGCACCCGGAACTGGCCAAATATCCCGAACACACCCCGCTGCAAATTTTCGAGGAAGATGAAGACCCGGTTCCCTGGTGGCAGCCGGTGTTACAGCGCAGCGGCCGGCCGACGGCCGAGCTTTTTGGCAAGCATGGCATCTTCACCCATTTCCCGGTCATGATCTTCGGCCTCATCGGCGCCGCCAGCGTGGTGCGCCGCAACTGGCCGGCGACCACCAAACTGCTGGCCGCGGCCACGCTGGCGTTAGCGATGCTGGTGCTCATCGGCTACGCGGCGATCAATCCCAATCCCGCGCACGCGATGTTTGCCAATCGCTGGTTGCTGTTGTTTCTGCCCGCGCTGCTGTTTTGGACAGGAGCCTGGACGCGGGCCAGGCACGTGCGATCAACGTGGATCATCGCCGTGACCTTGCTGGCGTTCAGCATGGCCGTCACGCTGATCGGCGCGACCGATCCGATGCCGCGTGACGGGTACAAAGCGTACACGCCGGTGGCGGTGCTGCGGCATACGACTGTTCTGCCGCGTTGAAAAACCACCGCCGATACCATCGGCGGCTTCCCATGCGTTACAATCCCCATCGTGTCAGGCGAATTTGATCTTATCAACTGGATACGGGCCGCATCATCATCGGCCGATTGCGTCGAACTGGGCATCGGCGACGACTTGGCCGTGCTGCGCTGGCCGGCCGGCGATCTATTGCTGGTCGGCGTCGATCAGGTGCTCGATGGCGTGCATTTTGATTCGGCGGTCCACGGCCCGCGCGAAATTGGCCGCAAGGTGATGAATCGCAATCTGTCCGATTGTGCCGCGATGGGCTGTTTGCCGGTGGCCGCCGTGGCTACCGTGGCCCTGCCGCACCACACCGGGGCCGATTATGGCCGGCAGCTTTATCTGGGTCTGCGCGATGCCGGCGATATTTATCATGTGGCCATCGTTGGCGGCGATACCGCCAGTTGGCCCGGCAAACTGGCCATGACGGTAAGCATCCTTGGCCGCGCCGGCGGCGTCCGGCCCATCACCCGCGGCGGCGCTAAAGTGGGCGATGGCATTTACGTCACCGGCCCACTAGGCGGCAGCCTGCTTGGCCGGCACATGACCTTTGAACCGCGCGTAAACCTCGGCCGGCAACTGGCCGCCAGTGGCAAGGTGAGTGCCATGATCGATATCAGCGACGGCCTGTCGCGCGACCTGGCCCACATTTGCCGCGAAAGCAAGGTGGGTGCGGTGATCACTGCGGCGATGGTTCCCATTCATCCCGATGCCGAGCAAATGTCCCGCCGTCCCGGCGATGCCCGCACGCCGTTGGAGCACGCCCTGCATGATGGTGAAGATCACGAGCTGCTCTTCACCGCCGCCACCGCCCCCGGCCTTGGCGAAATCCGCATCGGCAGCATTGTGGCCGATCCTGGCGTGTGGATGGAGAGTGAGAATCGCCGCGAGGCGTTGCAGCCGCTGGGCTGGGAGCATCGGCTGTGAAACACATCAGCACCAGTGTCGCCGCCACCGAACGCCTCGCCGGCGAATTGGCCGCCGCCTTATCGCCCGGCGCCTGCGTGGCCCTGGACGGCGAACTCGGCGCCGGCAAAACCCAATTTGTCCGCGGCATGGTCAAAGCCCTGGGCGGCGACGGCCGGGCCGTCAGCAGCCCCACGTTTGTGTTGCTGAACATCTACCCCACGCCCACGTTGTGCGTATTTCACCTGGATGCCTACCGCGTGCATGGCGGCGAAGATTTCGCCAACATCGGCTTTGGCGAACTGCTGGAACAAAACGGCATCGTCGTGGTGGAATGGGCCAGCCGGGTGCAAGATATTTTGCCGGCCGAACGGATCCATGTGCGGATCGCCGCCACGGGAAAACGCACGCGGGTGATTGAGTGGCAAAGACGAAGTTGAGGAGAAGCGATGAGGAAGTTTGCTCGAATAGCATTGCTTGTCACCGCATGGTCTTTTGTCATTATGGTGACTGTCAATTGGCTCATTTGCCAATGGTGGTCATATGGCTTCACCTGGTATCATCCGATAAACGGTGCGTACCATTGGAGGCTTGTGGGAATTGGTTTTGACGCAGAACTCTTCATGATGGCACCCGTTTATTCTCAGTTCAGCCCCCATCCAGACGGAACACCGGAATTCGCATGGCTCGCCGAGAAGACAACGGATTCGGCCAATAACCCCATTGCACGGTGGGGGGTAAAATGGCAGGATCTATCTGTCGCCGGGCAATGTTGGGGAGGGAGATTATTCATTCGGCATTGGCTCATCTTGCTGGTTTCTATCGTAATCGCGGCGTTTGCTTCGCTACCCTACATCACCATCGACCGACGCCGAAGTTGGCGGCTCAAACACGGCCTATGCTTGAAGTGCGGCTACGATCTCCGCGCCACGCCCGACCGCTGCCCGGAATGTGGCACGGTTCCGCCGAAAGCCGCGATTACAACCCATACTCCGCCGGGATGAATTTCTCCGTCGCCAGCAAACCCATTTGCTGGCTGATGAAATCGCCCTCTTTCGCCGGCAGTTCGGCCAGAGCGCTATCGATAATATCCAGCCAGGGGAGTTCTCTATCGGCCAATTTCAGCTTGCCGGCATTATGAGCATTGCGTAGCAGGTTGATTGTGGTTTGCGCGGCGGCTTTAGACGCCGTGTAATGATCGGGGGCGGCGACGATGGCGCGGCTGATTTCGATCGCGGCGGCGGGCGTCAGAATGTATGCCTGCGGATCCAGCGCGGCATCGCTGCGCACCAGCCAGTCGCGCAACATGTTGGCCTTCTCGCGGCCGTCATCAATGGCTAAGTTAAAGAGCCGGCAATCGTACACCAATTGCTCAAGGGAGATCGTCGGGGCCATGCCGCCTAGCAGCTTGATGTTCTGCACCGACTCGTTGCTCCAGGTGTCGGCGGTGGCGGCGGCGATGTTGCCCAGCGGCGACAGGTGGGCGCAGGCGGCGCTCTTGCCTTCCATGGCCATCGGATATCCGGTGATGGCTTTGAGGTAGACATTTTCGTAGCCGCAATCTTTGCCGGGGCCGACGGCGCCGCATTCGTAGGCTACCAATGATCGCACCGCGGAAATCGTCCGCACGGTGGCGGCGAACACCCGGCTGATCATCTTCTGCTCGGCCAGCACCATGGCGGTGTTGCCAAAACCGCAGGCGGTGTCGCCGGCGCTGTGGACGTGATGCTCCTTGGCGATTTTATCGATGGCGGTCCACAGGTAGCGCATGTCGCGCACGCCCATGATGCCTAAGCCAAAGATCACGCCGGCGATGTCGCCGCTGGTCAGGGCGACATCGTGGACTTCCTTGCCGCCGACCGATTCGATGCTGAGCAGTTCGGCGCCGGCGGCGGCGCAGCCGGCGAAGGTTTGCAGCAGGCTGTCCCAGTATTGGCCGCTACGGATGACCGGTGGCTGGGCAAATTCGCGGATGTCGGTGGGCGTGATGCGCAGCACGCTTTTCAGGCCGTGCTTGGCATAGGCGTCTTCCATGGCATCGGCCAGGATTTTGGTGATCTCGATTCCCCACTGCTCGTGGATGGTCATGGGCGGCAGCGTTTCAAACTCCACCACCAGGCCGTTGAGTTCCAACTCCACCGCCCGCTTGAGCGCGCCGGAAATAATCTGGCGATATTGATCCAGCACCGCCGGCATGGTGGCTTGCTCGACCAGCATGGTGGGCAGGGTGAAGTTAAGTTCCGGGTAAACCACGCCGCCGCCGATGACCATGCCGCGGCGGGTGGTCAGCGGTTTGGGCGAAACGCCGAAACGCAGGTCATTGGCATTGTTGATTGCCAGTTTGTTATAGCATTGCATGGAATATCTTTCTAAAAATTACAATCACACTGCATCATCGCATGAACCTTGCCGCGGATACTGTGCTCGCAGCCCGGCACGTGCAGCACGTCGCATTCGCTGCCGAGAATGAACGGGTGGGCCACTTCGCGCATGCGGCCCAGCAATTCCAACGACCGCCGGGCAACATCATCCGTGCTGATCAACTTGTCGGAATAAAACTGCTTGCTGGGCAGGTTGCCATACAAGATGGTGCTGGCGGGCACACACGCGGCGTCTTCCCACAATTTCCGCGAGCTGCCCAGACTCAAAACCGTCGGATGCAGTGTGCCGAAGGCGCGCAGCATTGGTTCCACCAATTCCCCGCAACAGTGGAACATCAGTTCCACTTTGGCGTCGGCCAGCAGCTTGGCGATGCGGCGGTTAGGGGCGATGGCGTAACGCTGGAAAGCATCGCTGCCGGTCGCCATTTGCACGGGAGAAAAATAAACCTTGTTGGCGGCGGGTTCGGCGATCACCATTAATTTGGCCCCGGCGGCAATTTGCAGTTCGATGGTGCGCAGCACCAGCCGGGTGGAAATCTCCAGCAATTGTTCCAGCAGGGCCACTTCCGGTTCATCGGTGGCGGTCGCGCCGGCGCCGGCCTCAAACACTGGCGTGATCGGGTCAGCCAGCAATTTGGTCAGCAGCGAGAACGGCCCGATGGCCATGCCCACCGGCACCAGCTCCGGCCGGTCGGCAACGATGTATTGCACCGATTGCACGTGGGCGCGCATCAGCGGATTGAGATTGCCGTGCAGGCCCACTTCAAAGCGACTCAACGCGGCATCATCCAACGGTGCTTGAAAGTGAAAATCGTGATTGGCATCGGCGATGCCCAGCATATCCATCAGCGCCGATTTTTCGCGCGTCAAATCCATCTGCGGAATCGCCAGCGGTGTGCGGTAACGCGCCGCGGCTTCGGCCATCACCCGGCCCAGACGCGGGCCATCGAGAGTAATCGCCTTGGCGTCGGGGTGTTCGTGCAGCACCAGATCGGTGCCCAGCGGTGTACGCATGCCATTGGCGGCCAAGTCCAGAAAATACGAGCGATCGATATTCATAAGCTTCACCTGCGTATTGCAGCCCCGCAGATACCTGCCGGGCTTCATGTTCAACGCAGGGAATCTTACGCTGCCGGGGTGTTTTCAATCCTGCATGCGGAGTTCATATCTTGGTATCTTTGTGCTCGCGCCGATAACGCAAGGGCGTGGTCCGATAATGCTGGCGGAATACCTTGGTCAGATGGCTTTGATCGGCAAAGCCGCATTCCAAGGCGATCAACTTCAGCGGTTTGTCGGTTTGCAGCAACAGTTCGCTGGCGTGGTCCACCCGCGACTGGAGCAGCGTCTGGCTGAACGTGCGGCCAAAATGCCGGCGGAACAACCGCGAAAAATGCGAACGCGACATGCCCGCTTCATCAGCGGCGGCATCGCGATCCACCCCGCTGCCGTGGCTGGAGGCGATCAGCCGCAAGGCCTTGGCCAGTTGCGCTTCGTTGGCATCCACCGGCGTAACGCGGATGGAGGCCATGATCCGCTCGAGAATTTCATGCAGCCAGGCGGCCAAATCTTCATCATCGCGCAACGCCGACAAACGTGAGATATCCTCAAAACTGCGGCCCAGCAATTCATCGGGCGCGCCGCCGGCATCCACCGCCGTGCGCGACAGCATCACCACCAGTTCCATGAAAAAGCTTTTGATCTGCGCCATTTTGCCCCCGGCACGATGGATCATCGCCACCAACAGCCGGTTGAGAATTTCCCGCGCCTGGTTGCGGTCGCCCTTTTTCACCGCGGCGATGATCGCCGGCTCTTCCATCAAATAAAGAGCACGAATGTCATAAACCGGATAGGCTTTGTTGGCGTGGATCGCCTCGGCGCGGGTCTGCTCGCGCAGGTAATCGCGGCGGCGCGATTCCAGCAGCGCGGTGTTGGTCAGATTGTGTTCCTCGGCCAATTTGCGCAAGGCCGTGCAGGCGGCACGCACATCAATCAGCGGCGTGGTGGAAGCGCGGCGGAACAAATGCGCCTCATCAATCCCCGCCACCAGCCCGCCATACAGTTTTTGATTGTGCAGCAGCGGCACCGCCCAGACCACGGTTTCATTAGGAGCCGGCTGCACCGCCGGCTCGCCCCAGCGCAGCGATTCATCGATCGCCAATTTGCGAACCGCCAGATGCCCCGCCCCGGCAAACGCCCCGGCATGATGCTGGAGAACGATCTGCCCATCGACCGCGCAAAGCGAAAACCCCACAGGCCATTCCCGGCAATATTGCCGGCAAAGCATCTTGAAGACGCGCTGGTTGACGTGTTCGCTGGGCATTGCTGATTCACGCGGCAAAATCGCTTCGTTTAGCCTCTTCGTTTAGCCGGCTCGTATACGAGCCGCGTGGTGCGGCCACGGCCCGTATACGGGCCGGCTAAACGAAGATTAAATAAAGCACGCGACGATGGTATCATCCTCTCCATGTCCACCCAAACTCATGCAGGCAAAATCTATCTCATCGGCGCCGGTTCCGGCGATCCCGGCTTAATCGCCGTGCGCGGGGCCGATCTGCTGGCCATGGCCGATGTGGTCGTTTACGACAATCTGGCCAATCCGCTGCTGCTGGACTATTGCCCGCAAGCCGAAAAGATTTTCGTCGGCAAGAAAGCCGCCCAGCACACGCTTACCCAGGAGCAGATCAACCAGTTGCTGGTGGACCAGGCCCTGGCCGGCAAAATGGTGGCCCGGCTTAAAGGCGGCGATCCGTTTGTCTTTGGCCGCGGCGGCGAAGAATGCCTGGCGGCCTTGGCGGCGGGCATCGAATTTGAAATCGTGCCGGGCGTGACCGCCGCCATCGCCGCGCCGGCGTATGCGGGGATTCCGGTCACCCATCGCGATTTCAATTCCAGTTTCACCTTCGTCACCGGCCACGAAAAAGAAGAGGATTACCGCGACGATCAAGCCAAACAGCGCCCGCAGGCGGCCGGCTCCAGCGATATCGATTGGGCGGTTTTGGCCAAGCTGCCGTGCCTGGCGTTTTACATGGGCGTCAAGGCCCTGCCGCGCATCTGTAAGAACCTGATCGATAACGGCATGTCGCCGGCCATGCCCGCGGCCACCATCCAATGGGGCACGCGCAGCCAACAAAAAACCGTGACCGGCACGCTGGCCGATCTGGCCGCCAAGGTGGTCGCCGCCGGTTTGGGGCCGCCGGCGTTGACGATCATCGGCCAGGTGGTGAGCCTGCGCGATTCGCTCAAGTGGTTTGAAAAACGTCCGCTGCTGGGCCAAACCGTGGCCGTCACCCGCACGCGCGACCAGGCCAGCGACCTGGCCAAAAAGCTGCGCGCCCAAGGCGCGGACGTGATCGAAACGCCAACCATCGAAACCCGCCCCGCCGACGATCCGGCGGAAATCGATCATGCCCTGCAATCCACCGCAACTTATGATTGGGTGATTTTCACCAGCGTCAACGGCGTCAGTTTCACCCGCAAACGCCTGACCGAATTAGGCCTGGACGCCCGCGCCTTCGGCACCGCCCGCGTGGCCGCGGTCGGCCAATCCACCGCCACCGCCATCGCCGCGCAGCTCTTTTTGAAGGTCGATTTATGTCCCGCCAAATTCATCGCCGACGCCCTGGCCGATGAACTGGCCCAGCAGGGCGCGATAGCCGGCAAGCGGTTTTTATTGCTGCGTGCCGACATCGCCCGTCCGCTGCTGGTGGACCGCCTGCGTCAAGCCGGCGCGGCCGCGGTGGACGATGTCCCGCTGTACCATACAAAACTAGTCGATACCCTGAATGACGACTTTTTATGGGCCTTGCACGATGACCAGATCAATTGGATCACCTTCACCAGCAGCAGCAGTGCCGAAAACCTGGCCAAACTGCTGGGCGATGATTACCGCGAGCAACTGAAGAAAGTGAAACTGGCCAGCATCGGCCCGATCACCAGCCAAACCCTGGCCAAGCTGGACCTGCCGGTGGCGGTGGAAGCGGTGGAACATACGGTGGATGGGTTGGTGAGCGCGATAGGCGAAGAGGGGAGATTGCCGGAGTGAGCGATGATTTGTTCAGGATTCTCCAAGATGACACGATACTGGTATACAGATTGTCCGGTTTGCGGCCAGGGACGTCTTTTTGTTGAAGTGCGACGGGATACAAAGGCACTACTCCTTGTATGTGAGGAATGCTATAGGGCTTGGAACACTCCGGAACAAGTATCCGCCGACGTCGGCGCTTTCCTCGCCATCGGGTTTGAAAGCGAGTTTGGCACCGCGGAGGACATTGAGAATGGAGGGTGGTCCAAATACAAGCTCAATCAGGCGAACGAAACGTAGGGCGGGCTTCAGCCCGCCATGAGCCTCGACCGGGAGAAGCCCGTCCGACGGGGCTGGGTTTGCCGGTGGCGGTCGAGGCGGTGGAACATACGGTGGATGGGTTGGTGAAGGCGGTGGGTGGGGCGGAACGGTGAAGACAACCCGCTGATCGGATATAATGCACCATATAAGGAACAGATGAACGTATGACCGTGCAAACCGTGAAGCTTTCCGGCAAGGAATTTGTGATCGTACCCAAGAAGGATTTTCGTCGGCCGCAAGCGCAGGCCGAGCAAATCAGCGCGCAGGATCGTGGCGATGTGGCCGAAGTGCAACGCCGCAAGGCGCTGGGGCCAAGCCAGCCGTATGCCAAGCTGCGGCAAAAGTTGGGGCTGGCGTGGGCTACGAGCTGTATTTGAGGGCGGTGGGTGAGGCCGCATAAAAATAGTCAAGGAGGCCTTGAATGACCAACTTTGCTTCCGCACAACCCAAACGTAAACATTACTGGCACCGGTGGCTGGTTTTGGGGGCCATCGTTTTTTACTTCCTGTTTTGCTGCTCTGGTTTGCACTGGCCGATGTGGAACGCGCGCGGCAGATTAGCCGGACATTTGTCCAATGATCTGCATTTGACTCTTCCAGTCAGCGCCAAGGTGGTCCACGCTGTCAGGGTGGCTACCCGCGATCCCGGAGAATACTACGCTGTCGAGATGAACGCTGCCGACATCATGCCATTCATGGCTCAGGTGCGGACGGCAATGACGGACGCTGCCGATAAGGATGCCGGCGAGCCGTGGGTGATGGGGCGAGCGCCGGATTGGTGGAAGCCGCAGGACTTGGTGCAGGTGAAACGTTTGGATGGTAGGATGCGCGATGATCTGCAAGGCGGGTATATGTGGTACTACTCGTCGTCTTCTTCTGGCGCGGTTTACGTCTTCTGGTTCGAGAACTAATTGGAAGGAACGGTACGGCGGGCTGAAGCCCGTCCGACAGAATTTGCCAACCAAACCCCAATTGGGTATTATCAAACCCATTATGGGTAAGCGTTCCTCCCTAGCCGATTCCGATGCCGCCGCCGCGCTGTTCGGCTCTACCCGGCAGGCGGTGCTGGGATTTTTCTTCGACCATCCGCACGAACGCTTCTATCAAAACCAAGTGGTGCGTTCGCTGGCGCTGGGTTCCGGGGCGGTGCAGCGCGAGTTGGCCCGGCTGGTTGCCGGCGGCGTCCTGGCGCGGACGGTCGAAGGACGCCAAGCCTACTACCAGGCGAATCAGAACGGTTCGGTTTACCCCGAACTGCACGGGCTGGTGCGCAAGACCATGGGCGCGGCGGGAGTGCTGCGCGCAGCACTGCGGCCGCTGGCCGGGCGAATTCGCGTCGCCTTCATTTTCGGCTCGATGGCCCGGCGACACGAGCGGGCCGAGAGCGACATTGACTTGATGATCGTCGGCGATGCCATTAGCCTGTCGGACATCTCCCCGCGGTTGCGGCCGGCGCAGCAGGCGTTACGCCGGGAGGTGAATCCGGCGGTGTACCGCACGGCGGAGTTCGCGCAGAAATGGTCGGCCGGGCATCACTTCCTCACGCAGGTGTTGGAAGGCGAAAAAGTTTTCCTGATCGGTGGCGAACATGAGCTTGCAGAATTGGGCGCAATCCGGGTGGCTGAAACCGCACCGCACCAGCAAGCGGGAGATCGCTGACCTGTTCGGTGTGGCCGACCGCGATCTGGCGGCTTGCCAGACCGTGGGCCTTATTGCCGACTGGCGGTTGAACATCGCCTACAACGCGGGCTTGCAGCTTGCCACCGCCGCCCTGGCCGCAGCGGGTTATCAGGCGGAGCGGGTTGGACAACATTACCGCGTGATTCAATCGCTCGCTTTGACGCTGCATCTCGATGCCGGCACGCTGGCGGAATTCGACGATTATCGCAAGCTGCGGAACACCTCGGACTATGAGCGTGCGGGATTTATTTCCGACACGGAAGCCGATGGCATGTTCAAGCTGGCGCTGCGGCTCCGCACCCAAGTCGAAACATGGATTCACGCCAACTATCCCGCGCTTGCCTGATGGCGTTAGTGCCCCGGGATTTCGCCGCGACGGCCGCCTGCGTATAATTCCGAATAGAGGAGACCGCGAATGCCCGTTATCAGCATGTTTTATGGGATCATCGTGTCCATGTACTTTGTGGACAACCGGCAGCACAAGGCACCGCACATTCACGTGCGTATCAAGGGGATGAAGCCGTCTATCCATTCCCGACGGGGAATTGCTGGCCGGTTCCGTTCCCCCGGCCAAGGCGCGGCTGGTACAAGCATGGATCGAAATTCACCGCGATGATCTGCTGGCCGATTGGCAGTTGGCCGTCGGCGGTCAGCAGCCTCAAAAAATCGAGCCGTTGAGGTAAACCGCCGCAGGCTGGAATCAGGATGTTTTATGTTACCGCGCGTCATCGCCGTCCAAGCCAAACCAGGTTTCCAATTGGAGATCACGTTCACCAGCGGGGAAGTTGGCATCTACGATTGCAGCCCGCTGCTGACTTTTGGCGTTTTCCGGGAGTTGAGCGATGAAGCCTATTTCCGGCAGGCACAGGTCTGCAATGGCACGGTGACCTGGCCACACGAGCAGGATATATGCCCGGATACCCTCTATCTGGATTCGCGCCGCGGTTAGTTTTGCCGGTGGCGGTGGCAGCGGTGGAACATACGGTGGGTGGATCGGCCAACGCAGAGGCATCGCGTTTGGCCTTGTCCTGGCGCTTCGCACCCGACAGACCGCAAACCACCACATGGGCACTTGTCGCAATATATAGACAAATCCGCGTTTTCACGTCAGAAAAAGTAGCATTATGTAGCATGATGTAGCAGCACGGTTGGCCTTCTCCGGATGCCGGAAACTGGGGCCACATCCGGCTGATGCCAAATGCGCTGGCCCTGGCGATTCGCCTCGCCCACCCTTCTTAATTCCCGTGCCCGCGATTACAATCCCCGCCAATGAGCATCTCCGCCACCATGGGGCGTCATCGCTGGCTCATTTGTGCCTTGCTGTTTTTCGCTACCACCATCAATTACATCGACCGCCAGATCCTTGCGCTGCTCAAGCCGATGCTCGATGGGCAATTCCACTGGACCAACGAGCAATTCGGCTGGATCAATTCGGCTTTCCAGGGGGCTTACGCGGCCAGTTATCTGGCCTTTGGGGCATTGGTTGATAAATACGGCACCAAAGTTGGCTACGCGGTATCGATCACGTTTTGGAGCCTGGCGGCGGCAGGACATGCCCTGGTGCATTCGGTGGGCGGGTTTGGCCTGGCACGCATCGGCCTGGGGTTGGGCGAAGGCGGGAATTTCCCGGCGTCTATTAAAACCGTGGCCCAATGGTTTCCTAAAAAAGAGCGGGCCTTCGCCACCACGCTGTTTAACTCCGGAGCCAATGTCGGGCCGCTGATCACCCCGGCGATTATCCCGCCGCTGGCGCTGGCCGTCGGCTGGCGCGGCACCTTCCTGGCCGCAGGAGCGGTGGGGTTGGTTTGGCTGGTGGCCTGGCTGGTGCTGTTTGAAATTCCCCGGCGCACGGCGGGCCTCAAGCCTGCCGAACTGGATTACATTGAAAGCGATGGCGATTGCGGCACGGAAGATAATGTGCAGCCGCTGCGCTGGCGCGAGCTTATCGGCTATCGGCAGACATGGGCGTTCCTTGTGGCCAAGCTGCTGACCGATCCGGTCTGGTGGTTTTTCCTGATCTGGCTGCCGGACTATTTCAAGAAGAACCGCGGCCTGGACCTGAAGACCATCGGCCTGCCGCTGGTGGCGATTTATGGGCTGGTCACGGTGTTAAGCATCACCGGCGGCTGGGCCGGCAAGCGTCTGGCCGATCGCGGCTGGAGCCACAACCGCGTGCGGAAAACCAGTCTGGCGTTTTTCGCGGTGGCGGTGGTTCCCGTGGTATTGGCCACGCGTATGCCGCTATGGGGCGCGATCGCCGTAATCGGCCTGGCCGGGGGGGCGCACCAGGCTTGGTCGGCGGCGTTGTACACCACCGTGTCGGATGTCTTTCCCCGCCGGGCCATCGCCTCGGTCATCGGCCTGGGCGGCACGCTGGGCTCCATCGGCGGCATGTTGTTCCCGGTAATCTGCGGCCGCGTGCTGGACCGGCTGGGCGGCGATGGTTACGTCATCCTGTTCGCGTACTGTGGGTTGGCGTATCTACTGGCGTTTGCGCTGAATAGTCTGTTGTGTCCGCGGTTTGAACCGATGGTGGATAAATCCGCTTCCCTACGGGTCGGCGTACCGACCGCTCCGGGGCGCGGTTAAACACCTTGCGGATATGCGGACTGCCAAATCCCCATCCACTTGGCACACACAAACACTTGCCCTATATTATCGCCCGTTCTACTTGAGGAATATCGCAGATGATTGCAAAACGTAAGCCCGGTGTGGCCAAGGCGCAAAAAAAGAATTCTACGGGCAATGCCATCCGCATTGTCGGCCAGGCGCTGCCCAATCTGCCTTGGGAACCGCGGCCGGTGGATTGCAGCCGGCTGGTTTGGCGCTACTCGGGCAATCCGGTCATCAATCGGTTTCCCATCCCCTGTGCTTATGCGGTTTATAACAGCGCCGTGGTGCCGTTTGCCGGCAAGTTTGCCGGGGTGTTCCGCGTCGATTACAAAACCCGGCTGCCTTATCTGCACGCGGGGTTTAGCGATGACGGCATTCATTGGGAACTGGCCCACCAGCGCATCCAGTTCAAGTGCGCTGATCCGGAAATCGCCAAGATGGAATACGCCTACGATCCGCGGGTGACCCGCATCGGCGATGAGTATTACGTCCAGTGGTGCAATGGCTACCATGGCCCGACCATCGGCCTGGCACGCACGCGCGATTTCAAGCACTTCGAGCAGTTGGAGAACGCCTTTTTGCCGTACAACCGCAATGGCGCGATCTTCCCGCGCAAGATTAATGGCCGCTATGCAATGCTGTCGCGGCCATCCGATACCGGGCATACCCGCTTTGGCGATATCTTCTATTCCGAATCCCCGGACCTGACTTTCTGGGGCAAGCACCGGCACGTGATGGCCCCGGCCAAGGGCTGGTGGCAGGATACCAAGGTTGGTGCCGGGCCGTCCCCCATCGAAACGTCCGAAGGCTGGCTGCTGTTCTATCACGGCGTACTGAATTCGTGTAACGGGTTTGTCTATTCCACCGGCGCGGCGTTGCTCGACCTGGATGAGCCGTGGAAACTGATTTGCCGCAGCAGCGAGCATATCCTCACTCCCGAAGCGCCGTACGAAACCACCGGCACAGTGCCCAATGTGGTCTTCCCCACCGCGGCGGTGGTGGATGCCCCCAGCGGGCGCATCGCCCTATACTGCGGCGCAGCTGACACGTTTACTAGCCTGGCGTTTACCAACGCTTTTGAGTTGATCGACTGGCTTAAGACCAACCACCGGGTATAAGCGGCCGGCTGGGATCGGGCGCATCGGTTGCCGGCGTGCGCGCTTCCGGCAGCCAAAGCCAGTATTCATTTTTGCCGCGAACCATTTCGCTGCGTGCCGTCATGGATGTCACATCCATGATAATCGCCAGCGTTTGCTCGCGGCCCTGATCGGTCATTTTGAACTCTTTGCCATAATACTTCATAAACGCGGTAAAAGCCGCGGCTTTGGCGTCAAGGTCTTCAACCATGCGTGCCGTGCCGTGGGCGATGATGCTTTCCCACGGGCCATGGCAGCCTTTGGGCGATTGCCGGGCTTCCTGCGTGCCGTAGTATTTGCTGATCACATAGACAACCTGGGGATTGCTCCGCATGACATCGATTTTCCGCCCACGGATCGCGCCGTGGAAAATGAACTGGCCATCCACAAACGCGTGATTGATCGGCACGGCATAGGGCAGATTGTCCTGGCACATGACCAGGGTGCCTTCGTAGCTATCGCGGATGATTTTTTCACACGCGGCATTATTCAGAACCGGTTCGATGAGTTTGTTGGCCATGGAATAATCCTAATCTTGATCCTAATCTTGATCTTAATCTTGGTCACTTGCAACCCGGCAGATCAGATCCGGCAACACGCGAAAGAGTAAGATTTTGAAGAGGATTAGGATCGAGATTAAGATGAAGAGCGCGTGGCGCGGCCAACGTGCCGCGGAATTAGCATGAACTTAACCCATCCCATCATCGGCATCATCGGCGCGGGGGCGGTGGGGTGTTATTACGGCGGGCGGTTGGCGCAGCATGGGAAAAACGTGCATCTGCTGTTGCGCCGCGAATTTGACCGCGTCAGCCAAAATGGCCTGCACGTTAAAAGTGCCGATGGCGATTTTGATTTGTATCCGCCGGCGTTGCGGGTGTATCACCGAGCGGGTGATATGCCGCGGTGCGATCTGGTCATTGTCACGCTGAAGACCACCGCCAATGAATTTTATCAGCCGCTGATTACGCCGCTGCTGAAGGATGATACCGTGATCCTCACGCTACAAAACGGGCTGGGGAATGAAGATCAATTGGCGCAACTGTTTGGGGCGGACCGCACCTTGGGTGGGATGGCGTTTGTCTGCATCAACCGGCTGGCGGATGGGACGATTCTGCACAGCGATCATGGCCTGATCAAAATCGGTGAATATCGCGGTCCCATCACCCCGCGCTTGCGGCAGATTGCCGAACTTTTTAACTCCAGCGGCTTAAAATGTCTGGCGATTGATGATCTGTTGCGCGGGCGCTGGGAAAAATTGATCTGGAATATTCCCTTCAACGGTTTGGGCGCGTTGCTGGGGTTGACCACCGACAAGCTGGTGAATAACGCGCACGGCTTGGCGTTGGTGCGGAATATCATGGAAGACGTGCTAAGAATTGCCGCATCCTGCGGCATTATTTTCCCGCCGGAAATCATCGACGAGAAAATTAATCAGACGCTGAGCATGGGTTCATACAAGACCAGCAGCCAGGTTGATATGGAACATTTTAGGCCGATTGAAATATGCGCAATTTTCGGCAATGCCATGGTTATGGGACGCAGCCATGGAGTTGTAACTCCTTATTTGACAATGCTTTATAACCAACTAGGTCTCGTTCGGCGTGCAACATTAACGTGAATGGCAGATTGGGTTTGGCGTAAAAAGAGGTTGATCTGTCGGATTTTTCTTGCGTTTGCGCAGTTGCGTGGTATTATTCTATCGGTTGTGAAATTCGGTGCTTGATATGGCAATGACGACATGGTTTATATTGAACTGAGGGCTTGAATGTTGGTGTGCGTTTTGTTTTTGGAGGCGGTATGAGAATTTCCCAACGGCGTACGGCACAGCTTGGTATGTGTGCTGCGGCGGTTGTCATGGTTTCTTCGCTGGGCGCGCTGATTGCCGGTGGAACCGATGGCAGCAGCGTCACGGCCGCCGATGACCAGAAAACGCTGGGCACCACCCCGCCGCCCGAACAGCATAATGCCCCAGCCGCCTATTCCGTTTCGGTCAACGTCATTCCTCAGAATAGCCTGCGGCAGCCATAATTGCCGCCCAGTCACATCGACACGCGTCTTTTTCGTTTTTAGGATACTTATTGAAAGTCGGCGGCTACGCGCGATCGGCAAATGACCGTGCCCAACGCAAACAGTACGGCCGCCGACAAACCGCAAATGAGCAAGCAACCCACCAGTGGCGTGAGTGGTTGGCTGGGTGAATCGGCCAGGTAAAGCGCCCGGCGGATTCCTTCCACGCCATAGGCAAGCGGGTTGGCGCGCATAATCCATTGCAGTCCGCCGCGTGCCCCATCGGCGGGAAACAACGCCCCGGATAAAAACCACAGGGGCATCAGGAAAAGGTTCATGACCGCATGAAATCCCTGCGCCGAGGACATTCGCCAGGCGATGCAGAATCCCAAGCTGGTCAGGCCGAAGCTGACGATCAACATCATTGCCAGGCAAAGCAAAAACGACCCGAGCGCAAAATGCACGTGAATCAGCGGGCCAAGGAGCAGAAACAGCACCCCCTGCCCGGTGGCCAGCAACGTCCCGCCCAGCACCTTGCCCAGCACGATTGCCACGCGTGGCACCGGAGCCACCAAAACCGCTTGCAGAAATCCCTCGCGGCGATCTTCAATAATCGAGATGGTGGAAAAAACCGCTGTAAACAGCAGGATCATGGCCACGGTGCCGGGGAAGAAATATTCTATAAAGCTCCCGCCACCCGGCGACCCACCGGCGTGAAAACCGCCGCCCATGCCCGCCCCGAGCAAAACCCAAAACAGGATGGGAGTGGCCAGCGCGCCAAGCACGCGATGCTTCTGCCGCAAGAACCGCACCAACTCGCGCTGGCACAGCGAAACAGCCGGCAACAGCCAAGTCGATGGTGCGGTGGTTTTCACAACCGGAACATCATAGCGTTTTCCCACCGCTTCGCCCCGGATGCCACTGGCCACAATTGCCATGCCATCTTCGCAAAGGTATTCTCAACCGCCATGCACCGGAACCTGCGGCTGGCATGGCTGCCTGTCTTTGTGGCTTTGCTGGCCACGGCGATGGTGGCAATGACTGGCCAGGCGGATGCCGGCGCTGCCACCCACCCAAACACCACTCTTATCGAACTTCAAGCCAAGGCCAACGCCGGTGATGCCGCGGCCATGTATGAATTGGGGATGGCTTATCAACGCGGCAGGGTGGCCGCGGTCGATTTGGACAAAGCCCGCACCTGGCTGGGAAAAGCCGCCGCGGCCGGCAGTATTTGGGCGATGGATCATTTGGGGGATATGTACCGTGGAGCCTCCGGTGGCGTGACGCGCGACGAAACCCAAGCGCTGGCGTGGTATCAAAAGGAGGCCGAAGCCGGCGCGGCCCTGGGGTTGCTGGAAGTGGGGCTGTGTTACGCCGAGGGTCGCGGCGTGGCCAAGGACGTCGAGTACGCGGCCAGACTTTACGAGCAGGCGCTGACCGTCGGCCGGCAACAAGCCAACGCCGGCGATGCCACGGCGATGGAGGCCCTGGGCTGGATGTATCGCGACGGTTTTGGCGTGGGAAAGGATTATCCGCAGGCGCTGAATTGGTTCCGTAAGGAGGCGGCGTTGGGATTTAGCAATGCGATGGTGACCATCGGCGGGTTTTACCGCGACGGCCTGGGCGTGGCCAAGGATTACCAAGAGGCCATGCGGTGGTACACCAAAGCGGCCGATGCCGGTGATATTGTCGGTTGGAATGAAATCGGTTGGATGTACCAGAAGGGCCTGGGCGTGAAACCGGACGGCCAAGCGGCCTTGCGGTGGTTCCACCAGGCGGTCAATTCCGGATGCAGCGACGCCATGGACAATGTCGGTTATGCCTACCAAAACGGCTTGGGCGTGGCCACCGATTACCAGGCGGCTCTGGTTTGGTATCACCAAGCCGCCGACGTCGGTAATGGCAGCGCCTTGAACCAGCTCGGCCAAATGTACCAACTTGGCCAAGGTGTCGAAACCAACTACCAACAGGCTATGAAATGGTATCGCCAATCCGCTGACGCGGGCATCGGCGTGGCCATGGGCAACATCGCCTATTTGTACCAGTACGGTCTGGGTGTGCCGGCCGATATCACGCAGGCAATTGCCTGGTATGGCAAGTCGGCCGAGGCCGGCAACGCCGAGGCGCTGGCCACCCTCACCGGTATGTACCTGAAGGGCGACGCCGGTGTGGCCATCGACCACCAGGCGGCGCTGGTGTTGCTGGGCAAATGTGCCGCCAAGGGCGATACCAGTGCCATGATCCAAATCGGCGATCTCTATCAGCAAGGTGGCTATGGCGTGGCCAGGGACTATCAGCAAATGATACAATGGTATCAGAAGGCGGCCGGCGCCGGCGATGCCAGTGCCTGGGAACACCTTGGCCAGGTGTATGCCCAAGGTTTGGGCGTGGCCAAGGATGATGCCGCGGCGCTACCGTGGTATCGCAAAGCGGCCGGCGCCGGCAATGCCGCCGCCATGAAGGATCTGGCCGTGATGTATGAGACCGGCCAAGGCGTGGCGCAGGATGCCCAAGCGGCTATGACGTGGTATCAGAAAGCCGCCGACGCCGGTGATGCCGACGCCTGCCTGCATATCGCCGACGGCTACGCGCTGGGTTTGGGCGCGGCGTGGGATTACCAGCAGGCGCTGACGTGGTATCGCAAAGCCGCCGACGCCGGCAACGCCCATGCCATGGCCGGCATCGGCAATCTGTACATGGTCGGCGGCCACGGCCTGGCCCAGGATTATGCCCAGGCCATGCAATGGTGCCAGCAGGCCGCCAACCTGAAAGATGCCAGTGGAATGCGCGGGGTGGCGATGTTATACGAAAACGGTTTGGGCGTGCCGCGGGATATTGACACCGCCCGCAGTTGGTATCAACAAGCCGCCGACGCCGGCAATGAAGACGCCAAAAAATGGCTGGCGGAGAATCCGGGGAATTGACGGGCGTTGGACGACGCGAAAATGCAGGGCGGGTTTCAGTCCGTCCTACAGAACGGCCCCATGCATTTTGGGCAATCGCCGGTTGGCCGGTAAGCGGAGGCGGCGGGAAAAGGGGACATTCAAGATTGTATGCGATCGGTCAGCGTCGACGATCATCTTGAATGTCCCCATGTTCCACAAACCTCAACCCCTCAACCCTCAACCGCGATCAGCAGCCCGCATACGACCGCGTGCCGTGGTTGGGCAAAGCGCGATTTGGCTCACGAACCAAGTGGCTCTTGGGTTATGTTACGAAAGGTCAAGCGCGCCACAACCCGCCTTTAGGCGGGTAAGCGGCAAGTGAAAAGCGGAAAGCGATTCTTAAAGCGACGATTCATTGCCTGGGGGCGATTTCCCGCCGCCGATGAAAAAATGCGCTAAAAGTTCGTTGCGGTTCTTCACCTGGAAATGTTTATACAGGTTCTGGGCGTATTCCTTGGCGGTACCGTCTTTGATCCCCAGGCGGGTGGCAATGGCTTGCAAGGCCAGCCGCGGATCGATCAACAGCATCAACGTGGTGCGCAGATGCGCCGGCAGCGGACGAATTTCCTTGGTCACAATTGCCAGATTCGGATCCCAATGCAGCCAGTTGGCGACTTCCGTCAGCATATGGGTAATACGTCGCGCGCGAGCGTCAAAGTTCGGCCGGCCTTTTTTGCGGTGCAGTGCGACCCCGCTGAAATAGCCGTCTTCGTCCAATACACGCACCGAATACAGAACGTGCTCGAAGCCCAGGCCATCAATGATGCGGCGGTTGGCCGGGCCATACCACTGCTCGGGGGTAACCAGTTCATCCCAGCCGCGGGTGAAATGCTTATGCGTACGGCGCAGCGTGTTCAGGGCGGCGTACTCCACCGGAGGGAAGTCGCGGTTTTGCATGATCTGTGCGAAACGCGCCAGTTGGCCATCGTTCATGCCGCCGCATAAAAAGGCCCCGACCGCCGGTAAATTGTCCGTGTCGCAGGCGCGGCTGATGATCCAACTCCAGGCATCGGCAGCCACCAGCACGGTCAGCGCATCCATAAAAGCCCTGCGCTTGGCAGGCATGGGTCCTTGGATCGCCACCACGTCCGAAAGCAATTGCAGCATGGCGGCAACATCGGCTTCAGGTATCAACTGGTCTGGCATCATCACGGTTCCCTTACGATCAAGCAAATATTATCAGAATCCTACTTCATCGACGAATCGCTTGCAACCCGCTTGAAACCCCCGCCGCTTTGGCCGAAAATACTTGGCTCGATTTATTTGGAGAATGTATGCCAGTTGATGTAGCGATTGTCGGCGTCACCGGTGCGGTGGGCCAGGAATTTTTAACCGTGTTGGCCGAGCGGAAGTTTCCCATCGGCAAATTAAAACTGCTGGCGTCGGCGCGCAGTGCCGGCAAGCAGATTGAATTCGCCGGGAAGATGTACACCGTCGAAGAACTGACCAAGGATAGTTTTGCCGGCATCAAGATTGCCTTCTTCAGCGCCGGTGGCAGCGTCAGCAAGGAATTCGCCCCGGCGGCCGTGGCGGCCGGGGCGATTGTCGTCGATAACACGTCGGCGTTCCGCATGAAGGACGGTGTGCCGCTGGTGGTGCCGGAAGTCAATCCCGAGCAGATTCACAAGCACAACGGGCTGATTGCCAATCCCAATTGCAGCACGATCATTATGAATGTGCCGGTGTGGCCGCTGCACAAGGCCAACCGCGTGAAGCGGATCATCGTCAGCACCTATCAGGCGGTGAGCGGCGCCGGCGCCTGGGGCTTGTGGGAATTGGATGCGCAGATCAAGGCCTATGCCGCCGGTCAGCCGATCCAGCGCGAAAAATTCCCGCACCAGATCGTGAACAATCTGTTTTCGCACAACAGCAAGGTGGCCGCCAACGGCTACAACGAAGAAGAAAACAAGATGGTGAACGAAACGCGCAAGATATTTGGCGAGCCGCGGATGATGGTGACCGCCACTTGCGTGCGCGTCCCGGTGCCGCGGGCGCACTGCGAGTCGATCAACTTGGAATTTGAACGGCCGATGACGCCGCAGCAGGTGCGCAAGATCTTGGCCAATGCGCCGGGTGTGACGCTGGTGGATGATGCCGAGGCGAATCATTTTCCGATGCCGCTGGAAGCCAGCGGGCAGGATAATGTGCTGGTGGGCCGGATTCGCCAGGACATGAGCCGGGACGATGGCCGGGGCATCGAGATGTTTGTCAGCGGCGATCAGATTCGCAAAGGCGCGGCGAGCAATGCGGTGCAGATTGCGGAGAAATTGATCTGAAACGTAAAACGTAAAACGTGATAATGCGGGTCTTTGTCACGTTTCACGTTTTCACGTTTCATGCCTTTTAGGAGACACGGCCATGACTTGGCGACAATCAACTATGCTTTGTCTGCTGGCGATTTTGCTGGCCTCGTGCGGGGAGAATAAACCGCCGGAAGCCAACGGCAATGGCGGACAGCAGTTGAGCAATCCGTCACCGGTGGCCGGCAACCCGTCGGTGCCGGCGGTGGCGGATGATCCGATGCCGCCTGATGCGCTGTTCACCCTCAGTTGCCAGGTTTTCAGCGGACCAAACCATTTTGCCCAAGCAGAAAATGCCAAACTGATCATGCGGGCGCGCACCGGCTGGAGAGAATGGCACGTGTTGCACACCGCAGACAGCAGCACGCTGTTTTATGGCTATTACCACAGTTTCGACGACCGCAACGCTGCCGCCGAATACCAGCACGCCCAGACCGACCGGTTGAAAGTTACGGCGTTGCAGAACGATCTGCGTGAGCCTTTGTTTGCCATGGTCTTTTTTGTGCCGCTGGATACGTCCGATCCCCCGGCGCCCAAGGAATGGGAAGTGACGCAATGCCCGGGATTCTGGACGCTGCTGATTGGCGCGTATCGCGATAATCCCAGTCGCAAGCAAGCTGCGGTGGATGCGGTGAAAGCCGCCCGCGCCATGGGCATCGACGCCTATTACCATCACGGCACAGTGAGCAGCGAGGTGTATATCGGCCACTGGCCGCGCGAAGCGGTCAAAGAGCAGAATGAAGGCGCGCAGGCACACACCGAGGATCGGCATCAAACGCTGATCGTTTATACCAATCCCGTGTCGGATGACGTTCTGGGCAAGACCATCACCACGCCCGATGGCCAAAAGCCCAAAGTGGTTGCCCCGCAGTTGGATATTGTCGATCCCACCTTGAAAAAGGCTATCGACACCTACCCGAACACGCTGGTGAACGGCGTGAAATTGGGCCGGCGGGGAATGAACCCGGATGGCAGCCCGAAGGTTGTCTACACGCCGTCGTTTCTGATTCAGGTTCCGCACGAAACCGCCGGCGAAGCTGCTCCGCCGCCGATGCCCGATCTGCCCAATGCCTTGCCCGACCAGCCAACCACGCCCGGCGCCGACCGGCTTAAATCCATTGGTGGGTGACCCGTGCAACTGCTGGTGGCTTCGACCAATCCCGGGAAGATTCGCGAGTTTGCCGACTTGCTGGCCGATTTGCCGGTAAGCATCAGCGGCCTGCGCGATCATGCCCCGCTGCCCGCCGTGGAAGAAACCGGCACGACTTTCCGCGCCAACGCCTGCCTGAAAGTCGCCGGCTACGCCGCCGCCACCAAGATGTGGACCCTGGCCGACGACAGCGGCCTGGCGGTGGACGCCCTGGCGGGCAAGCCCGGCGTGTATAGCGCCCGCTGGGCCGAAATGCACCAGGCCGGCCATGGCGATGCCGCCAACAACGCGCTGCTGCTGCAACAACTGCAAGCCACGCCGGATGAAAAACGCACCGCGCGGTTTGTGTGCGTGTTGGCCTTGGCCAATCCGCAGGGCCAAATCGTGCTGACCGCCATGGATCACGTGGAAGGCCGCATCCTGCACGCCCCCCGCGGCGAAAACGGCTTTGGCTACGATCCGCTATTCCTGATTGACGCTTTAGGCAAAACCACCGCCGAACTGCCGCCGGCCCAGAAGCACAGTATCAGCCATCGCGGGAAAGCGCTGCGACGGCTGCATGAAATATTGTTGCGTGTGAAACTGCTTACGTGATCGTTTAGCCGCCCCGCTTGCGGGGCGCGTTGCCGCCACACCTCGTCCATGCGATGATGCTTTCCGACACGTCAAACCCGTCCCAGCCAAAGGAGCGTGCGATGCTGTATTTGAACGGCGAAGAATGTCCGGAGCCTGGCGGCCAAGCGGACGACCCGGCCGAAGCGCCTGGCCAACCCGATGCGCCGCCAGATGACGAATCGGCCGGCCCGAGTTGGCAATGTCCCCACTGCGGCGAAATGGTCCCGGCGAATTTCGACACCTGCTGGAAATGTCTCGCCGCCAAAGCCGGCGAGCCGGCCGCAGACGCCAATCAACTCCTCGCCGAAACAGGTGAGGAAGCCGCGGCACCACCAGTCGCGCCGATTCAATGTTTGCGTTGTGGCTCCACCGCCATCATTCCCGATGCCAGCCTTGTGGACGTTGGAACGCTTAGGCCCATCGAAGCCGTCGTCTTTGGTGATCCCCAAGCAGTGGTTTTTAAGGATCGTCAATATACGGAGGTCATCGCCGCGATTTGCGGCCAGTGCGGCCATATCGAACTGCGCGTGACCAATCCCGCCGAGCTTTACGATCATTATCTGCAAGCGCGCATCGACAAGCAAAGCGATAAACGCCGTGGTTTCGAGGTCGTCATGCCGCCTCCAACCGAAACACGGTAATCTCCGGCCGGCACCAATCGCGCACGCGCTGGCCATAGCTTAGGCCGCGGTTGACATACAAATGCCGGCCGTTCACGGCGTAGTAGCCGTGCGTGTAATGGCGATACAAGTGCGGATAAAGCGCTTGCCCCACGCGGCTATGGGCCAATTGCCGGCCGTGCGTGTGGCCGCTGAGCATCCACTGCCAGGGATAATCCAGCAACGCTTTCACGTTGGCGGGATTGTGGTTCAGGCAAATCACCGGCGCTTGGGCGCTGATGCCGGCAAAAGCTTTGGCGGGGTCGCTGTGGCCGGACCATTCATCATCCAGGCCGACGATCACCAGCGGTTTTTTGGCACTGCCGAATTTCACCTTCAGCACCTGGTTGCGCAACACCAACAGGCCGCGGCTTTTGAGGGATTTTTCCAGGAAGTCGGCCCGGCGCTGGCCTTCGCCGTTTTCGAGCTTGCCATAAATGCTGTAATCGTGATTGCCGAAGGTGCAGACCACGCCGTGCGCGGGACGCAGGTGCGAAAGCAGCGTGGCCACGCGGTGGGCGAAATGGTAACCGCCGGTGATCAGATCGCCGGTGACCACCACCATCTGCGGATCGATCTCGTTGATCCAATGCACGTACTGCGCCAAGTAGCGCCGCCAAACCATTGGGCTGTAATGCAGATCGGATATCTGCACGATTTTGAACCCGGCGAAGGCCGGATCGAGATTCTGCATCGGCATGGCACGGCGATGGATATCCACCCAGCGGCGATTCATCGGCAGCAGATACATGCCGGTCAGGCCCAGCCGCGACATATTGGTCCAGATGGCCTTGCGCCAGCGGTGCTGGCGCGGCCAATCGGGAGTCTTGAGAAAATGAGTCAAATGCTCAAACGGCATAACGGACGTCATTTCGTCGATGGCTTGCACGGCAGATGCAGCGATTCAGCCACGGCGGCGTTGGTGACGCAACCGCCAACCATGTTCACGCCCTCGGCCAAACCGGGATCATCCACAGCGGCTTTTTCATATCCCTTGGCGGCGATCCTTAGCGCGTACGGCAGCGTGGCATTACACAACGCCATGGTGCTGGTGCGGCCCACCGCGCCGGGCATGTTGGTTACGCAGTAATGCACCACGCCTTCCACCACATATGTCGGCTGCTGATGCGTGGTGGGCCGGCTGGTTTCAAAGCAGCCGCCTTGATCGATGCACACATCAACAATCACGCTGCCGTTGCGCATGCCGACCAAATCCTGCCGCGTGCCCAGCCGCGGGGCTTTAGCGCCGGGGATCAATACCGCGCCGATCACCAGATCGGCATGATGCAGATACTCGCGCACCGTATGCGGATCGCTGAAAATCGTTTTCACGTTGGCCGGCATCACATCCGACAAATACCGCAGCCGATCGAGATTGACATCCAGCAGCGCCACATTCGCCCCCAACCCCGCCGCCACCTTGGCGGCGTTGGTCCCCACCACGCCCGCCCCCAGCACCAGCACATTAGCCGGGGCCACCCCCGGCACACCGCCCAGCAAAATCCCCCGGCCCATCATCGGCTTCTCCAAATACTTCGCCCCTTCCTGAATGCTCATCTTGCCGGCGATCTCGCTCATCGGCGTCAGCAGCGGCAGCCGCCCGGCCCGGTCTTTAATCGTCTCATAAGCAATAGCGGTAATCCCCGCCGCCAAACACGCCTGCGTCAGTTCCGCCGCCGCCGCGAAATGAAAATAAGTGAACACGATCTGCCCCGGCTTAAACAAGCCGATCTCCCGCGGCTGCGGCTCTTTCACCTTGACGATCATCTCGACGCCGGCGAATGCCTCTTCATGGGTTTTGACGATAGTAGCCCCCGCCGCGGCGAAATCTTCATCGCCAAACCCGCTGGCCATCCCCGCCTGCGTTTCCACCAAAACCTGGTGCCCGCCCTTGACCAGCATCTCCACCCCGACCGGCATCATGCCGACGCGGTATTCATCCGCTTTGATTTCCTTAGGCACACCAATACGCATGGGATGGTTACTCCTGATTGTCGTCGTTCGCATTTCATGGTATCCACCCCGATTTCCCTCCGCCAGCTTCCTTTGTGCCTTTCGCCTTCCCAGCGGCGATCGGACTTCGGCGAGCTCAGTCGAGTCGCATGGAGGCGCGTGACAGCCTGACAAGTATTTTTAGCCCAACCTTCGCACTTTGGCCCCTGCACCACCCTTGGCGGGGTCGAAAACGCGGTTTTTTGGCCAAGGTCTGCACTACAGAATCCCTTGGCTTGCG
>Ga0316217_10001478_pt1 | contig 30468 bp, 25 predicted proteins | sample 1anoAmetaG_FD_203633 | JGI IMG/M metagenome (GOLD analysis project Ga0316217, IMG submission 203633) | Freshwater microbial communities from Trout Bog Lake, Wisconsin, USA - 1anoA | ecosystem: Environmental > Aquatic > Freshwater > Lake > Hypolimnion/Profundal zone | place: USA: Wisconsin... | reverse complement strand
AGACCTCATCCCCAATCCATGCTCAACACTGTCCCAAAGCCTTTATCCGCTACGGCGCCCTATCAAATGTCTGGTTATTTTGGACAGCAGTGAACAAACGCTGCGCCTACGGCGCGGGGCGATGGGATTCTGGCGGCGTGGTGCGCTCCGGCACAGGCCCTTTGAAGAGCATCAATTCAAAGCCTCCGGCTCTGCCTGAGGGTCTTTACTCTGATGGATGGAGGAACCTGGAAGCTGAAACGAAAAAACGCATTGGGCAGTTGCGGCGCAACGTACTTGAGGCACTACACTTGAGCGATATGCAGGGACAGCAGCGGAAAGACGGAAGCTTCAATCCCACCCCGGGATGGGGCCGATTGCTGCTTTGGATGAGTGGCGCCTGGGTTGTGCCGTTGCTGGGATTGGCCTATTGGATATTTCCCGCAGAGGGGTCGATCTGGGCTGTGCTTGCCGTGCTTGCCGCGCCCCTTCCCGCAGTTCTCATCATGGGCAGGCAACGACGCCGGCTGCTAGCCTGCGCGGAGAATGCCGAGGAGAGCGCCGCACAACTGAAGTTGCAACTGGAGACAGTCCGCTTCCGCACGTCTCGCCTGCGGGAGGAGTTGCAGGCTGCAGACCGGCAGGCGCGGCTGAGCCATCAACTGACGCTTCTGGGACAGTTCACGGCCGGCTTCATGCACGAGTTCAACAATCCTCTGGCGATTGTGGCAGGACGGCTTGAGGTGTTGCTCGAGGAGCGCAAGGAAGACGCCGCACTGTGCGCGGATCTGGAGCAGATGCTGAAAGAAGCGCGCTACATGGGCAAGATCGCCAGCACGCTGCTGCAGGCGCTGCGGCGGGAGCGTGCCGGAGAGATTTATGAAGCCTCCGCGCCACAGAAGGCGCTGGAAGATGCGTTGGCCGCGCTGCGGCCCGCGGCGAAGCACCAGGGAGTGCGGCTGCTGGAGGAGATTGGCGAAGCGCCGCGTGTGGATGTGCCGGAGCACGTCATTGGCGAGGTGGTGCGCGGCCTGCTGAGCAATGCGCTGGAAGCCTTGAAGGGGCGGGAGGAGGGCGCGATCTGGGTGCGCCTTGAACCCTATCGCACGGCCGGCGTCCGCGTGGTGGCCCGGATTGAAGACAACGGACCGGGCGTGCCGGAGAGTATCAGGGAACATCTTTTCGAGCCGTTCATCTCGCACAGCACGGGGCGGGAGCGGCTGGGGCTGGGACTGTTCCTGGCCGCCAGCCTGCTGGATATGTATGATGGCCGCATCCGTTATGAGACGAGGGAAGGCGGCGGGGCCAGTTTTGTAGTGGAGCTGCCCCCGGCGCGATTTACCCGCGGCCAGCCCTACCACTGGTTTGCCGGAGGAGCGACTGAGTGAGCCGGATACTGGTCATTGACGACGAAGCCGCACTGGGAGAAAACATCCAGCGGATGCTGCGCGCCCCGGGCGTGACGGTATCGGTTTACGTGGACCCCGCCAAGGGTCTGGCTGAATGCCTTGCCAACCCGCCCGACCTGGTTCTTCTGGACGTGCGCATGCCGGGCATGTCAGGGGAAGAGGTCTTTGCACGGCTGCACGAAGCTCATCCGGGACTGCCGATTGTCTTTCTTACCGCCTTCGGGTCAGTGGAGAGCGCGGTGCTGGCGATGCGTAATGGCGCCTTCGATTACCTGCAAAAGCCCTTCAAGCGCGAGGATCTGCTGCTGGTGGTGAATCGGGCTCTTTCCCACGCCCGGCTGGAACACCAGGTGGAGGAGCTGAAGGGGCGGCTTGAGGCCCTGGGCGAGGCCGATGCAGCGCAGAGCCGCAGTACGCCCATGCTGGACCAGATGGAGATGTGCCGCCGCGCGGCGGGCACAGACGCCACGGTGATGATCCTGGGCGAAAGCGGCACCGGCAAGGAAGTGATGGCGCGTTTCATCCACAACCAGAGCCGGCGCAAGGACGGACCGTTTGTGCCGGTGGAGTGCAGCGCCATGCCGGGTTCGCTGATTGAGAGCGAGCTGTTCGGCTATGAACGCGGCGCCTTTACCGGCGCGGAGCGGACCAAGAAGGGGCTGATCGAATCGGCCAACGGCGGAACGCTTTTCCTGGACGAGATCGGCGACCTGGGCGTGGAGCTGCAAACGCGGCTGTTTCGCTTTGTGGAGGAGCGGGTTCTGCGGCGGCTGGGCGGGCTGACGCCGGTGCGCGTGGATTGCCGCATTCTGTGCGCGACCAACCAGGACCTGCCGGCCAAGATCAAGGCAGGCAGTTTTCGAGAAGAGCTTTTTTACCGGCTGAGCGTGGTGACGGTGAAGCTGCCGCCTCTGCGGGAGAGGCCGGAGGACATTCCCCACCTGGCGCGCTTTTTCCTGGAACGGTTCGCGCGCCGTTACGGCAAGAGCCTGTCAGGTTCGCCGCAATTCTACGACGCGCTTATGCGCCAGCGCTGGCCGGGCAACGTACGCCAACTGAAGAACGTGATAGAAAGACTGACGGCTCTTCACGCGGGCGGCGTACTGTGCGCGGAGGATGTGGAGGAGGATACTCCGCTGGTGGAGGTGGTGAGCAGCCTGTCCGCGCTCCCCTGGAAGGATGCGAGGGAACAGTACCTGGCGAGCTTTGAGAAGTCGTACGCGCAGGCCGTGCTGACACGCAGCGGCGGAAATGTGAGTGCCGCGGCGCGCGAGGCCGGCGTGGACCGCAAGACATTTTATGCACTCCTGAAGCGGGATCGGGACCAGCAGTGTGGGGAGTCCATTCCCCAGGATGAGATGGAAAGCGGGGAATAAAATCCCCATCTTGTGACAAGCTGAGGTGCAAGTCGTTGATAGGAAAGTATGCGCATTTTGGCTCCTGGATTGCCTAATAAAGAGGCAGGAGCTCCCGCACATGAAACTCTGGACCTCAGGCATGAAGGCTGTTTTATTGGTGCTCGGCATCGTTCTGCTGCTGCCCCAGCCCGGACACGCGATTCCGGCATTTGCCCGGAAATTTGGTGTGAAGTGTTACACCTGCCACACCATTCCGCCGGCTCTGAACAAGAACGGGTATATGTTCAAACGGCTCGGTTACCGGATGCCGCCCGATGAGATGGACGGGAGCAAAGCGGCGCCGAAGATTACCGAACTGGACAAGGACATCAAGTTCAGTATCACCAACTCACTTGCGTTGATTTTGCAGGGCAGCGTCACCGAAGACAAGACGGTGGCGGACGCCGGCAATACGACTAATGCTTCCCCTTCCACATCGTGCGGCAGCGCCACCGCGGCCAGTTCTTCCTGCTCCAGTTTCAACATGGACGAAGCGGCGCTGTTTGTAGCGGGAGCGGTGCCGGAGACCGGCTTCTCCTACTTTGCGCACTATGAGCTTTACCAGGACAGCAACAGCGATCTGGAACAGGGCTTTGGCGTATGGACGGGCGGCCGCGCCAACAGCAGCTACTTTATCAAGGCCGGAGAAATGCATATGCAGGAGGGCGAGGGCACGCGGGCCGCGATGTTCTACAACCTGTTCGCCGATCCCGCCTTCACGCTCACGAATGTCGATCCCATCAGCTTCTCGCTGGATCAGCATCCAATGGGCGTGGACGTGGGTTACACCTGGGCCTCCAACTACTTCAAGAATGTGTTTTCAGTTTCAGCCAAGGTCACCAACGGGCTGAATACGGACGGCAGCGAGATACTTGCCGGCTCGACCAAGAACTCGAAAGACGTGTGGGCCGATGCCGATTACTGGTTCGGACCGGACGGCGGCGTGACCGTGATGATGTACCGCGGGTCGAAAGACCAGATACAAAATGCGACCCTTCCGAATCAGTTCACCTATCGCCCGGCCTTCTATCGGGCCGGGGTTTTCGGCAACTATCTTTTCTTCGACAAGCTGGATCTTCTTGGCGGTTACATTCACAGCCAGGATGACTGGCAGTGGGTGCAGGGCGGCCCGATGTCGCACTATGTCGCGAATACGTATCGCGGCGAAGCGGACTACTACATCAAGACAGGCACGGTGATCAACGTGCGCTACGACCACGCGCTGGAGACCATTGCTCCGCAGCCGACCATGCATACGCAGGCCTGGGGCATCGGCGGCGAACACGCCCTCACATCGCTGGGCAATGTAGTCCTGCGCGCGGCCTACAATCAGGAGCACGATGGCGATCCGCTCGCCCTCGTGGGCACAACCGACAAGCTATTCAGGGTTGATATCCGGTACATGTGGTAAGGAGAGACAAATGAAAAAGATGATTTGCACCATGGTGTTGGCAGGATGCAGTCTTCCTCTGATGCTCGCAGCGCAGAGCGGCAACGTAACACTGCCGCAAGACAAGGGACCCGGCAAGGTGGATGTTTCAAGCTATCCGCCGGAGCAGCAAAAAGGATACAAGGTGTTTGCGGACAAGTGCTCCAAATGCCACACGCTTGCGCGGCCCATCAATACCACCATGACCGCGCCGGAGTGGAGCCGCTATGTGAAGCGCATGATGCACAAACCCAACTCGGGCATCAGCGACAACCAGGGGAAGGCGATCTACGAGTTCCTGGCCTACGATCAGCAGGCGCGCAAGGACAAGAACCCTTCAGCGTTTTCCAAGGCCCTGAGCGATGAAGAGATTGAAAAGCTGAAGTCTGAACAGCACTGAGGAATTTTTGTGATTCGATTTTCCTTGCCTGCAGAGGACAAGGTGGACTTGCCTCCACCCCGGCGAGCAATAAGCCCGCCCGCCGGGACTCTTTCAATCGTTCAGCTACTCAAGGGCAGGGAATAGCGGTTACAGTCATTCAAAACCAAACGCCAGAGCGGGGAACGCATGCACTATTCCATTACGGTTCCGGACCAGGAATATTTCGACAAGAATATTCCCTGCCGCGCTGCCTGTCCGATCCATACGGAATGCGGCCGCTATGTGCAAGCCATCGGGATCTCAAAGGATGAGGAAGCCTACCTGCTGGCTCGCGCGCCCAATCCCTTTGCATACGTTCTGGGCCGCATCTGCGCGCATCCCTGCGAGGACAACTGCCGGCGCGGCAAGATCGACGAGCCGATCGCCATCTGCGCGTTGAAGCGCTACGCCACCGATCGCCACAACCTGGGCACCGGCCACGATCCGGCGCGGAAAAAGCTGCCGCCGCCGGTGAAGCGCGACAAGCGCATCGCGATTGTGGGCGCGGGCGTGTGCGGTCTGACCTGCGCGCATGACCTGGCGCTGCTGGGCTACACGGTTGAGGTTTTTGAATCCGCGCCGGTCCCGGGCGGCATGCTCTACCTGGGCATTCCGCAGTTCCGCCTGCCGCGGGAAATCATCAAGATGGAAGTGGACAGCATTCTGGCCATGGGGGTCACGCTGCATACCCGCGTGACACTGGGCCGGGATATCTCCTTCGGCGAACTGCGGTCGAAGTTCGATGCCGTTTTGCTGGCTACCGGGCTCAACAAGGGCCGTGAGCTGAATATACCGGGAGCGCACCTGGCGGGCGTTTACAACGGCATCGATTTTCTGATCAACGTCAATCTTGGATTCGAGATCGAACTGGGCAAGAGAGTGGTTGTGGTGGGCGGCGGCAATGTGGCCATCGACGTGGCGCGCGCGGCGGTTCGCCTGGTGCACGAATCGGTGGACCTGGCAGAGCAGCAGGAAGAGGCCAAGAGCCTGCAGCCCGCGCTGGACGCGGCCAGACTCGCCATGCGCTCGGGCGCTGAAGAAGTGGATATGGTAAGCCTGGAATCGCGCGCGCAGATGCCGGCATGGAAAGGCGAAGTGGACGAAGCCGAGCACGAGGGCATCGTGGTGGACAACGGCTGGGGGCCAAAGGAGATTGTGGGCGAGAATGGCATCGTCACCGGCCTGAAGGTTCGCCGCTGCCTCACCGTCTTCGATGAAAACGGACGCTTCAATCCGGCCTTCAGCGACGAAGAAAAGATCATACCCTGCGACAGTGTGATACTGGCCATCGGTCAGCAGGCCGACCTCTCGTTCCTGAGCGGAGATGAGGGCGTGCAGGTGACGCCGCGCGGAATCCTCAAGATCGACGAGAACCAGATGACGACCGCACCCGGCGTGTTTGCGGGCGGCGACGTGGCCTTTGGGCCGCGCATTCTGGTGGAGGCCGTGGCCAATGGACACAAGTCGGCGCGCTCCATCCATGTATTTCTAAGCGGCAAGTCAAAGAAGACTGTGCTCAGCCGCTTCCGCATCCTGCCCAACTGGGAGATGCCGCGCGGCTTTCTCTCCATTCCGCGTCAGACAATGCCTGTTCTGGCATCCAATCGGCGCATCGGTATTGCCGAGGTGGAACTGGGCTTTGATGAGGAACAAGGCCGCGCCGAAGGGCTGCGTTGTCTTAACTGCCAGGTGAACACGATCTTCGACGGATCAAAGTGCATTCTTTGCGCCGGCTGTGTGGATGTATGCCCGGAGAGCTGCCTGCGCCTGGTGGATCTGGTGCAGGTGAGTGGCGATGCGCGCTACGACGCACTGATTCAACAACGCTACGGAGTGCCCGCTGCGGAACTGAAGGCCGGTCAGGCTGGGGCCATCATCAAGAACGAAGAGAAGTGCATCCGCTGCGGTCTTTGCGCCCAGCGGTGCCCAACCCAGGCCATCACCATGGAAGCTCTGGAGCAGCAGGAGCGCGAAGTTTTTGAATAGGGGAGCACGGGGATGAATCGACGAGCATTTTTCAAGTTAAGTTGGGGAGCGCTGGGTGTGGCCGCAATCTGTTCAGCGGTCGCGGTGAGTTTGGGAGCCGTTGTCCGTTTCCTGATGCCGAGTGTTTTCTATGAGCCGCCGCAGTCGTTCAAGATAGGCGAGCCCGGAGATTTTCCCTTTGGCCCTCCCACATTCCTGGTGGAGGAAAAGATCTTTGTGTTTCGCGACCGGGACAAGGGATTTTCAGCGGCCAGCGCGGTTTGCACGCATCTGGGCTGCACGGTGGCGCATTTCCAGAGCGACCAGCGCTTTCATTGTCCTTGCCACGGCAGCATATTTGCCGCCGACGGCACGGTGCAGCATGGCCCTGCGCCGCGCGCACTGGATTGGTTTGAAGTGACCCTGGCGCGCGATGGCCAGCTTCTCATCGACAAGGACAAGGTAGTTCCACCCAGCTATCGGTTGATGGTGTAACGATGAATCTGATTCGCGAAATCTGGCAATCGATCGTGCGGCGAGACCCGCTGTCCACGGACAAGGGAAAGTCCGAGCTGGTCTTTCTTAATGTGTGGCTGCATATCCATCCGGCAAAAGTAAAGAAAGAGAATCTGAAGTTCAAGCACACCTTTTATCTGGGCTTCATCACTTTCTTTCTTTTTCTAATCCTGCTTACCACCGGCATTGCGCTCATGTGCTATTACCGGCCATATCCGCCGCAGGCTTACCAGGACATGAAAGACCTGCAGTTTGTGGTTTTCATGGGACCCTTTCTGCGCAACATGCATCGCTGGGCGGCGCACGGCATGGTGGTCTGCGTCTTCCTGCATATGTGCCGGGTTTTCTATACCGGCTCATACAAGAAGCCGCGCCAGTTCAATTGGGTGATTGGCGTACTTCTGCTGCTGCTGACCCTGGGCCTGTCGTTTACCGGCTACTTGTTGCCGTGGGATCAACTGGCCTACTGGGCCATCACGGTGGGGACCAATATCGGTAGTTACGCGCCTCTGATCGGCGGCCAGGTGCGCGAGATATTGCTGGGCGGCCACAGTGTGGGCGAGGGCGCGCTGCTGCGCTTTTATGTACTGCACGTAGCCGTGCTGCCATCGCTTATCATCCTGTTCACCATCGTTCACTTCTGGCGGGTGCGCAAGGATGGAGGACTCTCGCGGCCGGTGTGGAAGCTGGAGCCGCAAAAGTCTGAGGCGCTGGTCACCATTGGCGCGCCGGCTGAGGCAGCGGCTCTGCATGCAGCCCCGGCTTCAACAGACAAAACCTATGGGCTGATGGAAGTGGTTACCGGCAGGCCTATCTTTGAAACGGTGACACCTGAAGAAGAAGAGGACACGGTCTTCTCTTATCCGTATGCATTTGTGCGCGAAGCCGTGGTGCTGATGGCAACGGTCACCACCATCATGATGATGTCGCTGTTCCTGAACGCGCCGCTGGAAGAACTGGCCAACCCGGCGAAGACACCCAACCCGGCCAAAGCGCCATGGTACTTTCTTGGATTGCAGGAACTGGTCAGTCACTCCGCCTTGCTGGGCGGCGTGGTGGCGCCGGCATTGATGGTGCTGGCGCTGATCGCGATTCCATACATTGACAGAAATCCCAGCCGACGCCCCGGCGACCGGAAGTGGATGCTGTGGCTGTTCACATTCTTCGTTGTAGTCAATTTGGCATTGATCGTCGTAGGAACCTTTTTTCGCGGTCCTGGCTGGGCGCTGGTGCCGCCATGGGTTCATGTTGCAGGAGGTGCTGAGTAATGGAACGGAAACTGCAACAGATATTCTTCGCGCTGAGTCTGATCGCGTTGACGCTGATTCTGGCCGCGGCATGGCAGGCCAGTACGCCATCGTGGAAGACCTATCAGAAGAACTTCCTGCAACTTGAGGCGCAGGGCGAACCCAACGCGGTGGCCAAGGCGGCCGTTCTTGCCACGCCGCCGGCGATCCACCAGGTGATGCTCACCGGCTTGCAACGCGTCGATCGCTGCACGACGTGCCATCTCGGCGTTGAAGACCCAACCATGAAGAACGCGCCGGAGCCGTTCCGCTATCATGCCGGTCTAGGGCCGCATGTTCCATCGCGGTTCGGGTGCACCATCTGCCACGGCGGCCAGGGTCTGGCAACGGACAAGGACAACGCGCACGGCAAGGTCGAGTTTTGGCAAAGTCCGTTGTTGTCGCAGGAATACATTCGCGCCTCCTGCGGACGATGCCACAAGGAAGGCGATGTCCCCGATGTGCCGGAACTGGCGGAAGGCCGCCACTTGTTTGAAACCCAGGGATGCCGCGGTTGCCACAAATTGAACGGCGTAGGCGGAAGCATCGGCCCCGACCTTACCGAAGAAGGCGCAAACCACCGCTCACCGGAATGGCTGGAGCGCCATTTCCTGTCACCCAACGCGGTCTCTGCCGGCTCGGCGATGCCCAACTTCCATTTCACGCGGGAACAGGCGCGCGACCTGACCTATTACATGCTTTCTCTCACCAACGAGGAGATGGGAAGCTACTTCTCAAGCATGCGGTCGATTCCCGGCCCCTCCTACGGCAGGCAGTTGTTTATCGAGAAGAACTGCATCGCCTGTCATGCGGTTGGCGGAGTGGGGGCAAAAACCGGGCCCGATCTGCTCGGCGTAACCAAGCGGCACTCCACGGAATGGCTCGATGAGCAACTGGTGAATCCCGAGCTTGTCTATCCGGGAAGTGCGATGCCTGAATACTATCTGGAAACAAATGCGCGCAAGGCGATTGTTGCCTTTCTTTCCGCGGCGACACCGGATGATCTGCGGTTGATTCTGTCAGGGAAGCCTCGTACCCAGACGGTTGAAGAGATCAACATCGAAGCGGGCAAGCAGGACTTTGCACGCTTTGGTTGCGTAGGTTGCCATGGAACGGAACTGCAGGGAGGCGTGCCCAACCCCAACGCCCAGGGCGGTGAGGTGCCTTCGCTGCTTCACGTTTCCGACGACTACACCAAGGACGAAGTGATCGCCATTATTCGCAACGGCAGGGTGCCTCCGATGGACAATGCCGCCGGGCCGCCTCCGCCGCTGTACATGCCGTCGTGGAAGCATGTGTTGAGCGATGAAGACATCAACCGGATTGCCGACTATCTGTGGTCGAAACAGCAACAGAAGAAAGATAGCTGGTAGTACGCGGAGTTTTCTGCAACTTATACAGCAGAAATCAGAATACCCAAAGAGGAGCCCGGGTGAACACGATGGTGTTTATCCGGGCTCTCCTGTTGCATGTACTGGCGATGAGTTCAGCCTGACGATTTTGTAATACGCGCACAAGCGAGCAGCCAGCACATGCAACTCAAAATATCGTTCCTGCTCTCCGGCTTAAGCACTACGCGCAAACCATCGTTGGGCTACAATCACCCTATAAAATCAGGCATCTGGATATAAATTTGTATGGTGTTTGAAAATAGTTTCGACAAGTGAGCAATATTGATCTGTTCTCCGAGCCCGTTTATGCAACTCTAAAGTATTCACTACTGCAGGTGTGCCCGGCTGTACGCTTTGATGTTCTATGCAGCAGACGCGCTCTGTTCAGCAGAGCCTTGATCACCGCAGATGAGCCTGTCCTGGTTGCGGCAATTCCGTTGACAACCCTAACCGACACGATCATGTACCTTGCTATTGCGGGCGGCAGTGCGGTATTTGGAGGAAAGCTTAGATGCTTGAACTTGCGCAGCCCCCATTCGACGCAAAGGCCTTGACGACGAATGCCAGGGTGGAACGCAGAATCGTCAAATAGGGCGTGATAAATGCTGCTTTCGCAGGGAGAAGCCGCCGATTCAGTCTTCACTTTTCAGAAAGAAAGGCGGGTCAAAAATGCCTGTTCAAACACGGGATTCACGGCCTGACAACTGCCGGGTTTTCGCCGATGGCGCGATGTGCTCTTTCGGCTTCAGGTCTCGTCAGACCGGAATTTTGAAATATTACGCAGGCGAGCGGTAGAACGAATTTGACTTGTCGCACTCTGGAAATGATTGACTGATCACAATGGAATATTTGAAATTCAAATCGTTGCTCCGCCGCGTGATTGTGGTTCCCATGCTGGCCACGGCAATTCTTGCCGGATTGCTTTTGTGGGAAACCATCGACCTGAACAAATCCATGCAGTGGGTTGACCATACCGATCGGGTTCTGGACCAATCCGGTCATCTGCTCAAGTTGCTGGTCGATATGGAATCCGCGAAGCGCGGGTACATCGCAACCGGTGACGAGACCTTCCTTCAACCTTATTTAGAAGGCACGAAGAGATTCGACTCTGAATTCCAGGCCTTGTATCCGATGGTTGCTGACAATCCTCTGCAGCAGCAGCAGTTGAAAAAGATCCATGCTGGCTATGAGAGCAGCGAGGCGTACGACAGCCGGATTATTGCCCTTCGCCGTGCGGGAAAGGCCGACCCTACCCTTATTGATAACCGGCAAAGAAAACTCAGCATGGATACGCTGCGAGATCAAGTAGCGCAGTTTCAAAGTGTGGAGGAAGGACTTCGGACCCAGCGCATTCAAGCCGCGCACCAACGATGGACCCTGATGGTGACAAGCTGCCTTGGGATGGGCCTGGGATTCGGGATTTTTCTCGCTCTGTTCACCCGGTACCATGTGGAAAAGCTGGGCACCAAGCTTTTGCAGAGCGAGGAGCGTTGGACTGCTACTCTGGGCAGCATCGGTGAGGCGGTTATAGCAACCGACAGCGAAGGGCGAATTACATTTCTCAACCCGGTGGCCGCCGCACTGACCGGATGGCAACCGGAGGAAGCGGTAAACCAGCCGATCGGAAATGTGCTCAAACTCATCAATGAAAAGTCAGGAATGACCGCAGACAATGAAGTGCTCCGTGTGCTCAAAGAGAAGCAGGTTTTGTCTGTGGCCAACCATGTGGACCTGGTCACAAGGGATGGACGTGAAATTGCGGTCGAGCACAGCGCCGCGCCCATCCTCGCCGGCGAAGGAAAAGTCATAGGCGTGGTGCTGGTTTTCCGCGACGTCGCGGAGAGGCGGCAGGAGCAGATTGAGACTGCGGAGCAGGCCGCCCTGCTCGAACTCACGCAGGACGCTGTCTTTGTGATCGATATGGAGGGTGCGGTTCTGTTTTGGAGCCGAGGGGCAGAGGCGATGTTGGGATACACCAAAGCGCAGGCTGCCGGCAAGATCGCTCACGAACTGCTGCTCACCGAGTTTCCGCAGCCATTCGCTGAGATTAGAGCTCAACTGGAGCGGGTGGGGCACTGGGAGGGAGACCTCATCAAGACCACGCAGAACGGCAGGCGCGTTGTCGTGTCGGGCCGCTGGGCGTTGCAATGGGGCAAGCGCGACCAGGCGCCGCGCGTGCTGGTGATCAACAGCGACATCACGCAACGCAAACAGGGGGAAGAGTCGCTGGTATTGCAAAGGGAACAACTGCGGGCGCTGGCTGAACGCCTGCAGTGTGTGCGCGAAGAGGATCGCAAGAAAGTCGCTCGCGACCTGCACGACCAGATCGGACAGATTTTAACTGCGATCAAGATGGATATGACATGGATGAGCCGTCATCTTCCGGAGTCTGAAGGTGGGGTGCTCGCCCGGCTGACGGAATCGATTCAGTTGATCAATGATGGGGTCAAGGCGGTGCGCACGATATGCAGCGGGCTGCGTCCGGGAGTATTGGATGACCTGGGCCTGGCGGCAGCCATTGAATGGCAGGCAAGCGAGTTTGCAACAAGAAACGATGTGCAATGCCTGGTCTCAGTTCCACCTGTCGATTTGCACCTGGATGGCGACCGCGCTACCGCGGCCTTCAGGATCTTTCAGGAGTGCATGACTAACGTGATCCGTCACGCGAAGGCAAAGTCGGTGCATGTTACCCTTTGCCAGGAAGAGGAATACATTTTACTGGTTGTAGAAGACGATGGGATAGGCTTCTGTGAATCCAACTTGTCAAACACGCTTGGTTCTTTGGGGCTGCTGGGCATGAAAGAACGTGCGCAGTTCTGCGGAGGCGACGTTCAAATCTCAAGTACCCCCGGCAAAGGGACGAAGGTTGCTATACGCGTTCCCGTGGACACTCCGCGCGACGAGAGGATTGAATTATGCATATCCTGATTGCGGATGACCATGCCGTGGTACGCCGTGGACTGCGAGAGATACTGGCCGAAGCACTTCCCAGCACCGATTTTTGCGAAGCCGGCAACGGGGATGAGGTGATGAGCCTGCTGGGGAAATCTCAAATTGCCATGCTGGTGCTGGATATCAGCATGCCTGGGCGCAGCGGAATGGACGTGTTACGGGATGTAAAGCACACATACCCGCGGCTGCCGGTCATCATCCTGAGTTGCCAGCCGGAGGACCAGTATGCCGTGCGCTGTCTGCGAGCCGGCGCAGCCGCCTATATCAACAAAGAGAGCGCAGCCGAAGAACTGGCAATGGCGGCAAAGAAGATATTGAGCGGCGGCCGTTACGTCAGTGCGAGTCTCGCGGAGAAACTGATCTCTAATTTGGATGAGTCCGCCGACAAGCCCTTGCATGAGTTGCTCTCGGACCGGGAATACGAAGTGATGAAAATGATTGCTGCCGGCGTACCCTTGACGGAAATCGGAGACAGACTTCATGTCAGCGTAAAAACGATCAGCAGCTATAGAGCCAGGATTATGGAAAAGATGCAACTGAAAAGCAATGCCGACCTGACCCGCTACGCCATGACGCACGGCATGATCGAATGAATGCTGCGCATGTAGGAATAACCCTACGGGGCGAATGCACTAAACCCTACAAAAATCACGGTCTACGCTGATGCCAATTTCTTCTTACCTCCGGTAATGTAGATTCAGGTTGGAATTGCAGCAGGCAGCGGATAAAAATATGAATATCCTGATAGCAGACGATCACGCAAACGTACGACGCGGCCTGAGAGAGATCCTGGTCGATGCGTTCTCAGGCGTTCATTTTTCCGAGGCAGCCAACGGGGATGAAGTACTTATCCAACTAGTCAAATCTCAACCGGACGTGCTGTTGCTTGACATCAATATGCCAGGGCGCAGCGGGTTTGAAGTACTTAAAGATGTAAAGCATACCTACCCTCTTGTCCCTGTGATCATGGTGAGTGTTCAGGCCGAGAGCCAGTATGCATTGCGCTGCCTGCAGGCCGGCGCGTCAGAATATATCAACAAGAACAGCGCTTCAGAGGAACTGGTTCCGGCGATCAGGAAGATCATGGACTGCAGCGCCATACCGGCGCTGAACCCTATTGGGTAATAGTTATAGTATTCGATACATCCGTTTAAAGGATCATGTAGCAGCGATAAGCCCTCATCTAAACAGCATGATACAAGAATAAATATAGGCCCCAGGTCTAATCATCCTCCGCGCCATAGCGCATAACATGATTGATGCAATCTATATGATCTGCGTGAGGGATACCCTACAAAGATCGCGTGGCAAAGCCTACATCAGTAATAGTTATCGCCGATGTTAACTTACTGTGCCGCACCGTATGTTGGTTATATCGACATTGCAAAGGTTGATTGCATTCATGTAATTGCACCCATTCTGTGAAACTGAAAGGTAACGATCATGGCTACTAGTTATGCTCCAATGAACAGTGCAGCTCCCAGGATCCAACTGGGCCGCTCCTATCCTTTACCTGCAATTTCGCGTCATGGGTTGAAGGTGGTTTCGAGCAAATCCGGCTCTTTGCCGGCGCAGGCTGCCGCATACGATCTTGAGAGTTCGCTTGACAAGTACATGGCCGGAAAATCACGGCGCGAGTACCAGACCGGCGAATCGATCTATTCGCAGGGCGACACGTCCAGTGCGGTTTGCTATATCAGGAGCGGCAAGGTAAAGCTCGCAGTGGTATCGATGAACGGTAAAGAAGCCGTAATTGCCCACCTCGAGGCGGGCAGCTTTTTCGGCGAAGCCTCCCTGGCGGGCGAAGCGCTTCGCGTCTCCTCTGCGAACGCTCTTGAATCCAGCACCATCGTTCGCATCGAAAAAACGGCTATGCAGGACCTACTTCATCATGATCCGGAGTTCGCCAAGCAATTCCTTGCACATCTACTCTCGCGCAACAAGCGTTTGCAAGCCGATCTGGTCGATCATTTGTTCAATTCCAGCGAAAAACGCCTTGCCCGTTTGTTAATGATGATGGCTAACTTCGGCCAGGAATCGAAGCCCGTTCCGGTTATCGCCAAAATCAGCCAGGAGACCCTGGCGGAAATGATTGGCACCACGAGATCCCGCGTCAGCTTCTTTCTCAACCGGTTTCGCGATCTCGGCTATATTGATTACAACTGTGATGGGATGCGTATCAATAGCTCGCTTGTCAACATTGTGCTGCATGACTGAACGGCTTGAAGGGAAGCTGCGACGCCACGGACAATTGGCTACATGACTGTGGCAGCCGGTTTTCTTATGGCCTGAATATGAGACGGTTTCCAGTACTGTACCCAGTGGCACAGCGAATGTAGAGTCGTGCGGTAGTGCTCGCCGCAAATCCTCGATGGTTGATACACAGAGGCCGGCGATACTTAACAGTTTATCGTAGCAGTGACCGTATCCTGTTGATTCTAAATGATGGCGGAGAGGGGGAGATTCGAACTCCCGGAGCCCTTTCAAGCTCGTCCGCTTTCGAGGCGGGTGCATTCAACCGCTCTGCCACCTCTCCGCATTGTTTTTCAACTATTTAGAGAATACTCCCCACTCGCTATTGTAGTGCGGACAGTACGAACCGGAGAAAAGCAATCCACACTCCCGGCGATACCGCCGACCGTGTATGGATTCACTCCGGCCTTATTCAGTCTACCGGCGAATGTGTTGCTGTGGCAATGCCGGATGAAATGCGCCGCCGCGGGCTGGGGATTGTCGACGAGGCTGGGCACGAATTAATGGTCGGAGCCGTAGCTAAACCGGCGACAGGGGCTCATTGGCAGCTGGCCGGCGGTAGCGCTGGGCGCAGGCAAACAGCGCCAGAGTACCCAGCAGAGGCATAAACGATATCAGCATGAAGACCGGGGTATAAGAGAAGCGATCGACCAACACGCCGGTTAAAAGAGGAAAGAGCAGGCCGCTGAATCCGCCGGAGACGCCGGTAAGACCGGTGACGCGACCGACGAGCGTGCCGGGGAACAGATCGGTGATCGCGGCGTACATGTTTGCCGAAAGGAAGTTGTGAGCCATGATGACGAGGCTGATGATGAACAGGGCGGCAGACACGGAATGCATCCAGGGAACGGCAAAGCTGGCAATACAGAGCAGGCTGCTGCCGAACATGGTGATGCGGCGGGTGGTATAGAGGCTGAATGCGCGGGTTTGCAGCCAGCCTGCCATGGCGCCGCCGCCGATGCCGCCGGGAACTCCCATGAGGAAGGGAATCCAGCCGACCAGACCAATCTGCAAGAGGGTGAGATGACGGGCGCTGAAGAGATAACTTGGAGTCCAGTACCAATAGAACTGCATGACCGGGCCGACGAGCATGCGGCACAGCATCACAGCCCACGTGGAGGACTGGCTCAGGAGCGCGCGGAGCGGGACTGCAGCGTTTCCAGTTAGGGGATCGTGAAGATGCGAGCGGTCGCCTCGCTGGGTGAACCACCAAAGCGGCACAAAGAGGAATGCGAGCAGGGCCGGGGCGAGGAAGGCGACGCGAAAACCGTAGTTCTGCAGCAGGAAGATGACGAACAGCGGGGCGATGGTGGTGCCGATCACGCTTCCGCTGTTGAAGATGCCGATGGCAAGCGTATGCTCCTTATCGGAAAAGAGGCGGCTCACCGTCTTCATGCCGCCGGAATAGCTGGCAACCTCGACACTGCCCATCCAGAAGCGCGTGATGCCCAACTGCAAACCGGACCGCGTGAAGAATTGCGATCCGGTAATCACGGACCAACTGAGAACCGCGGCGGTGAGTCCAAGACGCGCGCCCCAGCGGTCCATCAGCCAGCCCATGGGGAATTCGCCGGTCATCATGCCGAATTGCAGCGCCGAGACAATTCTTCCATATGCCGTATTGGAGAGATGAAAGACTGTGCGCAGCACAGGCGCGAGCATGGACAGGGTCTGGCGGTCGATGAAGTTGATGACGATGATGGAGAAGAGAAGGGCGAGGAGCAGCCAACGGCCGCGGAACATAGACTTGCCGATCTGCACGGGTGCGGCCGCTTCGGGGACTTCGCCGGGCAACGATGTGGCCATATTCATGTCCTCGCAGATTGCCGGTGGCGTGACGTGTACATGTCTTGCCTCAATGCCCCGTGCAGCGGAGATACATTCTGAACGCTGCCGGTTCAGGCCGGAGAGGATTCCTTCAAGTCGAATTTCTCGTACCAGGGGTGCGCTGCTTTCAGAACGTTGTTGATGTTCTGCACATTTTCCGCGCCTTTGGTCTCAAGCCATTCCCGCAGAGCCTGGGGGCCATGCTTCACAAACACCGGTACACCGTCCTGCCATGTAGCCCGGCCGCAGAGTACGCCATGAAACTCGACGCCGCTTTCGAGGGCAAACTCCAACGTCTCGATGAATGCCTGGTTGCTGACTCCCGCGGACAAGTACACAAACGGCTTGGAGGTTGCGGCTGCCGCGGTGCGGAAAATCTGCATCGCGTCGGCGTGCGAATAGGCTGCTTCACCCTGAAAGACCTGCGTGCCGGGGACGAATTGCATGTTGACGGGAGCTTCGAGCTTGAGGACATCGGCGCCGTAACGCGCGGCGGTGAACTCCTCGATCGAGCGGATTACGATTTCAGGCTTGCGCCGGGCATAGGCCAGCCCCTTGCCGTCGCCCTCGACATCGTAGGCAAGCAGTTCGAGGAACAGTGGAATGTCATGCGCACGGCACTCGGCGCCGATGCGCTCTACCCACGCATGTTTCTGCACGTTTACCCAAGGCTTCTCGAACGGCGTGTAGAAGAGGAGGATCTTGATGGCCGAGGCGCCCTGTTCTTTCAGCCGCAGCACGGACCAGCCTTCGGTCAATTGAGGAAGGAATTCGGGTGCAGTCACGTCATAACAGGACTTTTCATAGGCCAGCAGCGCGCCTTTTCCGTTGCGATGCTTCATGGCCGGCAGTCCATACTCCACATCGAGCAGAATTGCGGAAGCATGTTTTGTGAGGCCCGCCGTCACCAGTTCCTTGAACTGCGAGGTCATTTCATCGGAAGGCTCGCGACCCAGTTCTTTGGCGATCATTTTCTTAAGCAATCCGCGCTGATCGAGCGCGGCTGCCGCAATGACACCACGCTTGTCTGCCACGGCGGTCAAGCCGGCAATTTTGCCTTCAGTCAATTTTGTGGACATCGAGTTTCTCTCCAACCATCACAAATCCCGTTAGAAATTCTGGAGTACGGTGAACGACAAAAATTGTGCGTACCTTAGTAGGTGTTGCATCGCTACTTTGGAACCAGTCTCCGCGGCACAGCGCCGCCTACTGCATTAAGCGCGGGCTTGCCATCAAGGACGCGAGCAACATCCTCACAGATTGCGCGCGTCACCCGATCCTGCGCTTCCCGCGTGAAGGCAGCGATGTGAGGGGTAAGAATCACGTTGGGCAGTGTTTCCAGTTCACCGGCGCGTGGCGGCTCCGTGGCGCGCACATCGAGAGCGGCGCCGGCGATGGTTCCGTTTTTCAGAGCGTCCAGCAGATCCGGCTCGGAGACCACTGTGCCGCGGGACGTGTTGATGAAAAACGCCTCCGGCTTCATCTTGCGGAAGCACGCGCTGTTCAGCAGGCCCATAGTCTGCGGTGTCGCCGGCAGATGACAGGAGACTACGTCGGAGCGGGTCAGCAACTCGTCGAGGCTGACCAACTCGGCTTGCAGTTCGCTGAGCAGAACATTGTCCTGACTGAGGTACGGGTCACAGGCAAGCACTTTCATGCCGAAGGCCATGGCGCGACGGGCGGTGAGAAAACCGATCTTTCCGGCGCCGATGATGCCAAGCGTTTTTCCATAGAGTTCTGTGCCGACAAACCTGTTCCGGTTCCAGTTTCCATTTTTCGCGTCCTGGTCCGCAGCGGGAATAAAGCGCGCCAACGAGAGCATCAGCCCGATCACCAGTTCCGCAACGCTGATGGCGTTCTGGTCGGGCGTAGAGGTAATGACGATGCCTGACTGCTCGGCGAATTGAACGTCCACATTATCGAGTCCGACTCCGGCGCGGCCTACGACCAGCAAATTCGGCGCGGCAGCGAGCAGTTCCGCAGTGACTTGCGTCTGGTTGCGCACGATCAGAGCGCGGGAGTTCTTTATTTTTTCCGCGAGTTCCGCAGGGGTCTTCCACAACTCAGGCAGACACACGACATTGAAGCGGGAACGGAGCGCGTCCACGGCAGCGCCTTGAATATTTTCAGAGATCAGGATATCGGGCATAGGTCAGCTAGCCACCTCATGGCAATCGAACGCGACGTTCAGGCGGGAACACCACTGCTCGAGTTCCGCAAGCGTTTCGTTGGAGACGGGAATGCCCTGCACGCTGTTGCCGCGGGCCTTGCGTGCCGAGCGCTCTCCAGGGACCAGAATCTCTTCGACGCCGGGACGAATTTTGGAAGCCTTGATGCGGTCGATGGTCTCGTCGATGCGGCGGAGGTACTCGGAGTAGTCGAGGAACGCGGCGATATCGAAGAGACAGAAGAAGTGGCCGACATCCTGCTTGCGGTCGAGGTTCTTGTACATCGATCCCACGTCAGGACCGATGGCAGCGCCGGAGAGCACGCCGCTGAACAGTTCCACCATGAGCGCCAGTGCGTAGCCTTTGTGTCCGGCCATGGTGAGCACGGTGCCAAGCAACGCTTCGGAAGCGTCCGTGGTGGGTTTGCCGTCGCGGTCAAGCGCCCATCCCGGAGGAATGGGTTCATTTCTTTTTTGTGCCGCGATGATGTTGCCGCGGGCCACGATGGATGTGGAGAGATCGATCTTGACCGGAAAGCCCTTGCCGGTGGGGAACGAAGCCGCGATGGGATTGGTGCCGAAGAATGCTTCGAATCCGCCTTCAGGCGACATGGCCGGCTCGCAGTTGGTCATGGCCAGCAGAACCAGGCGCTGGCTGGCGGCGTAATTGCAATACCAGGAGAGCGCGCCAAAGTGCTGCGAGTTGCGGATGGTGGCCGCGGCCAGACCGTTTTGACGGGCCAGCGGCAGAAGCATATCCAGAGCCTTGCGCGCCTGTACCTGGCCGAGGCCGTTGCAGGCGTCGAGCGCGAGAATGCTGCCCGTCTTTTTGTCCACGTCCAGCGCGGCTTTGGGATCGATGAGTCCCGCCTCAATGCGGCGGAAATAAATATTCAGCCTGGAGACTCCGTGCGTCGAGACGCCGTGCAGATCGGCATCGACCAGCACCTCGGCAAAGAGCGCCGCGTCCTGCGCAGGAACACCCATGGCGACCGCCAACTGCGATACGAGGTTTTGTAACTCTTGTTTTGGATACCGATTCATTCCCATCTCCGTTACAAAATCTGCCGCTCAGCCTGATGTCGACTAATACCTGCGTTGTTTTCGGATTTCAAATGTTTCTTCTTGAAGCTGGTGTTCAATGCAGCCGATCCTCAGGCAGATCGGCTGCATTCAGGCATACGGCCCGGCGTGCGGACTAGGCGCTGCGATAGAGCTTGGTCATCGAAAACTCGACGTGTCCCAGCGCTTCGGCAGCTGTTAGCCTTCCGTTTGCGGTGCGCACAATTACGTCGATGAGAGCGTCGCCTGCCTGGTCGAGAGTCATCTCTCCCTGAAGGATCGGCGAGACATCGAGGTCAATGTGGTCACTCATTGCTGCAACCGTTTTTGGATTCCCCGAGATCTTGATCACTGGTTCGATGGGGTTGCCGATGGGATTGCCTTGCCCGGTGGGGAACAGATGAACGACCGCGCCGGAAGCAGCCCAGAGAGGCACGGCTTCTGCCGCGGCGCTTGAGGTGTCCATGAACCAGAGTCCCGGACCACCTGGAGCCTCCGCTGGTTTCAGGCAGCCGACAAACTTGGTATGCTTGCCCAGCTTTTCAACATTGCCCAGAGCCTTCTCTTCAATGGTAGAGAGGCCGCCGGCGATGTTGCCTTTGGTTGGCTGCGATTCGGAGAGGTCGTCCGTTTTCTGGCCGAAGACCAGCTTTTGATAGTCGTCGAAGGCGGCCATGAATTGCTTGCGCACCTCTTCATTCGCGGCCTTGGCGGCGACGATGTGCTCGGCGCCGGTCAACTCCGTCGTTTCGCCAAAGGAGGCCACGCCGCCTGTGGCGCAGTGCTTGTCAATCACGTTGCCTACGGTGGGGCAGCTCGAAAGCCCGGTCGTGGTGTCGGACTCGCCGCACTTCACGCTGATATAGAGCTCGCTGAATTTGCATTCTGTCCGCTGCAACTCTGTTGCCCACTGGACAAACTCCTTGGCCTTGACGGAAGCTTCCGCCACGGTGCGGATATCCCCTTTGCCTTCGATGGAGAACCCTGCAACCGGCTTGCCGGTTTTTGCGATTCCGTCCACAATCCTTTTTGTCCACCCGTCTTCAATGCCGATCACGACCACGGCGGCCACGTTCGGATTGCTGCCCGTACCGATCATGGTGCGGAAAAAGAGCTCGAGGTCTTCGCCGAACTGCAGCCGTCCATAAGCGTGGGGAATGGCGAAGGTTCCCTTGATGTTGTTGGCCACGGCTTCGCACGCGGCGTTGGAAATATCGTCGACCGGCAGGATCACCACGTGATTGCGGATGCCCACGCGCCCGTTCTCGCGGCGATATGCAGATATTTTTCTATCACTCATCGTTATGCCCACCTTTTGGTCTTGAGGTTATGCACATGCACGAGCTGTCCCACGCCGATTGGCTGAACGACCTTGCCGATCTCGTTGCCATACTTGATGACGGTATCGCCGACGGAAAAATCCCGGAGCGCCAGTTTGTGGCCGAGCGGGATGTTCTCGGTTGTTTTTGCAGCCAGGGGCTTGTCGGTTGAAAGATCCCGGCCGGTGCATTGCGTTCCGGCCGCTATATCCACCACGGCCACGCCGACCGTGTCTGCTGAATCGTGCACAAGAAAATGAATCATCGTGTTTGTTTCCCTCTCCTCTTGTTTCGTGAGACTCTTAAATGCCGCCGATGGAAACGTGCTTCGTCTCCAGAAAAGCTTCCAGCCCTTCGCTGCCCAGTTCGCGTCCCCAGCCGCTTTGTTTCACGCCGCCAAAGGGGCTTTGGCTGGTGGTGGGAGCGCCATCGTTGATGCCCAGCGTTCCTGCCTCAATCTGTTCCGAGAGACGGAAGATGCGCGCAATATCGCGCGTCATGGCATAGGCGCTCAGTCCATATTCGGAGCGATTGGCGCAAGCGATCGCTTCGGCTTCCGTATCGAAAACGGAGATGGGCGCGATGGGAGCGAAGGTTTCTTCCTGCATGCACAGGGAAGCTTCATCCACGCCATCGATAACGGTAGGCTCCAGAAAATATCCGCTCTCCCCGGCCAGTTTTTTGCCGCCGCAGACGAGATTGCCGCCACGCCGGACGGCGTCGCCGATCTGCTCCAGAGCGCCGTCGAGCGCCTGCCGGCTGATGAGCGGACCGATGTCCACACCCGCATCGAGACCTGAGCCGGTTTTGAGCTTTTCGACGCCGGCAACGAAGCGGCTGAGGAATGCATCATGAATCGAGCGCTGCACATAGATGCGGTTGGCCGCAATGCACGACTGGCCCGTGTTCCTGAACTTGGCGATGAGCGTTTCCTGCACAGCCTTATCGAGGTCGCAGTCTTCGAAGACAAACAGGGGGGCCAGGCCGCCCAACTCGAGCGACAGCGGCTTGATGGATTGCGCTGCCCCGCGAATCAACTCTCTACCCACCTCGGTCGAGCCGGTGAAGGAGATCTTGCGGCAGAGCGGATTGGAAAGAAACTCTTCTGAAATCATCTGTGCATTTCCGAGGACAAGCTGGAAAACGCCTGCGGGAATCCCGGCCGCTTCCACGCACTCCGCAAAGGCAATGGCGCAGAGCGGCGTCCGGGAAGAGGGCTTGAGCACCACGGGGCAGCCTGCCGCCAGGGCCGGCGCAGCCTTGCGAACCGCCAGCACCAGCGGGAAGTTCCACGGCGAAATTGCGCCTACGACGCCGATAGGGGTTTTGACGACAAGGTTGCGGCGGCCCGGCACCTGCTGAGGAATGATGCGGCCGTACGCGCGGCGGCCTTCCTCGGCAAACCAGCGCAGATGGTCCTCGGCCATGGCCACCTCGCCGCGGCTCTGCGCCAGCGGTTTGCCGTTTTCAAGCGTGATGGTGCGGGCAATTTCATCCTGGCGATTGCGCAGCTCGTCGGCAACACGATGCAGCAGCGTGCCGCGCTCCTTGGCGGTGGTGGTTCGCCAAGCGGCGAAGGCTGCCTGCGCGGCATCGACAGCGGAGCGGACATGATCGCGATTGACAGTGGAAACGCGCGCAAACGCCTGACCTGTGGCGGGATTGACGACATCGATTTCCTCGCCGGTGGCGATCCATTTGCCGTCGAGATACACCTTGTACGAATGTTCCTGGCCCGGATTCATGCCGCTAACCTCTCTTTACTCCACCCACTTGGGTGCGAAATTTCCCTGTTGTGCCTGAGTCTCAATCACGCGGGCCGCTTCCGCCACATGGCGGCGCGCCAGACGCTCCGCGTCGTCCGCGCGATTGTTCTCGATGGCTTCCACGATGCCGAGATGTTCTTCGTGGATGATTGCAGGATCGCGGGAGGCACGAACAGTCATGCCGAGCACGCGGTACGTCTCTGCCAGGCGGAGCAGAATCCTGTTGCGCGAAAGCTCCACAATATGGAGATGGAATTTCCGGTCCAGCTTTCCCATTTCCTCTTCCTTGTTCTTCCGCGCGAGTTCATAAATATCGTCTGCCATGCCGCGCAGGGCGGCAATGTCAGCGCGCCCGGCCTGATTGCAACACAGCCGCGCGGCCAAGCCCTCAAGAAACTCCCTGACCTGGTAGGCCTGACAGATGTGGGAGGCGTCGAGATTGCCGACGAACACTCCCAGGTGGTCGACCGACTCCACCAGGCCAAGCCACTGCAGTTCAACCAGCGATTCCCGTACCGTTCCCTGGGCGACGCCCAGTTCCCGAGCCAGGCTCTGCTGGCTCAGGCGGTCTCCGGCCTTGCTTTCCCCGGAGAGGATGCGGCGCTGAATCTCTTCGCGAACATGATGGCGTGCTACCTCGACTGGCATGCGGATTTCCTCGCTGAATCGCATTTCACAAACATCTTCATTCGCTCTGAACAGGGTTCCGATGGTGCGAAAAAACTATCGCAACCGACATCGGGAAAACGCCAATCGCGCATTAGGTCCACCACTCCAAGTGAAGCGCCCTGGCGAGCCGGCGAAAGGTTTCCGCGTGGTTGCCGAACGACAGCAGCACATGGTGCGGCATTCCGGCATGCAGAAGCCGGTCAAAACGCTCCGGCACACCGCCGCCGCGGGTTATATCGGATTCAGAAAGCTCGACGAGGGCGGAGTTGCCGGTTAATTTGCGACGGGGTGGGTGGGTGCGGCCCTCGATTGCCATCATGTTGTATTTGTTGTCGCAGCGCCAGAGGCGGGTGATGGTGACCGGCTGATTGACGAGGATCTGGGCATTGACCACGAGGGGCTTGACGATGTTGAAATGTTTGGCCAGGGCGGGTCCCCCTTCGGCGCCGATGGGGTTGCACATATCCATGGGAGCCATGCCGGGGTGCCAGAAGAAGATGGAGTTGCGGTCGTGCTCGAGCCAGTCGGTGAGGAAGCCGGGGCCCAGGCCCAGCAGGGAGTTCATCAGGCTGCCGATACATCCGTCCACATCGCCTTCCATGGCGATGGCGCGACCTTCGGTGCTGAGCCGCGACACCGCCAGATAAGGCCATTGCCCCAGCATGTTGGGCAGCTCCGGCCAGCATTGCAGCGCCAGACCGTCCAGATTCTCCTCCGCGATGAGATCGAGCATGGCCAGATAGCAGCGGGAGTTGACGGGAATGGCATCCTCGGTGACATCGACCAGGGGCAGCTTGAGATCGAGGACGCGCTGCACGTCCTTCCGGACAGCCTCCTCAGGGACGGCGTGGACCCGCTCGATAAACTGCGGCAGGCTGAGCGGGACAAGCTGAAGGCCGAGAGTGCGGCGGATCAGAAACGAATCGGCAGCCATGTCGATGAATCCGGGAACGTGGGTTCCGATGACGCCGACTTTGGCATGGCGCAGTCCCGCGGCGGTGCGGGCAATGGCGATGGCGCGGACCAGGTCAGAGCGCAGCGTGGCATCGTCGGGGTCTCCGTAGACGAATTCGAAGGGGTGGCCGGCCTGGCGCAGAGAGGCGGACCAGAGATGCTGGCCCACCAGCGAGCAGGAACTGACCTTGCCGTCTCCCTGGCGCTCCGGCGTGGCCCAGAGGACCACCGGATCGGGCCAGCGCTGGGCGACGGTGAGCGCTAACTGGCCGTGGCCCATGGAGGGCTGGAGCATGACCAGCGCCTCGCAGCCGGCCTGCCGATACTTGTCGAGGGCGGCGACGATGGAGGGGTCGTCCACGACGGGCGTATCGGCTTCGACCGTGGCGTAGCCAAGGCTTTGCAACGCAGCGATGGAGCGGCGGCAGATGATCTGGTTCCATTCCTGATCGAATCCGGGGCGCTTGCGGCCCAGGATCAGCACGCCGACTTTACGGGAAGCAGCAGGAGTCACGGTTTGTTGCATCTTTATCCTCTCCATCAAAAAAGCCGTTCAACCGGCAAGGGAGCGCTATAGGGAACAAGACTGCCTATGAGCGGCTCCAGATATTGAAAGAAGCTGTCGCTGACGGGGATTACGCCGTCCGCGGTCCAGCTTGCAGGAATCGGCCGTTCGATCTCTACAACCTTGCTTAACTCGACGAAGGCGTAGCCGGTTGCGCCAGGGTCTTCAAGGGGCAGCAGGGAGACCATCTTTCCGGTTTCGCCGGCAAGGAGACCGCGGACGGCGGCACGGCCTACGAGATCGGCGTCCTTGAGGTCCTGGGGGGAGACGTGGAGCATGGAGGAGCGGCCGAGGAGGCCGGGCTTCTCACTGCGGCAGCGCATGCCGAGGCGGCGGGCTACGGTATCGGCGAGGAACTGGGCGACGCCGCCGGTCAAGGGGCGCTGGAGCGGATCGGCCTGAGCTGGGTCTGCGACCTGGTAGACGAAACTGCCATCGCGGTTGCGGATGCCTTCGGCGACGGCGACGATGGCCCAGCCCTGAAGCGAGACGATGCGGTCGAGGCTGGCGAGGAACTCGTCCATGTGAAAGGGGCGCTCGGGAATGTAGACCAGGTGCGGAGCGTCCTGCTCATCGCGCTTGCCCGCGGCAGTGGCGGCCGCCAGCCATCCGACGCTGCGGCCCATGGTCTCGAGGATCGAGACCGGCTGCGGCAGGGAACGGACATCCTGCCCCAAATCGCGCGTGGATTGGGCAATGTAGCGGGCCGCGCTGGCGTAACCGGGGCAGCGATCCGTAACCGCAATGTCGTTATCGACGGTCTTGGGAATGCCCAGCACGCGCACGTCATAGGAGGATTGGAGGCAATGGCGGCTGACAGCTTCAGCTCCGAGCATGGTGCCGTTGCCGCCGGCGAAGAGGATGTCGTGAATGTGGTGACGGCGCAGGCGAGCCAGGAAGCGCTCGAGATCGTCCGCGGAGGGCTTGGCGCGCGAGGAGCCAAGCGCCGCGCCGGGAGTTGCGCGGAGCAGGTCAAGGACAGCAGGCGAGAGGCTGCCGAGGTCGATGGCGGCGCCGTCGGCGAAGCCCTTGAGGCCGAGCCTGGCGCCGAAGATGCGGGAGAACTGGCCGTGCGCCTGTGCTTCGCCGACGATGGCGGCGAGAGTGGCGTTGAGGACCTGCGTCGGTCCTCCGCCTTGCACGACCAGCAGATTGCGCGGCGTCATCTGCGCCCCGATTCGGGCCGCTGTTTCGCCGGACGAGCCGATGCGGAGCTCTCCGTGCGCGAAGATGGACGCCATCTTGCCATTGAGATTGCATCCTACAATCGATTGCTATCGATAATCAAGGGAGAGCGGGAACTGCATGGGCTTTGGAGGGGATTTTGAGGGGGAAAACGGCCTTAAAACGCTCAAAAAGGGCGATTTTCTGGTCAAAAAAGCGGGTTTTTGGCCTGTTTTTGGTCAAAAAACGGCTAAAAATGGGCCAAAAACGAGGGTTTGGTGTTACTAGTCCGTCAACAGGTTAAAATTGTAATCTGTTCATTAAAAGACACTTACATGAAATGGACGGCTGAAAAAGTGCGTAAATCAAGGGGGTACATTTTTTAAACCCCGGTACCGACCGGTCCCATCCCTGACAGATGGAGCGTGAGAACGGGCTGTGTGGCGATTGTTCATGGGGCGGGCGTTTCGGCCTTTCTGTACTGATTGTGCGCCGGGGAGGGGAAATGTTCGGCAAAGCAGTTTTCAGTTGTCAGTTTTCAGTTGTCAGTTTTCAGTTGTCAGTTTTCAGTTGCCAGTTGTCAGTTGTCAGTGCCAGGTTGGACTGAACTCGTGCATGGACGGTTCGTAGATGCAGTGGGAGGGGCGGACCGGGGTGGCGAAGCGGTAGGCGCTCAATCCACGATGAGACTGTGGAATGGGTTGGGCAGGGGGCCGATTTTTTGCCCGAATTCCCTTGATTTTTGCCTTAAAAACCCTGATTTCGGGGTGAAAAACGATGAATTTCAGACCCTTCCTGAGGCGCGGAAAAACTTGCTGAATGGTGTGTAAGGCATTGATTATGAATATGTTGCGATGGATTTTTGCGGATTTTCATGTTGTGCATTTATGCGTATTTTGCGGGAAATTGAGTGCATCGCAATCTGGATGGCAAGGTATTCATTTTGAAGAGCTTATGACATAATTTTGCGGTTATCGGGTGTTGGAAATCGTGCGCAGTGACAAACCACGAGTGGGGGGCGTGGATTCCCTGGCGCCCAACAGCGAGGCACCAGGGGCACTCGTCATTCGGCCGGAAAAACCACACCCTCCGTGTACTAAGATCACCGGTCCCCAAGTGCGAGGGACCGGTGGCACCCTCAGCGGGGTTGGGAACGGTCATTGGGACCGGGGCCACCCGCCGTCAGAGCGACACACCCTTGATCGAACTGTCATCACCGGTCCCCAAAGGCGAGGGACCGGTGGCACCCTCAGCGTGGTTGGGAATGATCGAGACCGGGGCCACCCGCCGCGTCATAGCGACACACCCTTGATCGTACTGTCATCACCGGTCCCCAACTGCGAGGGACCGGTGGCACCCTCATCGCGGTTGGGAACGATCATCGAGACCGGGGCCACCCGCCACCCTCATCGGGGTTGGGAATGATCGAGACGTAAGCGTCCGGTCTGTGCCTGTTGACGGGATTTTCTATGGTGTGCGTTGCGAGATCGACGCTTTATCTGTCCACTTGTTTTCAAGTGGACAGATAAAGCGAGGCTCAAGCGATGGTTGTGTCAGGCTGTGGAGCTGCGGGGATCAGATTCCAGGGCAGTAGTTCATCGATGTGGTTGATCGGATGGTCGGCGATGCGGGTGAGCACTTCGCGCAGATAGTGCTCTGGATCGAGGCCATTCAGCCGGGCCGAGCCAACCAGAGAGTAGATGGCTGCGGCACGTTCACCACCGGAATCCGATCCGGCAAAAAGATAGTTCTTCCGTCCAATCGAAACACAGCGCAGCGCCCGTTCCGCCGTGTTGTTGTCGATCTCCAAAAGTCCATCATCGGTATAGCGCGTGAGCGCACGCCAGCGCGAGAGCGCATAGCGGATTGCTGCCGCTGTATCGCTCTTGGCCGATAAAGTGCGCAAGGATTTTTCCAGCCAGCTTCGCAACTCATCGAGCAGCGGTTTACTGCGTGACAGTCTGGCTTCGAGTCGAATCTCTATCGGCTTGCCACGTACTTCTTCTTCGACCTTGTACAGAGCGCCGATCCGTTCAAGCACCTCGGTTGTAATCGGCGAAGGATGAACGGCGTGGATCTCATGAAACTTGCGCCGCGCGTGAGCCCAACACGCGACCTCGTATATCCTGCCGCCTTCATACAAGTGCCCGAAACCACTGTAGGCATCGGCCTGTAATGCGCCTTCATAGTTTTTTAGATGCAGGCGTGGATGCTCGCCCTTGCGATCAGGCGAGTAGGCAAACCATACAGCCGGCGGCGTCGTGAGTCCAGCCGTGCGCTCGTCTCGGACGTAAGTCCACAGGCGTCCGGTCTTGGTCTTGCCACGGCCAGGCGCGAGCACCGGAACCGGCGTATCGTCGGCATGGATCTTGTCAGCGGCCAGCACGTGCTTGCGCAACGCGTCTACTAATGGGGTTAGTAACTGGCTGGCTGCACCAACCCAATCGGCCAGCGTGGATCGATCAAGTTCGACGCCTTCACGCGCGTAGATCTCAGACTGCCTGTAGAGCGGGCAATGGTCAGCGTATTTCGCAATCAGCACATGTGCAATCAATCCCGGCCCGGCCAGCCCACGCGCAATGGTGCGCGACGGCGTCGGAGCTTCGACAACGTGGTTGCACTTGTCGCAGGCATACTTGGGGCGCACATGACGAATTACCTTGAAGTTCGCGGGGATATACTCGAGGACTTCTGAAACGTCTTCGCCGAACTTCCGCAACGAGCTGCGACACTGTGGGCAACAGTCGCTCTGTGGCTTATGCTCAATAATCTCGCGTTCCAGATGTTCGGGCAGTGGCTTGCGGGCAGGCTTGTTGCTCTTGCTGGCAGGAATGCTGCGAGGTTTTATCTGCTCCTCGGCAGACTGTTCGGCTTCAGCGTCTTCCAGCTTCAGTTCGAGTTGCTCAATCTCGATGCGGATCTTCTCGCTCTTGCGGCCGAACAGCATCTGCCGCAGCTTATCGAGCATCAATCGCTGATGTTCGATGAACTGCTTACTCTTGTTCAGTTGGGTGTGCTGTTCAATAACCAGCGTCTTCAATGCTTCGACATCAAGAGCATCGAGATCGGAGAGTGCGCTGGCCGTCATGGCTTCAGTATGCCACGAAACTCTGTGGAATAGATCCACCATCGCCGCATGAATAAAGAAGAATCGTGTGCTCGTATCAAACGGCCAACTGTGGGGCAAAGGTGCGTTCGATGCGACGCCAATCAATACCTTCGAGTAACATCGACAACTGCGCGCGCGTGAGTGAGACTGTGCCTTCTTTTACCTGCGGCCATACAAAGCGACCGCGTTCAAGCCGCTTGGCAAGCAGACACAGGCCATCGCCGTCGTACCAAAGAATCTTGATGGTATCGCCGCGCCGACCACGAAAGACGAAGACGTGTCCAGAGAGAGGCTGCAGTTGAAGCTGTAACTGCACCTGTGCGCTGAGTCCCTGAAATCCCCTGCGCATATCGGTTACGCCTGCGGCAAGCCAGATGCGGGTTCCTGGAGGAAGGTCGATCACTGGCCGAGCGCCTCCAGAGCAATGCGCAGCAACGCCGGATCAGCCCCGTATTCCGCGATGATCGCCGTGCGCGCCGGCTCAATCTCGATGCGAATGGAGCCACAAACTTCTGCGGAGCCAGCGGGAAGCGCTGCTTCCGGAAATGATGGAGCATCGATCCGCTCGACATCAGGGCTCTCAACCTGAACAGGCAGCAAGTGACACGCGCTCGCATCGCCAGGCGGAAGCAGGCCTGCCTGATACTCGCGCCGCCAACGATGAAGCTGGTTGGCGTTGACGCCTTCCTCGCGCGCAACCTGCGCCACGCTCAGGCCTTCGAGTATCCGCTCAACAATACGGCGCTTCTCTACCACTGTCCGGTAAATCCGCTTCGGACAGGACTGCTCCTGCTCTACGATCAAATCCATAAAGCCATCGTCGATGACTGCAGGCCCACCCGTCTATCGGGGATCACCGGACGGTTAC
>Ga0316217_10001476_pt1 | contig 30494 bp, 15 predicted proteins | sample 1anoAmetaG_FD_203633 | JGI IMG/M metagenome (GOLD analysis project Ga0316217, IMG submission 203633) | Freshwater microbial communities from Trout Bog Lake, Wisconsin, USA - 1anoA | ecosystem: Environmental > Aquatic > Freshwater > Lake > Hypolimnion/Profundal zone | place: USA: Wisconsin... | reverse complement strand
TATAGCGCCCGCCCCGATGGAGGTATCGCCGGCGTAGGCCTTGGCTACGGTGGAGTATTGGACAATGCCGCCGGTTCCGACCGACGACGCGATGTTGATGCCGCCGGTTCCGGTCGAAGTGGTCATGGCGCCTTGCAGGTTCAACAAGCCGCCGGAACCAAACGCGTCCAACGTGGAGGCGCTCTGGACATCGACAGACCCGGAGAGAGTCACGCTGGCGCCGGCGAAGATCGGGTTATAGGTGTATTGGACCACGACAATACCGCTGCCGCCGGCTGCAGATCCGCCGCCACCGCCGCCGGTGTTCGCCGTTCCCGCAACACCGCCCGCACCGCCGCCGCCGAGGCCGCCCGCTCCCTGGGTCGTGTTTGATTGGCCGCCGCCGCCGCCGCCGTAGTAGGTCCCGGTCAAGCTGGCGATGGCCGTATCGGCCGTGCCGGCGCCGCCGGCCCCACCAGTCGTACCGTTAGGCGCGGCCGCGCCGGCGGCGGAATCGCCGCCGCCGCCGCCTGCTGCGGTCCCGCTTGCCGTGCCGCCGAGTTTGCTGCCGGAACCACTGGTGCCGCCCTTGCCGGTGTTGGTGGTGGCGAGGACGGGACCGAGGCCGGCTGCGGCGGTAATGCCGCCGGCGACGCTGGCGGTACCGTTGTTGCCTGCACCATTGCCGACTCCTGCTCCGCCAGCACCCACGGTGATGGTGTTGGCGCCGGAGGCGAAGGCGACCGTATTGGTGTTGTTCACCACCTGCCCGCCACCGCCACCGTAGGGATAAACAGATCCGCTGACGCCGCCGCCACCGCCGCCGCCGCCGCCGACGATCAAGGCGCTGACGTTGCCGGCGGTGAGGGCCCCCGGCACCGTGAGCGTGCCGCTGGCGAGGAAGGTATGAACGACGAAACCGCTGCCGAAGGTAATCGTGCCGCCCGAGCCAGTGTTATCCTGGGCCCCCTGCACGGTGCCGCCGGTCAGAACCAGGTTATTCGACACGGTTCGGGCCGTGCTGTTGGTGGTATCAAGCACGAGCGTGCCGCTGCTGCCCACCGTGGTCACACTGTTGTTGCCCAGCGCACTGGCAGCGCCGACGATCAGTGTGCCGGCGCTGATACTGGTGCCGCCCGTATAGGTGTTGGCGCCGGCCAGGGTCAATGCGCCCGCGCCGGTTTTGCTCAGGGCCAGATTGTTGGCGGCGGCGCCGCCCGCCGTAAGGCCGCCAATGGTGCCCGCAAGCACGTTTGTCCCGGTGGTGCCAAACGTGTCCGCGGCCGAGTTATTAATCGTCAGTGTGGCCAGCGTGCCGCTGCTGTTGATGACGCGCTTTCCGAAACTAGCGACAGTGGCGGTGCTGCCAGTGTCCGTCAAACTGGCCAGCTGTTGTGCATGACCGTTCAGGTCCAGGGTGCTAAACGCTCCTGCATAGTTTGCGCCTGTTCCCTGTAGATTAAGGCTTGTCGTCATGGGCAAGGCGTTGTCGACGCCCAGCTTCACGGTTATATCGATCAGACTGCTGTTGTTATTAATAACGGTGTTGCCCGAGTAATTGCTCGCGGCGCCGAGCGTCCAAATCGCTTTGTCCGTCGGGGTGCCCCCAGCGGACGATATCGTCAAGGGGCCGGTTCCTCCAATCGCGCCGCCCAAGGTCTGGGTCATGACGTTGCCATAACTGGAAATCGTGGCGGCTGCGGTCAGTGTAATTGGGGCATTCAGGGTGGACGTCCAACTTCCGCCCTGCCCGAACCAAAGCGCGCCGGGAGTGGAAGCTACCGAACCCCCGGTTCCAGCGATGGATATGGTCCCGGCGGTCGCGAAAGTCCCACCGCCACTGAACTGGAGCGTCGTTCCGCTGGCGACGGAGACAGAAGAACTATTCTGGATGGCGTTTGGATTGGCCAAAGACAGAACGCCGCCTGAAGCGATCTGCGTCGTGATCAGCGTCGCACCGGAGTAGGTGTTGGCGCCGGAAAGTATTTCTGTTCCCGATGAATCTTTTTGGTAGCCCCCGGTGCCATTGATCGTCCCGCTGAAATTGCCGTTGCTCGCGCTGCGGGTGTAGAGAGTGTTGGTGTTCTCGGTGATCGTGCCATTGCCGTTGAGGACGCCGAAGATCTGCCCGTTGCCAAAGTTCAAGCTGCCGGGCGAATTGACGGTCAGGGGGAACTGGCCCACGGCGTTGTTTACGGCCATGGTCAGCGTGCCACCGTTGATGATCAGCCCCCCCGTGGGGTTATTGCCGGTGCTGGAGAGAACGGCGTTGCCGGGGCCAGACATGGTGAGGCTGTAACCTCCCGTGACCGATCCGAGTGTCAAAGTGGTGCCGGCGGCGGGGCTGACGGTGGCGTTACCGGTGAGCGTGGTGTTCCCGAAAGTCACACCAGCCGTGGTGCCGGTGGCGTTGGCGCCCTGCGTGATGGTCAGGGTCTGGGCCCCGATGCTCAAAGTGCCCAGTGTATGGGTGATGCCCGCAGTGCCGTTGGTAAATGTATCCGAGATAATGGTCGAATTGGCGCTGACAGTGGTGTTGAGTGCGTTGATGCTGGTGTCCGTCTGGAGGTCCAGCGTGCCACCGGCCAGAGTCAGCGGGTTGGTAGCCGCGCCCAGGGCGCTGACGTTCTGGGCGACGAGCGTGCCGGCATTGATCTTGGTTCCGCCGGTATAGCTGTTCGCGACGGAGAGGGTCAGCGTACCGGCGCCAAGCTTGGTGACACCGATCGCTCCGCCGTTAGTGCCCGTGGAGTTCGCGATCGCGTTGCCGTAGGTGAATGTTCCGCTCGTGGCGGTGCTGGTGTCAAAGCCGAGGATGGCCCCGGATTGCAGGCCCACACTGGTGCTGCCCGCCACTGAGATGTTGGTGAGCAGGGTGTTCAGATTGCCGCTGTCAAATCCGGCGGTTCCCGCGGAATCGACGTTCAGCGCCAGGGTGGCTCCGCTTTTCACGTTGATGTTGGCCGCCGTCCAGCTCGCCGGGGTGCTGTTATACAGTGAGACCATCTTGGCGAATTCCAGTGTGCCCGTGCTGACGGTGGTGCCGCCGGTATAGGTGTTCGCGCCGGAGAGGCTCTGCGTGCCGGCGCCGCTCTTGGTGAGGGACAAGGCACCCGAACCGTTGGCAATCGCGCCGCCGTAGGTGACCGTAACGCCCGCCTGCGGATTGAGAGTCAGGGCGGTCACGCCGCTGTAGCCGGAGGAGATGACCGTGGCCAGATCGCCCGTCGCGCCGCTCAAGCCGCCGAAGGTCGGGGTGGTAACGCCGCTGAGGGCGACCGCGCCCGCGCCGGTGGTGACCAGCGCGCTGTTCTGGAGCGCAAGGTTATTCGCCAGCGTCAGCGTGCCGGCGTTGACCGTGGTGGTGCCCGTGTAGGTATTCGCCGCGGCGAGTTGCATGTTGCCAGGTCCGGTCTTGATGAGTGCTGCCGCAACCGCCGCGCCCGTAAGTCCCTGATCGGCGAGAACTGCCGAGACCGAAAGATCGGTTCCACCCGCCGTGGTTCCGACGTTGAACGTCGTGCCGCCGGAGGCGGTGGCGTACAGATCGCCTACGGAATTGGTGGTGTTCAGCGCCGTGATGGACGATGCCGAGGTTCCGTTAACCGTCACCGTATCGCCGAATTGCCAGCCAAAATAGGGTGTGCCATCCGTGGTGTTATTAAGGAAAAGGTTGCCGCCGTTTTGCAGCGTCAGGCCGTTCGATGATGCGCTGTTGCCGGAGGCATTGTAGCGCGTGGCATTCAAGGTACCACCGTTGATCGTGATCGCCGGGGTGTTTGCCGAGGGAGTGCCGCTGGTAACGTTGTTGACGTTCAGGGCCAGCGTGCCACCGCTGTTGACGGTGATGGTGCGCCCCGTGGCAGTGCTGACGTTTCCGAGTGCCGTGCCATTGTTGGCATTGAGAACGCCGCCGTTGACGGTCACATTGCCGGTGTAGATGTTCGCGCCGGAGAGGTTCACGGTGCCCAGGCCCGACTTGGTCAGCGAGCCGGACAAATTGGAAGCGACGCCAATGATAGACGAAATGGACAACGCATCGGTCGCAATCGGCGTGCTGAGAGTTAAGGCCGCGCTCAACCCGAGAGCCTGGGCGCTGATCGTGTTGCTGGTGCCGCTGGCCGTGAGGGTGGTGCCGCTGCTTTGACCGAAAAAGAAACTGCCATAGGTGCCAATCGTGGTGGTGCCCGTGAGCGTTCCGCTGTTGAGGTTGATGGTCGGGGGGGTCGAGGTGGTTGTGGTGCTGGTGTTGGTAATCGTTCCGTTGACGGTCCAAGAGGCGACGTTGCCATTGGCCCCGCTCATGCCATTGGACAGCGCGTTAATGGCGCCGGCGTCGTTGAGTGTCGCCCCGGCGGCGACCGTGATCGTGCCAGGGGACCCGTTGACGCCGGAGTAGAGGACGCCGCCAACGCCCGCGCTCCCAAGGGTCAGCGTGCCGGCGTTGACGTTCGTTGCGCCCGAGTAGGTGTTCGAGCCGTAAAGGGTCAGCACACCGGTGCCGGTCTTGGTCAGGGCCAGCGATCCGGCGGAGTTTTTGATCACGCCGCCGAAGGAATTTACCGCGCCGGTGGCGTTGTTGCCGCCCACCGTAAAGGTTGGAGTGCCGCTGCCGCCGTCAACGGTTCCCACTCCGCTCAGGCCATTGATCGTTTGGCTAAAGCCGCCAAGATTGAACGTGCCGGCGACGTTGACATTACCCGTGCCGGTGCCATTGGGAATCTGGGCGCCAGCACCCAGCACCAGTGTTGAGCCGGTGCCGATTGTCGTATCGCCAACATAGTTATCGGCCGTGCCGGCATTATTGAGCGTAATGGTTGGCCCCGAGGTATTCAACTGGAGCCCGTTGGAACCGGTAATCTGGCCGGTCAGGGTGGCCGCCCCGGCTCCCGCGAACATGGCATTGGACAGGTTGGCGGTGATTTTACCCGAGAAGGTGTGGCCGGTGGTGTCGAGGCGAATACCGGGAACGTCGGTGCCCAGCGCCGTGTTGAAGACAATATTGTTGACGATTGTGATGCCGTTGACCGTATCCAGAAGGATGCCCGCCTTGTCCGTGGCGGCCTGGCCGATAGTGATGGATCCCGTGCCAAAGGGGCTGCTGGTAATGGCGCCGGCACTGCCCACGGTGGTTACCAGGCCGGTGATGCGCAGGCGCGTTCCGTTGGTGCTGTTGAGCAACGTCACCCCGCCCGAGAAGGTATTGGAGCCCGTGAGGGCGAACGGGGTGGTGCTACTGTTACTGTTGGTCAGGTTCACCGCGACCACTTTGCCCGAGCCGCCATCCTTGATCAGCGCGGAGACGGTGCTGGCCTGACTGCTGATGCCGAGGGTGGCGGTTCCCGTGGTGTTATTCGTGATGGTATTGCCGGCGGTGCTGGAGGTGATATCGGTCACGGCGGCGTTAAAGCCGCCGAGATCAAAAATACCCGATCCGGACATGACCAGCGTACCTTTGGAGGTAAAGGTGGTAGCGCTGCCGTTGATGAGCGTGCCGGCGGTGATGGTGGTCGTGCCGGTGTAGGTGTTGGCGCCAGAAAGGGTCAGGGCGCCGGTGCCGGATTTGGTCAGGGCCAAGGTGCCGCCGGTAGTGTTGTAGTTGCGCATCACGCCGGCCATGGTGGTGCTGCCGGCTTCGGTGACGGTGAGGGTGGCGGTGGTGCTGGCCTTATCGTTTTCGATAAAGCTGTAGGCATCGCCAGTGAGGTTGCCGATGGAGGTGTTGTTGCCGTTGAGATCGACGTAGGATTGATAGCTGCTGGTATACGTAGCAATCGAGAGGTTGTTGCCGGTGCCCAGGGCGGTAGTGGTGCCCAGGCGGATCGTGCCGGTGTTGCCGGTGATCACCGTGCCGCCGGTATAGGTATTCGAGCCACCGAGGACCAGGATAGAGCCGTTGCCGTAGTGGTTGGTAATGGTGATGCCGGAGGTTCCGGCGATGACCGCATTGATTGTGTCGGTGCCTGCGGAATTCACATTGTCGTTGATGAGATGGTCCGTACCGGTCAGGGTGATGGTACCAGTGCCCTGGAGGGTGAATCCGGAATTCAAATTCAACTCGTCGGCGTAAACAATGCCGCTAACATTGACGGGGCTGGATCCCCCAGTGAAAGAAGCCACATTGCTTGCCCCGTTGGCGGAGGTCCACGGGTTGGAAGGGGTACCGGCCCAGTTGGTGCCGGTGGTGTCCCATGTGGCACTGGCGGCTCCGGCCCAAACAATAGTGGCAGCCTGCGCCTGCCCGCCTTGGAATAGTGATCCCAAGCCCGCCGCCGCGACGGCCAGCGCCAGTAAACGCTTGGAATTCCTGCCCCATCCATTTTTTCTTTTCGTCACAGCCTGCCCTTTCCCAATAGAGACGTACCAGAACCACCGGACTTTTTGGTCCGGTGAACCAATCGACGCTCTCTCTCTTTTGGGAAGGCCGCGACAAATTTATACGCGTTGAAGTGAACCGACGCGTGTCACCAGCGGTCTCCGTGCCCTCTTTTTTCCCTGGTGTGGACTTGACTACTACTTACCTTGGATATGCTGGCTCACCCATTCCCGTGCCACCACCATCTCCACCTTTTTCTACACTATAGTAAACGACCCTTCCTGTTTCCAGCACTTTTCGCGCAGTTGCTCTAATTCTTATAGTAAAACTCTACCACCGAATCTGGTAAAGTCAAAAAATGTTTAACTGTTGTAAGTACAAGATGTTATACGTCTAGTATTCGTAATTAAGTACGTTTTGATTGCGCGGTAATTACGGATTCGGTACGGAAATTGCGGAAAAAATAATACCATTTTCCTAATCAAAGCCTAACATTTTGCGCGACCTTCGATCCTGGGTATGAACCTTCCCCGCGGGGCATGGCCGCAACGAAAGACGGCGGGCGAAAGACGAAGGACGAAAGACGGCGGGCGCTGACGGCGCGGGCAGGAGTGCCCGCGATACGTAACGCGGGCACTCCTGCCCGCGGTCGGCGAACGCCTGTCCGGCGGCGAACACCGCACAAACACCGGTGAGCGCACCGGGGCCACTATTCGGGCTATATGGCACCCCTACAGGGTGCGGCTATTGGGGACCTTGCGAACCGGGGGCGGCGCTGTGTCCGGCGGCGCCGGGACACCGCTCTGCCCCGGTTACTGTATGCCAGCCCTTCCGACTGAAAACCAACTTCCAATGTCACAATCAATAATAGATATATTATTAATAGCTAATCTGTATCCCATTTCGTCTTTCGTCTTTCGTCTTTTGTCTTTGGTCTTTGGTTGCGGCTATGCCGCGCTGGGCCCGCGGCGCCTCGGGGTTTCAAATAAATGCGCTCTGCCGGAACGCCAACGGCGTCAGGCCGGTTTGGTGGCGAAAGAAATCATTAAAACTTGAGGCCCGCGTATAGCCCACCGCCGCCGCCACTTGTTTGACCGGCATCCGGGTAAGCAGCAGTTCCTTGGCGCGTTCCAGGCGCACGCGCAGCAGCTCCTGGCCCGGCGTTACGCCAAAGGCGGCCAAAAATTGTCGTTCGACCGTGGACCGCGAAACGTCCAGTACCGCAATGATTTGATCGAGGCTGACGCCCTGGCAGGCCTGCTGGGCAATCAACTGCCGCAGGTGCGTGGCGGCATCCGTGCTTTCCCGTGCCGTGCTGGTGGATTGCCGCACCACCAGGCGCGTGGCGGGAATTTCCAGGCGCGGGGCTGTGCGCCGCATTTGTTTTCGCAGCAGCCGATCCAGCAGTGCCATGCCCTGATAGCCGATATCTTCGGCGGGTGTCTGGATGGCCGAGAGCGGCGGCTCACAGGTGCGCGCCAGCATGGTATTGCCCACGCAAAGCACCGCGACCTCGTGCGGTACCGCCAGTTGCAGATGTTGGCAGGCCATACAGACGGCGCGACCGATCGTCTCGCCGGGTACGAATACCGCCAGAGGCTTGGGCGCGCTGCGCAACAGGGTGATCAGACCCGGCTCGGCGGCGGCGGCGGATTCGGCGCTGAAGATGCCGCTGACCGGATCGTTTTCCAACTCATAAAGCAACAGGTGATGCCCCTTGGACACCAGAGATTTGGCAAACGCCTGCCGGCGCAACTCGCAGGCCGGATCGTCGGCGGCACTGATGAAGGCAAAGTGGGTGAATCCCAAGTCCAGAAAATGCTCCCGCGCCAACGCCGCCAGCGCGGCCGGCGCGGTGAAGACACAAGGCCAGTGGCCGGCCCATTCGGCGCCCAGGCATACCAGGGGCAGCCGGCGGTGCTGGCTAAGCCACTCGGGCACGCCCGGGTTACTGCCAATGGAGGCGATGACGCCATCGGGCAACCAATCCCCCCACGGCGGCGGGGCGTGAGGGGCGGGAAGCTCCTGGAAGCGGAAGTCCCGGAAGGCAAAGCCGGGGTGATCTTCGTGGTAGCGCAGGATACCTTCCATTTCCGGTTGCGCCGTGGGCACCGCCGCAGCGCTGATATACGCAATACGTTTGGGCGGAACTATATTGGACATGGATCGTTCCTTGCTATTTACTCCCAGTCGCACAATCCTTCCACATATGCCGCCGAGCCATCGCGCAGCCAGCCGTCGAGCTGGGCCTGGTCTTTAAGCTGCTGGCCCCGGGCACGCGGGACTACGAAAAAGGCGCAGTTGGCGGCGGGCAGGGCGGTCATGTCGGTCCAGAGTTTTTCGAACTGGGCCACCGGGTAGATGTCCTCCTGGCCGTGGCCCCAGCGTTTCTTGACGTCCTTGAGGGTAATGTACGTGGGCATGTGGGCGGCCAGGTCCCGAATGGCCGCCGCCACCTTGTCCTGGTTGGCCAGGTCGCTGCGGGACAGGGCAAACAGGGCCAGCAGCTTGTCGATATCGATCCAGGTGGTGGCACTGTTGTAGTAGGAGAGTTTGAATTCATCCTCTTCACGCGGCACCGCCAGGCCTTCGAGCAGGCGCACGCGCCCGTTGACGCGCGCCAGGCCGCCGCCGCGATCGTCGATGCGGCGGGTGATGACTTCAAAACTCAGTGCCGCCGCCTGCCGGATATGCAGGCCCAGCAGGGCCGGATCGACATTGGCCCCGAGCGTGTCGATGTTGTGGAGCAGGAAATACTTCAGGCCGGGGCGGTCGGCCAGCAACCGTTGCAGGACACCATTGCGCAGTAGATTGGGCACCTCATACCAGTGGCCGACGGGATGGAGGCACTGGCCGGGGAGATTGTCGGTATAGTCGCTGGCTTCGCCCAGTTGCCGCGCCCAGCCGATCAGGGCCGCATGCAGGCTTTGGCGCACTTTCTGGGCTTGTTCGTCCAGCAGGCGCTGGGGCATTTCCTCCCAGGCAAAACGCAGGTCGCGCTCCATGGGGACCAGCCGCTGGCCCACCGCCCGCCCGGGCGATAGCAGCAGCGGCCCGGGATAGCCATAGTTGTTTTCGGCGGCGAGAAAACTTGCAATAGGCTGGTGCGTGAAATAGCTGGTGGTGAAAATATGCGGCAGGGAGGTGTGGCACTGCCGGCCCACGCGCCGGCTCTTGGCCAGGTGCGTTTCAATGAACGTGCGATGGCGCCCGCCGAGTTTGCAGAACGGATGGAGCGCCTTGCACACGCCGGCCCCCTGCGTCCAGCGGCTGCCGGCGCCGGCGGCCAGCGTGATCACGCCCACTTCCCCGGCGTCCAGGGCCGCCCGGCCCACCTGCGTGTACGCTGCGGGCAAGGGGCCGGTGGCATCGGCAACATCCTGCGGGAGCACATCCTCGATGAGGGTATCGACGGACAGGCGGTTCTGGGCCAGGCCGATGCGCCCGGCTCGCAGGTCGGCCCGGATGCGTTCATGCTGCGCCGGGTCAAAACCATTTTCGGCGAGCAAGGTTGCGAGCGTCTGCTCGCCCGGCGCGGCGGCCTTGGCGCGCGGCAGCAGGCGATCAAAGACCTTTTCGACCATGCCGGAAAATTCCGGATGGCTGCGGCAGGCCTGGCCGAAGCGCTCCAGGTCGGCATGCACTGCCGGCGACAAGGTGCGCGGGTCGGCGCGCAGCCACGGCGGCACCATGGCGGCATAGTAGCCGGCGGGCAACAAGGCCTCCGTGCCGGTCAGCAACTGCGCCTGGGTGCCGTGCTGGTTGATGGCAAAATCGTACACCACCGGTTCCATCGCAAAGGGCAGCGCGTGCTGCAATTGCCGCCGGGTGGCGCTCATGGTTTGGGCCAGGAAATCCTGGGCGGCACGCTTGTGCTGCGGGGCAAAGATAAAGCCCATGCCGCCGCCGGACATGCCGCCGAGCATCCAGAAGCCCCAGAAGTCCGCGCCAAAGCGTTCGCGCACCTTGCGGATCAGTGTTTCGGTGTAGTACGTGCTGGCCCAGGGGATGATGGTTTGCAGCGGCTCAAAGAAGTTCTTCGTCGTCAGCGCCCCCAGGGCCTGCACATCGCCTGCTTTTAGCGCTGCGAGAATCTGGTCCAGAATGCCCATGGCCTGGCGCCGGCCCTGCCATTCGGCCCCGCAGCGCAACAGGTATTTTTCCGTGACCATTTCCAGGATCGGTCCGACATTCTGCGCCATGCCGCCATGCACCAGCACCAGGCTGTCCTGTAGCTCCTGCCGCACTTTGGCTGACGCATCGTCCGGGCCCAGGATGCGGTGCTGCGGCAACAAGCGTCCGCGACTGATGCCGAATTCCGGATCGCCTTCCTGCGCCAGGCTGCCGGTGATCAGTTTCATGCCGGGCCAGACGCCGCCGGAATCCTGCCAGCCGCCGCCCGAACCGCCCAGCCACTCGCCCAGGATGGCGCGGGCCGCGACCAGCCGCCGTTCCTCTTCGGACAGCGGACCGGTAAGCGACCGGGCCTGCCCGGTGGCGCGCATGGCGGCGGCAATCAACGCGCCCAGCAGGTTGGTGGAAACCGCCAGCCGCGAGCCCTTGGGAATATTGTTGACGTTACTGACGATCTCGAGCCCCAGGCCCGGGCCGACCACCCGCGCCAGCAGGTCGGCGAGGCTTTGCCCCGAACCTTCCACGCCCGGCAGCACGATGCCCGCGGCAATGACCGCCGCCTTGAGCAGGCCCAGGTAATCCTTGGCGAAATCAAACACTTCCGGCAGAGTGGTGATATCCGCCCGCGCGCCCAGGTCCACACTGACCAGGCGCAGGATCGGCTCGTCAATCACGCGCAGATAGGCTTCCACGGGCGGACGGGGTGCCTTGTCCCGGCCGCGGACCGCCAGGTCGATCGACACGTTGAGCACGCGGGCGCCTTCGGGAAAATCCATGCCCAGGAAGAAGATGTCGCTCCAGGCGCTGTGCGAGAGGTCCATCCGGACGGGCGTGCGCTCGGCGAGGATGGGGAACGAGCCATCGGCGGCGCGGTGCAGCAGTTCCGGGCGCAGGCGCAGCGGGTGATCGGCCGGGTGGCCGATGCGGAACATCCATTGATTTCCGCGGACACTCCGCACACTGCGCCGCACCTGGTTGGCCAGGGTCTGGAATGCCAGGTCGTGATAGGCGGACGCCAGGGCGCTGCACAGGGCATCGCTGGGGCCGTGGAGTTGCTGCGCGGCCAGGAACACATCAATGGCTTCATCAAAACGCCGGGCCAGCAGGTGGTTGTAGCCATCGAAGGGGACCTGTCCCGGCGCGGCGCCCAGTTTGGGCGGCAGATGAAAACGGTGGATGGCGTAGAGGAAGAATAACGCGCGCACCCGCTGATACAGGTTGGCGCTCTGGCGGCGAAAGCCTTCCAGGTGGACGCCTTCGGTCAGCAGTTGGGCCGCCGAGGCGCGGTGGCAGAAATCTTCCAGCGGCCGGTCGCGCACGGCGGGTTCGTCCGAGAGGATCAGGGGAATGAGTTCAGAGGGCATAAGGAGTTCCGATTGGCTGACGAATTTGCAACAGAAGGACACAAGAATGACGAATGACTAATGACGAATCAAATTGCAATGACGAATGTACGAATGACGGAAACGACGGTGCGGTGCGGGAAACCCTTGGCAGCTTAACGCGGCCTTTCGCGCTCGCGCGTGGCCAGGAGTTCGACCAGTTGCGAAAGTACTTCATCGCGATCGGAGCCATCGAGTGCCAGGGCCAACTGGGCGATCAGCAGGCCGTTTTTCACGCCGATGTTGTAGCGCTGTCCCTGCACTTCCAGGGCCAGGTAGCGCTCCTTATCCGGCAATTGCGCCAGGGCTTCCGATAACGTCACCCGCCGGTCGCCGGCGCCGGCCACCAATTCGCCCAGCAGGTCCATGACCGCCGGCGTGAGCACGTGCATGCCAAAGAAGCACAGGTAATGCCCGGCCCGCAGGCCCGGGACTATCAACGTTTGCTCCGCCTGGGTGGGAGTGGGCTTTTCGCAGACCGTTTCCACCTGGTAAAGGTGATTCTGCCGCGGCACGCGGTGCCCGCCAATGGTACCGTAGTAGGGCAGCATGCTTTCCCGCGTGGCCTGCACCGCCGAGACGGCGCAGTTTTCGGCCTGGGCCATCTGGATCAGTTGCTGGGCACAGCGCTGCGGTCCCTGGCTGATGTACAGGTGATCGCTCACCAGGTGCAGGAACGGCTCGCCGGCGGTGAAGGCCTGGGCGCCAAAGAGGGCGTGGCCATAGCCCTGGGGTTGCTCCTGCACGACAAAATGCAGGCGCCCCGCCTGGCTGCCGGCAGCGGCGGCATAGGCGGGCTCGTCACCGGGGCAGAGCACCACGCAGATCTGCTCGATACCGGCGGCCACCGCCTCTTCAAGCACAATCTGCAGCGCCGACTTGGACTGCCCATCGCGATCGACCAGCATTTGCAGGGGCAACCCGCGTTGGGCCGGCGCGGCGGCGGTGATCACGGCTTTCCGAATCTTCATCATTTAGGCTCCTTACGCGCAAGGCCACGGAGACGGAATGAACGCACAGCCACAACGCTGGCTGGAAATACTATTTAGCGCCGGCCCTCGGGCCGGGCGTTACGAAATCACCGCTGAAAGGCATAAACACGAAGCCACGAAGACGGAGCCGCGAAGTTGGGAGTTTCTTTGCTACCGGTCATCCTCGCAGGGTACGGTCGGACTGGCTTGCTGTAGGTTTTAATGCATGATGGGTGGAAAGACAATGGAACTGCGGTGCCTGGGCGGCGGCGGATGTACTGAGGGATGAGATCGAAACAACTTCCCGATTTCGAACCAACGTCCAACGTTCGTTGAACGTTCGTCAAGAATGCCGGAAATTATTTTGACCCTGTCCCTAAGTGAAGAACACGGGCAGGATGCCCGTTCCACGAATACATGGATTACGGTTGGACGGAGCGCAGGGCGGCGATCTGCGCTGCGATCGCTTTCCGCTGAGGTGGCGTTAGACGTCTATCGTGCGGTTCCAGTTGGTCGTCCAGGTGGAGGGCTTCTTCCAGCGCCGCTTTCCGCTGGGTGGCGGGCCAGTCGGAGGGGATATTGGCCAGGCTTACACGCAACTGGGCATCGCAGCGGTCCAGGGCCAGCAGGGCCTCAATATCCTGCCGCACGCTTTGGCCCTGGCGGGCTTTGATGACGATGCGGCGGTGGAGTAATTCCACGGCCCGTGGATCGCACTGCAACGCGGCATCCAGGAAGGGCAACTCGTCCACCGGTTCGTGGCCGGAGAGCTTGGCCAGCAGGGCGCTTTCCGGCACGCGCGGATCCCAGGACAATGTGCCTTGGACCAGGGGCAGCCAGAGGGTGCAGGAAAGGATGGCGGCGAGCAGGAGCAAGAGCGTGCCGAGGGCGATCTGGGGCGCGGGCATCCTGCCCGCATCTCCACCCAAACTGCGGGCAAGATGCCCGGGTGCGGCCAGATTTTGTGGCTTTTCATTGGTCGCGCCCTTACGATCGCGGCTCGGTTGACGCTCCGGTAGCACACGATCGCCACAAAATCTGGCCACCCCCGGGTGCCCGCGCCCCGCTTGGTCCCAAGGCGCGGCGGTCAGACCCAGGCAGACGCAGAACAGCATGGCGACCGGGCCGGTAAGCAGGGCCATATTGACTTGATCATAGAGCAGCATGCCCAGGGCGCCCAGCAGGATCGCCAAGGTGGCGGCCCGCAGCGCGCCGGGGGCGTGGCGGCAGGTGGCATCGGCCAGCAGGAAGCCGCCGAACGCCATGCCGGCGAGCAGTATCTGGAGCAGGATGGGGTGGAGCATGTCGAACCGGTCGTTGAGCAGACCGCGGGCGAGCCACCAGAGCAGGATCATAACGCTGGCGGTGCGGAGTGGTGTTGGGCCAGTGGCGGCAGGGGCCGACGACGGCGATGGCTCAGTAGATTCGGCCGTGACGTCTTGGGCTAGCGCCTTGGCGCCGGCATGAAACCAGACCAACAACAAGACGCCCAGCAGTGCGGTGGCGGGCAGGCCCAGTTCCGCGGCGGCGCGGACGAAAAAGCCGTGCGGGTCTTTGACATCTTCAGGGCTGGTGGGCCGCTTATAGGTCATGTAGTACTGGCCAAAGTTATTGAGGCCTACGCCCCAGAGCGGGGCGCCTTGCACCATCGGGACCGTGGCGGTCCAGTAGTGCCAGCGGAACATGAGGCTGCGCGTGGGCAGGCGATCGTGGCGCACCCCATAGACGACCGTGGCGGTGGTGCCGGCGATCCAGAACAGCAGCACCAGCAGGGCAGCGCGGCGCCAGTGGCGTTGCAATGGCTGGCCGAAGCGCAATGCCAGTACCAAGAGCAGGGCACCAAGGGCCGTGGCCGCCGAGGCGCCTTTGCTTTGTGTCAGCACTAATACGAGGCCCGCCAAGCTCAGCAACGGAACCAGCGCAATTGTTGAAACCAGCGGCACTGGCACGGCAATACGGCACCAACCGCGTAGCAATTTGACGTGAGTGTATATGTGGAAAATAATTATTGACATTGCCATGACAAAGAGGATCGCGCAGGTGATTGCGGCCCATCGGTATTCGGTAAATGCCAGCAAGACGGCATCAAACCCTAGCGGCAGAACCAACACGCTTGCACCGATCAGTGAAACCGGCCAATGCTCAGGGTTCAAACCGGCTGAGGCTACTTTGGCTGTACTAACGGCCATCGCCAGCGTCAGCAGCGCCAGCGGGATCAGGCCTTCGGCGGTGACATTAGCGAAGGGGCCAAAGCCGGTGACTTCGCGGGAATTCATGCGGCCTTCAAACAGGGGGATGTGGTAATCGCCTTCCTTCCAGCCGTGCTGCTGCCAGATTTCCGCCTTGTGCTGGTGGTAATAGTCAATGGTCATCGGGATGTCGACGTATTTCTGGTAGAGCCCCTTGCCGATCCACGCCAACAGTACGGCCAGCAGTACCGCGAGCACCAGCCGGCGGCGGGCCGCGGTGGTGGCCAGCACCATGACCGTCCAGCCAGCCAGCAGCGCCGTGGCCAGATCGCAGGTGCCAACGAGAGCGGCAAAGTGATTGGCGGCGTGGCAGGTGGACGCGACCGCCAGCGCGATGATGGCGGCAATAAGGCCCAGCAGAATGCCCGCCCCGCGCGACACGCAGCCGTAGCACAGGGCGCCGCCGGCCAACAGCAGGGTCAATAAACTGCATCCGACGATGGCGCCGGGTCCGGGCTCGGGTGGCAGGGAAGGGGCATCCGGCGGGAGAATCAGGCGTTCGGCCAGTTGTGAAAATCCTTCAATCGGCACTTCGCTGACGGTCAGGCGCACCGCCAGGATCAACAGTACGCCGCACAAGAGCAGTGGGGGCAGAAAGCGGCGCCAAACGGTGGTGAAATCCGGCGCCCGGCCGGGCCACAGGGGCGCCGTTTCGGCGGATTCCGGCAAGACCTCAACCACCGTGGTGCGGCGTGGCCTGCGCGAATCCGAAGCGCCGGAGGCGTGGCTCAAGGCTTATCCCCCTTGGCATCTTCCCCCGCAGCAGGTTTCGCGGCTGGTTGGTTGGCGGTATGCTCGCCGACGCGCTCCAGGATGCCGATGACCAGCAACATGCTGGCACACTGTACGCCGATGAGCAGGGCCTGGGATTCATCGGCCTTGGCCAGCAGGGGGGCGGAGATGCCGCAGGCCAACGTGACGGCGTAGATGACCAGCACGGCGCCGCGCTTGGAAAAGCCGTGGCGCGTCAGCCGGTGGGAAAAGTGATTGGTATCGCCCACGAACGGACTGCGCCCCTGCAAAATGCGGATGATGCTGACCACGACCAGATCGTAGAGCGGCACGGCCAGAATGACCAGCGGCATCAGTACCGCGTACCAGCCTTGGTTGGGGTGGTAGTAGGTGGTGCGGATGGTCAGAGCCGAAAGAAAGAATCCCAGCACCATGCTGCCGCCATCGCCCATGAAGATGCTGGCCGGCGGGAAGTTGTAGCACAGGAAACCCAGCACCGATCCCATGAACAGCAGCAGCAGGGCACAGATGAACCATTGGGGCTCAGCGCCCGAGGCGGCGGCGATCAAAAACAACCCGGCGCACAGGAACGCGACGCCGGCGGACAGGCCGTCCATGTTGTCGAGAAAATTAAAAGCATTGGTGAGGGCGACGATCCAGAGCACGCTGAGCGTGGCGGAGACCCAGAACCCGCCGGGGAACAGGTCATCGAAGAAGGTCAGGGTGCGGAAGGCTCCGCGGTTGAGCAGTTCGCCCACGCCCACCAGGGCGATGGCACAGGCGAGCTGGGCAAGCAGTTTGGGCCAGGCCGCCAGCGCCTTGCGATCATCCAGCAGTCCGAGCAGGTGAATGCCCAGCGTGGCGGCGAGCAGCAACAGGGCCAGGTGGCGATGGGCCAGCAGCCCGGCAATGTGCGGGCGGGCGGCGACGGGCAGCCAGGCGGCCAGGCGGTCGGCCGGGAATACAAAAAGAACGGCCAGGCCGGCCAGCAGGGGCAGCGCAATGCCCCAGAAGATTCCGATGCCGCCATTGCGCGGCGTAACTTGCGTGTGGACCTTGCGGTGCCCCGGTTGATCCATGAGGCCCAGGCGCGCTGCCGCGCGCCGGGCCAGCCAGGTAAAGACCAGGCTGGCAGCCAGGGAGCTCAGGAAGAGGATGAGGGCCGGTATGAGCATAGCGGTTCCGATTCAGTGTCCCGCGGTAATCCGTTGCAACTGTTCCAGATACGCGGTCCGGGCCTTGCCGAAAAAATCGGTCGCGGCGGGGCATTGGTAATCGGCATAGGTCCAGGGCCATGGGGTCCAGCAGTTCTGGCTCCAGTGCAGGGTGACTTCGGCATAAATGCCTTCACTTAAGTACACGCGGTGGCTGTGATCTTTGGTGGTGGCCAGGATGATTTTGTAGCGGTGGACGTAACCGGGATCGATGTTGACCGGCCGGGCGACGCCGCGCCGAAACTGGCGGGCCAGCAGGGTTTCGGCCATGTTGGTTTCCAGTTTACACTTGGCCAGATGTTCGGGCGAAAAAAGATTGGAGAACCGCACCCATTGGCGCAGCAGGGCGGAGCCCATCTGGTCCTGGTAATAGGTGGTGAAACTGAAGGGGATCACCGCCGATTGGTCATCGATGTGGCCATACCATTGGGTCAGCTCGAAGCGTGCCGCGGCCAGTTCTTCCTCGGTACCGGCCAGCAGGCCGGCGAACCGCAACACGGGCAGGGGGGATGTGGGAACCGCCATGAATTTCTCCAGGATGGCCGCAGAAGGCTATAGGTTATAAGGTTCCGGATTCCGGGTCTAGCAGAATACGGTTGCATTTTTTGTGGAAAGTCCGATATTAGTGGGTTCCACCGGCGGAGAGCGTCCCATGAATGGAGACTTCGCGGCCACGTCGGCTGCGCCTTGGGCTGCCTCGGCGGTGGCATTAGGAACTTGGAGAGTTACTATGTTTTCATGGATGAGAGTAGCGGTGGTCGCGGGCGTTTCCGGTGCCCTGTGCCTGGGTGCGGTAGCGCTCAATGCCGCCGATGTGGGCGCGGGGGCGCCGATTATTCATCATACAACGGCCACGCATCATGCGATGCACAGCACCAGTCATAAGGCCAAGACGTTGCATGCCACGAAGCACAAGGCCAAGGGGCTTACCACCAGCAAGCATAAGGCCAAAGGCCTGACGGCCACCAAACACAAGGCGGGTAGCGCCAAGGCGTGGCGGCATCATCCCAACATCTGATATGCAGGGTGCGATGGTTCCTGATCGCGCGCATATTCAGACGGAGCAATCCAATCCGGCCAGCGGTGCGCTCGATACGCTGAGCATTGCCGCGGCCGTGGCGCTGATGAACGCCGAGGATTCGCGGGCGGTGGCAGCGGTGGGGCAGCAGGCACCGGCCATAGCCGCTGGCGTGGCGCTGGTGGCGGATGCTTTTGCGCGCGGCGGGCGGCTGGTTTATTTTGGCGCCGGCACCAGCGGGCGCCTGGGGGTGCTTGATGCCAGCGAGTGCCCGCCGACTTTCTGCACCTCACCGGAAATGGTCGTGGGCGTGATCGCCGGCGGCGCGGAAGCTTTGCAGCGGTCGATTGAAAACGTCGAGGATGACCGGGCCGGCGGCGCTGCCGCGGTGGCGCGGCTGGACCTGGGCCCCGCGGATGTGGCCTGCGGCATTGCCGCCGGGGGCACCACGCCGTTTGTGCACGGGGCGTTGGAGGCGGCCCGGCAGCGTGGGGCGCGGACCATCTTTGTTGCCTGCACCAGGCGCGAACATATTATCCAGGCGGCGGATGTGTTCATCTGCATTGATGTGGGTCCGGAGGTGGTCACGGGTTCCACGCGGCTCAAGGCCGGCACGGCGACCAAGCTGGTGCTTAACATGCTTACCACGCTGGCGATGGTGCAGATCGGCAAGGTGCACGGGAACCTGATGGTGGATGTAGCCGCCCTCAAAAATGCCAAGTTGATTGATCGCGGGGCACGCATCATTACCCAGCTGACGGGCTTGCCACGGCCGCAGGCGATTGACCTGTTGCATGCCGCCCAGGGGCGGGTGAAGACGGCGATCGTGATGCACAACCGGGGCTGCGCTGCGGCCGCGGCCGATGCACTGCTGGCCGAGCATGGGGGACGGTTGCGCCCGGTGCTGGAGGCGATGCGGGGTTGAATGGCATTGCCGTGTTGTGATGGTTCCGCGCGTCCCCTAGAATTGGCGGACCATTCGGTCTCTTGGCGGCAAAAAAAGGAGTCAACTATGCAACGCCATGGCGTTCTAGCGTATGCGGGTCGCTGTCTGAGCAGTGCCGTGCTCCTGACGCTGGGATGGGGTGTTGCTGCGGCGGCGGCCGCCGGGAATAATCCATTGGATACCATCCGCGCGGAAACCTTTACCGCCAGTTCGCCGGGGATCAAAACTGAGCCGTGCACGGAGGGCGGGAAGAATGTTGCCGGCATCCATGATGGTGAGTACCTGAAATACGCCGGCTTCGACTTTGACAGCGGCGTGGCGGCGTTCAAGGCCCGGCTGGCCAGTACCCGCCCGGGCACGATCGAAATCCACCTGGACAGCCCGACCGGTCCGCTGATGGGCAAATGCGACTACAAGGCCACCGGCGGTTGGCAGGCGTGGGAGGATGTCACCTGCAACCTGGACAATTCGCAGTCGGGCGTGCGGGATATTTACCTGGTGTTGCACGGCGCCAAAGGAGGCGCGCTGGGGAACCTGAGCCGGCTGGTGTTTCTTAAATCGGTGGTAGTGATGGGGCAGTCGACGGATCTAGCCACGCGGCTGGATGTCCCCGACGATGAGCCGCAGGCGACCGGGGCGTGGGGCTTTCCGGAACAGGGTTTTACTGACGATTTTACCAAGGGACTCGACCACTGGGCCGCCCCGGGGTTCACCCTCACCAAGACCGATGATGCCGGTGTGTGGGCGGCGCATAGCGGTTCCGCGGCCGGCTTTGCCTATACGCCCAAGGTGTATATTAACAAGACGGACGTGGGCGGGGAGTGGCGCACGATGGCGCTGGCTTCGCTGGCGGCCGATATTGTCGTGGATTCTCCGCAGGCCAGCGCCGGTATCGGGTTTGCCTCCAAGGATGGCAAGCAAGGGGTGTACGTGGTGCTCAATCCGGCTGGCAATGCCCTCGAAGCGCATCGCAAACTGCTCGATGGCACCGACACGCTCATCCGCCGGCATCCCAAGAAGGCGGGCGATCCGGCGGCCGCTTGGACCCTGCGGGCCGGTGCCAAGTATCGGCTCCAGGTGGACTGGTCGCCCTATTCCAACGGGCTGATCGCTTTTCTGCACGATGAGAAAGGCGCGGTAATCACCAGCTTTCGCACCGTGATCGATCTGCCGGCGGCGCGGCGGCCGCTGCTGGTGGGCGCTGGTGGCGACGTGCGGTTTGCCAACGTGAAGTTTGATCCCACGCTCGATAGCTGGAACTATAAATGGGAATGGCGCAAGACGCCCGTGCTCTCCAAGGATGTCTGCAATCCGGCGGTGTGGAAAGGTGCGGACGGCAAGCTGTACATGATGTGGCGCAAGTTTGGGCAGGATAACTATCACGGCGTGGCATCTTCGACCGATGGCATTAAATGGACCCGCGAGAGCGATGAAGTCGTCAAGTGTACCGGCGATATGAACATTGTACGCAATCCGTTTGGCGACGGTTTGGACTACATTACCGGCGGCGGGACCAACCATCCGTGGTTCACCAGCGACGGATCGAAAAATTTTACCGACTGGAAGAAGTCGCCGCTGACGGTGGGGGACATCTTCGGCAATTGCCGCATCCAGGAGATCATTGATACCAAGGCCAATCCGCAGATGAGCCCGATCCAATGCAACGGGACGGCGTACCGGTTCATTGCGTACACCGAAGATTGGAACCGCATGCCTAAGCCGCACACGGTGGTACTGCTGTCGAACACGCTGACAAACTGGGTGCTGGCCGATCCGAACCCGCTGATTCCGCCCGGCGACGGATTCTGGGGCGAGAAGGGCAACGCGATTGGCGCCGCCATGGCGCTGCCCGATGGCAATATTTTAATTTCCAGTTGTTCCTGCACGTGGGAGGGGTATACCGGCGCACCGGAACCGAGCAACGTGACGGCGATCGCCGATGGAAAACAGCCGTGGAAGATCTTGAAACTCGGTACGCTGCCCGATGCGCCCGTATCGCGGGAGAATGTGTGGTACCAGGGGCCAAACTTCGGCACGGCCTATTACTACGACAAGGCGAACGACACGCTGCTGTTCTACGGCGGTTTCCACGACTATGAGATCGGCATGATGCGGGTACGGAACTTTTTGCATCCCGCAGTGGATCGGCGGTGAAGCCGCAGGCCTTTTTTACCCGAGCCCGCGCCGGTCGTGCCCTATCCACTGGGAGGAACCTTGCCATGAAAGCAGTCTGGCTTCTTGTCATTTTCCCGGCCTTCGGCGCTGTAGCCTTGGGCGCCACGCCCGAACCCGCGTCCACCAAACCCTGGACCCGCCACGATCCGCTGGGCCAGGCGCCCCAGCGTCTGACCGATGCCTGGCCGTTATCCGACCAGCAAAACCAGGGCGGCTGGGTCAAGTACGAGCCGATGAGCGATGAGTTCGAGGGCCACGAACTGGACGCCAAAAAGTGGACCGTGGGCATTGTCGGCTGGCCGGGCCGTCCGCCGGCCTTGTTTGCCCCGCGTAACGTGACCGTGGCGGATGGCAAACTTCACCTGACGATGCGCAAGGAAGAACTGCCGCCCGCTGCCCAGCAGCAGGGTTACAAGGGCTACACGTCCGCCGCCCTGCATACTAATGACAGCACCGTCTACGGCTATTTCGAGGTTCAGGCCAAGCCGATGAATTCCGGCGGCTCAAGTTCTTTCTGGTTTGTCTACGATTACGATGGCACCATCGGCCCGCTGACCGAAATTGACGTCTTTGAGATCTGCGGCAAGTCCAAACGCTTTGAACACACATACAATATGAACCTGCATGCGTGGAAGGATGGCCCGCGCCGCGTGGATTACGTCGATCCGGGTCCCAGGGAAAACGAACATATAGAGCGGCATGGGGAATGGCATGCGCCCTGGCGCCTGGCCGATGCCTATCACGTTTACGGCTTTGCATGGACCAGGGACGAGATCAAGTTCTACGTCGATGGCGTCGTGGTGCGCACCGTGGCGAACACCCGCTGGCACGAACCCCTGCACTTGGTCTTCGACAGCGAAACGATGCCCGAGTGGTTTGGCATGCCCAAAGATGAGGACCTGCCCTCCACGTTCAGCGTGGAATACGTGCGGGCGTGGAAGAAGAAATAGGAAGGCTGCACGGTTGGGGCGTGCCGACGTTCCATTTCACGGGGACTTTCCGCAAAACAAAATAGCTGCTCCGGCGTTGTACTATGGTGCCGCCGCCCGGCAGACCCTGCATTCAGCGGCACAAGGAGAAAACTTGAGAAACGTACTGGTGTCCATATTGTCCCTGGTTCTCATGGCCAACGCCTGGGCCAAGACCCCCCCCAAGCCCACGGGCGTTGAGTTTATCAAGGCCGCCACCTGGCAGGAAACGCTCATTGCCAACCGCGAAGCGCTTTGGCAATGGGAAAACCAGCAGGATGCGCAGGATCTGGAGCAATCCGGCATCAGCTTGGGTGCGTGGCAAGTTTTGGGCCCGCTTTCTGCCAAAAGTAAAGACATTCAGGTCATCTTGTCGGGCAAGAGCATCGACCTGGCGCACCGCTGGATAGGTGCGGCCGGACAGGAACTGGCCTGGGAATCCTGCGCCCAACTTAAAGACGGCCAGGTTAATGACCTCACGGGTTGCCACGGTGCCGCCAAGGATGCGGTATTCCTGGTGTACCGCACGATCAAACTGCCCGACCCGGCGCCCAAGCACAAGATCTATTTCGACCTGGCCACCGATGGCGGCAACGCCGTCTGGCTGCCCGAGCACAACGGGCCGGGCGTGCGCAGCCGCCTTCCCCTGCTTACCAGCGGCGCCGAACTGCAACTGGGCGGCGCCCACCAATTTGTCATGCATCTGACGCCCAACGCCGCCGGGCAGTGCCGCTTCTTCTTTGCCATCCGGGCCGCGGACCGTCTCGCCCAGCGCACGGCCCGTCGCCAGCAGATTTGCCGCCAGGTACGCGACCTGTTCCCCAACCCGCTGGATCAAATGCAGTTCCAGTGGGAAACGCAGTCCGACGTGTGGCACGATCCGGGTACCCGCGTGCTCCACGAATGGCTCCCCGGGCATGCCGACGAGTTTTTGCAGGGCCGCTATCAGGACGCTATTGCCTCGTGCAGCAACTCTCTCCAGCAACTGCTGGCAGCGCCGGACGGCATCAAGTCCCAGGTGGTGGCACCCCTGAAGGACCGCCTCCAGGCACTGGTTGATACGGCCCGCAAAACGCCCGGACCCAAGGGTACCACCGCGCAGTTACGTGCTGGTTTCTATCAGCTTTGCACCGCACGGGAAACGATCGACTTGGCGGCCCGCGTCCGTTCACTGCGCCTGGCGGTGGAAGATCAGCGTGCCATGTTCAAGGATCGCTATCCGCAAGGTGACGCCGCTCTCCAGCGGGTTTCCGAGTTTGATGACAAGATTACAGCGCTGTGCAACGCGGTCCTGGCCGGCGGTGGCGTGCAGGATATGGCCGCCCTCAAAGAACAACTGGCCACCGCCCAGTCGGAAATTCTCCTCCACACGCCGGTGCTGGCTTTCGATAAACTCCTGATCGCCAAGGGCAACCCCGGCTTCAATAGCAACTGGGGCGGCCCCAACCACATCGGATCGGAACTGGTCACCCTTTCCCCCGTGGCTCCCGACGGTAAGCAGACCACCATCTACAAAGGCACTGTGAGCGACATGGACCTCAACTGGGACGGCCAGCGCATCCTCTTTTCCGATGGCAATGCCCTGTCGGAAATCAAGGCCGACGGCACCGGCCTGCACCGTGTCTCGGCCACCGATCCGCCCGTGAGCCACTACGACGGCTGCTACCTGCCCAACGGTCAAATTCTGAGCGTATCGGCGGCCTGCGAGCAGGCGGTGCCCTGCACCGGCGGCGGGGGGGTGGGCAACATTCACCTCATGGATGCCGATGGCAAGAACGAACGCCGCATCACCTACGATCAGGACCACGACTGGAACCCCTCGATTCTCAACGATGGGCGTGTTCTGTACACCCGCTGGGAATACACCGATCTGCCGCACTATTTTTCACGCATTCTTTTCCGCATGAATCCCGACGGCGCCGGCCAGGTCGAATATTACGGCAGCGGCTCGTACTGGCCCAACGGGGTCTATTGGCCGCGTGCGATCCCCGGCCATCCCACCGCGATTGTCGGCATCGTCTCCGGGCACCATGGGGTGTCGCGTTCGGGCGAACTGCTCATCTTCGACCCGGCCAAAGGCCGCCACGAATCCTCCGGCGTGGTGCAGCGCATTCCCGGCTACCAGCAGAAAGTCGAGCCGGTCATTCAGGATCAACTGGTTACCAACGTGTGGCCAAAATTTGCCGCGCCGTATCCGCTGGCTGAACCGGGTACCAACCTGGGCGCCGGCAAATACTTCCTGGTCTGCGTGCAGCAAGATGCCCTTGCTACGTGGGATTTGTACCTCGTGGATATTTTTGACAACATGACGCCCCTCCTCAAGGGGGGCTACATGACCCCGATCCCGTTGCGCCCGCGCCCCGTTCCCCCGGTCATTCCTTCTAATTTGAATCCCCAGCAGTCCGATGCGGTCGTCTCCCTCAATGACATTTATCGCGGCAACGGCCTCAAGGGCTACCCCCGTGGCTCGATCAAGGCGCTGCGCGTGGGTACCCACCAGTACCGCTACGCCGGCAACGGCGACACGATGGCCTCGAGCTACCAGGGCGGCTGGGATGTTAAGCGTATCCTGGGCACCGTTCCGGTCTACGAAGATGGTTCGGCCATGTTCCGCGTGCCGGCCAACACCCCGATCTTTGTCCAGCCCCTGGATGCCGAGGGTAAATCCCAACAGCAGATGCGCAGTTGGTACAGCGCCATGCCCGGAGAAATTGCCTCCTGCGTGGGTTGCCACGAGTCGCAAAACAGCAGCACCCCCAGCCCCGCCGCCATTGCCTTAAGCCGCCAACCGGTGGATATCACCCCCTGGGATGGCCCCACACGCGGCTTCAGTTTTGAGCGTGAAGTGCAGCCGGTACTCGAGCGCCGCTGCGTGGGTTGCCACGATGGCCAGCCTTATCATGATGGCGCCAAAACCATTGCCACCGAGGATCTCCGCGCCAAGAGCCTCCACCCGGAATGGAAGGACCATTACAGCCCGGCGTACATGGTATTGCAGAAGTACGTGCGTCGCGCCGGCTACGAGGCCGACATGCACCTGCTGCACCCGGCCGAGTTTGATGCCGATACGAGCGTCCTGGTCCAGATGCTCAAGAAAGGCCATTACAACGTGACGCTCACGCCCGATGAGTGGCAGCATCTCTACGCGTGGATCGATTTTAACATTCCCTATCCGGCCAACTGGCGCGAAAGCCACCGCCCGCCCACCGACGCCCAGGTGGCATTGCGGGCCAAGTACAAGAAGATCTTCGCCAACATCGACGATCACCACGAAGACCCCCTCCCGCTGCCGCCGAGTGAGAAATTCGTGGCCCCCACGCCGCTGGCCACGCCCACGCCCGAGAATCTGAAACTGGAGAACTGGCCCCTGGCCGCCGCGCAGGCCAAGACCTTGCAGACCGCTGCGGGCCCGGCCACCATGGAACTGGACTTGGGCGAGCACGTAAAGATGAAGTGCGCCCTGATTCCTGCCGGCCGGTTCATCATGGGTACCAATTCCGGATTTGCCGACGAAGGTCCGACGGCGATCGTCGGCATCGACCGTCCCTTCTACATGGGGCAGTTGACGGTGACCAATCGCCAGTATGCACTTTTTGACCCAACGCACGAGAACGGCTACGTCGAAGGGCGGGGCAAGGACCGCACCACCCGGGGCGTTTCGATGGAACAGTCCGAGTACCCGGTCGTGCACGTCAGTTGGAATGAGGCGCTGGCCTATTGCCAGTGGCTGAGCAGTAAGACGGGAGTCCACTGCACCCTGCCCACCGAAGCCCAGTGGGAATGGGCCTGCCGTGCCGGCACCGCGTCCACCTATAACTTCGGCGAATATACCCGCGGCCAGAACAACCTGGCCAATATTGCCGATACCTCGATCGCCAGTTGGAACTACGGCCGCTGTGAGAACGGCTACAGCGATGGCGCACAATATCTGGCTGCCGGCGGCCGTTACGCACCCAATGCCTGGGGCCTCTACGACATGCACGGCAATGCCGCCGAATGGTGCCTGAGCGTCTACAAGCCGTACCCATACAAGGCGGATGATGGCCGCGATGATCCGCGCACGGAAGGTATGAAAGTCGTGCGTGGTGGATCCTGGAACGACACGATGCGCTACGTGACCTCCGCGTCCCGCTGGCGTTATCCCGCCTATCAGCCGGTGTACAACGTCGGCTTCCGCGTGGTGGTGGATTTTTCGGGCAAGGAGTCCAAAGTAGCGGCGCGGTAAGGAACGAAATCGAAGTAACTTCCCGATTTTGACCAACGTCCAACTTTCAACGTTGAACGAAGCCGTTTCCTTGGATATTGGACGTTGAGCGTTGGACGTTGAACGTTCGTCATGCCGGAAGTTATTTCGGGCCTATTCCTAAGCGGGTCGAAGAATGTCCAACCCCTCGGAATAATGCGGCCGGATTCTTCTTGCATTTTCGGCCGCGGCTGGTACTCTATGTCGCAACAGGTGCCGCCCGTGTAAACGGGTGGTGAAAAGGGAAGGCGGTTAAAACCCGCCGCGGACGCGCCGCTGTAAAGGCCTCTATGCGTCCGGCCACTGGAGAAGGTACCGCTGGCGTTACTGCCGGCAGGAGCACTCCCACCCGCCCGGGTAAGGGGTTGATCCGCAAAGTCTTTTTCCGGGAAGGCCGTACGCCGTATTTGCCTGAGCCAGAAGACCTGCCTGTGTTGTTTCCGAGTGTCCTCGCGTGAGGGACGTCGCGGGTTTTGCCCTGTTTTTGCCTCTGAGCAGTCTGGCATGGCCGTGGTCTTTTTGCCCTTCGTGCGGACGACGTTTTATTTTCAGGGGATGCTCCGCGCGTATCGGAGCAGCGAGCGGCAGAGAGAGAGAAGGGCTGTGGTTGCACATGGCGGAGTTTTTGGAATTGGGGCAGGGCAAGAGATCCCTGCTGCGTGGTCGGGCATGGCTGGGGTTGGCCAGCGCGGTGGTGGTGCTGGCGGCGCCGGCAGTGCGGGCCGACATGCACGAGAGTTTTTTGACCAATCCCCTGGGCACGCGTACCACGCTGGCTGATGCGCAGGACCCCACGCGTTTTACCTATGTGACCGATAGCTACGGTCCGGGTGTGCAGGCCAGCTACGACACCAATCAGCCGACCACCAAATTGCTGTTTCCCCTGGGGCAGACGCTCACGCAGAACACGTCGTTCCGGGTCAGCACGCAATTCGTTTTGGGCTCAAATCTGACGAGTATTCCGTCCAATGGCATGCAGGTATCCTTTGGCCTGGTCAACTCCACCACCACCGGAGCCGACCGCGCCGGCGGCAGCAATGGCGGCACGGGCGGAAATGCCTACGATATGGTAACGATGGATTACTTTCCCGGGACCGATCCCCTCTACGGCGGCCCCTGGCTTTCGCCCACGGTCGTCCAATCCGCCGGCGTGCTCCAGAGCGATCCGAGTCCGTACCGCTATTATCATGCCGTTGATATCACATATTTCGATAAGCTCAATAGTGCTCTGGCGCCCGATGGTAATTTACCCACCAGCGTGCTGCTTGACGCGGTATTGAGCTACGACGCCCCGACCAAAGTGCTGAATTTGCAGATCTACCAGGGGGCGACGGCGTTGGCCATCAACAGCCCGGACAATTTTACGCCGGATAGCACCACCATCAGCAACCAACTGCTGCTGACCGCAACCAATTACGGCGGGGCGTCGTTTTCCAGCTTTAACGTGGACTCCTTTGGCATCAACCTGTGGCAGGATACGTACAATCCCACTGGCAACTCGCTTTCCGGCGATGTGACTTTTCATCAGCTTGATGTGACGGTGGCGGTGCCGGAACCCGCGTCCCTTGGGCTGCTGGGCGTTGGTGCCCTGGCCATGCTGGCGCGTAAACGCCGAGCGCATTAATACGGCGCAGCGCGGGGCACGCCAACGCTGCCCCGCCCTGCCGTTTCATCGGACCCCAGACATGCCACACACAAGACGCGGCTTTACGCTCATTGAACTGCTGGTGGTGATCGCGATTGTCGCCATCCTCATCAGCATTCTGCTGCCGGTGCTGGGTGATGCCAAACGCAAGGCCCGGATGACCGTGTGCGGCAGCAATCTGCATCAGCTTGGGTTGGGCACGGCACTGTACCTGAGCGACAATGCGGAGTATTTCTGGCGCTATTACCAGCAGGTTCCCGGCGGGCGCCAATGGTGGTTTGGTTTTGAAGCCGGCGGCCCGGGCTCGGGTACCAATCGCCCGCTCGATAAGACCCAGAGCCTGCTGGCACCGTACACCGCGGCGCTGGCCGATGCGCTGCAGTGCCCGGACTTTCCTTACAGCGACGGACAGTTCTTCCCCAAATTCAGTGCCCACAGTGCCAGCTATGGCTACAACCTGTTGCTGGGTCCGGTCGCCGGTACCACCCGGCGCCGCACGGATTTTCTCGATCGCCAGTCGAGCGTGGTGGTATTTACCGACGGCATTCAATTTGATTTCAATCCGCAGACGCAATTTAACGAAGGCCACTATCTCGCCTGGCTTTCCGGCGCCAGCGCCGCCAATGGCTATGCGCATTTTCGCCATTATGGCTTGGCGCAGATGGTGATGATGGATGGGCATGTCGACAGCCAACCGCTCACCGGGCATGCCTACAGCCAACTGGGCGGGGCGCCGTGCGGCAACCTGGTGGCCCCGGATGGCAGCAATACGATTTACGGTTATTAGCATGCACTTAGGCAAGGACGGCCGCCACGGTGGAAGCAGAAGTTAGGCCAAAGCGTTGGACGATCTGTCCGAAGTGCGGCCAATCATTTGGCTGCCGGGCCGGTGGCTGCTGGTGCAGTGTTGTGGCCGTGGCACCGGAAGTCCTGACGGCTTTGCGGGCCACGTATCGTGACTGCCTTTGCCCCGCCTGCCTGGCCGCGCTGGCGCAGCGGCACCCCGGAGCGGTACCGGCCACAGAAGAAAACAGGAGATCCCAATGAAGACCCGTGTAGTCATGTCGTGGAGCGGCGGCAAAGACAGTGCGATGGCCCTGTACGAACTGGCGCGAAGCGACGAGTTCGAGGTCGTGGCTCTGCTAACGGCCATTTCCGAGGAATACAAGCGCATCAGCCATCATGGGGTCCGCGAAGCCCTGTTGGATGCCCAGGCGCAGGCCATTGGCATTCCACTGGAAAAGGTCTACCTGCCGTCGAATAATTCCCATCCCTGCACCAATCAGGTTTACGAGGACATCATGGGGGCGGTGATGCGGCGCTACAAGGCGCAGGGTGTGATGACGGTCGGGTTCGGCGATTTATTCCTGGAAGACTTGCGTGCCTGGCGGGAGAAGAATCTGGCCCAGGAGGGTATGAAGGCGATCTTTCCGCTGTGGAAGCGGGATACGGCCGTGTTGGCCCGCGAGATCCTCGTCCTGGGCTTCAAGGCCTATTTGTCCTGCGTGGAAGGGAAGGTTGGCCCCGGATTCGTCGGACGGTCGTACGATGCCAGTCTTCTGCGTGATCTGCCCGCGGGCATCGATCCCTGCGGTGAGTATGGGGAGTTTCATTCCTTTGTCTACGCTGGGCCGATCTTTAAACACCCCGTGGCGGTGCAGGTGGGCCAGATCGTCATCCGCGAGGGCCGCTATTATGCCGACTTGCTGCCGGCTGGCGTGGCGGATGCCGCTACGGCCGTGGCGGCCGAAATTCCGGCGGTAAATTAGACTTCGTCCCCTCGACCCCTCGACCCCTTTGCCGCTATCATCATGGGATTATTCTTCGGATTTTCCTGCGGAGCCTTTTGGCATGAGCAAGCAACGCCCCGAACGTGGGCTGATTATCCTGACGGGTATGATCGTCTGTGTAACCCTGGGCATTTATTGGGAGCGCTACAGTCATCCGGTGCGGCCCAAGGCCGCGGATTCCTACGAATTCTTCGATCCGCTGGTGGATCTGCGGGCCCAGATTCTGCGCAATTACGTCGAACCGGTGGATGAAAAGAAACTGCTCCAGGGGGCCATCGACGGCATGGTGGGCGTGCTCGATCCGTATACCAACTATTTTTCCAAGGAAGAATTTGCGGCCTTTGACCGCTCCACGCATGGCCAGTTCAGCGGCATTGGCGCCGAGATGGCCCAGGATGCCGCGACCGGGCAGTTCATCATTGTTTCCCCGCTGGAGGATTCTCCGGCTCTTAAGGCGGGCATCTTTGCCGGCGATCGCATCGTGAAACTTAACGGCGAGGGGTTGGAGGGCTGGACGCTTAAAGATCTGATGAGCAAGGTCTCCGGCCCGCCGGGTTCCACGGTGAACATCACGGTGCTCCATGAGGGGGAAAAGACGCCGGTGGCCGTTACGGTCAAACGTGCGGTAATCACGGTGCAAAGCGTCAAAGGCTACCAGCACGATGCCGCAGGCGGCTGGGACTGCCTGATCGATCCGGAGCACCGCCTGGCTTACGTGCGCATCACCAATTT
>Ga0316217_10001475_pt1 | contig 30503 bp, 11 predicted proteins | sample 1anoAmetaG_FD_203633 | JGI IMG/M metagenome (GOLD analysis project Ga0316217, IMG submission 203633) | Freshwater microbial communities from Trout Bog Lake, Wisconsin, USA - 1anoA | ecosystem: Environmental > Aquatic > Freshwater > Lake > Hypolimnion/Profundal zone | place: USA: Wisconsin... | reverse complement strand
TGGAGACGGCGACGAGTGCGTCGATCGATGTGACGACGGGGCGCGGGCTGTCATACACATGGTTTGAGTTTAATAACATCACGCCGACGCTGACGATGCATACGGGGTCGGACGCCAATCAGACGGCGTTTAGTATTTACGATAACAACGGGACGCTGCAGACGGGGACGTTTACGGCGAATTATTTCCGGATCGACACGGGCGCCGAGCAGATGGCGGTCTTTGCGCCGGCGGAGACGACGTTTACCAAGAGCGGCAGCACGTACACCGTGACGTTTGCGGCGGGGGTGGCGCATTACCTGGTGGTGGCGGTGTTGCCGGACAGTTCGGCGTTGGGCACTTTTGCGCAGTATGCGTATGCCATTCCGCGGCAGGTCGGCAGCACGCCGAGCAGCAAGTATACGTACTCTTATAGTGCGGCGGCGGGGCAGGTGACGACGAGTTGGAATTTGAACCTGGTTGCGATTGATCCGGCGCATCCGCCGGCAACGTTGGCGACGATCCAGGGATGGCTGCCTATCGATTACACGGATGGTGCGAGTGGTCCGAGCCAGATTGCCAATGGATCAGGGGTTGCGTACTCCTGTCCGTCGATTAACGGCAATGTCCGGTTTTCGGTGGGGAGCAGTTTTGCGGTGACGCAGGTCTCCACGGGGATCAATTTCGAGTTGGCGTTGCCGCAGGTGATTAATGCGCCGTCGGTGGCGTACGATCCGGCGAATCCGGGGACGACGACGGTTTCGACGGACTACAGTCCACAGCAGATGCTGCAGTATATTCAATCGTATATTAAGGCGCAGACGAATACGGCGGCGACGGCCGCGGCGGGGACGACGATTCTTACGTATGGGACCGATACGTATTGGGGGGGCAAGCCGCTGCAGGAGTACGCTGAGTTTGCGCTGATGGCCAAGCAGATTGGGGATGTTGCGGATTACAACATCCTGGTGAGCAATCTGACGACGTTTATGACGGATTGGTTTACGTATACGCCGGGGGAGACGAGCCATTATTTTGCGTACTATCCCAGTGCCCATGCGCTGATCGGGTTTAATCCGGCGTATGGGTCGGAAGATTTCACCGATAACATGTTCCATTACGGCTACTTCACGGCGGCGGCGGGCATTCTGGCGATGCTGAATCCGGCGTGGGCAGGGCAGTATGGTTCGATGGCGAAGATGGTGGCGATGCAATATGCCAATTGGCTTCACAGCGGGGATACGCCGGACGTGAATGATCCCAATGCGATCAGCTTGCCGTTTTTGAGGACGTTTGATCCGTGGATCGGGCACAGTTATGCGGGTGGGACGGGTTCGGGGTCGGGGAATAATGAGGAGTCATCGAGTGAGGCTATTCAATCATGGCTGGGTATTGCGCTGTTGGGTCAGGCGCTGAATGATGCGGCGATGGCGGCAACGGGGATGATGGGCTACACGATGGAGTCCAAGGCGGTGCAGGAGCAGTGGTTCAATCAGGCGCCGGGTGTGGCGGATCCCAATGGGATTGCGTTTCCGAGCACGTATAAGGATCCGACGCAGGCGGGGACGTATTCTAATGTGGCGATTAATTTTGACAGTGCCAAATCTTATGCGACGTACTTTGGGACGAATCCGGAATATATTTTGGGCATTGAGGCGCTGCCGTTGTGGCCGTCGCTGGATTTCCTGGGGCGCAACGCGGCGGCGGGTGCCGCGGCGACGCAGGCGATGCTCAATCAGCGCAATGTGTTCTTCAAGAACACGACGAGCAATACGTGGGCGTCGTTTGAGGCGGGCAACGGGGCCAATGACTGGCTCAACATTTGCCTGGGCTTTCAATCGACGTATGACGCGCAGGCCACGGCCCTGCAGTATGCGCGGATGATCGCCCAGCAAACGGGCACGGGCACGGCGGGCTCTACGGGCCTGTATTATTTCCAGGATCACGCGTATCAGACTTATGGCGAGCGTGATTACAACTACCATCTCTCGTTGCCGCTGGGGGGCGTTTACAGCCATGGCAGCGACAGTACGAGTATGTCGAGCACGCGTACGTATATGGTTTATAACCCGGGCTCATCGGCGGTGGCGGTGAATGTGTACAATGCCGTTGGGGTGGTGGTTGACAGTTTTTCGGCGGCGCCGGGGTTTGATGCCGTGACGCGGCCGACGGTTACCAGCGGCACCGCGCCGCCGATCATCACGACGGGGGCAGCCGTGTCGCCGGTGCCTGTGGTCGGCACGACCGCGAGCCTGAGCGTGCTGGCGACCAACGAGCAGGAGAACGAAGCGGCGATCACGTATACCTGGAGCATGCTCAGCGGTCCGACGGGCGGGCAGGTGAGTTTCTCAGTCAATGCGACGAACGCCGCGAAGAATACGACGGTGACGTTCAACAAAGTTGGGGCGTATGTTTTCCAGGTGATTGCGAGTGATTCGCTCAGTGGGCTGTCGGTCAGCGACACGGTTGGGGCGACGGTCAATGCGACGATTCAATCGCTGTCGATTTCGCCGACGTCGGCGGGGCTGATCACGAATGCTTCGCAGCAGTTTACGGCGACGGCGCTGGACCAGTTTGGTGCGGCGGTCAGCGGCTCTTCGTTTACGTGGTCGGTATCGCAAGGCGGGGGGACGGTGAGCAACGCGGGTCTTTACAAGGCGCCGGGATCGGCGGGGACGGCGACGGTCAAAGTTGCCAGCGGATCGTACTTTGCCACAGCGGCGATCACCATCGCACTGCCGGCAGCGGCGCCTACCAATGTTGTGGCCACCGAAAAGAGTCTGACGGAAATCGATTTGTCGTGGACGGCGTCGACGGGGACGGTCAGCGGGTACAACGTTTATCGCAGTACGGTCGTGGGCGGCGAAACCGTCGCGGTCAACACGACTCTCATCACGGGCACGACTTACAAAGATCTTACTGTGTCGCCTTACAGCAGCTATTTCTACATCGTCAAGGCGGTGGCCAGCGGAGTGCCCGGGACGAGTTCGACGGAGGTTTCGGCGACCACGGCGACCGACTTGGCGCTAAACAAGACGGCGACGGCCCTGTCGATAGAAAATGGGGGGGATGCTGCGGCCTATGCATTCGACGGCAACAGCACGACCCGTTGGAGCAGCGCGTTTGTTGATCCCAATTGGATTTACGTCGACCTTGGATCTGTACAAAACATAGGCGAAGTGAAACTCAACTGGGAGACCGCGGCCGGTGCCAATTATCTGATTCAGACGTCCAATGACACCACCAACTGGACGACCGTCGTTACGGTTACCAACAACACGACGCCGGGATGGAAGGATTATCCCGGGCTGATGGCGTCCGGGCGTTATGTGCGGATGTATGGCACGGCGCGAACGGGGACTTACGGTTATTCGCTCTATGACTTCAATGTCTATGGGCCCGGCACGCCGGTGATCAACTCGGTTACGGTTGGTACGGGGGCGGCGCATATTTCGGGTACTGCCAGCACGTTGAATGTGAGCGCCACAGACAATGCCGGGGCGGCCAATCTGATTTACCTCTGGACGGCGACGAGCATTCCTACGGGCGCCACGGCGCCGAGCTTTACGGCTAGCGCGGCCAATCCAGCGGTCACGTTTCATGCTGCGGGGACGTATACGTTTGGTGTCAGGGCCACGAATTGGGCGGGGCTTTACGCGACGGGTTCAGCGACGGTCACGGTGGACGGGAGCCTCACGAGCATTGTGATAACGCCGGGGACGCTGTCGATTGCGTCGGGCATGGCGCAGCAATTCAGTGCGATCGGTTATGACCAGTTTAATACGCAATTGACGGCGCAGCCGACGTTCACATGGAATGTCGTCAGCGGGGTCGGCACGATTACCACCGGCGGGCTCTACCAGGCTACGGCGGTGGGTTCGGCGACGGTGCAAGCGACGAGCGGTTCGATTCAAAGCAATACGGCGAGCATCACGGCCATCGATACGACACCGCCGACGAGCCATGTTGCGGCATTGCCTTCGATCGCGAGCCAGCTGAGCTTTGCGGTGAACTGGTCGGGCCAGGATGAGGCGGGGGGCTCGGGACTGGCCAGCTACAGCGTGTATGTGGCGGTGGATAGCGGGCAGTACCAGGCTTGGCTGACGGGCACGACGGCTACTTCAGCGACTTACAATGGACAGGATGATCATAGCTATTCGTTCTACAGCGTGGCGGTAGATGTGGCGGGGAATCGGCAGGCGGCGCCGGCAACGCCGGATGCGACCGTGCATGTGGATAGCTGGTACCCGGCTCCGGAGGTTGCTGTGGCCGCCAGTACGGTTGCGACATGGTCCAGCGGGTGGCGTGTCTCGACGGTGACGGTGGGGGCGGGCGCTAAAGTGACGTTGCCTTCGACATCCACGACCACGCTGGAGGTTAAGTCCCTGAGCCTGCTATCCGGCAGCAGCTTGGAGTTAAACGCCCACGACCTGGTCATTCGCAGCGGCTCACTGGCCACCATCGCCGGCTGGGCGGTCAGCGGCCAGCTCACCAGTTCGCTGATTGCCGCCAGTTCCGGCGTCAAGCAAGTCGTGGTCGTCGATGGCGCCAGCTACCTGGCCCTCAAAGGCCCAGGAGCCCTGTTAGGCAGCGTCGCCGTCCACGCCACCGATGTGCTGGTCCTAACGACCCTCAAAGGCGACGCCAACCTAGACGGCGTCATCTCCGCCGATGACTACCTGTCCCTCAATCTGGGCTATGCCTTTGGCCTCACCGGCTATACCCACGGCGACTTTAACCTAGATGGCACCGTGACCGCCGCCGACTTTGCCCTCATCGACTATGGCTATCAGCACCAGGGCACCACATCCTCGGCGGCCACGAGTGAAATTGCCCTGCACACCCAGACTTTTGGCAGCGCCTACACCACCGCCTGGCAGGCCCTCCAGAGCCAGGTCCACTATATCGTCACCGCCCCCGACGCCGGCGATGCGGTCGATGGCCCCTTGGTCAAAGTCTTTGACGCCTCTACCGGTAACCTCCAGTTTTCCTTTTTAGCCTACAGCCCGGCGTTTACGGGAGCCGTGCATGTGGCGTTAGGCGATTTAAATGGTGATGGCATCCCCGATATCGTCACCTCCACCGGCGCTGGCGGCATGCCCCTGATCAACATCTTCGATGGCCGCACCGGCCAATTACTGGCCAACTTCTATGCTTATAGCCCCGACTATCTCGGCGGGGTGGAAGTGGCCATCGCCGATGTGACCGGCTCAGGCCATCCCGAGCTCATCACCGCCACCGATGCCGGAGGCATGCCGTTAGTCAACGTCTTTAACGCCTCGGGCCAACTGCTGCTGAACTTTTACGCCTATGACCCCAACTACTTAGGCGGCGTGCGTATTGCGTCAGGCGACTTGACCGGCTCGGGCCAAGCCCAGATCGTCACGGCCACCGCCGCTGGCGGCCAGCCGTTAGTCAACGTCTTTGACGCCTCGGGTACCTTGGTGCGCAACTTCTGGGGCGATGATCCGGCGTATATGGGCGGCTTGCAGATTGCCGTCGGCAACTTCACCGCCCCCAGCAGCGCAGCTCAAGTGGCCACCTACCGGTCTCAAGCCAGCACGGCCCAGGTGAAGGTGTTTGATCCGTCCACCCAGCAGCTCTTAAGCACGCTGACGTTGGCCGACGCTACGCTCCCCCTGTCTTTGCGTTTGGCGGCCACGGACGCCAATGGCGATGGCCAGGCGGACCTCGTCACGGTGCCGCTGGCCGGCGTGCCGGCCCAGGTGGAGGTGTTCTCGGGAATCGACGGCACGCTGATTCGCAAATGGTCGCCCTACCGCTCTGCGCTCCATACAGGACTCTTCGTCGCGGCAGAATAAGCATGCAAGTGCTCAGCTCGTGTAAAATGTCTGGACCTTGGAAACAAGGAAGCGGACGGGTTGAACACGGGTTTGGAGACGAGGAGCGGTTTCGTGAAGCCGATGCGCGTGGCGATTTTGATGAGCCGGGAGGGGGCGTTGGGGCGGGGCATTGTTGGTGGCATTGCGGCGATAGGGGGGGCGCAGCGTTGGCGGATGGAGTGGATTGGGTTGGATCATCTGGATCGGCTGCCGAGGTTTAATCCAGATGCGGTGGTATTTGGATCAGACGAACTGGCGGAGCTTGTCGAGAAGTATAAGACGAAGATCCGCGTGGCGGTGATGGCGGATTTTTCGGAGCGTGGGGTGGCGTCGGTCAACGTGGATGACTACCAGGTCGGCGTGATTGCGGCGCGGCATCTGCTGGAGCGTCGCCTGCCTTCGATCGCGTTTTTCGGTCCGCAGACGCACGCGTTTTCGGTGAAACGTTATAAGGGGTTTCGCGAAACGGTGGAGGAGGCGGGATTTGAATGTCCCCAGTGGTGGTATAGCGGAAGCTATCACGGGCCTGATTCGATGGACGGTACGCCGGAGATTTATGAATGGTTGCGGTCGTTGCGCAAGCCGACGGGGTTTTTTTGCGGTTGTGACGCGTGGGCGTGCAACCTGGTCAACTGCTGCCGGGGTGCGGGGTTGAGGGTACCGGAGGACTTTGCGATTGTGGGGGTGGACAACGATGAATTGCTTTGTTCGATGGCGTATCCGCCGGTATCGAGCGTGCTGGTGCCTTGGGATCGGATTGGCGAGGCGGCGGCGTTGATGCTCGATGAGATGTTTCAGGGCAAGAAGCTTGCGCCGCAGCTTACTCTCGTCAAGCCTGCGGCGGTTGCCACTCGGCGTTCCACGGACATCCTGGCGGTGGAGGACGAGAACGTGCGGATTGCGTTGGATTTCATTCGTGCCAACGCCGCCCGATGCATTCGGGTGTCGGACATTCTTAAGAAGGTGCCGGTGTATCGGCAGCGGTTGTTCATTGATTTTCACAGGGTGGTGGGGCGTACGGTGATGCAGGAGGTGCGGCGGGTGCATGTGGAGCAGGCCTGTCGGTGCATCGACACGACGAGTTTGTCGATGCCGGAGGTGGCGCGGCGGAGCGGCTTTCGTCATTACCGGCGGATGGGGATTGCCTTTCGTAAGGAGCTGGGGCTCACGCCGAGCGAGTATCGGCGGCAATCGCGTGTGAGGCCGGGGTAAGATATTCGATGCAAGCATGAGGGGTTGGGGTTTGGGGGGGTAAAGGACTTGATCGCGTGCCCATGTGGAGTGAGGGCGGGGTTTTTACGGAACGATACCTTGAGATTATTCAGCGTTGAGGGAGTTAGAGCCAAAACCCCATAATTTCAACGAAATTAACGTATAAATGGGGTTGGTAGTTTCGATCAAAAGCGCCAAAGAGATTGACTAAAAGCGCCAGCGATGCGTGTTATATTGAATTGATTAAGGCTGCGGCGCAAGTCGCAGGACAGGCCTGGCGCTCATATCCAATTCCCTTTTGTCCGCGCAATGCGGGCAGCATTTCAATCAGGAGGCTCGGATGGTTGCTCTACTTGCTCATGCTCATGGCGTCCAATCCTCAAGGAAGTTGTCAGCCCGCGGGTCCGGGCGATTCGACCGTCTGAAGCATGCTCATCCCGCGACGATGGAGCAACTAGAGAGCCGGGTGATGCTGTCGACGACGTACTATGTCGATTCGTCTGCGGGGTCTGATTCCAACACCGGTTTGTCTACAGGCCAGGCCTGGCAGCATTTGTCGAAGGTGGCGGGATTTACGTTCAGTTCCTCCGGCGACACGGTTTTGCTCAACGGCACATTCGCGAACCAGCCCATGACGCTGGGTAGCAAAGCGACCAACCTGACTGTTGATTCCTATCCTGGAACGATGGCGACGCTAAACGGGCTGACGGGCAACGGGATCGTGGTGAATACCTCGGGGGTGACGCTCAAGGATCTGACGGTTACGGCTGCGGCGAGCAATCCGCAGGGCTTTGGGATCATGTTCAACAATACCGGGACGACGACGCTCAACGGGGCCGCGGTGAACAACGTGAATGTCTCGGGCTTCGGCTGGTACGGGATCTGGATTTGCGGGTCCAACAGCACGACGTGCGCGGGTTACTCGAACGTCACGATCTCCAACTCGAGCTTTAACTACAACCAGGTTTCGGGCATAGTCGTGGGCATTAATTCCTCAAGCGTCAATCCCGACACCAACACCATCAATTCCAATATTACGATTACGGGATGCATCACGCACGACAACACGGGACTTAACGTGGCCACGGGCAGCGGTTATGCGTTCAACGGGGGGATCTTCATTTCGTCTGTCAACGGCTGCACGGTCACGCATTGCGTGGCTTACCACAATTGCTTTGACACCGGCGGCGGCGTGGGAATCTGGGCGTTCGATTCGACGAACGTTCTGTTTGCGTACAACGAGAGCTACAATAACGCCATCACGCACGTGTCCGGAAGCACCGACGGTGACGGGTTTGATTTTGACCGAGGTGTGACGAATTCAACCATGATGTATAACTACAGCCATGATAATGATGGTGCTGGTTATCTTCTCTGTACGGTCAACGAGGGCTCGGGGGATCCCACCGGAAGCACCAACAACGGCAACACCGTCGCGTACAATATCAGTTGGAATGACGGCCGCTGGTGTGACGGAAGCAACAATACGACCGCTGGCCTTGTTGTCTACGCTGCACCATCCTATCCGGTGCTCAATGCGAACCTTTTTAATAATACCATCCATGAAGGACCGGGGACCATATCCGGAAGCCCCCTGGCCGTTCGGGTATGGGGGTCGTCCGCCGGAACTTCCACCGCTCGCTTTATGAACAACATTTTCTACGTGACGGGCACCGAAGCCATCGTCAGCGCGCCGGCCAAGCCAACGTATTTGTACTTCGAGGGCAATGACTACTGGGCTCCCAGCGCCGGGACCCAGTTTAACGTGAGTTGGGGAGGCACCACCTACACCAGCCTGTCAAGCTGGCGGGCTGCGGCCAGTGGCGAGGAAATGAACGGCTCAAACCCGATCGGGCTCAACGTCAACCCCACTCTGCGCAACGACACCGTTGACAATATCACGCTGGCTTCCGACCCGGGCCTGACGGAGTTTAAGCTGGCGCTTAACTCGGGCGTGCGGGATATGGCCCAGAACCTGACGGCCGCACCGTACACCTCGGCACCGTACAACCTCACCAGCGCCATCGTCGGTGCGAGCGATCTGTGGGGCAACGCATTGGACCAGGGCAGCGGCTACGACATTGGGGCCAATGAAGCAATTCCAAGTCCGTGGCTGGAGGAGGACATCGGCGCGGTCGGAAGCATGGGTAATGCCAGTCTCTCGCCGGATGTCTCGGACGCGTCATCCAACACCTTTACGGTTAATGGCAGCGGTTCGGACATCTACGGTACGGCCGACGCCTTCCATTACGTGTATCGGACAATCAATGGCGATGGCACGGTCAGCACGAAAGTGCTCGCGCAGGGCAACACGAATGCCTCGGCCAAGGCGGGCTTGATGTTCCGCGACACCGCTGCCGCCGGCGCGATGTTCGCCGACGTGGTCGTGACCCCGAGCAGCGGCATCGAATTCCAATACCGTTCCAGCACCAATGGTTCGGCCGCGCAGAGCGGTTCGTCGGTCACGGGCGTGACTGCACCAGTCTGGCTCAAACTCATGCGGAACGGCAACAATTTCAGCGCTTACTACAGCACCGACAATGTGACGTGGAGCCAAGTCGGCAGCACCCAGACGATCGCTATGGGAAGCAACGCTCTGGTCGGACTGGCGGATACCGCCCATGACGGCTCGACAAACAGCACCGCCTTGAGCACGGATACTTTTAACAGCTTGAGCCTGGCCTTGATCAACGCCCCGAGCGGTCTCTCGGCCACGACCATTTCCGGCACTCAGATCAATCTGGCGTGGACCGACAACTCGAGCAATGAAACTGGCTTCAAGATTGAACGCGCCACGAACAGCACGTTTACACAAAATGACACGCTGGTGACCACGACCGCGGCCAATGCCACCAGCTACAGCGACACGGGTCTATCCGGTACCACTCTTTACTACTACCGCGTTCGCGCCACCAACGCTTCGGGCGATTCGACCAACAGCAACACGGCTTCGGCTACGACGCTAACCAACATTCCCGCGGTTCCGACCGGCCTGGCCACTACGCCGGTGTCACGTACGCAGATTAACCTGACTTGGAATACGTCAAGCGGCGCCACCAGCTACAGCGTGGAACGCGCCAACAACTCTGGCATGACCGGGGCGACTGTCCTGACCAGCACCGATGGCACCAATAGTTACAGCGACAGCAGCGCCTCGGCTGGCACGACGTATTACTATGCGGTGGCGGCCAACAGTTCCGGTGGCTCATCGGCGTACTGCTCGTCGGTCAGCGGCTTAACGCTGCCGGCGGTGCCAGGCAGTTTGTCGGCCACTGCGATCAACGACGCGCAGATCAATCTGGCTTGGAGCGACAGCGATCCCGTGGCCCCCAGCTACACTGTGATCCGCTCGACGGCGTCGAACATGTCCGGCGCCACGACGTTGACCACCACCGACAGCTCCACCTCGTTTAGCGATCAGACGGTTAGCGGCGGCACGACCTACTACTATGAAGTCCAGGCCACCAACGCCAGCGGTGCCTCCGGCTATCAGAGCACGCCGGCCAACGCCACTACACCCGCCAATCGCCTGAGCAATCTGGTGGAAGCCAACGCGGCGGCGCCGGGTCTGATTCAAGGCAGCCTGCACATAGGCAGCCTGCGGTTTGTGGATCGATCGTACACGTACACCAGCTTGCTCAGCAGCGGCAGCACCTTCAACTTCACGGGGGCCGACTACCTTGAGTTGGCCAACAATGACAAGACTGTTTCCAATTACGCTGTGAGCTATACCTTGAGCCAGCCGTCGTTTGTGTTTCTGATCAACGGCAGCGGGCAAGCGCTGCCCACCAGCGGCGCCAACTGGTTTGTGAACACCAACGAGACGGTTCCAGGATCGCCGACCATGTCGATCTATGAGGCTCCCGAGGCGGCGGGCACTTACACGCTCGGGGCCGAGGTCAGTGGTGGGAACTTCTATTCGGTGTTTGTCATGGGCACGCCCCCGGCGACGCCCAGCGGCCTTTCCGCCAACGCCATCTCGTCGAGCCAGATCAATTTGAGCTGGACGAACAACGCCACCGGCCAGACGGGCTTTACTATCGAGCGGGCCACGGATTCCCTGTTTACTCAGAACGTGACCCAGTTCACCACGAACGCCACCACATACAGTGACACCAGCGTGTCACCCACGACCACTTACTACTACGAGGTCGAGGTGAACACCACCGCCGGGGCCTCGCTCTTCTCGCCCTCGGCCAATGCCACCACACCGGCGTTGATTCCGCCTGTGCCCACGGGTCTGGCGACCACGGTCGCCTCGTCCACGCAGATCAACCTGTCGTGGAACACATCCAGCGGCGCCGCCAGTTACGACGTCGAGCGTGCACTCAACTCCGCCATGACGGGCGCCACCGTGCTGACCACAACCGACAGCAGTACTTCTTATAACGACACCACCGCGTCGGCCGGCACGACGTATTACTATGCCGTGGCCGCCAACAGTTCCGGTGGCTCTTCGGCGTATAGCTCCTCGGTCAGCGGTTTGACACAGCCGTCGGTTCCCGCCGCTCTGGCCACCGCCGTGATCTCCAGTTCCCAGATCAATTTGTCGTGGACGGATGCAGATCCCATCGCGCCGACGTATTCGGTCGAACGGGCGTTGAACTCCGCCATGACGGGCGCCACTGTGCTGACCACCACCGACAGTAGCAGTTCCTATAGCGACACGACGGTTTCGGCCGGCACCACGTACTACTATGCCGTGCAGGCGACCAATGGCAGCGGCACTTCCGCCTGGACCAGCCCCGCCAGCGGCACGACACCCGGAAGCACATCGGGATTGTTTGGCAGCGATCTGGACATCGGCTCGCCGAGCCCGGCTGGATCCGGCAGTTATAACTCATCCACCGCCACCTACAGCGTTGCCGGCGGCGGCGCGGACATCTGGGGCACCAGCGACCAGTTCAATTACTACTCGACCGCGCTGAGCACCGATGGTTCGATCGTCGCCCAGGTTACCGGCGTGAGCAATCCCAACAGTTGGGCCCAGGCCGGGGTGATGATCCGCAATGACACCACGGCCAGCGCCGCTTTTGGCGAGGTATCTCTGACGCCGACCAACGGCGTGACGTTCCGTTATCGCGCCACGGCCGGGGCCTCGGTTTCGCAAACCTCCGTGGCCGGGCTCAGCGCTCCGGTCTGGGTCAAGCTCACCCGCGGCGGCAGCAGTTTCAGCGCCTATTACAGCAGCGATGGCAATTCGTGGACGCAGATCGGCGCCACTCAGACGCTCACGTTGGCCGCCACCGCCACGGCCGGGCTATGCGTCACGTCGCACAGCAACGGAACCCTCTGCACTGCGACATTCACAAATGTCGATATCGCAACGGGGCTCTTCGCAACCGATCAGGACATCGGCAACCCCACCCTGGCGGGATCGGCCAACTTCGTGGCCTCCACCGGCGTCTACACCGTCGCGGCCAGCGGAAGCGATATCTGGGGCACCAGCGACCAGTTCAACTATCTCAGCCAGGCCTACAGCGGCAACGGCACGATCGTCGCCGACGTCACCGGCATCAGCAGCACCAACACCTACTCCAAGGCCGGCGTGATGTTCCGCGATACCACCAATTCCAATGCCATGTTTGCCGACGTCGTCGTCTCGGCCGCTCAGGGCATCATGTTCCAATACCGTACTTCCACCGGCGGAACCTGCGGAAGCGTTGCCGGCGCCGCCCTCAACGCACCCGTGTGGTTGGAACTGACTCGCAGCGGCAACAACTTTAGCGCCTACTACAGCACCGACGGAGCGACTTGGACACAGATTGGAAGCACCCAAACCATCGCCATGGGCACGAACGCCACGAACGGCCTGGCAGTCGTATCCAAGAGCAATTCGGTTCTGGCCACCGCCACGTTCGCCAGCGTCAGTATCCTCGGCGGAAACTTCACCAACGATCTGGACATCGGCGCACCAAGCCCCGCGGGCTATGCGAATTACAATCCGGCCAACGGCAGCTACACGGTTGCCGGCAGCGGCGGCGACATCTGGGGCACGAGCGACCAGTTTAACTACCTCTCGCATAGCATCAGCGGCGACTCCTCGATCAGTGCCCAGGTCACGTCGATCGCCAATACCAACAGCATGGCCCAGGCGGGCGTCATGTACCGCAACGATAACTCCGCGGGTTCGATGTTTGCCGAGATGGCCGTGACGCCCAGTGGCGGACTAACCTTCCGCTACCGCTCGAGTACCGGTGGGTCGGTCAGCCAGGTGACGGTCTCGGGCATTACCGCGCCTGTTTATGTGAAGATCACCCGCAGCGGCAACAATTTCAGCGCATACTACAGCACCAACGGCACGACGTGGATACAAGTTGGCACCACGCAGACCATCGCGATGAACACCACGATCCTGGGTGGATTGAGCGTCACGGCGCACAACAACGGAGCCCTCGACCTGGCGACGTTCAACAACGTCGTCGCCTGAGCGGTATAGGCATGGGCACGACGGCGAGTTATGGCATGGTGTGTCAGTATCTGCGGAGGTGTGCCTGTGGTATCTTGCCCGGATCGTCTCGGAAGTGAAAACACGCATGGCCAGAGACGATCCGGGACTGGGCACCCTTGAATTGGCATGAGGATGGAATGGAGATACGTAAGTTTCTCAACGACAATAGAAAAGTCATAGTTGGCGTGGCAATACTGGCGATTGCCGGTGGCTTGGTGTTGAGCTTTCGCTCAAATCATCAGGTCAGCCGCCCGGTTACCCAGGCGTTCTTCAGCGATGACGACGGCCAGACCACGTTCGTCGACGATGTTAACACGGTCGCACCGTTTGATCATGGCGGGAAGCCCGCGTGCCTGGTCCGCATGTATAAAACGAAAAACGGCGAGGTGTTCATCGCGTGGCTGGAACGCTATACCGAGCGCGGCCGCAAGCAGGCCACGCAGCTCTTGCTAGATCGCAAACAGGGAGCCCCGGTCGATGTGGAACTGTCGGGCGATCTGGCTTTTGAGATCGAGGTCAAAAGGCCCCATGAGGGCGAGTGGGTGCGGCGCGATTCGCCAGCCGGTATGGACATCGTCAACAAGATAACCTCGCCGGACGGTAGCGAGATTGTCTCGTCCGTGGATCCGTAAGTAGCCTGGAGCTAATCGCGTTTCTCGACGGGACGAGGACCGACATCGCTGATATCAATGGGCTGGAAGCCCAAGGAGAGGGCGGGGGAATCGGAGGCCAGGGAAAAATTGCGGGCGGCGAGGCTCTTGGCGTGGGGATCGGCAAGGATGGAATGGCGGTCACGACCGATGTCGCGCCATTGTTCCAGGCTGATCGGGTGTGGGTCGTGGTAGTTTTGCGCAACGACGGGAGTGCCTGCCGTATCCCATAGAAGGTTGAGATCACTTTCGTAGGCTGGCTCGGAGAGTTTGTGGGCCCAACCGCCGGCAAAGAGGGGTTTGCCCTCGGTGATCAGAATGTTGCGCTCCATGGTAAAGGAGTTGTGGTTCTCCTTGCGCCCCAGGTTGACGATGCCCTCGGCACCGAACGCGAAGATGTTGTTGCGCACGATATTCTCGCGGCCGTAGTGCTCGCTGAAGATCTGGCGGTTGGTGTTGTAGCAGACGTTGTTTTCGATGAGCAGATGCGAGCTGCCTTCGTCGGGGTAGATGCACCAGGCACCGTAGACGGGCGCGTCGATATCGTGGATGAGGTTGCCGCGGATGGTGGTGCCGGGCTGCACGCCGAGGGTGTAGATGCCGCCCATGTCATTGAGCAGGCCTTGCCCGAGGTCGTGGATGTGGTTTTTTTCGATATGGTTATCGCGGGCGATCGATTCGCCGTAGCCCCAGACCCAGCCACAGGAAATGCCGGTGTAATACAGATCGTGGATGTGGTTGTGGGAGATGGTGTTGGAAGAGGTATTCATCGCAAGAATGCCGCAGGCGCTCGAGAAGATGCGGCCGATGGCATAGATATGGTTGTCGGTGATTCGATTGGACCCGGTGCGGTTGGCGACGAGGCCCGTAGGAGTGGCGCCACCCATCTTCACGCCGCCGCCGGCGAGGTCGGTCATTTCATTTCCGACGATGCGGTTGGAGGTCGACCCGTCGGCCAGTTCGACAGCATAGCCCCCCAGGCGGGTAAACGTGCAGTTCTCGATGGAGCAGAAGCGCGTGCCGGCGAGATAGATGCTGCCGGCGATATCGGCAGCGCCTTGGCCGTGGGTCGTCGTGGTGAGGTCGGGGCGGTTCCAGTGGGTCGCGGGAAAATCGGGTTGGGTCCAGTCGGTGGTGGCAAACGTGAGGTTGTCAAAGTGCAGGGACTCGACGAAGTGCTGGTCTTCTGGCTTGCCGACGAGGCGGAGGAGTTGCGTTAAGCGGGGGGCTTGGACGAGGGTATGGGCCGGGTCTTCCCCGGGCTTGGGGAGGTAGTAGAGTTTGCCGGCGGGACGATCGAGATACCATTCACCGGGCTCGGTGAGGGCTTCAAAAACATTCTCGAGGAAGAAACGGGCCCGTGTACCCTTGCCGCTTTCCCATAGCGGCTGGGTCGGGACACGCGAGAGCGTGACCATGTTCTTGGCTGGATCGAAGGCCCCGATAGGTGAGCGTTCCTCGACCCAGTAATGCAGGAGGACCAGGTCAATATCAGAGAAGTTCTTCCAATCGGATTGGATCTGGTCCGGCTGGACAACGAAGACATTGCCGATCGGTCCCATGCCGCCGGTGCCCAGGTTAAATTCGCTGGGGATGGAGGCGATCTGGTAGGTGCCGGTTTTGGGAAAGCGTGCGCGGGGTCGGCGTTGGCCATCGACGAAGAGCTCGTGGAAGTTCCATCGTCCCGCTTTGACTTCCGGGAGGTCGGCAACCCAGGCGTCCCGGTCGTGGACCTTGGTGGTTTGCCACGTCGTGATGGCGCGACCGCCATCGATAATGGCTTGCTCACCCGGGAAGCTGGCGTAGGTGATGGAGCCTGAATCATCCGGGCCAAACGCAAGAGGCTGATCCAATTGATATCGCCCCGCGCGCAGGTAAACGACGGCCGCCCCGTTCAATCGGCCGCCGAATTTCAGCCCGCGGATCCGATCACGCGCTGCCTCGAGTGTGGCCAGGGGGCCGTCGTTCTTGGGCGCATTAACCTCGGAGAGCCGGCCGCTGAAGCTGTCGCGGCCATGGGGCGAGACGTACAAGGCAACGGACCATTGCGGCGTCGGGGGTGTATTCTGTGGTTCCACAGCCAATCCCTTTCCTGTCAGGCCAAGCAACATGATCAGCGCACTGGATAGACGCACAAGTTGTTTCGCAGGCATAAACGCAATCTCCATCCACGACAGCGGCATTTTGAAAAAAGCTGCAGGCCTCAGTAGTCGATGACCACCGGCCCCTGTGGCAGCTGCTCCAATGTGAAGTCCACATACGACGACTTTTCAATACGGCTATTGGTAAACTTGATCGCCGCCCCGTCGGCCAATACTTCGCGTGCCTTACCCGCCGGAAGCAGGCAATGGACGTTGGCCCGCCCAAACGACCCCGTCAGATCCAGGGTGATCCGCCGGCGTTTGTGGTCCAAGCGATATTCGTACGCACAGTACGCCCCGGAGGCCGGATAGTGCAGCGTGACTTTCGCCTGGTCCGCCTGGGTCGCCGCCCATCGAGGAGCAACGTCGACCGCAGAGAACGCCGCCCCGGCGTCCTCAATCCCCGAAAGCCCCTCGGCCACCGCGTAATAGACCGCCGCCTGCGCCCAGCAGTCCGGCAGTCCATACGACCGAATATTCATCTCAAAGGCCACCGGCTGGTCGCTGACGCTGATCCCCCCGAGCATCACGATCGCATTGCTCTCGGCCGCCATTTCAATGCGGATCGCCGTGATCGCTTTGTCCGGGTGCGGATTATTCCAACCCAGCATGTAGAGTCCGACGTTCTTCCACGTAGCGTTGGCACCCCACCACGCCCGGCGCGCGATGGTCCGATCGACCGTCTCCTCGCCGGTCCCCCACCAATGCGCAATCTCGCGCCCCGGCCGAACCAGCAACCGTTCCACGCTCCCATCCTCGTAAAGAAACTCATAGCTGGCGATGAGCGGCTTTCTTGTCGTTCGCCCTGTGCAATGCAGGAAATAAACGCTCTTACCTTTGAGGTTGGCCACCGGCACAGTGACACGGGCCGGTGCCTTAACTCCATCGGCATCGAGCCGCAGGACCGCCCGCCCGCCATTACGCGCCGGCGCTATAACATCAAAAACAATCGGCCCAAAGCTCTTTCGGCCCGTCGGCAGATTCCGCATATCGTTGGCCCCCTCGCCTAACCAAGCCTCGACCGTCGAATGAGCCCCCTGCTTAAGCCCTCGATTGACGATCGCCCGAAGGTCGACATGCTGGAACTTGGCCGCGGGCAACTCCACCTTCTCCGGCAAGCGCTTGTACACCTGGTACAAATACCCCCCGTCGCGCTGCGCCAAATCCCATAGCCGCTCCAGAATGTCGGTCCCGTACGCCTCCATGCCATGATCAAACGCCGCCTTGGCCAATTCGCCGGCCACCAGCGGCGAGATCCCGCCGTTCATATACTCGCCCTGCGGGCATCCGGCCGTGTTGGAACTCTGCCCCGGCCATTGCTCGGGCGCATACATGGGATCCATCGACCACCACTCCGCAAAGCTCTTGCTCTTCTCGGCCTTCCTCCGCCGCTGATATTCCTTGAGAATCTTGACCGCCATATCATGCGTGGGCATCTTGCGGTTGATCGTATATCCGGTCGAAAGGCTCATCCGCTGCCGCTCATCGCCCACGATCTCGTAAGCCTTCTTCTCGTCCATGGTCTCCGGGATCATGTGGCCATAGTGCGTCTCGAAAAAAAGCTTGGCGTTGGCCCGCTCACGCAGTCCCGCGCCTTCCCGGCGCAAATCGGCCGCCCGCGCCGTGTCCCCGAGTTGTTCATACATCTCCGCCATGCGCCAGTACATGGCATAAAGCCCCGACTGATTGCCATGAAAAAGGAACCGCGGGTCCTGCGGATAAATACAGCGATGGTCTCCCGCACAGAATTTCCCATTGGCAAAGTCCCACTCGTCGGCCGTGAACGATCGCCGGATCATCTGGAACTTCTCGCTCCAGCGCAGTGGATCACTCGTCAGATAGACCAGCGCCTTTTCCAACCGCGGCAATTGTGTCGCCATCCACGCGTCATCCCCGCTGGCCTTCCACGCCAGCCATACCCCCTCGGCAAAAACATACTCCGTGTCGGCCAGCACCGGCACGCGACGTACGTTGTACTTCATCCCCTCGTCGTACCGGAACCACCCCTCGCCCAATGCCTCGGCAAACCACGTCGGCGCCGGCCGATCCTGATTGACGTAAATGCAGTCCCAGAACATCCCGCTAGGCAGCTGCGACTCCAGAAAATATTCCAGGCCCGATTTGACGTCATCTAGGAAATACCTCGCCGCCTTGAGCGTATAAACATGGTCGCGACTCCAGCCGACCAAAATGCGGTACGAGCGATCGTTCACCACCAGTGGCCGGGAATCAGCACTGGCCACAATCATCTTCTGCACGGCCGTCATCAGCTTGGCATAAGGTCCCGCATTGCACCAGATCTGCGTCTGGGCGACGACGCGCAGCGACTGCTCCGCTATGATTTGCCCGGCCGTATCCTGCAGGCTCACCAGGTGTCGCCCCGTCTGGCCGCGAATCTTGAATCGCACCGCCTGGCCGGGCCGAACGGTCCGCTCGACATAGGCTCGCCCCGCGCCGTCGCGCACCACCAGCCGGCGCACCCCATTTTCAGTGGGCTTAATAGTGACGTCCTCGAAAGGCTCAAACTCCATCGTGCCAGCACGAGTCTTAACGATTTTCATGGAACTCCTTGGCTGCCAACATTGATCGCAAATCGCCGCATACACTCCAAATCCCGTCTGATGACCGCACGCGGATCACCGAGGCCTGCCTCAATTCTTCAGCAGACAGCGTTTCTGCTTCATGACCATGCTTCATCTTCTTGGAAGATTTGTAGTATTATACAACAACACTCGGTCGCTCGAACCAGCTGCCGCGGGTCGGCGTTGTCGATCATGGACTGCTTGCCGCATGGCGTCGTCGTTGGTTTGAGGTTCGTCGGAAATTTGGAGCCGCTGCATTTCATCGTTACAATCCTGTTTAGGTGCTCTTGCCATCACTCGACGGAGATCCCATGGAAGCCAACGGTACCAATGCTCCCAAAAGCCCGCGCGAGGGCAGCGGGGCCCTGGGCGGAAGCGTGCAACCCGGCGTCGCCCACCCGCCGAGCCTCTCGGATGTCGCCCGCATGGCCGGCGTCTCGCTGACCACCGCCAGTATGGTCCTCAACAAGGGCAAGCAGATCAACCGGGTCTCGGCCAGTTGTGCCCAGCGAATCCGCACCGTCGCCGAAAGCCTCGGCTACATCGCCAACTACCATGCACGCTCCATGAAGCTCGGCCGCGCCGAAGTCATCGCCGTCGCCCTCGACATGGGCCACCTCGAACCCGATCAACCCGCCTCTAGACCGCAACTGGGTATCTCCTATTTCGGCGCCATGATCGGTGGCATCGAAGTGGCCACACGCAACGCCGGATACCAAATGACCATCGTCGGGCCTGACCTTCAGGCCCGCGCCCCCGACCGCGGTCTGCTGGGGATTCGGCAACGCCGCTTCGACGGGTTGATTGTTCCAGGCCTGGTAGTCCACAGCGAACACTCGCATGTCATCGAAGATGCTCCCGACGCCAACATTGTCATTATCGAATTCCGTGGTTCCACCGAGCTCCCAGTGGTTGATTTCAACGACGCCGTCGGCGTCCAGATGGCCGTCCGCTATCTCGCCGAGCTTGGTCACCGTGACCTCCTCTGGGTCGGCGAGCCCCAAACCGAGGAACAGGTGCTCGTCGCGCCGCGCCGCGAGCAGGCCTTCATGACCGCCGTCTGGGATGCCGGCCTCCGCGGTTCGTCCTGCCGTCCACCGTTCAAATATACACCCGCCCAACGGCCGGCCCGTACCAAGATCATCGACGACGTTGCCGATGCGCTGGCTCCAATCCTCAAGTCGCCTGCACCGCGTAAATTCACCGCCGTCGTTTGTTACAGCGACCGCGTGGCCCTGGGCGTCTGCTCGGCCCTGCTTCAAGCGGGCATACGCATTCCCCAGGATGTCTCGGTCATCGGCTTTGATGACGTCGAAGCCGAGCTATGCATTCCGCGCCTCACCACCGTCAGCCACAAACTTCCGCAAATGGGCGCCCGCGCCACCGAGCTCCTCTTTGAGATGATCCGCTCGCCCGGCGCCCGCAAACAACTCCGTGGCACACGCCACTGGATTGAGCCGGAAATCGTCATCCGCAAGTCCACCGCCCCGCCGCCGGCCACGTGATCGTCCAGTGACCTGCGACGCCAGCGGTTTCTTACAAACTTGTCTGGTCCAAACAGCTGCTCAAAAACTGCCGGCTCATCTTGGCCGAATCCATCGGCTCCATCTGCACATTGTCACGCTCCACCGACAGCCAACCGGCGTAACTGACATCACGCAGCGCCCGCAGGATCGCCGGAAAATTCAGCCCGGCCTTGCCCTGCCCAAGCTCGCAGAATTGCTGGGCCTCAGGGTTCCAATCCTTCAAATGCACATGGATGATCTTGGCTCCGTACTCCCGGATCAACGCCGCCGGATCGGTCCCGGCAGCAATCAGATGGCCCGTGTCCACACACAATCGGAGGTTCGGAATATACCGCAGCAATCGTGCCACTTCCCCGGCCGTCTCGACCATGCACCCCAAGTGCGGGTGATACGCGATAGTCTGACCGTGCTGGGCCGCAAATTCGCTCGCTGCCGTGAGGTTTAGCGCAAAGAGCTTGTAGTCGGCTTCAAAAACCGTACGCCGGCCATACCCAAAAAAGCCGCCGCAGACCATGATGGTCTTGATCCCCAGCGCCGCGGCATAAGTCATGCTCCGGCGGTAATCCTCCGTGTTGGCCGGCCAGGGATTGGCCGTCACACTGGCATTAAATACCGCCAGGCTCAGCCCGTGATCGTCCAGCCGTTTCTGCAACTCCGCCGGTTTGCCGAGCTTGGCCTCATCGCCGCCCAGTTCGATTCCCTCGTACCCGGCCGCCTTCACTTCGCTCAGCAACGTATCGAGGTTCCACGGCATGGCGCGTTTTTTCCACCAACCCTCCCAGGTCATCGCGTGATGGGCAAGCCGCATGCGTTCTCCTTAGGCAATACCACCGATATCTGCGCGCGACGCTCCGGCGCCGCCACTTCCACTTTCTCAACCTGACCGCTTTGGGCCGAACGGAAAATCGCCTCCGCCACCAGCATCACCTTCAGCCCCCATCTGACATCGGCCACCGGCGAGACCCCCAGCTCGATGCAATCCAGAAAATGCCCGCGAAGGTCAAACGCTGGCGTTGCGGGCATCTCCTCGCGATTCTGCCCAACTTTGGCATAAAAAAGCTTATTGCCCCATTCGTCCGTGCACGCGCCGCCCAACGTGCCGTGGATCCCCTTGAAGTACGATGGCATCGCCGTCAACCAACTGCCTTCATGGGTCCCAATGGCGCCCTTGGCAAAGTGCAGCGTTACCCACAGATGGTCGTTGCTGCGTGGGCTCGTCGGCTCGATCGCCCGTGTCCGGGCACTCACCGACTCCACCGGTCCGCCCAGCGCCATCATCCAATCGAGCTCATGAAGATTGACCTCCAGCAGCAACCCGCCGCTTTGCCCATGGTCTTTGCGCCAGCCCACCGTCTTGGCCGGATCCATGTAAAACATGCGCCGCGACCAAATTGAAAGGATGTCCCCAAACGCCCCTTGCTCATGAAGGCCCAGAAAGCCCTGAACACTCGGGCCAAAACGCACCGAAAAGCCGACGACCGACCTCACGTTCGCCACCTGCACTGCGTCGGCAATCCGACTGGCCTCCGTCGCCGACAAGCCCATGGGCTTTTCACAATAGATGTGCTTGCCGGCCTGCGCGCACGCCACGGCCTGCTGGCAATGGAGAAAGTTCGGCGAAGAGATGACCACCGCGTCGACATCGGGGAGGAAATCAGCATAGTCGCATACGGGGCGGGCCCCACATAGCTCCGCCAACGCCCCGGCACGCTCGAACACTGGATCCGCCACCGCCACGACCTTGGCTCGACTCTGGTTTCGGAAGTACTTGCCGTGCGCCGTCGCGTTACTGCCTGCCCCGATGATACCGACACGAACCATGATTACCCCTTGCCGCATTTGCGAACAAACGAGCTGATGTTCAGCATCCTGCCAATGAGCTGCTCTTCTCTTGTTTAATGTTACATCACAAGGCCTCGGAATGCAAAACACTCTGCAAGAAACACGAATAACCCCATTATCGCTGTTTTTTCGCCTTTATCGGGCATAGTTCGTTAGCAATGAGGGGCATATAATGAAAGGTTTCATCAAAACGCATCTTCCGAGGCAAGTTAGCGGCCCATGGTCGCGATTACGGAGGCCACGATCCGTCGGCGGCCGTCACGATAGTGAGCTTTCAGCTGGGGAACGGCATTATACTTGGTGTTTTGCCACGCTGTGCGCCGCCCCGCCGTTCGGGTAACCTGGTAGCGCCGCCGTTTTTTTTTAGGTTTTTGGTTTGCATAAATGGCAGGCGTGATGTATCGTTAAACCATGGGCTGGTTGGTTCGTTTTCTCGGCGGAGGCGCCATGCTAAATCAGAAGCCAGCCCCGGCACGGCAACTCCATACATCTCAAGGCTCATCTACTCCAAAAGGCACGCGAGCAAGTTGACGATACGTCGTGTTGGTTCCACCCCTAACTTGGTCGCGATACGTCATGTCAGGCAGGATAAATACCAGAGGATAATGACCAATGGATTATCGTACAGGACTGGCCCAGGCCAAAGATCCCCTTCGCAACCCCCATCGCACCGCGCACGGCTTTACGCTCATCGAGCTCCTGGTCGTCGTCGCCATCATCGTCGTCCTCATCGCCATGCTAATGCCCTCACTCCAGAAAGCCCGCGAACAGGCCGGTCGTGCGGCCTGCCTATCTAATATGCACCAGCTCTACCTCGGCCACGTCATGTATGGTGAAGACAACTATCGCTGGATTGTCGTCCAGGACTACCTTAGCGCCTTAACCGTCACTCCCTATGATTGCCAACCCCACGTCTCCAACCCTCCCGGCTATCCCAACATCCAAAACGTCTATGGCGACTCCGTAAACGGCTACCTCTACCACTATGTCAGCCCCGGAAGCAAGGTCTATAAGTGCCCCGGCTCCTTCCCGGCCGACAGCATCATCAACTCGAAACCCGCCTCCTGGTACACAGGGCCCGCCGCCTGGGCCATGCGCTGGGATAACTACAATATCCGCTACACCGGCACCCAGTTCCCCACCGGTGCCGTACTGCCAATGATATTCGACTATATCTACGGTGGTGGGAATACCAGCGACGCTACCAAGCAATCCAACTGGCACGGCAACAAACTCATACCGGTCATGATGTCCGACGGCCATGGCATGATCTGGCATCCTACCGCCGGACTCGCCGTGCCCACCAACGGCCCTTCCTATGACAGCACCTCTGAAAAGTCGTTCCAGCAAATGTACCTTCAACAATAATCGGTTCGCCGTAAGTGAAAATGCATGCGGGAAATCAACCTTCATCATACCCCTTGGAGCGCGCCGGGCTGCTGGCAGCAACTCCGTTACCTGGCCCCAGATAGGTCCCACCGCCTCGTCTACGATTCGGCACGCAAGTCCCTGGGCAGCAACAACTCCTCTGGCCAATGGCGCAGTCACTTGTTCCAGATTGAACTTCGCCGCGCAGGCCACGAAATTCCCTATCAATGCCGCGCCCTGCCCACTCACATCGAGCTGACCGCCGCCGGCGCCACCGCTGAACTGGCCTTGGCCGGCAACGACCAACTGGTCTTCAAAGTCCAGGGCGCCGATCTGGCCTTCAGCGGTCTCAAGTCCCAAGGCTGGTCGGAAGCCCTGTCCCCCACCGCCGCCCGCGTCTATGATTTTCAAAGCCTCTCGCAACACGACTTCCGCGCCACCGCCGGCACATTGGCTCTATCCCGTGAACCCATCGCAGGCAATGACCTTGCCCAACCCACGCTATGTGTGACCTTCCATGCGGGCCAGGATACCGCCAGAGGCGCTGTCCATATCTCCTCCCGAGGCTGCTCCTTCGAGGACGCCATTTCGCCGACGATCGAGCAAACTGCCCTGACGCGCCAGCAGCAGTATCAAGCATGGCTGTCGCGCATGCCCACGGTCTCCCCTCAATACGCCGAGGCGGCAGAGTTCGCCTGGTACATGCTTTGGAATCAGCAGGTTTCCCCCGACGGGCTGATCACTCGCCCCGCCATTTTGATGAGCCGCAACTCGATGAATCAGGTCTGGCATTGGGACGCCTGCTTCAGCGCCATGGCCCTCGCCCATGCGGATGTCAAACTCGCCTGGGACCAGGTCCTTCTCCACTTCGACCAGCAAAACCGCGACGGCGCCCTCCCCGACCACATCAGCGACTTTGAGGCCAGCTACGGCTGGGTCAAACCCCCCGTCCACGGCTGGATCATCCGTCAGATGATTGAAACCACCGGCCTGCAGGCCTCCCTCCCCTACCTTGAACAAATCTACGAACCCTTAACCCGCTGGACGCGCTGGTGGTACGCCCACCGCGACTCGGACGGCGACGGCCTTTGCCAGTACATGAACGGTAACGACAGCGGCTGGGACAACTCCACAGTCTTCGACCAAGGTTACCCCACCGAAGGCCCCGACCTGGGCGCCTGGCTGCTCCTGCAGATTCAGTTCCTCGCCGAAGCCACCACCTGGCTCGGACGCCCCGCCGAAGCTGAACAATGGCGTCAATGTGCCCAGCGCCAATTCCACGCCCTGCTCAAACACAACGTGCGCGACGGCCGATTCATCAGCCCCCTCAATGCCACTCACCAATGCCAGCCCCATCAATCCCTCCTGACCCGCATGCCCATCATCCTCGGCCGCCAACTCCCCGCGGACCTCATGAAAAACCTGCTCGCGGATCTCTCCCCCGCCGGCCCTTTCCTCACCCTCCACGGCCTGGCCACCGAATCCCCCCAAAGCCCCAAGTTCCAATCCGATGGCTACTGGCGCGGACCCATCTGGGCCCCCCCAACCTACATCGCCGTCTACGGCCTGCGCGACGCCGGCCACACCGATCTCGCCGCCGACCTCTCCCGCCGCTGGTGCGACCTCTGTCTCCATAGCCCCGGCATGTGGGAAAACTACGATGCCCTCACCGGCCAAGGCCTCCGCTGCCCCGCTTATTCCTGGTCCGCTGCTGTCTTCCTCCTGCTGGCCCATTGGCTTCATACCCAAAGCAATATCTAGCGTTTCAAGATAAACCCTCCTTAGTACTTTTACCCCCAAAGGAGTCACCACCCATGGCCATCAAGGTCGCTTTCATCGGCGCCGGCAGCGTCGGCTTCACTCGCACCCTCACCCGCGACTTGCTCACCGTCCCCGAATTCGCCGACACCCACTTCGCCTTCCACGACATCTCCAAACCCAACCTCGACATGGTCGCCCAGATCTGCGCCAAAGAAATCGCCGCCAACAACCTTCCCGCCACCATCGACGCAACCCTCGACCGCCGCCGCGCCGTCGCCGACGCCGACTACGTCATCAACTGCACCCGCATCGGCGGCCTCGAAGCCTTCGCCCTCGACATCGATATCCCCCTGGCCTACGGCGTCGATCAATGCGTCGGCGATACCCTCTGTGCTGGCGGCATCATGTATGGCCAACGCAATATCCCCCAGATCCAGGCCTTCACCAAAGACATCCACGACCTCGCCAAAGACAACGCCCTTTTCCTCAACTACGCCAACCCCATGGCCATGAACACATGGTCCGCTCTCGACTCCAAAGACAGCGGTCAAGGCGTCGAAACCGTCGGACTTTGCCACGGCGTCGAAGGCGGCTGGCGCCAAATCGCCGCCGTCCTCATGGGCCCTGGCAAACGCAACGCCAAGGGCCGCGAATGGGCTCTCGAAGCCCAGGAACGCGTCCAGATCATCTGCGCCGGCATCAACCACCAAACCTGGTACACCAAAATCCTCTTCGATGGCCGCGAGGTAGCCTCCGACGAACTCCTCGCCGGCTTCCTAAAACACGACCACATGTCCAAGAATGAAAAAGTCCGCATCGACGTCCTCAAACGCTTTGGCTACTACAGCACCGAATCCAACGGCCACCTCTCTGAATACGTACCCTGGTACCGCAAACGCCCTAACGAAATCATGAAATGGATCGATCTCTCCAGCTGGATCAACGGCGAAACCGGCGGCTACCTCCGCGTCTGCACCGAAGGCCGCAACTGGTTCGAATCCGACTTCCCACGCTGGCTCGCCGAGGCCGGTAAACCCATCACCCGCGAGCAACGCTCCGGCGAACACGGATCGTACATCATCGAAGCACGCCAAACCGGACGACCCTACCGCGGCCACTTCAACGTCCGCAACCTCGGCACCATTACCAACCTCCCCGACGACTGCATCATCGAAGCACCCGGCTACGTCGATCAGTTCGGCATCCACATGACCCCCGTCGGCGACCTCCCCTTGGCCTGCGCCGCCACCTGCCAGGCCAGCGTCAACGTCCAACGCATGGCCAAAGAAGCAGCCGCCCGTGGCGACGCGACCCTCCTCAAACAAGCCATGCTCCACGACCCCCTCGTCGGCGCCGTCTGCAATCCCGAAGAAATCTGGCAGATGACCGACCGCATGCTCGTCGCCCAATCCCAATGGCTGCCCCAATACGTCGCCACCGGCGCCGTCGCCGCTGCGCGCAAGGCCCTCGCCGGCGCCAAAAACCTAGGCACCAACAAGGCCCACGGCGCCGCACGCCTCAAGATCAAGACCATCGCCCAACTACGCAAAGCCAAAGCCGCCAGCGTCATGGCCGCCGACAAGGCCGCCGCCCAACGCGCCAAAGTGCAGAATAAGTCCAAGTAAAACCATCCCAGACAGTTAGAGTAACGCCCGTACGCCCCCACGACCCCGACTACCCAGGAGCGATCCGTGAAGAAAATCTGCCTGATCTCCATGCTCTGGCTATTGTTGGCAATTCCCGCCGCCCTACGCGCCGCAGACTCCGTCTGGATCGAAGGCGAGAACCCCACCTCCATCGCTCCCAAGGACGCTCCCGTCACCCCCTCGGCGGGGGGGTCACGTCAGGTCCTCTCCGAAGGCAAATGGCTCACCGCCAACGTCCCCGCCGACAAGGTCGAAACCCTAATGCCCGCCGACGGCATCACCCTCACCTACACCGCCCAAATCCCCAGCGACGCCCAGTACCACACCTGGATCCACGTCGGTTTCGAACTCGTCCGCTGCCAGTTCGAATGGCGCCTCGACAACGGCCCGTGGCAAAGCGTCAAACGCGACACCCCAACGGTCGATCTCCGCGAACTAGGTATTTGGGCCCCCGTCGCATGGATGGATCTAGGCAAGCAAAACCTCTCCGCCGGCCCGCACACCGTCGAATTCCACCTCCAACGCAGCAAGAACAAAGAAGGCAAATGGGAAGAGGTCATGTTCGGCCTCGACGCCATCTACCTCACCCCCGCCGCCTTCTATCCCGAAGGCACCCTCAAGCCCGGCGACACCAGTTGGATCACCCCCGAAGACAAAGCCGCCGCCGAAAAAACCTACGACCTCCCCGAAAAACTCGACGCCGCCCAGACCACCGTGTCCCTCAAAGGCCCCTGGCAATACGCCGGCGATGACGAAGGTGCCATCCAAGACCGCCTCGAACCCACCAAAACCCTCACCGATCCCGCCTCGCTCAACTGGCACGCCCTCGAAGCCACCGGCGATCGCAACCAGCACTTAGCCTCCCAAACCTACATCCACCGCTACTACATGCGCACCCGCCTCAACGTCCCGGCAACTTTGACCGACCGCTCCTTTGTCCTCCACATGCCCGGCATGGCCGTCATTGCCAGCGTCTTCGTCAACGGCCAATACTGCGGCGGCACCAAAAACTGCTGGGCCGTATGGGACTGCGACATCACCAAAGCCATCAAGCCCGGCCAGCCCAACGAACTCGTCGTCGCCTTCAAAGACGCCTTCTACGCCCTCGCCGGCAACGACCACCCCAACCGCCTCGACTACGTCCCATACAGCTTTTGGCATTTCAATACCACCAACCAACTCCTCCTCCCCATCCTCATCGGCGGCCAGTCCTACCCCGTCGGCTTCGTCCTCGGCGAACCCTCCCTCATCGTCGGCGGGAAAGCATACACCTCCGACGTCTTCGCCATTCCCTCCGTAAAAAACAAATCCCTCGCCCTCGAGATCACCCTTCACAACCCCACCGCCTCCGCCCTCACCGTTGACCTCGCCAACGAAATCATCCCCCTCGCCGGCGGCCCCGCCGAAAAAACCTTCGCCCCCAGGCAAGTCCAACTCCCCCCCGGCGACGATGTCATCGTCAAACTCTCCGAAACCTGGCCCAATCCGAAACTCTGGTGGCCCGATGACGCCCAGCAATACAACGTCGTCACCCGAATCTCTCTCGCCGGAAAAATCATCGACGAACGCCAAACCAAGTTCGGCTTCCGTGAATGGACCTGGGACGGCCCGGCCCTCAAACTCAACGGTATCCGCTGGCAAGGCTTCGCCGACACCGAAACCTCCGACCTCGCCACCCTCCGCAAACATGGCCAAAACATGGTCCGCATCTGGTGGCAAAGCCCAGACACCGAACGCTTCCAAAACGAATGTGACGCCTTCGGCATGCCCGCCCGACGCACCGCCACCTTCGACGGTCAGGGCACCGGCGGCTTCTTCGACCTCAAACGCGAAGCCCTCTGGGATAACTACCGCGCCCAAATGACCGCCTGGATCAAAGGCCTACGCAACCACCCCTCCATCTTCATGTGGTCCATCGAAAACGAAATCACTTTCATCAACGGACACGTCACCGGCAACGACAAGCTCACCACCTCCCAAATCCAGAAATCCGTCGCCCTCTTCAAAACCATCGACCCCACCCGCCCCTGCATGACCGATGGCGGCAACGCCATGCTCGACGAATCCCTCGAAATCTACGGCGGCCACTACATGGAACCCAACGTCAACACCTACCCCGAAGAATGCTACGACAAGCCTGGCCTTGCCCATCGCCAAGCCTGGCCCATCACTCAGGCCAAACCCATGGTCTGGGGCGAAACCGCCTGGGGCGGCGACGAATCGCGCGTCCAGGCCACCATCGGCGGCGAACGCGCCTTCCTCGGCATGGCTGAAGCACGACCCGCCACCGCCCTCAGCATCCGCATGGTCTCCGAAGGATGCCGCTGGAATGGCATCACCGCCCAATTCTGGACCCATAGCCAAATCCCCACCTATTACAAAGCATGGCAGCCCGTCGCCGTGCTCTGCCGACAGTGGGACTGGTCCTTCGCCTCTGACCAAAAAGTCACCCGCACCCTCGGCATCTTCAACAACACCCGCTACGACGACCCCATCACCCTCACATGGACCCTCGCCATTTCCGGCAAACAGGTGGCCACAGATAGCAAGCCCCACCAGATCCCCGCCGGAGAAGAAGAAAAATTCGACGTCATCATCCCCATGCCACAAGTCACCACCCGCCAGGAGGGCACGCTCACCCTCACCCTGCTGCGCAATGACAAACCCGTCTTCCAAGACCTCAAAGACATCTCCGTCCTCCCTGCCGCCAATACCCTTCTGGCCAATGCCAAACTCCCCGCCGCCGGTTCGCTGGGCATCTACGACCCCCACCACAAAATCACCGACTTCCTCACCGCCCAAGGCCTCAAGCTTACCCCCGTCCCTGCCCTCAATAACATCCCGCCTCAAATCAAAACTCTGATCATCGGCCCCGACGCCCTCGACCCCGCTACCGCCACCTCCAGCCAACTCTCCGCCTGGGCCTCCACCGGCCGCGCCGCGATCATCCTTGAGCAAAAGAACCCCCTGAAATTCCAAGCCCTCCCCGGCGAAATGGAAACCGACACCAACCACGGCTGCGTCGCATTCGCCGTCGATCCCGAAAGCCCCCTCTTGGCCGGTCTGGCCCAAAAGGACCTCTTTTGTTGGGGCAATGACAACTGGCTCTATCGCGACGCCTACGCCGCGCCTGTTAGCGGCGGCAAATCCATCATCCAGTGCGACCTCAAACTCGCCGACACCGCCCTCGTCCAAATGCAACCCGGCCCCGGGCTCCTGCTCCTGAGCCAACTCCTCATCGGCGAAAAACTCCAAACGAGCATCGCCGCCCAATACCTCCTGCTCAACATGATTCGCTACGCCGACACCTACAAGCAGGTGTCCGTCGCCGCCACCGCCGTCGTCGATGGCAACGCCCCCCTCGCCAAGGCCCTCGATAACATCGGCCTCAAATACACCAAAGAATCCAACCCCCTAAAGGGCCTCGCCACCCCCAACTCCGTCGCCGTCATCGACGCCTCCCCCGCCAACCTCAAGTCACTCGCCGACAACCTCCCCAGGG
>Ga0316217_10001474_pt1 | contig 30510 bp, 26 predicted proteins | sample 1anoAmetaG_FD_203633 | JGI IMG/M metagenome (GOLD analysis project Ga0316217, IMG submission 203633) | Freshwater microbial communities from Trout Bog Lake, Wisconsin, USA - 1anoA | ecosystem: Environmental > Aquatic > Freshwater > Lake > Hypolimnion/Profundal zone | place: USA: Wisconsin... | reverse complement strand
GCTCCAAGGTTAGAACCACAAGAATTATCCGCGAGCTCGCTAACGGGATTGGAGCCTACCGCAAGCACCCCCAGAGCGCAAGCGCAATATCGTGATACCATATGATTCTGCCCTGGATTGTCCATCGCGGGATTTCTTGCTTTTCCCAATCGGCAATCGGCAATTGGCAATCGGCAATCACCCGCGTCACTCTCGCAGATCGACATTTCCCGGCTATGATACGCTCCATGGAGACGAACTCGGATATCAACACTGGCCCCTGTCCGATTTGCGCCGGCGCGGCATCCCAACGTCTGTTCGATAAGGACGGCTTTCCCGTGCGGCGCTGCCAAACCTGCGGCCTGGTCTGGCTGCATCCGCAGCCCAGCGACGAGGTGTTGGCCAAGATTTACGGAGCACATTATTACGGCGCGTGGGGCGTGGCCGCGGGGCTGGACCCCAGCCGCGACATCAAGAAACGCACCTTTGCCCGCCTGTTTGACCAACTGCAACTGCCCAAGGGATCCAAGGTGCTGGACTGCGGAGCGGCGTTCGGCTTTCTGATGGAAGCAGCTCGCGATTACCAATGCGAGGCCTACGGCATCGAACTGGCCGCCGATGCCGCCCAAGAGATCGCCAAAAATTTCGGCGCGACGCGGGTTTTTTCCGGCCCCTTCGAGCAGGCGACTTTCCCCGATGCAGGCAGCGGATCATTCGACGCGATTTGCATGTGCGATTTTCTGGAACACGTGCGCGACCCGCGCCAAGTCCTGGCCAAAGCCGCCGACCTGCTCAAGCCCGGCGGCTGGCTGGTCATCTCCACCCCCGACAGCGCTTCCTGGTCCTGCCGCCTGATGGGCCAATCCTGGCTGCATTACAAAGTGGAACACCTTTACTATTTCAGCCCGCCAAGTCTGGAGCGACTGTTGCGCGACTCCGGCTTTGAACCGGGTCGCCGGCAAGCTTGCCGCAAGGCGATGAACCTGGATTACGTCCGTCACCAGCTCAACTTCCACCCGCGTTTTGCCGTGACGCCAATATTCAACGCGGCCATGCGCCTCGTGCCGGCCGCCCTGCGTGCTCAGCCGTTCATGGTCGCTTTTGGTGAAATGACGATGCTGGCGCGGCGGAAGTGACGCCCTTCAAGGCTTAATGCCCGCCGGTCCAGCAGTCGTGTAGGCCGTCCGGCGGGCTGAAGCCCGCCTTACCTGACTTTGTTTTCGCTTTCCGCTTTTCGCCTTCCGCTTTTCTACAGCACATACCCAATAATCCCTTCCCCCGTCCAGCCTTCGGTTTGCAGCGTGTCGTATTCGTTCAGCGTCGTGGTCCACACGTGGACGTTTGGTGCCCGCAGCCGATACAGCGGCGTGCAGGAAGCCATGGCCGGCACCGCCGTCGGGAAAACATAGCCCACAATGCCTTCCTGGTTCCAGCCTTCGGTGGCCAGCACGGTGTATTCGTTCAAATCGGTGGTCCACAGATGCTGTAATACCGACGGATTGTAAAGCCGGTAATACGGCTCATCGGCCACGCCGCCAACGGTGGCCGGGCCGCTGTATTCACTGAATACCTGCCCTTCGGCGTTCCACGTTCCCACGTAACTCTCCAGCGTGTTGTATTCGTTGGGATCGGTGGTGTAGAGATGTTCCAAAGTCACCGGACTATAAAGCCGGTATACCGCCACTTGGGTGGCGTTGCCGGTCGGGGCGTCGAGGAAAGTTTGGCCGGTAACCGTTTGCCCGGTGGTCAACGTCAGATCGATATATCCAGCCGCTGGGGATGTCTGCGCATAGCCGCCCGGCACCACTTCACGCACCGTATAGTTTCCCGCAGGCAAACTGCTGAACACGTAATTGCCGCTGGCATTAGTGTTGACGCTGATCTCACCGGCATCCACCTTGCCGTTGTCATTGCTGTCGAGATACACCATGACATCCGACAATCCCGTCAAGTTGCCGTTGGCGTCGGCGTAGACGGTGCCAGCAATGGAAACATTGGGCACGGCAGCGGCCGTAATGGTAAATGTGGAGGTGTTGGAAGTGTAATTGCCGGAATCGGTCACGGTTTCGCTCACGGTGTAGTTGCCGCTGGCGGCGTAGGTGTGGCTCTGCGCCGTGATGTTGCCCGCGGCGGCAACAGAGAAAATGCTGTCCGCCGTTGCGTCACCCCAATTCACATCAACACTGAACGGGCCGGTGGCGTTGGATTCCGTGAAACTGCCAAGAGTGAACAACTGGCCCTGCCCGGGCGTGGCAGTCTGAGTGGTAGCTGGGGTTACGGCGATCGAAATGAACCCGGTGTTGCTTAGTTTGAACGCTGTGCCATTGCCATACGCTCCTCCGCTATATGTCGTACCATACAGGTTGCCGGCAGCGTCGGCAATCAAGCCAGCGTAGGGAGCATCTCCGTTGGTGCCATTAAATGTTGCCAGTGTGGTAAGCGTGTCGGAGTCAGCAGCAATTTTGAAGACCGTTCCGTTGCCGTAATCAGCGACACCCATCGTCGTGCCGTATAAGTTGCCGGCGGCATCGGCAATCAAACCTCCGCTGGGCTGCGACCCTTCGGCACCGCCGAACGACACCAGCGTGGTGATCGTGCTGGTGCCGGCCGCAATCTTGAATGCCGTGCCGTTACCATACGCTCCGCCCCAGTCCGTCGTTCCGTACAAGTTCCCAGCGGCGTCGACAAGCAGGATACCGTGGGGATTCTCCCCGTTGGTGCCGTTGAACGATACCAGCGTGGTGAGTGCATCGGTGGCCGGGTCAAACTTGAACACCGTGCCGTCGCCATTTACTCCCCCACTCCACGTCGTTCCGTAGAGATTACCTTGAGAATCGGCAATGAGGTCGCCTTTGGGAATTTCGCCATCGGTGCCGTTGAACGACGCCAGCGTCGAAATCGTACTCGTGCCGGCGGCGATCTCGAACAATGTGCCGTCGCCGAGTCTGCCATTCAGCGTTAAGTTGCCGCCTTGCATCGTTGTTCCGTAAAGATTCCCGGCGGCATCAACAAGCGGGCCGCCCTCAGGGGCGGCTCCGTTGGTGCCATTAAACGTCGCCAGCGTGCTGAAGGTTTGGTTGCCGGCAGCAATCTCGAAAACCGTACCGTCACCCTTTCCGGAATCCAGCGTCAAGTTACCGCCTAAATCCGTCGTCCCGTAGAGGTTCCCATGGAGGTCCGTGGCTAGGTCGTTGGGGCTGCTTGCGTTGGTGCCATTGAACGTGGCCAGTGTGGCGAGTGCATTATTGCCGGCGCCGATTTCAAATACCGTACCGTTGCCGCCCGCTCCGCCAAAGCCTGTCGTTCCGTACAGGTCTCCGGCATGGTCGGCAACCAGGCCTGAGTAGAGTTCTGCTCCGTTGGTACCGTTGAACGACACCAGCGTGGTAAGAGTGCAGGAGGGAACAGCGACGGTAAACGTGGCTATGTTGGAGGTATGATTGCCCGAATCGGTCACGCTTTCGGTTACGGTATCGTTGTCGCTGTAGGCGTAAGTGTGTCTTGTAGCTGGGATGGCACCGGCAATGGCCACGGGAATGATGCTGTCAGGCGATCCATCACCCCAACTCACATCGACAGTGAATGGAGCGTTGGTGTTGGATCCCGCTGCGAAACTGCCAAGGGCAAGTGCGCGGCCCTGTCCAACCGCGGTGGTCTGATTCCCCGGCGGTGTTACCGTAATGGCGGTGCTAGTGGAAGGCCCAAACACGTAAGCCGCGCCTTGATCGCTATTGCCATCAACTGTAGCTTTTTCGGCCCCAATCACCACGGTGCTGCCGTTGATCGCAAGCGAGTCGCCGAAATCATCGTATGCGGTACCATAGGCGGTGAACTCGGCAGGCTGGGTCATATTCGACCAAGCGGTACCGGGCTCGGTGAACACGTAGGCCGCACTCTGAGAGTAATTGCCGCCTACCGTGGCCGCTGCCGCTCCGACCACCACAGTGTTGCCGCTGATCGCAACCGAGATTCCGAACGCGCCGCCCAACTCACCATCGGAGGGGGTGAACTTGGCGGTCTGGGTCATGTTCCCAGCCCAGCCGGAACCCGGCTCCGTGAACATGTAGGCCGCACCCTTGCCCGGCCAATTGCCATTATCTTTGGCCCAAGTGGCGCCGACCACCACGGCGTTTCCACTGATCGCAACCGACCAGCCAAAATGATCAGATGCCGCACCATCGGAGGCGGTGAGCTTGGCAGTCTGGGGCATGTTTCCCCAGCCGGAGGCTGGCTCAGTGAAGACGTACGTCGCACCCTGTTGGCTGTTGCCGCCGACGCTGGCATTGGGTGCTCCGGCCACTATCGTGTTGCCGCTGATCGCAACCGAGTTGCCGAATTGGTCGCCCGATGCGCCATCAGAGGCTGTGAGCTTAGCGGTTGGGGTCATATTCGTCCAACCGGTGCCGGGCTCGATGAACACATAGGCCGCACCGTCGCTGCCGGCCACTACCGTATTGCCACTAATGGAAACCGAGTACCCGAAACTGGCACCGGCCGCGCCATCGGAGGCGCTGAGTTCAGCGGTTTGGGTCCAGCCAAAACCGGACTCGGTGAACACATAGGCTACCCCATCGCCCGGCGCACCGACCACCATCGTGTTGCCGCTGATCGCAAACGAGGAACCGAATCCGTCGTTCGCCGCACCATCCTCCGCGGTCAGCTTGGCCTGCTGCACGATGGCCGATGAAGTCGCCTGCTGCGCTGCGGCGGGCAGATCGGCCAATGTTTCAGCCGCGTTGGCCGAGGCGTTAAGCGTGCCAGTAAGCAACCGCCGGGCTTCCAGCGACTCAGCAATAAATAACGGCGTGGCTTTGTGTACCGACTGTTGAAGTTTGGAACGGCTAGAAAACCAGGACCGATACTGCCGCCACGAACGCATGATGCCTTCCTTTCTTCAACCTCACCGGAAGAACTGGCGCGCATGGCCCTCCGATTAAACCCGAGCCTCGCGTATCGCTGGCGTACAACCAGTCGCCGAACAGGCTGATTACACTAGAAATCGTCGCACGGCGGGGAAGCGGTGTCAAGTGCCGCTGTAACAATTTCTGTAATTGATTATCCGTGCCATCCGCGCCCATTCGTGGTGCCAATTCTTCCCTTCCGCCATTCCAAGGCGTTGATCGCCTGCACGTTTCGTCTTTTTTTGTGAACTTTGTGTTTTTTCGCGGCGAAAAATGGTGGCCACAAAAAACGTAAAACACGTAAAAAAATAGAATCGGGTTTGAAAACGCGCGACGCAGCCAGTTTGTCTGGTTCGGGAAATGCCAAAACCATCTAACCACGGATTGCTTGACGCGGCGTAGCCGACAACCAAAACCAATCAGCCCCATAACTTTACTGGCGTCGATAATTATCCAAACTGATTTACCGCTGAGGACGCCGAGGATCGCAGAGAAAATCGCTGACAGTTCCCGGCATCGAATCCGATTTCTCCGCGGCTTCTCTGCGCCCTTGAGCGCAGCGGGCGGTGAATCTTTTCTTTGGCAGTTGGCCCAGAAATTTGCGCAGCTTGCGAAGATTTGGAGGCATTGTAGCACGGATGGCCACGGATAAAAAGCCATTTATCATCCGTCTTATCCGTGCCCATCTGTGCCCATCCGTGGTTAAACAATTTCCCGATTTTTCCCGTGGCTTGGCGGGCGGTCAAGGAAGACACGCACGATGGGAAAGTCTGGATTGACGCGGGGGCGTTTTTGCCGTCGCGATAAACGGGGACGCAGCTAGTTTGGCATTATATCGCATGAAAATAGCGGTATGTCAAACGGTGCGGCTTTAGGCGCGCCTAAAGATTTGGCCCACGCAATGGAATGCTATTATGCTTGTAAGCTGTTTATGTATCGCCACTTACGTCAATATCATTAAGATGCTAAAACGCGCCAAAACGCAAAAAGTGTCTAATGTGTCTAACGCGGCGCACAAGGGGAGTGCCAAGCCCACCACGGATCTTAAGTCCAACTTTTCAGCGTCGCCGGCTTTACCGCGGGATCACAATCGGATCGCGCTTGCCGTCGGCTTGCAGCTTCTCGTGGTTGGCCACCAGATAATCCACCGCGGCCTCGAAATATTTGGCCTCGTCTTCGTTGTAAATCGTCTTGTTCAGATCAGCCTTGGCCACACGCTCCCGCAACTTCTGCCGCTTCTCGTCGTCGTGAACCAGTTCGGTGATCTTGGCGATGTAATCGGCTTCGTTGGTGGTGATGCAATCGTGCAGATCGGTCAGTCGCAGCATCTGCGAGCCGATGCGGTTGTACCACTTGTTGCCTTCCCAGGTGATCATGGGGATGCCCAGGTACAGGCTGTCGCTGACGGTATTGCAGCCGCCGAAATGGAAGGATTCGATGGATAGATCGCCCTCTTCCATGATGCCCATGTAATCGCCATAACCCAGGCCGGCGTAAACCTGCACGTTTTCCTGGCCAAGCTGGGAAATCAACGCCAGCACAAACGGCAGGTGGTCGTTCTTGCGGCCGGACGAATGGCCCAGGAACACGCGAAGCTTGACCTTGCGCTTCAAGCCATCCAGCAGCTTGCGGATGCTCTGCACGAAGGAATAGTTGACTTTCTGTGCGAACCAGGAACAGTTGATGATGATGTCTTCGGTCTGTTTCTTCTTACCGGTAGGCGTGTACAGCGGCTTGTTGTGAATCACGCCCATGCCCGGCAGCAGCACCAGGCGCTCGGAATAGTTTTGTTCGGGATTGTTCGTCGTTTCCACGTCCACGCCGCTGATGAAATAATCGATTTCCGCGCCATAAGTGCTGACCGAATGGCCCGGCGAGCAAATCTGAATGGGCGCCACGCGGCGATTGCCCAGCACGATGCTTTCGCCGCTCATGCCCACGTCGGGGTAATAGAAAACCTGGAACTGGTTTTCGCGGAAGGCCGTGTGATTCATCAGTTCGTTCAGGCTTTCCACGGTATGCACGTGGTGGAACATGCTGGTGTCGTGCGGCACGTTTTTACCCAGCTTGAAGAAGGTCAGATCATAGCGGTTGCGCATCTGCGTGAGGAACGCGGAGTAATTGCGGAAGACCGAATGGTTCGGCGTCCACATGGTGCTGAAGACGCCGATCTTGCCGGGTTGCGGCTTGTTATGAATCGGCGGCATCTTGGCGGTGGTGGTTTTCACTGCGGCGTTCACCTTCTGCTTGATGATCCGGTCGGAAACGCCATCCAGATAGGTCGAGCCGAAATACAATTCTTGGATATCCGCCAGCGGCAGCAGATTGGGATGTTCAAAGGCATAATGCCGCTTGAGGTTGTCCGAGACGGTTTTGGTCACCAGCCCGCTGTAATAGCTGGAGGCGTACATGCAGTACCACAGCGACGCCAACTGGCCATTGAGATCAAACAGCGTCTTGGCGTCGAACAGGATGGTGTTGCGGGCGGAGTACAGCGTTAGCACGCGCGTATAGTTGAACTGCTGGTTGCGCAGCATTTCCAGTTGCGCATCGGTGTTCTTGAACGAGGTGATGGCCACGAGATTGGAAATCACGTGGTTAAACCCGACAAACGCCGGGGCGTATTTGTCGGGGGGGACGAAATCGGTTTGGGTGAAGATGTACAAAAACGTCTTCACAAACTCGTTGAGATAGTGCATGTCCTGCGCGCTGATATTGAACGCGGTGCGCTGGCTGAAGTAGTTCAGCACGTTGAGGAAGTTCTGGCACAGCGGATCGATTTGCTTGTCCAGATACATTCTCAAGGCGTTAGCCGGGGTAAACGGCGGAAGCGCTACGGGTTGCTGCTGCATGGTCATGCGATGCCATCCTGTAAAAAATGCCTGCTCATTAACACCAAAACAAATGCCGCCCGGGGCGATCTTGGCCCCAAGCCACCGCAAATGTGGCGGACGCGGGAAGATTTGTCAAATCAAATCGGGGCATAGGTGGGATTATTGCCATTACCGGGACAGCCATTATTGTCAGTTTCGTGTTTGCGCGCTGTCGTCCGCCCGCCGCTAAATCTCGTAATCATAATCAAACGGCTCGCGCTGGCGCTGGCGATACACTTCGGGCCAATTGGGCATACGTTTGAGCTTGTGGCCCAATAAGCGCATCACCGCATAGCTGCACAGGAATGCCCCCATCAATAACGCGGTTTCCAAGGCGGCGCGGGCGCGGCCGCCGGTGCGGAACAACATGCGGCCGGCGACATAGAGCAGCAGCACGGAAAACAGAATGCGCAGGCCCACCGGGTCAATCCATTTGGAATTGACCAGTTTGGCGCCAAAATAAGCGCCGGCGGCAAAACCGATGGCCAGCAGCAGGGCGTAGCCCCAGTCGATGTTATTGGCGCGCCCATAAGCCAGCACCGCGAAAATACCGATCGGCGGCAAGAGCATGGCCAGGCTGGTGCCGTTGGCCTTGGCCTGGGTGAAGCCGAAGGCGATCATGAGAATGGGGATCACCAGCACGCCTCCGCCGATGCCCACCATGCCGCTGATGGTGCCCACCAGCACGCCGACCAGCAACAGCGCTAATACCACCGGTAAACCAGGCATGGTCATGCGTACGACTCCTTGAACTGCCGAATAAGCATCCCCTTGGGATACAGGAAGCGGCGAAAAAAATCCAAATGGCGCTTGACCGCCTGCTACGCTCATGCTAATATTCCTTCATAGGAATAAAGCAATGTCTTTCCGTCCCGAACTTCTTCCCCGCATCGTGCAGCGCCTTGCGGCCCTGGCCGATGAAACCCGGCTCCACCTGCTGCTGCGGCTGCGCGATGGCCAGGCCAATGTCTCCCAACTTACCCAGCACGTGGGCGCGGCCCAGGCGTCGGTCTCCAAACATCTGGCGGTTCTCAAGCAAGCGGGGCTGGTCGATTGCCGACGCCAGGGCAACCAGGCCGTCTATTCCATCCGCGATGAAAGCATCTTCGACATCTGCCAAACGCTATGCGACGGCGTGCGCAACTGCCTGGAAGAAGAACATCGCCTGCTGGGAATCGGCGGCGAAATCCATCGTAAACACAAATGAAAGGATCTTTTTATGAGCATCACCATTGCCACGATATCGCCGTCCGAAGCGTCCCAGCGGATGGCCGCCCAGGGCGGCCGCTTGATCGACGTGCGCACGCCGCGCGAGTTTGAAGAAATCCACGCGGCCAATGCCGTCAACATCCCCTTGGATTCGCTGCAAGCCGCCAGTATCGAGCGGCCTGGCGCTGATGAAATGACTTACGTGATCTGCCAGGGTGGCCAGCGCTCGGCCAAAGCTTGCGAAAAACTCCTGTCCGCAGGCTTGGGCAACGTCATCAGCGTGGAAGGCGGCACGCGCGCCTGGACCGCCGCAGGTTTACCGGTGGTCCGCGGCCGCAAGATGATTTCGCTGGAACGGCAAGTGCGCATCGCCGCCGGCTTGCTGGTGTTGACCGGTGTCGGTCTGGGACTCGGCGTCCACCCCGGCTTTTTCGGCATCGCCGCCTTCGTCGGCGCCGGCCTGACTTTCGCCGGCATCACCGACTATTGCGGCATGGCCATGCTCCTGGCCAAAATGCCGTGGAATCAAACTTCTGCACCATCCTGTCAATCGAGGTAACAAATTATGTCTTCCCCCAACATCGTCATTATCGGCGGCGTCGCCGGCGGGATGAGCGCGGCTACCCGCGCCCGCCGCATGAATGAAAACGCCAAGATCATCGTCCTGGAAAAGGGCGGCTTCATTTCCTTCGCCAATTGCGGTTTGCCCTATTACCTCAATGGCCGTATCGACTCGGAAGATAAACTGCTGATCACCACCCCGGCCAATGTACACAAGCGTTTCAACATCGACGCCCGCGTGCATCACGAGGCCATCAGCATCGACCGCGCCAATCGGCAAGTGAAAGTGCTCGATCATGCCACCGGCCAAACCTATGCGCTCGCCTACGACAAGCTGATTCTCGCCCCCGGTGCCGCCCCGGTGATTCCGCCGATTGATCATGTCCGCCTGCCCAACGTCTTCGTTTTGCGTTCGGTGGAAGACACGCGGGCGATCCGCCAATGGCTGGATGAACGCCAGCCTAAATCCGCCGTGCTGGTCGGCGCGGGATTCATCGGCCTGGAAATGGCCGAATCCCTGCGCGATCGCGGTTTGGCGGTCACGCTAGTGGAAAAATCATCGCACGTGCTGCCGCCGCTGGATACGGAAATGGCCCTGCCCGTCACTGCCGAATTGCGCAACCATGGCGTAACCGTCACCACCGGCATCGGCCTGAAAGCCTTGGAAGCCGCCGACGGTTTGGTCAACGTCGTCATCCTGGAAAACGGCCAGCGCGTGCCGGCCGATATCGTTCTGCTTTCCATCGGCGTGCGCCCCAACACCGGCCTGGCCAGCGCCGCCGGCCTTACCATCGGCAAGAGCGGTGGCATTGCCGTCGATGCCTGCCAGCGCACCAGCGATCCCGATATCTATGCCGTCGGTGATGCCTGCGAAGTCGTCCATGGCGTCACCAACCAGCACCTGCGCATCCCCCTGGCCGGCCTGGCCAACCGCCAGGGCCGCCTGGCCGGTGAATACGCCGCCACCGGCTCCGCCCCCGCCGCCGGCAAGGGCCTGGGCACCGCCATCGTGCAGGTCTTCGGCCTGAGCGTCGCCATCACCGGCCTGGGCGAAACCGCCGCCACCGCCGCGGGGTTCTCCGCCGATTCCGCTTTCATCCTGCCGTCCCACCATGCCGGCTATTACCCCGGTGCCAAGCAACTCCGCCTGAAGTTGATCTACGACAACACCACCGGCAAAGTGCTGGGCGCGCAAATCGTCGGCGAAGCCGGCGTCGATAAACGCATCGACGTTCTTGCCACCGCCATCGCCTTCGGCGCGACCGTGGACGATTTAGCCTGGCTCGACCTGGCCTACGCTCCGCAATTCTCTTCCGCCAAAGACCCCATCCACCTGGCCGCCATGGTCGCCCAAAACCAACGCCGCCAGCTCATGTCCGGCATCTGGCTTTCCCAGATCGACCCGGCCGATTTCCTGCTGGACGTTCGCACCCCCACCGAGTTCGCCGCCGGCACTCTCCCCGGCGCGACCAATGTCCCCCTGGACCAATTACGCAACCGCATCGCCGAATTGGATGCTACCAAACGCACCGTCGTCTTCTGCCAGGTCGGCCTGCGTGGCTACCTCGCCCAACGCATCCTGAAACAGCGCGGGTTTAACACAGTTCGCAACCTCAAAGGCGGCTACACCCTGGCCAGCCAGATGCTCGCGGCCAATGCGAATTGATCCGGCCATCGGCATTGGCCTCCCGGCCGGCGCGCGCATGACAGTGTCAGGTCATTTGTCATGCGCTCCCCACGCCATTTGCCCCAAACGCATAAGTGACATATTTCACGAGCAAATCTTCGTTTTCCTTGTTTCCACTTTATGCTTTTCTTTCTCCACTTTTCCATTTTCCCACCGGCCAACTTTCCCACCTTCAAGCCTTCCCTTGCCTTTCCTGGCAATGGTGTTAGCTTAGCCGTCCGGCAGTTTCCATGGCGGCAAAAGGCGATCAGCAATAGGGCGCCCGGCCGGGCGGCCGCGCAGGCGGACGGCTTTGCCGGCGGGTGCCGGCAAGCTGGACGCCAGACAGAATGAGGCGTTATGAGCAACGAATTCCACAAGGAGAACCCCACGATGGCGAATTTCCCGCGCACCCAGGTCGGCGGACTTTCGGTCTCCCGCATGATCATCGGCACCAACTGGTTCCTCGGCTATACCCACTGTACCGACGGCAAGAGCCGATCAGTCGAACGCCTGGTCACCCGGCAGCAGACTATTGCCGACATCATCGCCGTGTTCTTCAAGGTGGGCGTCGATACCATCATGTGCCCGCACACCAAGACGTGCATGTACGATGCCATCCGCGAGGCCGAGCAGCGCACCGGCACCAAGGCGGTGATCATCTCCACGCCCAGTTTCCCCACCAATGCCCGCACGCCTTTTGATGGTTTCGATCTGTCCGAGGCCCAGCGCATCCTTGATGCCGAGGCCGCCCGCGGTGTGGCCATCTGCATGCCCCACACCAGCACCACGGATGTCATGGTCGATAAATGCACGCGCGAGATTCGCCAGATGGCGACGATCTGCAAGCTGATCCGGCAGCGCGGTATGATCCCTGGTCTTAGCACGCACATTCCCGAAACGGTGGTTTATGCCGACGAAACCGGTTTGGACGTGGAAACCTATATCCAGCCGTTCAACCTGATGGGATACCTGATGCAGTTGGAGGTGGATTGGGTGGGGCGGATCATCCAGAACGCGCAGAAGCCGGTGATGACCATCAAGTCGATGGCCGCCGGGCAAATCCGGCCGTATCAGGCGTTGACGTTTTGTTGGAATGCAATCCGCGCCTGCGACATGATCACGGTGGGCACGATGGCCCCGGAAGAAGCCCAGGAACTGGTGGATCTGTCGCTGGAGCTGCTGGCACGCCGGCCGGTGACTGCGCCGCTGCAAAAGACCCGTTCCAAGGCGACGGTTCTGGCGGCGGGGGCAAAATGAGGATGGGTTAAGAGCTAATGTACAGAGTAGCGCCTGACCCCGCGGCCTGCTTTTGCTGAGGCGCCGAGCCGCACTCCGGGCAGCGATTGGGGGTGGCGCGCAGATCGTAGCCGCAGGTTAAGCAGGCGTAGGGATTGCGCGGTTTGCGCCGGCGAAGGATCGCTTTAATGGCATATACCGCCGGGAGGATGGCGGTGGCCAGCACGATCAGCCAGTCGAAGACGCCGTAGTAATTGTCGACGAAATCGACTTTATGGAAGTCGATGAAGCCATTAATAGCAAATCCGGTAGCTTGGTCGAAAAACACTCCTTGCCAGATTGGGACGGCAGGATACGATCCGGGATATGCAACGGCTGCCGCGGGATAATGCGTCCAACCAAGCCTGCGGAGTTTGAGCCGAATATATGGCGCATAGTCCATGGGGCGTCCAGATATGTCGAGATTGCATCGGCGATATGAAATCGCCAGACACAGCCGCGATGGATAAGATCCAATCGCCACCCCAATGCCTTGCCACTGCCCGGTTTGCACGACTCCGCCAACTCGTGGTGGTTTGATATTCCAGCAAACGTTGCGTTCAACAAAATCCGTGGTCCAGTAACTCCGCACCCACAGCGTCACCGTCGCCAGGCAGAGCAGCAGCGACAGGCCGGCCAGCAGGTTGAACAGGCGGCATTTCATCGGGCCAGAGTATATCCGAAATGGCCAGTGCCTTATCGGCTGCGACACCTGCGGCAGCACGTGACCGTGGCGGTTGGCGCGAAGGCGGTTTTACCGCAAAGTACGCGAGGAACGCGGAGAATCGGGATGCAGCGGCCGGGCATTTTCGCGGCGCCACTCCGCATCCTCTAGCGTAGTGGGCGGTGAACATTCCGGGTTGGCCGCAAGCGCCGCACGACTTGGCAGCGGTGGAAACGGTGCGGCAGGAAAGCGCCGCGGTTTGCGCGGGTTGCAGATTTTTCGTGGCCGTGTTGGCCGCCGGGCTGCAAATTGCCGCGCCGGGGATTACAATGCGTTTTGCCCCGGGCGTGGCGGAAAGGCAGACGCTACGGACTTAAAATCCGTTGACCGCAAGGTCGTGCGGGTTCAATTCCCGCCGCCCGGATTGCACGTAAAACCCCGTTAAATACGGGGTTTTTTCGTCGCAAGAGTAAGCGGCCATAGACGTCAACGTCACTGGGGTCAGCTCACCGGTCACCGGGATCAACGCGATACACCGTATGCCCACGCATATCGCAGCGTCGGAAGGCCGCCATTGCATTGTGGCCAGGCGGCGCTCCACGCGAGCGGAAAAGATAGACCAGTGGACAGCAGATACCCAAGGTAGGATGATAGCGGCAAACATTAAAGGGCTACACTTTCGTCATAAAGGGTAGGGTTGGGTAGCCATGCAACCCGTCCCAAAACATAACCGTGCGGCTCCAGGCCGCCCCTGCATGACGCACTTATTTTTCCGGCACCGATCGATGGCCGTGGCGGTCGTTTTGCTGTCGCCCATGGCCAGGGTCACCATGGCGGCACTGCGGACGATATCGCCACCGGCGAAGACTCCGGGCTTGCTGGTCATGTGCAACCAAGTCGTCCTTGTATCGAGGTGAGGCATGTCGACAACCAAGAATGTCATCATCGACCGCATATTGCATCGGCCGGCTTTGGGTTACATTACGCCTTGGAATGGATAGCCTGAAAACTTACCTGCTGCTGATCGGGTTGCTGCTGCTGGCGGTGCTGTTGTATCCGCGGCGGGCGGCGACCACGCTGACGGCCGGTGGGGCCGGGAAACAGGAAATCGTGCTGTGGGTGCCGGTGGCGGCTTCGGAATCGCAGCGGGCGGCGGTCGAACAGTTCGAGCAGGACCATCCGCAATATCACGTGGAGGTGGGGGCGGCCACCGTGCGCGATGCCGTCTCCGATCCCACGCGGTTTTTGCTGGGGGTGGCGGGTGGGTCGCCGCCGGATGTCATTCTCTTCGATCGGTATGCGGTGGTGGAATGGGCGGCGCGCGGGGCGTTTCGTGATTTGAATGGTTATCTGGCGCGGGATGCGCAGCGGGCGGATGGGGTGAAGGCCGAGGATTTTTTCGCGCCGATGTGGGAGGAGCCGCGGTTCCAGAGCCGGCAGTATGCCATCGCCGAGGGGACGGATGTGCGGGCGTTGTTTGTCAATCAGGACATGCTCCAGCAGTTGAGCAAGAATGGCGAGTCGGTGCCGCCGCCGCGGACTTGGGAAGATTTGGTGCGGAAGAAATTCCAGGGTGGCGGGAAGGTGCGCGACAACTTGCTGCGGCTGGGTGAGCCGGCGGCGATGCCCGGCGTGGGCAAGTTGCCGGTGGCGGGCGGAGTGCCGGTGGCCGGCGATGTGATTACCCTGCGCTCGGGGAGGGTTCTGTTTCGCGCCCGCGTGGGCAGCGTTAACGATGATGGTTCGATCACCATCGATTTCAGCAACAAGTGGGGCGATCAGCCTACGGCGATAAGCGCGGTGCCGGCTGGCATCGCCGGTGATGCTAATCTGGAAGTGAAGATTTTCGACGCCGATTCCTATGCCATCCGCCTGAGCCGATATGACGATAAAGGCAATCTGGCTGTGGCCGGGTTCACGCCGCTGGCGGGCAACGCCTGGCTGTATATTTATGGCTGGCAAAACGACGCGACCTATTTATCTGCCGACGGGCGAACCTGCTTGCTCGATCAGCCGCAGGTGAAGGTGGCGTTGCAATTCATGGTCGATTGCTACGATGCGCTGGGCGGGTATGACAAAGTGAAGGCGTATGAAGATGCCCAGAACGGCTCGCCGCTGGATCCGTTTTTGGACAGCCGGATTGCCATGCGGATTGATGGCGATTGGTTTCTCAATACGATCGCGGCGTTTCGGCCTGATCTGCGCTTCCAAGTGGTGGCGGCGCCGATCCCGCAAGCCCGGCTGCAAGCGGCCGAAGCGGCCGGCTATGGCCACGGCGGTAAAACGCCCTACATCACCTGGGCGGGCGGTTGGTCCTATGCGATTCCCTCGACGGCAAAAAATCCTGATGGCGCTTGGGAACTTATCCGCTACCTCGCGTCCGCGCACGCCGTCAAGCTGGAATGCGAAGTTGAAGCCAGCCAGGCCCGGGCCGCCGGACAGCTTTACATTCCCCGGCTCAGCGTGCTGAAAAGCATCATGCTGCCCAATCCACCGGCCACGCCGGGCAATTCATCGTGGATACGCGAAACATATCTGGCCCACGATCCGGCGATCAAGCCGCAATTGCTGGCGGCTTATGACACCTTTGTGGCTTTGACTCCCGACGCCAAATTTCGGCCCATCACGCCGGTGGGCCAAAAGCTCTGGGAAGCCCAGTTCACCGCCGCCGAACAAGCCATCGCCCACGAAAGCAATGTCTATGATGCCCTGACCGATCGCACCCGCTGGGTGCAGGCTAATCTCGATCGCTATTTCCACCCACCCACCGGGCCGGTGGTGAATTGGCCGTGGCTGATCGCAGGTTACGTCGGGCTGCTGCTGATTTTCTTTGGCGCGCTGGCCTGGGCCGAACGCCGCCACCGCCGCGCCAAGCTGGGGCACCGCAACTGGCAAGCCGGGTTTATCTGCGTTTCGCCGTGGCTGGTGGGATTTATCGTCTTCGGCGGCGGGCCGATCCTCTTCTCGCTCATCATCTCCCTATGCAAATATGACGTGCTGAATCCGGCCCAATTCATCGGCTTGGAAAACTACCGGCACCTGCTGGGATTTCATCTCGACCAATTTACCAGCCAATGGACCGCCAACGATCCGGACTTGTGGAAATCGCTGGCCAACACCGCGTTCATGTTGATCGGCGTGCCCATCGGCATCATCGCCGGCCTGGCGATCGCCATGCTGATGAACCAGGCCGTGCGCGGCATATCGGTGTTTCGCACCATCTTTTATCTGCCGTCCATCGTGCCCTCGGTGGCGACCTTCTTGCTCTGGCTGTGGATTTTCGACCCCACACGCGGTTTGCTCAACCGCGCCCTGCTGGGCATCGGCGTGGATCATCCGCCGGCCTGGCTTTCCGCCGCCGAGTGGGCTAAACCGGCCCTGATTATCATGGGCCTCTGGGGCGTCGGCGGTGGGATGCTGATCTGGCTGGCGGGCCTGAAAAATATCCCTGTGCAGTTTTATGAAGCAGCGGAAATCGACGGTGCCGGCGCCTGGCGGCAATTCTGCAATGTCACCCTGCCGATGCTCTCGCCCTATATCTTTTTCAATACCGTCATGGGCATCATCGGCACGTTACAGGTGTTTGAGGCGGCCTACATTATGACCGATGGGGGCCCCGAGAAATCCACCATGTTCTATGCCTATTACCTGTTTAACCAGGCGTTCCGCTACCTGGATATGGGCGCGGCGTCGGCCATGGCCTGGGTGCTCTTTGCCCTGGTGCTGAGCCTCACCTTGTTGCAGTTATGGTTCAGCCGGCGCTGGGTGCATTACGATTGAGACTATGTCACGCACCGTTAAATTCTCGCAGCGAGCCATGATCCTGGTCATCCTGACCGTGGGCGCGATTGTTTTTGCCATCCCTTTCGTCAACGTGGTGGCCACCAGCATGAAGCTGGACGAAGAGATGGCCGGCGATCATTTTGAGATTCTTCCCCGCCGCCCGGTGGCCAGATATGTCAGCCCATACGCGATGGAGGATACGGCCTACCATTTGCAACGGCCAGTGGATTTGGATCGCGCGCAATGGGAGCGACTGCGCCCGCCGTTGGAAGATATGGTGCGGCAACGAGTGGCGGCGTGGTGGGACAGCCAGCCGCAGGTGCAGGCCGATTTCCCATCGTCCGATCGCGCCATGGCCATCAACAGCCTGACGCAAGTGGTGGCGGTGGGCGTGCTGGATCGCATTGGCGAATCCTCCCGCCGCGCCGGTGTAGACCGGATGCTCAAAGATGTTCCCAGCCTGATCGAAGACCAGAAAATCATCGAAGCCTTCAACGAGTATGTGCCGCGCTTCTGCGTTGGCGATGTCCGCGTCCGCCTGGCCGATCACACGCAACAGAACGTCGGCAATGGCCAGGATTGGTCGGCGGCAACGGACAATGCCAAGCTGGTCCCCCTGCTGCCGCCGCTGGTCGAAACCGGGCAAATATCGCGGATGGTCAAATATGACGCCGGCAATTCATCGCCGGTTAGCCTCACGATTACCCTGAATGTTTCGGCAGATCAGGCCAGGAACATCAACCGCGTCTACGTCTCCTTCCACGGCGATCAATCCTGGGCCAGGATTCAATTGGATATCACGCTGGACGGCCGGCTGTATCGTCTGGACGAGCCGGTCTACACCGCCGAACGGAACTGGGTGGAACTGGAGGTGCGCATTCCCGGCCGCGAGACGATGCCAATTTCCGGCCGGACCTTCTTCCTGCTGAAAGACACCGGCTCCGCCCCGGCGGATGCCCCAAGCTTTGCCGTGCGCCTCACCCTACAGCCGGTATCCACCGCCGGCGCGTATTGGGCCAAAGCCTCGCGAAACTACTACACCGCCTTCCGCCAGGTTCCCATCGCCCGCTATATCGGAACGTCCATTTCGCTGGCTATCCTCAGCATCCTCCTCACCGTCTTCGGCTCCTCCCTGTCCGCCTACGCCTTTGCCCGATTGGAGTTCCCCGGCCGCAATCTCCTCTTCGGCATGTTGCTGGCCACCATGATGATCCCCGGCCAGGTTACCATGGTGCCGGGCTTCCTCATCTACAAATCCCTCGGCTGGTACAACTCGCTCTTACCGCTCTGGGCACCGGCTCTTTTCGGCTCCGCCTTCTTCATCTTTATGATGCGGCAATTCTTCCTCTCCATTCCCAAGGAACTGGAAGATGCCGCCCGCATCGACGGCTGCGGTTTCTTCGGCATCTATTGGAACATCATGCTGCCCTTGATCCGCCCCACGCTGGTCACCGTCGCCATCTTCGCCTTCATGGGCTCCTGGAACAATTTCATGGGCCCGCTGATCTACGTCAACGACGAGCGCCTCTACAATCTGGCCTTCGGCCTGTTCAAATTCCAACTGCAATCCGGCAGCGGCAGCACGCTCATCATGGCCGGCGCTTTTGTGATGACCCTGCCGATCATCGCCATGTTCTTCATCTTCCAGCGGCATTTCGTGCAAGGCATTTCGCTGTCCGGTTTGGGCGGCCGATAGGCGGCGACGGAGGAGGGCATGCTACATGATGCTACATTCTGCTACTTTTTTTGATAGCGAAAACGCGGTTTTGACTATATCATGCCCTCTTTATAAGATAATTGCCCTATTGTCCCATTTGCACTTGCGGACCACGACCGTCGTGGACGGTTGGTGGTGATGATACCGCGATTGCGGGCGATGACAATCGCGTCGCCGTTGCCAAATGGGGCGCCGACACGGCTCGTATACGAGCCGGCTAAACGAAGATCGGAAGCGATGCTCCCGTCTGCGGGCGGTTTGTGATACCGTACCGGTCGATATTTCTGCCGGGCCGAATATATGGACAGCACCGTGCCAATCCTGGAATACGGCAAACAGCCACGCCGGCGTCGCTGGCGGGTGGTGTTCGTCGGCCTGTGCGTGCTTTTCCTCGCCGTGGCCGGTGTGCTTGGTTGGCAACAGCGTCGGGCGATTCGCGCTTACGCCGAAAACCAATATGCCGATTGGCAATTTGCCCGGGCCTTTGATCGTGCCGAACGGGAATTGATGGGCGATGGCGATACGTGGCTGGCAGCGGGCGATCCGCAGCAGCCGGATAAACGGGCGGAACAGCAGCTTGATAGGCTGATGGCGATGTGCAGTCCACCCTCAGCGTTAGGGCTTCCGCCAATATCCAGAGAGGAAGGCACGTGCGTAGACCGGTCGCCGCCATTGGCTGGCGTTTGCCTGCACAGTGAAAGGCAATCTGTGGGTTTGGACCTTCGAACGCAGAAACCGCGTCGGCCCCGCGGAAGACCAGCCTTTCATGGAACACCAATGGGCAAACGATGCCGCACGGCCCTACGACTTTCAATTGCGGGCCATCAAGAAAGTGGGAAGTGAAATTCAAACAAGCGTGGATAACAAACTCGGCGGCCACAATGAGGTTCTGTGGTCGATTGCGGCGCAAGCAAAACCCTCCTCGGCCAACCGGTTTACTGGGGCTATCCCACTTCGCCACTGGTGACTTGCACCGCCACACCGGATAACGGATGGGTTAACGACACCCACTGGTTTCCGGACACGGCGGACTGGCGATTGCTTCAGGGTCTTGCACCCAGGCGCGAACTGGCGGTGGACAAAGGTGCGATTGCCCTGGCGTTTGTCCCGGATGGCCGGCTGGCTTGGGCCACGCTGGCAAACTTGCAATTGATCAATCTGAACACCGGCGAGCGAACGACGTTTCCGCTCCCGCCTAAACCAAGCGTATGGTACTCCCCGGCAGACAATGAGGACCAATCGAAGTTGTTCACCTTCAGCCGCGATGGCTCGAAGATGTTTGTTACTTGGCCGGCATTCCGCAAGCCGCAAGCTTGGCTGGTGGATTCGATGACCGGGCGCATGCGCAAGTTGGATAAGGAACTGAAGGGCATTCCCCAAGCCGTGTTTCCAGACAATCGGTCGCTGATTGTAACTGACGATGACTCAAGAATTCGGATCGATTGGGATACCGGGAAAATCGAACCGCTGGTTATTGCGGGCGTTAAGAAAAACAAGCCGCTGCTTGATGCGGTTGGCGATCTCGTGGGCATTCAAACCGATGACTATACGGCCGACGTGATTGACCTCCATGCCAAGCAAGTCATGAAAAGCGTTGGATGTTACGGTGAGCTCAGTATTTCGCCCGACGGCGGGTGGGTCGCGGCAGATGCAATTGGGCTCTGTATGTACCAATTGTCCACCGACCTGAAACTCATAATGGATGATCCCGCGGTCGGTATCGCGGGACTCAAGTGGAGTGCCGATGGCACTCGTGCAGTGGGTGCGGTGGGTGGGTGGGACGACTTTGTCTACGTCTTCTCGCTGCGCGAGCCGCGCTGCATCGCCCGCTTTCCCAACGGGTTGGCCATCGTCCGCACCCAAATCCCTGCCAGCACCGGCGGGTCGTCATTTTCTTTTTCGTCTAGTGGCGGTGGCGGCGGCGGCACGACCGAACCGCACGCCTGCGTCAATGTCGCCATCAGTCCCGACGGCCATAGCATGGCCGTGTGTTCCGAAGATTCCACCATCATCAGCTATTGGCCTGACATTGATGCGGCCATCGGTCCCGTGAAATAGCCGTCCCCGTTCACCGCACCCCAATTCCGTCAAATCTCCCACCAGCAAATCCGGCTGATATTCGCTGGTGACCGGCAACTACCACGCCCCCATCACCACGAGCATCGTCACCGCAAGAATTCTCATCATGTCAGTTTCTCCGGTTGGACTTGCGGCCCACGACCATCGTGGCTGGCTGGATGCGATGCCACCGTGCCGGCAATTGGCCACAACGTGTGCCGACTTGGCAACCCAGGTCCATGGCAGCGTCGGCAGGATGTTTTCACGCTACGACAGCAAAATAAATCAATCCATGCCTGAGCCGCTTGACACCTTGGCTGTGCCAGCGCAACATATGCAATTCGCCGCGTTGGCGGCCGTGTGCGCACCTTTAGCTCAATTGGATAGAGCGTCGGTCTACGGAACCGAAGGTTGTAGGTTCGATCCCTACAAGGTGCATTTTCATAAGCCATTATTTCTCCGGTGGTTGTGGAACACCCAAAAACACTTTTTGCTTGGGAAAGCACCTAACATTTGCCGACTTGGTCAGGAGTTGGTCAGTCGGGCGCGTTTCCGGGATTTCTCCCAGCAGCGCCGCCTGCAACTTCTGAGCCTTGGCGATGTCCTCCGGACGCACCGAAAGATAGAACTGCTGCGTCGTCTTGATGTCGCTGTGGCCGGCCAATTGTTGCACCACGTGAATAGGCAGATGCTGCGCCCAATTGGTAATGCAACTACGCCGCATATCGTGGATCGTGTACGGACCCTCGCCGGCCTTGCGGCACAATCGCTGGAATCGGCGCAGGATGTTGTTCATCAGATCGCGACCTGCGACCCAGTTGCCGCCATCCACTTTTTGGCGGTAGTAGTCCCAGCGGCCTGAATCCATGAACACGTAGGGGCATTTCTCCGGCGCGATGGCCTGCCATCTGCTCAGCAAGGTGATCGCCTGCGGCGGCAGCGGCAGAATCCGCATCTCGTGATCTTTGGGCGTCCACGGCTGCACATAGCCGGCGGCGCTTTTGCGAGTTACGTGAACCTGGCCGGAAGCAAAATCCACATCACTCCAAGTCAGATTGAGCGCTTCTCGCAGGCGCATGCCGGTTGTGTAAATCACCACCAGCAGCGTCTGCATCATCACGCCGCGGGCCCGCGTCAATACGGAGTGGAACTGCTCCGGGCCGCAGTACGGCGGCCGCTTCCGGCCCACTTTGATCATGGGCAGCGCCGCCGAAGGATTACTGCCCGCAGCGAGATAGCCACGCAGCACGGCCAGATTGAACAGCCGCCGCACCGTTTTCACCTCGCGATTGGCCGAGGCGGGGGCAATTCCGGTTTTCAGGCGTGTGGCCCGAAACCGCTCGATGTTGCGAGTGGTGATGTGGCTGATCTTTTCATCCCAGCCCACCGTCTCGGCCAGCAGCGCCAGCGCCACCAGATGCATGTGCAACGTCTTGGGTGCCAAATTGCCCTTCATCAGTTCCTGGTGCTCCTTGTAATACTCCCGCAGTGTGATTTCGGGCCGCGGGTCGCCCTTGTGTTCGCGCACTTCCAATTGCTTGGTTTCGGCGAATCGTTCGCACTCCTTTCTGGTTTGGAAACTTTTGCTGTACCGATTGCCGTCGGTGCCGAACCAGCGCACCACCCAACTGAATGGCCGTCTTTTGGGCCATTCGTCCTTGGGGAAAGGCTGACCGGTGTTGTCGGCGGGAATCGGTCCATAGTAACTTCGCGAAATCGTAACTTTGGTCGTCATGATGGATCTCCAGAAGCCCAAACCCTGGGCCGTGGGCCACCAAGTGACGACTGACCGGTGGCCATTATACCCGCGCGTGGGCAAGCGCGCCAGGTTCAGTTTTCGGTTTTTACGGCCAGGAACTGATTCAATTCGGATTTGCGGTACCACACGCGGCGTGCGAACTTGGTTGCTTTCAGTTGTCCCTTGTCCCGCCAGAAGTTCAAGGTGCGTACGGCCGATGCCGGCGTGTGACAGCCTAACTCATCCAACCGCAGGTACTGCGCCGCTTCAATCGGCGTCAGCAAGTCAGGAAATATTGATGGGCGTTCGGGCCAGGGGCGCGCGGCCTCAAGGTCACTTGCGGTTTCCGTCAAAATGTCGTCAGTCTGCTTTGGCATGGTGGCGCCGCGCTGTGGAAAGATCGCATTTCTTTCGTCATTCCAAGCGGTGGAATGATTCGCCGGATTTCAAGCGGGCATCCTTCGAGTGCGGACACAGTTCCAGTGCTAGCTTCGTAGCGCGTGCAGCGTTTGCCAGATCACGACTTCCCCGAGCGCGGATTGCCTCCTCCATGGCCTGCGCATAGCTGTTGCGCCGAGAAGACATTGTGGTCTGCAGATTTGCGATTTCACCATGATCTGCCTGCACTTCACGGATTTGGTCCATGCGTTGTTGGGCAGCGGCAAACTCGGCACTGTCCATACATTGCTGTGTCTCAGCAACTAGCGCGGTTGTGCATTTCAATTTCTGCTCCAGCTCGGCAAGAAAGCGATGGGCTTCGGAACTCGCCGGTGCTTGGGTCAATGTACATTTAATGGCATACATGGCCTCAAGGAGCAACTTGTCCTTGTGTGCGGCCTTGGCTTTGGAGAAACAGGACGCGTATTGCACTGCCCTTTGGCGGCAAAGGGCAAGGTTGCGATTGATTTCCTGGCTTGCCGGGATGAGTTGGAGGCACTGTTGGAAACCCTGGTCTGCATCATCAAAACGCGCCTTTTCCATGGCATCCAGAGCACGAGCTTGTTGCTCGCGGAAACTGCTGAGGATCGCCTCGACGTTGCTAATCTGCGCCAAAGCAGTCTGGTAACGAGGTACCAACGCAAGTATGTTTTTCCACTGCTTTAGTGCCTGCGCGAGGTCGCCGGCGGTCGAGGCCTTATTGGCAGCGGCAACTAACTCCGTAATTTGACACAGCTTACCGCGGAGTTCCTCACTAAGCCGAAGTGCCCGCTCTTGGTATTGGGCGGCCCCACTTTTCAGGAAGAGCTCAAGCATATGAATGGTCGCTGCTGGATCCTCATCTTTCATATGCTCGATTTGGTCGATGCGGTGTTGGCGGTCTTCCGCCTCACGCTGACGTTGTGCTTCGGCTTCGCGCTGACGCTGCTCCTGGGCACGCTGCTCCTGGGCGAGCCGCTCCTCCTGTTCCTTCTGCACCCTCTGACGTTCGGCTTCTTCGCGCTGTCGTTGGGCCTCTGCTTCGCGTCGACGACGTTCCTGCCTCTCTTGGTTCAACGTGCTGGGTTGCAGTTTGCCATCGAGGCAGTCCAGAAGTTCCTGCACGGTTTGCGGGCGATCCGCCGGGTTCTTCTCCAGGCACAAGGCCACCAATTCCGCCAGGGGAGCGGGGACGTCGCCCGTAAAAGCCTGGCCCGGCCACGCGGGATCTTATTGCTTTCCCCGCCAGGTTGTGGCAAGAGCCAGTTCGCCAAAAGCCTGGGCAACGAGGTGGGCCGGCCCACGCTGGTGCTGGATGTGGGTTCGCTCATGGGCAGCCTTGTCGGGGAAACCGAGAGCCGCACCCGTCAGGCGCTGCGGATCATTGATGCCATGGCCCCATGCGTCTGCTTCATTGATGAACTGGAGAAGGCCCTTTCCGGTGTCGCCTCATCAGGTCAGACCGACAGCGGTGTCTCGGCGCGGCTTTTCGGCACTTTCCTGACTTATCTGTCAGACCATACCAGCGATGTCTTTGTCGTGGCCACCAGCAACGACATCAGCAAACTCCCCCCGGAGATAGGCCGGGCTGAACGCTTTGACGGCATCTTCTTCATCGACCTGCCCTCCAGCGCCGAGCGCGAGCGGATCTGGCCCATCCACCTGAATAAGTATGGCCTGAACATTGATGAAAAACGCCCCGATGACCGTGACTGGACCGGTGCGGAAATTGGTCGCCGGGGTGGCGCCACAGGACCTACGCAATAGTGACTGGCGAAACACCAAGGCGATGTGCCAGGCGCTTTGTGGCCTGGCCGAGGGAAACTTTCCGGGGCCAGAGCAACTTGTACGCCTTTCTGAAGCTAAGCTGCGAAAGCTGGTTCCTGTTGGCTAACCACGCCAAGGAACAACATTATGACCGAAGCACGCAGTCAACCCACAGCCGCACAAGTGGAGTTGTTCCGCCGCTGCTTCACCGGCCTTCCGAAGGTATATGGAACGTACGATCCTTTGACGGGCCGGGTGTGGCAGATGAAAGCGCCGGTGACGGATCAGGTAATCCGCGATCACCTCACGGGCCTGTGTCCTTTCGGCGTGTACCTGCTGGTTCGTGATCGCACCAACGCGATTGCCGTAGACTTTGACGAACCAGACCCTGTTCCGCCACGGCAGTTTGTGCATAACGCCGCAAAACGCGGACTGCCCGCGTACATCGAGCGCAGTAAGAGCAAGGGTTATCACGTCTGGCTATTTGCTCAGTCGGGCGGCATTCTTGCTGCCAAGGGCCGGTACGTGGCCAAATCGATCTTGCGCGAACTAGGTCTCCCACGCGTGGAAGTCTTTCCCAAACAGGATCACCTCGACGATGGCAGCTACGGCAACTTCATCAACGCACCTTTATTTGGCCGCTTGACTGCTAGCGGCCGTAGCGTTTTCATCGATCCCCAGCAGGCGATGTGCCCGTTTCCGGATCAGTGGGCATTCCTGGCCAATATCCAAAGGATTAGCGAAGAGCAACTCGATGCCTGCCCGCCAACCCAGATACCCGCGCCAACACCCCAGCAGAGAATACCGCAGGATCATCCTGTTCCGGTGCCAACGATGCCGCCACGGGCATATGCGCTGCCGCCCTGCGTCCGTGAAATGCTTGCCCACGGTGTAAGCGAGGGCCAGCGAGTCATATGCTTCCGCCTGGGCGTCCACATGAAACGCGTGGGCATTCCCCAGGATCTGGCCATTGTGATGCTGCTGGCATGGGCCAAGAAGAATCATCCATTTGACAAAGGCATTCTGACTGATCTGGAAATCATCCGTCAAGTGACATACGCCTACCGAAAACCCTATTGGGGATATGGCTGCGGCGACCCCTTCGTCCGCAGGCACTGCCAATCCTCATGCCCAGTCTTACGGCAAGCCGAAGCGACATCCACCCGTGTGCCGCTTAATTCGCTCGCCCACAACCAATCCAGTTAGGAGCAGTCATATGACCCATGAAGATCATGTCAATGCTGGCACAACATTTCTTTTTCCCGGGATGCCGCCGGCTATCCAGTCGGTTGCCTCCGCGCCCACATCTGTACCCGCCCCCGTGCCCGCACCGCCACCAACGATGGCGGAGCGATGCACGGGGCTGCTGTTCTGTCACGTCTGCGGGGCGGCGGTTGACTTCGAGCATGCCGGGGAATTCTGCCCACGTTGTCATGCCCGGCGTTGCGTATCCTGCGGCGACAGTTGACCCAGGCAAAACGCAATCATCGGTGCCAAACCTTTAGGCGCGACTTCCGCAATGCGGGCAATACCGCCCGCTGGCCAACACCTGGTGGTCGCACACGCGGCAGCGGTTGGACAAATCGTTCAACCGCTCTGGAGAGTGATCGACAAGCAACACCAGCAATGCCAGAATAACTGACACGGCGGTCTTGGTGATGAACCGCCGGCTGACCATGTCGGCAAAGCTGATGATTCCCATGCGGTCACACCAGGAAGCAAGGGGGGTCGCGTTTGCCAGGGCAATGGTCAGAACAATCACGCACACCACGAACCACTTTCGACTGCGAAGCGTCATTAAGACACCATCCTTTCTTGATGCGCGTCGAGTATAGCGCCACGCCATGCCGGGCGCAATAGCATTTTGTCAACCCATTTTTCAGGAATCGAAAGGGCTTGGTTCAGCGTGGGATTATTCGCCGGACGTGATCCAAGGAAGGCAATTTGGTCAACAAAGCCGAGGGTCTGGGCTTCGTGCGCCACGGCCCATGAATTCCTGTTCGAAGCGGTTCATGCTTTCGGCAACGGCACGTTCAATTTCGCCTTAGGTTTTCATCCAAATTAACGGTATACCATAGATTCCGGCTTTGCCATATTTCGTTGACCGAAAACGATTCTGTCTTGCACGGCACTACAGGACGTTAATAAATTCCGCCATTTTCTCCATTCCCCAATCCGCGTGCCTATACTTATAGGGTAGAAGGTTGTGGCGCGATAAGTGAAATGCGCTCCCGGAAGAATAGCGCAGTCTTCGGATGACTAAATAAAGGGTATTTCGGTAAAACTGCCGAAAGACCCGTTAACGAGTAAGCCGACGCAATTGAATCCCGATGTCTCGGGATTCGGTTGCGTCGGCTTTTTTTGTTTTTGGAAAGCGGAAGTCTAACTGGAAGAGGTGCCGCCCATGAGGACAAGCAGTTCATTTGCGGCATTGATTTTCGTGATAATTGCTGGCATCGGTGCCGCGATCACGTTTGCTGTATATAAAGCCACGGCTAACCCGCAATGCGCATGGATTGGCGGCGTTGGCTTGGTTATTGCCGTTCTTGTTTCGATGGCCATTAAGGTTGCGGATCAGTGGGACAGGGCGGTGATCCTGCGGTTGGGCAAATTCCGCTCACTTAATGGACCGGGTGTGTTTTTCATTATCCCGATAATTGACGCGATCCCTTACTGGATTGATACCCGCGTCATCACCACGGGTTTCAAGGCGGAAAAAACCCTTACTAAAGACACCGTGCCCGTGGATGTGGATGCGGTGCTGTTTTGGAAAGTGGTGGATCCAAAGAAGGCGGCTCTGTACGTCGCCGACTTTCAAAGTGCGATAAGCTGGGCCTCGCAAACCGCCCTGCGCGATGTGATCGGTAAAACGATGCTTTCGGACATGCTGGAAGGCCGGGACAAGATCAGCAGCCTGCTGCAAAAGATCATTGATGAGCGTACCGAACCATGGGGCATCAATGTTATTTCCGTGGAAGTGAAGGATGTTTTGATCCCCTCCGGCCTGGAGAATGCCATGTCCATGCAGGCCCAGGCGGAAAGAGAGCGCCAGGCGAGGGTGATCTTGGGTGACGCCGAGCGGCAGATCGCCGAGAAATTTATCGAAGCTGGCAACAGCTATCAACACAATCCTATCGCCTTTCACTTGCGGGCGATGAACATGCTTTACGAGGGTTTGAAGGAAAATGCCACCATCGTCATCGTTCCCAGTACCGCCGTGGAAAGTATGCAACTGGGCGGGCTTGCCGGGTTGACGGCCTTGACCATGGGAATTGGTCAAGAGGGCGCCAAGCGAACTGGTCCGGTGGCCCCCAAGGCTCCCGGAAACAACGGCGGCCCTAAAGAACCGGAGGTGCAGCCGCTACTCAGATAATCGACAGCAACCAACCAGGCCACCAAAAACCAAGGAGTTTCCTATGAGTCGTAGCATATTTGATCCGGCAGGCGGCAATACAGAACGCAGCGGCGCGATGTTCACCCCGCCTGATAACGACCAGATTTCGCAGTTACCGCAGCAGATAGTCAATCCGCCGTTGGAAGCGGGCAAGGGAACCGTTGACTTTCAACCCATAGCCGACAAGCCGGCAGTTGAGGTGTTGGCGGAAAATGACGGCAAGCTGCTGGTCATCCGCGTGAGCGGAAAGTTGCACGCAGTCGACTACGAACACTTCGTGCCGATAGTCGAGCAGGCAGTCACGAAGCACGGCAAGGTGCGTCTGCTGGTGCAGATGCACAACTTCCACGGCTGGGATGCCGGCGCCCTCTGGGAAGACGTGAAATTCGACGCGCTGCATTTCAATGACATCGAGCGGCTGGCGATTGTGGGGGAGAAGAGCTGGGAGAAATGGATGGCGGTGTTTTGCAAGCCGTTCACAACAGCCAGCATTCGTTATTTTCCCAGCGATCAGGCCGCCACTGCTCGCGCTTGGATCACGGCCATCTGAAACGCCATTACATGAAGATTTGCAATGATCGGCGTCAAAACGATTGCAATAGTATGAAGTCAATTGATGCCCATTCCCAACGGAGGGTCTGGGCCGGCAAAAAAGTTTCACCTTTGTTGTTAAGGAGTCAGTTATGTCTAAGCAGAATTCAGTGGTGGCCATTTATGACAGCCACATTGCGGCGGAACAAGCGGTTCAGGAATTGCAGCGATCCGGCTTCGACATGAAAAAGCTATCGATCGTCGGCAAGGATTACCATTCTGACGAGCATGTTGTTGGGTATTATACTACCGGCGACCGCATGTACTACTGGGGGAAAATGGGTGCTTTCTGGGGCTGGATCTTTGGATTGTTTTTTGGGACGGCGTTCTTCTTTGTGCCGGGGATTGGACCGCTGGTGGTCGCCGGACCGGCCGTGGTATGGATCGTGGGAGCCTTGGAGGAAGCGGTATTGATCGGTGGGTTGAGCGCGCTGGGTGCCGGTCTTTACAGCATTGGCATTCCCAAAGACAGCATCCTGAAGTATGAGACAGCGCTCAAAACCGACAAGTTTCTACTCATCGCGCATGGCACCCCGGACGAAATGATGCGCGCCAAGACGCTACTCGACCAGACCCAGAGCGCGGGCAGCACACTGCATATGGCCGCATCGTAGCAGTGTCCGCCAAAACGCGATGATTTGGCCAGGCCGGGATAGGGTGCAAGGGAAGTTGTTAACGGGTGCCGTGAAGGTACGCGCACCGAAGAACGGTGGAAGGCAGAGCGATGATCGAAATACGAATTGGCGAACCTGTGCAGCTAGAACGGGATATCCCTGAATTGGGATTGCATCGCGGTGAAAGCGGTCTGGTGTGCAGCACCTGGTTCAGTCCGGCCACCGCTTACGAAGTCGAGTTTCCTCGAAAGGTGCCGGACTGCGCGGTACGCGCATTGCTATTACCTCACGAAATAGCGTGCGAAGTTTTACAGGCATGAACGACTATTTGCCTGACGACGGTGAAACTGATTGGATCCCGTGACGTGGAAAGCTTAGGAATGAAAATGACGATTTCACCACTTGCAGGCAAACCGGCTCCCAGGGAAATGCTGGTGGATTTGGCCCGGCTGGAACGTGAGTATTACCAGCGGCAACCTGATCTGGCCGACCCAAACCAACTTGTGAGTTTTGGCACCAGCGGGCATCGTGGCTCGTCGCTGCGCGGAACCTTTACAGAGGCACACGTTCTAGCGATCACTCAAGCCATTTGCGACTATCGCCACAGCCGGCACATCACCGGTCCGCTTTTCATGGGTAAGGACACGCATGCGCTGTCCACCCCGGCCCAACGCACCGCACTGGAAGTTCTTGCGGCCAACAACGTGGAGACTTTCATCCAGCCGGACGATGGCGTAACGCCGACACCGGTCATCTCACGTGCTATTATCGTTTACAATCGCGGGCGTAAGAGCGGTCTTGCCGATGGCATGGTCATCACGCCATCGCACGATCCACCGGAAGACGGTGGCTTCAAATATAACGCGATCAACGGCGGTCCTGCTGACATCGACGTGACCGATTGGGTACAAGATCGCGCCAATGAACTATTGCGCATGAAAAATGCCGGTATGAATCGCGTGCCGTTTGCCGCCGCGATTCAAGCGGCGACCACACATGCGGAAGATTTTATTCTGCCTTACGTCAATGATCTGCGAAACGTGGTGGATATGGATGCCATTCGTGCCGCCGGGTTGAAGTTGGGGGTTGACCCGCTTGGTGGTGCGGCGTTGCCTTATTGGGAACCGATCAATGCAATTTACAAGCTGAACATCACGGTGGTCAATCCAAAACTCGATCCGACGTTTTCGTTCATGACGGTCGACGACGACGGCAAAATCCGCATGGATTGCTCCAGCCCGTATGCGATGGCCAGTCTGGTCAGCCTTAAGGACAAATTCCGCGTGGCGTTCGCCAACGA
>Ga0316217_10001473_pt1 | contig 30522 bp, 27 predicted proteins | sample 1anoAmetaG_FD_203633 | JGI IMG/M metagenome (GOLD analysis project Ga0316217, IMG submission 203633) | Freshwater microbial communities from Trout Bog Lake, Wisconsin, USA - 1anoA | ecosystem: Environmental > Aquatic > Freshwater > Lake > Hypolimnion/Profundal zone | place: USA: Wisconsin... | reverse complement strand
CTTTGCGACGAATCTATCAGGTGCAGGCGATGTCGGAGCACGTTATTAGCCATGCCTAATGTAATATTTGACGGGAGCTGCGGACAGGCTGCGGTGCCAGTCCGACAGACTCCTAGATGTCATTTTGGCCTTTATTGCCATATTGCCCTTCCTGTCTTAAAGGAGCCCCCATGTTCAAGGGAATCGACTACTACGACATCGAAAGCGACCTGACCTCGCAGGCGCGGCTGATACGCGACACGGTGCGCGACTTCGTGCAACGCGAGTTCCTCCCCCTGGTCCGGGACCACTACCGGGCCGGGAACTTCCCGCTCCACCTGGCAGCCCCGATGGGGAAACTGGGCCTTTTCGGGGCCAGCCTCGCGGGCCATGGCCTACCGGGCATCGACAGCACCTCTTACGGCCTCATGATGCAGGAACTGGAACGCGGTGACTCAGGGCTGCGCAGCTTCGTTTCGGTCCAGGGGAGCCTGGTCATGTATCCGATCCTGAGATTCGGATCCGAGGCCCAGAAGGAGCGCTGGCTGCCGGAACTCGCCAGCGGACGGGCCATCGGCTGTTTTGGCCTCACCGAACCGGACCACGGCTCGGACCCGGCGGGGATGCTGAGCCGCGCGGTAAAAAAGGGATCCGGCTACTCCCTAAGCGGGGTGAAGATGTGGATCACTAACGGCTCAGTCGCCGACCTTGCACTGGTCTGGGCGAAACTGGAGGGAGAAATACGCGCCTTTCTGGTCGAGCGCGGCACCGCCGGGTTCGCCGCGAACGAGATCTCCGGCAAGCTCTCGCTGCGCGCCTCGGTCACCTCCGAGCTGGTCCTCGATAAGGTGCGGGTTCCCGGCGACAACCTGCTGCCGGGGGCCATCGGTCTCAAGAGCGCTCTAAGCTGCCTGAACCAGGCGCGCTACGGCATCGCCTGGGGGGCGCTCGGCGCCGCCATGGCCTGTTTTGACGAGGCGCTTGGCTACTGCCGGGAGCGCACCGTGTTCGGCAGGCCGGTGGCGGCCTGCCAGTTGACCCAGCAAAAGCTCGCCGACATGCTGACCGGGATCACCCAGGGGCAGCTCCTGGCCCTGCAGCTTGCCAGGCTCAAGGAAGCGGGCCGGCTGCGCCCCGAGCAGGTGAGCCTCGCCAAAAGAAGCAACGTCAGGATGGCACTCGACGTGGCGCGCACCGCGCGCGGCATGCTGGGGGCAAACGGCATCAGCGACGAGTACCAGACCATGCGTCACATGTGCAACCTGGAGACCGTGGAAACCTACGAGGGGACCCACGAGATTCACACCCTGGTTCTGGGCCGGGATCTGACCGGTATCGACGCCTTCTCATGACAACTACCACAAGAGAGGCCAGGGCAGGGTTCAGGCGGAGCCGCCGGCAAGCTTCCCGACCGGAGCCAGGTAGATGCCGAACTCCTCGCCACCGTCGACTCCTAAAAGCTCGTCGAGCAGAGCCTGGTTGTAAGCCGCAATGGCACAGGTGCCGGCACCGATCGCCTCGCAGGCCAGGTAGAGGTTTTGGCAGAGGTGCCCCGCGTCGAGCGCTATCACCTTGTAGGAAGCCTCGGCGTAGCGCCACTCGGTCCGGGCGGGAAGCACCGTCCAGATGAAGGTAACCGCCGCCTCCCCGGCGAAGCTTTGCCCGTGGCACGCGGCACTCAGCTGCGCCGGTAGGTTGATGATCTCCCGCACCTGCACCAGGGAGTGCTCCAGGGGGAGGTAGCGGTAAATGCCGCTCTCAAGTCCAGCCACCCTGACCACGGCCAGGTAGGTTTCAAAGGGGTGGCGGCACCCGGCGGAAGGGACAGTGCGCAGCACGGCGGCCTCGTGCAGGATCTTGCGGACCCCCTGGCTCGCCCAGAGCAGGAAGGCGAGTTCACTAAGGGAAAGGGCTCCCGAGGTGAAACGCCGCCGGCTTTCGCGGTTGGCGATGGCGTTTTGCAGGTCACAGGGGGCAATGCCCCAGTTCTCACGGTCCGGAAGCGGGATGACCCTGCTTCCCGGCGGCGCAGCTTTCTGCACCGGGGGCGGGGGTTCGCCCTGGGACTGGGCGGACAACCAAAAGTTCACCATTTCCCTGATCCGATCGGTCAGGAAGTAGCGTCCTATTTCCGTGGTAATGCTGGGGTGCTTCTTTATGGTGGGATATCCTTGGTTTCGGCCTCTAAGCTCATCTCTCCTGTCTTCTTGACCACACCCTTAAGGTGCACGAACCAGTAGGCCGATGCGACGAACACCACGCCGCCCAGGACGTTGCCCAGAGTCACCGGGATCAGGTTTTTCAGGTAGAAATTGCTCCAGGTGAGCCCCGGCACCACCCTCCCCTGCTCGCCGGCTATCAAGAGACCGGTCGGGATGAAGTACATGTTGGCTATGGAGTGTTCGAACCCGCTGGTCACGAAGGCCATGATCGGCAGGTAGCAGGCGAGCACCTTGCCCGTGATGTCGCGGGCGGCCGTCGCCATGAAGACGGCGAGGCAGACCAGCCAGTTACAGAGGATGCCCCGGATCAGTGCCACCTCAAAGGAAAGCTGGCACTTGTTGGCGGCGATGGCGATGGCGTGCTCGGCGACGGAGCCGTTGTTCCAGAGGCGCGACTCGAACATGAGCCAGGCAAAAAAGAGCGAACCCGCCAGGTTCCCCAGGATGACGATCAGCCAGTTCTCGGCCAGCTTCCACCAGGAGATTTCCGCGTCCAGGGCCGAACTGGCGAGAAAGCTGTTCCCGGTAAAAAGCTCCGCGCCGCAAACAACAACCAGCACGAGCCCCAGGGAGAAGACGCTGCCGCCCAAAAGGCTCGTGACCCCGCGCCCCAGGATGCCCGTCGCGTCCTGGGTCACCACCGTGGCCAGCTCCGATCCGAAGGCGATATAGACCCCCGCCAGCAGGCTCAAAATCAGCGTGGTACCCCGGGACTGGGTGATGACCCGACGCCCGTTCGCCACAATGGCACGCACCGCTTCCAGCGGAGTCAGAAAACGCTTTTCCACGCACTTCCTCCCCAAAATGGCAACAGTCAACTGCAGGGTTTATCCAGAAATATTTCCGCGGCTGGCGGAAGATTGTAGCTACTCAGAGCGCTTAAGACAATAGATACCATCAACAGAGATCTCCGGCAATGGTTTATCTTGTCTGTACCGGTGCGGCGCTTGAGTACGATACCCTACGAAATAGCGGAGCACCATTTTGCCCCAGCCTCTTGAAACGCCGGCACCCCGTGGTTGACTTTTAAGGATATGCTAATATGCTTGAGACTGTTTATTCAGGCACGTTCGGGAGCCAGGGTCGGCACCATCTGCAGTCGCGACAGCCAGCAGCGCTGCGGCAGGCAATTCCGACCACACAACGGCAGGGCCCGGGAGGGGGAATTATGAGTGACGACACGCAAATGACCCGGCGAGATTTTCTCAAAACAGGAGCGGCCCTGGGCGGCGGACTGGTCATCGCCTGTTATGTCCCGACACTTGGCCCCGCCTGGGGGGCCGGCCCGGATCCCTTCGCCCCTAATGCATTCCTGCGCATTGAAGCTAACGGCAGGACCATCATCATCGTCGGCAAGTCCGAGATGGGCCAGGGGGTGTACACCTCACTCCCCATGCTGGTCGCAGAGGAGCTCGACTGCCACTGGGCCAGCATCCGGGTCGAGGCTGCCCCGGTTGCGCCGGCCTACAACCACACGGTCTTCGGCATGATGGTGACCGGCGGCAGCAGCAGTGTCTGGAGCGAATGGGAGCGGCTCTCACTGGCCGGAGCGAGCGCCCGCCGGATGCTGGTGCTGGCGGCGGCCCAGAGCTGGCAGGTGAGCCCGCAATCCTGCCGCACCGAAAACGGCGTGGTGCTGGGACCTGCCGGGAAGCGCCTGAGCTACGGGGAGCTGGCGGCCAAGGCGGCCCAGATTCCGGTCCCCAAGGCAGTAAAGCTCAAGGATCCCAAGGATTACCGGCTGCTGGGCAAACCGGTGCGGCGCACCGACAGCGCGGCCAAGATCGACGGCAGCGCGATCTTCGGGATCGATGTCCAGCTCCCCGGCATGCTGACTGCTGTGATAGCCCGGCCTCCGGTTTTCGGCGCCACCCTGAAGAGCCTCGATGCGACCAAGTCCAAACAGGTGCCGGGCGTGCGCCACGTCGTGGCTATCCCTGCCGGCGTGGCGGTGGTGGCTGACAATTTCTGGCAGGCCAAAATGGGACGGGACCAGTTGGCAACCGCCTGGGAGATGGGCCCCGGAGGGGAGCTCTCCACAACGGGGATGCAGGCGGAGTACGCCAGGCTCGCGGCCACCCCGGGGCTGGTGGCCCGCCGGGAGGGAGCTGCGGATGCTGCCCTGGCAGGTGCGGCAAAGCTCTTGACGGCGGAGTACCAGGTACCCTACCTGGCTCACTCCCCCATGGAGACGCTCAACTGCATGGTAGAGCTGAAACCGCATAACTGCCTGATCCGCACCGGTTCCCAGTTCCAGACCGTGGATCGCGGAGCGGCGGCCAAGGCGGCCGGCCTGAAGCCCGAGCAGGTTACCATGGAGACCACGTTCCTGGGAGGCGGTTTCGGGCGCCGGGCTAATCCGGCCTCCGATTTCGTTACCGAGGCGGTGCAGGTTGCCAGGGAAGTTGGCGGCAAGCCGGTCAAGGTGGTCTGGACCCGGGAAGACGACATCAAGGGGGGTTACTATCGACCCATGTGGTACGACAGGATCTCAGCCGGCCTCTCCGCCGACGGAAAACTTGCTGCCTGGAAACACACCATCGTGGGGCAGTCGATCATGGCCGGCACCATCATGGAGAAGGCGATGGTCAAAAACGGCATCGATGACACCTCCGTCGAGGGGGCCGCGGACCTCCCTTACCCCGTCCCCAATCTGCTGGTCGACCTGCACAGCCCCCGGAACGCGGTGCCGACCCTCTGGCTGCGCTCGGTCGGTCACTCCCACACCGCTTTCGTGGTGGAGAGCTTCCTGGACGAGGTGGCCCAGGCCCTCGGCAAGGACCCCTATCACTACCGGCAGGAGCTTCTGGCGGAGCGCCCCCGCCATCTCGGCGTCCTGAACGCTGCGGCCCGCCTGGCGGGCTGGGATCAGGCCCTTCCGGCCGGTCGCGGCCGCGGCATCGCGGTGCACGAGTCCTTCAAGAGCTTCGTCGCCCAAGTGGCCGAGGTTTCGCTCGACGACCTGGGCGGGATCGTCGTGCACCGGGTCTGCTGCGCCGTCGATTGCGGCAAGGTTGTGAACCCCGATACCATCGCCGCCCAGATGGAATCCGCCGTCGCCTTCGGCCTTTCGGCCGCGCTCTATGGCGCCATCACCCTTGACAACGGCCGGGTCGAGCAGTCCAACTTTGACAGTTATCCGATGCTGAGGCTCGATGCCATGCCCAAGGTGGAAGTCCATATCGTGCAGAGCTCCGAAAAGCCGGGCGGGATCGGCGAGACCGGCGTGCCGCCGGTGGCCGCCGCGGTAGCAAACGCCTTTTGCGCCGCCACCGGCGTGCGCGTGCGTTCACTGCCGATCACCCCGGAGAACATCGCGGCAGCCCGGGGCAAGGCCTAGCTGGCTGAAAAAAAAGGCAAAGGAACGCGGAGGACTCACTTTGGCGCCGCTGGGCGCTGCTGCCCGCCAGCAGGTGGGGACCGGGGCATCCGCAAAAGGGTTTCCGCACACCACCAAAGGGAAGGGAGCGGAGGGTGAACGAATTGAAGATCTACGAAGAGATCGTCCGTTTGCAGCGGGCGGGTGAACCGTTCGTTCTGGCTACCGTCATCCAGAACAGTGGCTCCTCGCCCCGCAAGGCTGGCGCCAAGCTGCTGCTGCGCCGGGACGGCACCCAGCTGGGGAGCGTGGGGGGCGGCAAGGTCGAGTCGGAGACGATTCAGGCGGCTAGATCAGCCCTGGAAGAGGGGACGCCCCGGTCGCTTCCCTTTGTGCTGAACGAGGAGCACGGTTTTGCCTGTGGCGGCGCCATGACGGTCTACATCGAGCCGCACGGCAGCGCGCCGCGCCTGGTGCTGTTCGGCGCCGGACACGTGGGGAAAGCGGTGGCCGCCCTGGCCAAGGAGTGCGGCTTCCACGTCACCGTAGTCGACGAGCGCCCCGAGTGCGCGACGCATGAGGAGATCCCCGCTGCCGACGAGCTGATCCTGGCATCGGTTAGGGAGGCCTTCGGCCTCCTGAAACTCTCCCCGGACAGCTTCGTGGTGATCGCCACCCCGGGGCATCTCTCCGATTTCGATGCGGTGCGCGGCGCCCTATCGTGCAATACCCGCTTCATCGGCCTTTTGGGAAGCCGCCGCAAGCGTGAGGTCCTGCTGAAGAGCCTAAGCGACGAGGGGTACTCCGAGGAGCAGCGCGCGCGAGTGGTGACACCCGTGGGAGTGGACATCGGCGCGGAAACGCCGGAAGAGATTGCAGTCAGCATCGTCGGCCAGCTGGTTCTGGAAAGAAGGAAAAATGGCAGGTAGCGTGGCGGCCATTCTGCTGTCAGCAGGGGCTTCCCGGCGCATGGGAACCTGCAAGCAACTGCTGCAGCTGGAAGGCAAGACAGTGCTCGCGCGCTGCCTGGAGACGCTCCTGCACGGCGGGATCGACGAGGTGATCGTGGTGGTGGCCCCCCGCGGTGACGAAGTGGTGCAAGCGGCGGCGAGCTACCCGGTGCGGGTGGTGCGCAATGCCGAGCCCGACGGTGACATGGCCGCTTCGATCTGCACCGGGCGGGACGCCCTCCCCCCGTGGGCCACCGGAGTGGTGATCGCCCTGTGCGATTTCCCGCGCGTCAGGTCCGAGACCGTCTCACGCCTGGCAAAGGCGCATCTTCAGGATCCGGGAAGCATCATCGTTCCCTGCCGCGACGGCCACCGGGGGCACCCTCCCTTGCTACCGCGCCGGTTTTTGGACGACCTGGCGCCCCCCCTGACACTCAGGGACCTGTTGCGGGACAACCAGGAGCTGATTCACCACCTGGAACTAGCCGATGACGGCGTGCTGATCGACATGGACACTCCCGATGATTACCGGCGCATCGCCGCCATGTACCGGCCGGAAACCTGAGACGCCGTCCATAGTGAAGTACCACGTTAATGCCCACCCTTGAAAACTCGCCACTATAACCTCACGTGGTGCCATGAAATCGCCCAATCAAACTTTTGCACTCTTCGCAATTCACGGCAAAACTTCCTTTGTATCCGCGGCATTTTAACAGGCAAACAGTAAGGCACTGGCATAACATCGGGGTTGTGATACTAAAGTTCGATAAGCGTGAAGGTAGCTATAAATTTGCACTTCAGTAAGCAACGAAGTCTAAGCCAGTTTGCAACAACCTCACAAAGGGTTACACTTGTGTCTGTCCTATCTGCACACTTTCCTTTTGCCTGATACGGGAGATGTCATGTTCGAATCCGCGGAACTCGGCCACAAGATCACCAGGGCAGTATACCAGCGGCAGGTCCCCGACCTGCGCGAGGCACTGCTCGACGCCCAGCTCGACCTGCTGCAGTCGAAGAAGTTCCCGGTCATCATCCTGATTGCCGGCGTGGACTGCGCCGGCAAGGGCGCGACGGTCAACATCCTCAACGAGTGGATGGACCCCCGCCACATCGTGACTCACGCGCAGCGCGAGCTGACCGACGAGGAATCGGAACGCCCCCCCATGTGGCGCTACTGGCGCGACCTCCCCCCCAAGGGGAAGCTCGGCATCTTCATCGGCAGCTGGTACTCCGGCCCCCTTTTGGATAACGTTCGCGGCAGGATCAAGAATGCCGAGCTCGATCAGCAACTGGAGCGGATCATCCGCTTCGAGAAGATGCTCTGTGATGAGGGGGTGCTGTTTCTCAAATTCTGGCTGCACCTCTCCAAGGATCAGCAAAAAATACGTTTGAAATCACTGGAAAAGGATCCTGCCACCCGCTGGCGGGTCACCGAAACCGACTGGAAGCATTTCAAGCTCTACGACGGTTTCCACCGCATCTCTGAGCGGATGCTGCGCGCCACCAGCACGGCCGAGGCGCCCTGGCTCATCGTCGAGGGGAGCGATCCGCGCTACCGCTACCTCACCATTGGCACGGCCATACTGCAGTCCTTGAGGCAGCGTCTGGACGCTCCCGAGACCCGGCTGGGACCAGAACCCTTTCCGCCGGTAACCACGGCCATCGATGGGTTGCACATCCTGCAGACCCTCGATCTCAAGAAAAAACTGGATAGGCCGGCCTACGACGAGGAGCTGGAAAAGTGGCAGGGCAAGCTGAACCTCCTGTCGCGTCATCCGCGCTTTAAGAAGATATCAGTGGTCGTGCTTTTCGAGGGTAACGACGCCGCCGGCAAGGGGGGCGCCATCCGTCGCGTCACCCAGGCCCTGGACGCGCGTCTGTACCGGGTCACCCCTGTGGCAACCCCGAGCGACGAGGAAAAATCGCAGCCCTACCTCTGGCGTTTCTGGCGCTCCCTGCCGCGCCGGGGAAGGCTGGACATCTTCGACCGGTCCTGGTACGGCCGCGTGCTGGTCGAGCGGGTGGAGGGATACTGCTCGCATCCCGACTGGATGCGGGCCTACGGCGAAATCAACGATTTCGAGGAACAGCTGGTGCGCCACCGTACGGTGATCGTCAAGTTTTGGCTTGCCATCAGCCAGGAAGAGCAGCTCAAGCGCTTTAACGAGCGCGAGAAGATCGGCTTCAAGCGCTTCAAGATTACCGAAGAGGATTGGCGCAACCGGGAAAAATGGGCGGATTACGATCAGGCGGTGTGCGACATGATCGATCGGACCAGCACCGAGATAGCACCCTGGGTCCTGGTGGAGGCAAACAACAAGTGCTACGCCCGCATCAAGGTGCTTAAGACGCTCTGCAAGCGGATCGAGGAGGCACTTGCCGAGAAGTGAGCCGGCGGCAACAGGAGCCGGCTGCCGGTCCCAAAGGTCTGGCGCCTCGACCTGCCTGTCGCGCCGGGTTGTAGTTTACTTCCGAAGGCCAAGAACCAGATAATCACTCAGGTCACATCATTCGCGTGAGGCATTCTGCACCCGACAACCGGACAGTACATCACCATATAATACAAGTCAAAGTCAAAACCGTAGCCTTATATCCCCATGCCTAAAGGCAGGGGCTTTACGGCAACTCTCGGTAATACACCAAACCTCACCGTCAGCATTAGGATATCCCAATCTTCGGCTGCGCCGTTACCGATACACCTCGTCACGACTGCCGACATCAAGCAGAATGATTTCCGACTCGGAAACAATTATCGTGATAGTAATAGGAAATTTGTAGGTAATGCTGACTGCCTGGACACCATTAAGGTTCCCGTCGAGATGATGGTATTTCAGGTGGGGTTGGAATGGGTCGGTTTCGAGCTCGCAAAGTACTGAAGTAAACTTTTCGCGCAAATCAGAATAGTTTTTTATGAATTTATTGGCTGAGTGGGTAAAGCTGGAAGTCCAGACGAGGGTAAACATTGTTCAATCTTCCAGCTTCAGTTCTTTAATCAATTCATCCGCCGTACCGCGCTTAACCCTCCCCCCTTTTATGTCCTCAAGCGATGCTCGAACCCGCGCATAATAAGCCTCCTGCTCCGCAACAATCAACTCCTGGTAGCGCGCCTCGGACAGCACGACGTATTGTGGTTGATTATTTCTGATAACATGTACGTCGCCATTGGCAATGAGATCATCTACAGCGGCAATACCGCGTCGTTTAATCTCTTGTGCGGGAATAGCGTTCATATCCAGACTCCTTCCAGTACTCGATCAAGTGCTAAAACATACCATACGAGCCCCAGTCGGCAAGACAAATTCTCTGGGCAGCGAGATGTGGCAAGCCAGTAGCTTATCCCGCGCTCTCCGGCAGCGGATTGCCGTCCATCTCGGGGGCAAGGGACTCGGCTGCGGCGACAGGCATCGGACAGGACGTTCTAAGCGGTTTTTCCGGGAGAAAGAGCGTGATGGCGAAGGCGGTAATGGCGACGGCCGCACCCACCAGGAAGGTGGAGCTGATGGCGCTCCGGTAGGCCCCCAGCACTACATCGCGCTGCACAGCCGGCAAGAGGGCGATCTGCTGGATCCCCTGCTCCACCAGCGAGCGCGCCCCTGCGCCTCCCCCGCTCCCCAGGTGCATGTGGTGCAGTTGGGTGGTCACGATGGCGCCGGAGAGAGCGACGCCGAAGGCGCCTCCCAGGGAGCGGAAAAATCCGGCGGTTGCCGTCGCCATTCCCAGTTCACGCGGTCCGACGGAGTTCTGAATGGCAACGGTGAGGTTGGGCATCACAAATCCAAAACCAAAGCCGAGCAGCGTTAGTGCCCCTTCCATGACCGGCATGCCCGCACCCACCGTTGCCGCCCACATCACCCCAATAAGCGACGAGGCGACACAGGCAAGGCCTACGATCGGGAAAATCTTGTAGCGGCCGGTCCGGGAGACCAGGCGCCCCCCCAGAAATGACGAGAAAATTAGGCCGATGGTCATGGGAGCCATCATGAGCCCAGCGCGGGAGGGGGAGAAACCGAGCACGAGCTGGAAATACAGCGGCAGGAACACCGCCGTCCCGAGCAGCGCCATGAAGGTAAGCCCGATCACCAGCGAGGCTATCACGAAGACCTTGTTGTGAAAGAGAGCCGGGGAGAATACCGGCTCGGCGGCGCGCCGTTCCTGGCGCACCAGGAGAAAGTAAGAAAACGCCGAACCGCACCCCAGCGCGACCATGAGCGGCGAGGACCAGGGATAGGCGACGCCGCCCCAGGTAAGAAAAAGAAGAAGCGCGGTGGTGCCGGCACTCAAATACATCACCCCCTGGTAGTCGATGCTGTGGGCGACGGAGCGCTGCGGGCGCCGGAAACCGAAGACGATAAGCGCCAGCGCCAGCGCTCCAACCGGCAGGTTCACGTAAAAGATCCAGCGCCAGGAAAGGCAATCGGTGATGAAGCCGCCCAGAAGCGGCCCGGCGATGCTGGAAAAGGCGAACACCGCCCCGAAGAGCCCCTGGTAGCGGCCGCGCTCCCGCGGGGAGACCAGGTCGGCGATGGTGGTCTGGGCCAGGGTGATCAGGCCACCGGCGCCCAGCCCCTGGATGCCCCGGAAAACTACCAGCTGGGTCATGGACCCCGATATCCCGCAGAGGCAGGATCCAGCCAGAAAGATCATGATGGAGACCACGAAAAGCGGCTTGCGGCCGTACATGTCGCTTAGTTTGCCGTAGAGAGGGGTCGTGGTGGTGGAGGTGAGCAGGAACGCGGTAACCACCCAGGAGAGATGGGAGAGCCCTCCCAGGTCGCTCACGATCCTGGGGAGCGCGGTGCCGACGATGTTCTGGTCCAGCGCGGCCAGGGCGAGCGCCAGCATGAGACCAGCAAAGACGGTGCGGATTTCGCGGGGGGTGACCGGTTCGACAGTTTCGGACGTTGTGGCTAGGCTCATGTATCTTTTCCTAGTGTGAAGCGCGGGGTTCGATCGCCCTCGGTTCCCTGCCGGGGCAGGTGGGCGATTATACCGGGCTGAAGGGTGAAGGGTACGCCGCGCAGAATCAGCGCCTCATATGAGTCGGTTCCGGAAACTCGCGGCATGACAAAATGAACAGAGAAGGCATTCGGAGGTCTGCTGTGGATGAAACCTGCTCAAGGAGTTGCTGTGTCGCAAGGCGACTATCGAGAACTAACTTCAAATCAGCTTTTTGTCAAGCTTTCTCCTGAATTCGACCTGAGGGTAGCCCTCTCCGGGCAAGGCTTCAAATGCACAAAAAACAATGTATACTCTTTAACACCAGTTGCGCTGCCTGCTGGTTGAACGCTCCAGGCAAAAGGCGGCGGGGAACTGGTACAAGTAGATCTCAGCAGTCTAAAGCGGAGCATATCATGCAACAAACAAACTCCCTGCAGCTCCTGGAACAGGAGTCGATCAGGATCATCCGGGAGGCGGTGGCCGAGGCGGAACGCCCGGTCATGCTCTACTCCATCGGCAAGGACTCCTCGGTCATGCTGCACCTGGCACTGAAGGCCTTCTATCCTATGAAGCCCCCCTTTCCCCTGCTGCACGTGGACACGACCTGGAAGTTCCGCGAGATGATCGCCTTCAGGGACCAGACGGCGGCCCGCCTCGGGTTGCAACTGATCGTCCACACCAACCAGGAGGGGGTGATGCGTGGGGTAACCCCGTTTAGCTGCGGCAGCCGTGCCTATACCGAAATCATGAAGACCGATGCCCTGCGCGCCGCGCTGGATGAGGGGGGCTTTGACATGATCTTCGGCGGGGCACGGCGGGACGAGGAAAAAAGCCGCGCCAAGGAACGGGTCTTTTCCTTAAGGGATGCGCGGCACCACTGGGACCCGAGGACACAGCGCCCCGAGTTTTGGAACATCCCGAACCTTTCCCGGAAACGCGGCGAGAGCTTTCGGGTCTTTCCGCTCTCCGACTGGACCGAACTCGACGTCTGGCACTACATCGCCCGGGAGAGCATCCCGGTGGTGGGGCTTTATTTTTCGGCCCGGCGCCCAGTGGTGGCGCGGGACGGCCAATGGATCATGGTGGACGACGCCCGCATGGAGCTTGACCCCGGCGAGCGCCCCCGTCTCAAGATGGTGCGCTTCAGGACCCTGGGATGCTATCCGCTTTCCGCCGCCATGGAATCGCGGGCCGCCACCATCGGGGGGATACTGCGAGAACTGGATCGCACCAGGAACTCGGAGCGGGCCGGGCGGCTGATCGACTTCGACGTAACCGGCAGCATGGAAAAAAAGAAGCAGGAGGGATACTTCTAGTGAAAAGGGGTCGCGGCATACTCCGTTTTCTCGCCTGCGGCAGCGTGGACGACGGCAAATCCACCCTGATCGGGCACCTGCTCCATCTTACCGGCAACCTCTACGACGACCACCTGCGGGCGCTGGAGCAGGAGAGCGCGCGGATTGGCAGCGCCGGCGGCGTCATCGATTACTCCCTTTTACTGGACGGGCTGTCGGCCGAGCGGGAACAGGGGATCACCATCGACGTGGCCTACCGCTACTTTGTCAGCGGGGCGCGCCACTTCATCATTGCCGACACCCCGGGGCACGAAAGTTACACGAGGAACATGGCGACAGCCGCCTCCCAGTGCAGCGCGGCCCTGATCCTGGTGGACGCCACGCTCGGGGTACAGCCCCAGACCAGGCGGCACGCACTGATCTGCGCCTTGATGGGGATCCGTCACCTGCTGTTCGTGGTCAACAAGATGGACCTGGCACGTTGGGACGAGCGGGTTTTCCAGGGGGTGGCGGCGCAGTGCCAGGAGCTCTCCGGCGACATGGAGCGCTTCGGCCTCGCTGCGGCGCAGCTTACCGTGGTCCCGGTCTCGGCCTTGCACGGCGACAACCTGGTGGCTGCCGCCCCGCGCATGCCCTGGTATGGGGGCACCACGGTCATGGACTGGTTGCACGCGGTCAGACCCTGGACAGCGCGGACCAAGGCCCCCCTGCGCCTTCCGGTGCAGTATGTGATCAAGATCGCCCGTCCCGCCGGACCCTGGCAAAACGGAGTGGCGCAGGAACTGCGTCAGGGGACGGGGGTCTTCCGCGCCTATGTCGGCACCGTGGTTTCGGGGAAGATCAGGCCGGGAGACCGGGTGGCGGTGCTCCCCTCGGGGCTTAGGACCATGGTCAGCGCCATCTGGAGCGGCGAACTCCCGGTGCAGGAGGCACGTGCCGGGGCCTCGGTCGCGCTGGAGCTTGAGGGGCGGCACGACATCGTGAGGGGAGACGTGATAGTACCTGAGGACCGGGTTCCGGATCTGGGGCGCCTCTTCAAGGTGCTGCTGGTATGGATGGGCGAGGAGACGCTTTGTGCCGGAAGACATTACCTCTTCAGGAGCCTGGGAGGAGCGGCGGGGGCAGAGGTCACCCGGCTGCGCTGCAGGATAGACTTAAGCAGTTACCAGCGGCTCGCGGCGGAAACCTTCTCGCTCAACGATATCGGTGAGGCCGAGTTGCTGCTCTCCCGAGCGGTACCCTTTGACCCCTACCAGGCAAATCGCGAAACGGGCGGCTTCATCCTGGCCGATCAGGTAAGCAACGCCACGGTCGCCTGCGGCATGATCGTGCACGGCATGCGGCGCGCCGACACCGTGCGCAGACAGAGCGAAGAGCTGGCCCCGTGGGAGAGGGCCGAGATCCTGGGACAAAAGCCCTGCGTGATCTGGCTTACCGGCCTGTCGGGCGCCGGCAAGTCGGCCATCGCCAACTCTTTGGAGCGCAAGCTCCACAATCTGAGGCGGCACACCATGCTCCTGGACGGCGACAACATCCGCCAGGGACTCAACAAGGACTTGGGCTTCACACAGGCAGGCAGGGTCGAGAACATACGCCGCGTCGGAGAGGTGACACGCATCTTGACCAACGCCGGGCTGATCGTGATCACCGCCTTCATTTCACCCTTCGCGAGCGAGCGCGCCACGGTGCGCGGCCTGCTACCGGTGGGGAGCTTCGTAGAAGTATACGTCGACACCCCCCTGGAGGAGTGCGAACGCCGTGATCCCAAGGGGCTCTACCGGAAGGCGCGGCGCGGAGAGATCCCCAACTTCACCGGACTTTTTTCGCCCTACGAAGCACCCAGGCATCCCGAACTCAGGATCGATACGGTGGCAAACAGTTGCGAGGAATGCGTCGAGCTGGTTATCCGCTACCTGGTCGACCACGAGTTGCTCTGAAAACGTCTGGGGCGGCAGTTCAACCCCAGAACGCTCCGTTTTTGTTTTTCTCCACTTCATCCAGCAGTTTCCCTATACCGCGGTGTCACCCCAGTAGAGAAACCAGGCCTCGGCTTTGGAGCTTTCTTGAAGCGGGCCACCTTTCCCGAAATCCCTTTGGCAGGGCCGTCCCAGACCGGACTTGACCCATAGAGTTTGACCTCGTCTCCGCGCACCCGGTACTCGATTCTGATCTGGCTGCGCAGCTCGATCGGCACCCTCTTTTCACAGTACTCAGTGAAGATCTTTTCGATGCGCTTGAGTTCAAATTTTGACAGGGACATTGTTGGACCTGGCAACCTCGCATGAAGACCACTATGCAGCACACGACCGGACGAGACCTGCTACATTTCTCAAAATCTTTTCCCTGATCATTACCGTTTGCATATGTTCAGTGGGCATGTGAAGATGGTGCTCAAGTATCACTCAGGCACCAAGCCGGGATCACCATGAACTACCTGTTTCATCTCTTTCTTTCGGGCGACGATCCCGAGATCCTTGCCGGCAACTTCATGGGCGACTTCGTCAAGGGTCCGCTGGGGGACGCCTACCCTCCCCGGCTGCGCCTGGGAATCGAACTGCACCGGCGCATCGACTCGTTCGCCAGGGATCAGGTGCACTTTAACCGGAGCCGGCTGCGGCTCGACGCTCGATTCGGCCTCTATCGCGGCATCCTGGTCGATCTCTATTACGACCATTTCCTGGCCCTAACCTGGAACGACTGGTCACAGGAACCCTTGGAGGACTACCTGTGCCGGACCCGGCGCCTGGTCCAGGGAAATCACTCCTTTCTGCCCGAGCGACTGCAGCAGATACTGCCAATCATCTTCGAGGAGTTGCTCCCCTCGTACCGGGAGCCCGCGGGTATCGGGAGGGCGCTGGAGCGCATGTCGAGACGGGTGAAACGGGTCAATCCCCTGGCTGGCGGTGGCGCGGAACTGGCCAGGCACTACCAGCAGTTGCAGGAAGACTTCCTTGGCTTTCTCCCCGAAGCGCGTGAATTCTCGACGAAGCTCACCGGCTGAAATCTGGCAAAAAGGGGGGAGTCGCAGGTTACCGTAATGCGACCACATGCGCAGAACTTTGACACTCTTGATATCCTCATCAATCCGATAAACCAGTTCAGCCGCCCGGTCTGCGCCATAGCAGCACCGACAAGGCATCCCCGATCATTGCCAGCTTGCCGGCCATACCGGCCAAGAAACCGGCAGCCAAGGATTGAACTTCCGGAGTTCCGGTTGAGAAAAATACTGAGTGACGCAAAACCGCCGCAGTTACCTTCCTCCCCAACCCCATCCCCACCCCTGCCAGCCCCTCGCGGCAGGGTTTTTCTCCGTGGCACAACCCTCCTCGTGGAACAGCCAATTGTCTAAACTCCCTTGCCCTAATGAATCCCCGGCTTACCCAAGAAAGGCAGGCCCGCGTATACAGTCGACGTGCCACGAAGTTTGCCGGTTTGCGAAAAAAATTGTATACGGATAAACTAACGAAATGATAGTATTGTGCGCGCACATGAGTATCCCGCATCTGGTGAAACGTCCCTAACAACTGCGCAGTTTTGTCGCGATCTGTAACATAATGACCTGGTTAGACACCGTAGCGGTGGCACAAAGAAGAGCGAGGTAGCAGGAAATGGCACAGGAAAAGATTCTGATCTGCGACGACGAGCAAGGTATCCTCAACTACCTGAAGAAGCTGCTGCAGTCCCAGGGGTACGCGGTGGAGACCTTTTGCGGAGGACGCGACCTGCTGCGCCGCCTCGAGGAGGGTGAGACATCCGACGCGGACCTGCTGCTGCAGGACGTCCGGATGCCGGACATGGACGGCATCTCGGTCTTAAGGCGCGTGAAGAAGCTGCGGCCGGAGCTGCCGGTGGTCATCATGACCGCTTTCGGCACCATCGACGCGGCGGTCGAGACCATCAAGCTGGGAGCCTACGACTACGTCACCAAGCCCTTCCCGAAAGAGAAGATCCTGAGCGTGATGCGCAACGCCCTGGAGAAAGAGCAGCTCATACAGGAGAACCGCGCGCTCAAGAGCGAACTCTGCAAGCCGATCCTGCAGGAGTCCATCATCTTCAGGAGCGCCGCCTTCAGGGAGATCTACGAGCTTACCCTGCAGGTGGCCGCCAGCGAGGCGAACATCCTGGTGCTGGGCGAATCGGGCACCGGCAAGGAGCTGATCGCCGGGGCGATCCACTACAACAGCAACCGCAAGGAGCGCCGCTTCCTCTCCATCAACTGCGCGGCGCTCACCGAGACCCTTCTGGAAAGCCAGCTCTTCGGCCACGTGCGCGGCGCCTTCACCGGCGCGGTCACCAGCCAGAAGGGGCTTTTGGAGGAGGCCAACGGCGGCACCCTGTTCATGGACGAGATCGGCGACATGAGCCTCTCCATCCAGGCCAAACTGTTGCGCGTCATCCAGGAGCGCGATTTCATCCCGGTGGGAGCCACCAAGGCCAAGAACGCCGACATCCGTTTCGTCGCCGCCACCAACAAGAACCTGGAACGCGAGGTGCAGGAGGGGAGGTTCCGGGAGGACCTCTACTACCGGTTGAACGTGATTAACATTCCGCTGCCGCCGCTTCGCGACCGCAAGGAGGACGTGGAGCCGCTCGCGCTGCACTTTCTCAAGAAGTACAGCCTCAGGATGAAAAAGACGGTGACCGGCGTCTCGTCCGAGGCGCTGGCGCTACTTTGCGGTTACAGCTGGCCCGGCAACATCCGGGAATTGGAGAACGTCATCGAGCGCGCCGTCATCCTGGCACGCTCCCCCTACATCACCCCGAAAGAACTCCCCATCTGGCGCAAGCAGCCGGAGAGCGTCGCCAAACGCGAGGTGGAGCTGGTTTCCCTGGAGAACGTGGAGCGCGACCATATCGAGCGCACCCTCGCCAACACCGGGTACCACAAAAGCAAGTCTGCAGAGATCCTCGGCATCTCCCGCAAGACCCTGGACCGGAAAATATCCGAGTACGCCCTAAATATCCCCGCATGAACATTCCGAAGCTCCGGTTTCCCATAAAAACAAAGCTGACGGTAGCCACCCTGATTCCCCTGGCGGTCGCCATCTTCATCTGCTGGATGGCAGGCGTCTTCATCCTGAGCGCGAAGGTGGCGAACCAGGCCCAGGAAAAGGTCCGCTACGACCTGAACGTGGCGCGTGAGGCCTACCAAAACGAGCTCTCCCGGCTCTACGACGTGGTGAAGTTCACCGCGGCCTTCGGTAAAACCGCGGAGTCGGTCGGCACCGTGAACCGCGAGGCCGTAGGCGAGATCCTCGCCCCTGTTTTCCTAAGCGAGCACCTGGACCTGCTGGCTGCAGTCGACGCCGCCGGTAAGGTGATCTTCCGCGCCCACAACCCGGCCTTTGCCGGCGACGAGAAGTCCAGGAACCAGTTTGTGGCCCGCGCGCTCAAGGGTGAGATCGCGAGCGGTACCACCATCGTCCCGGCGACGGAACTCGCCATCGAGGGCGAGGCACTGGCACGCCAGGCACAGATCCCGAGTCTCGGCCCGGCCAGAACTGACACGCCAGCGCTCGGGGTGCAGGGCGCCGGGATGTTCCTCTTTGTCGCGGCACCGGTACGCGACAAGGCGGGGAACGTGCTGGGCGCCCTGTACGGGGGAGTTCTGCTCAACAAAAACAAGAGCATGGTGGACAAGATCAAGTCGGTGGTCTACGAGGGTGCCAGGCTCCAGGGGAGGGAAGTCGGCAACACCACCATATTCCTGGGAGACATGCGGATCGCCACCAACGTCCCCAACTCGGACGGCAGCCGCGCAGTGGGGACCAGGCTGGCCACCCCGGTGAGCAACCAGGTGCTCCTGGCCGGAGGGAGGTGGGCGGGGCGCGGCTTCGTGGGGCGCGACTGGTACCTCACCGCCTACGAGCCAATACTCTCGCTGCAGGGGGTGCCGATCGGCGCGCTCGGGGTCGGCATGCTGGAGAGCCAGTATTCTGCCGTGAAAATCGACATGGCGGTCCTTCTGAGTTTCGTGCTGCTGGTGAGCTGCCTGGTCGGGGTCTCCATGGCGGGCTATCTCGGCAAGAAGCTGGCCCACCCCATCAAGGAGCTGGAGCTCTTGGCGCGTCGCGTGGCGGCGGGCGAGAGAAACGTGCAGAGCCACATCGGATCGCGCGACGAGATCGGCGACCTGGCGGGGAGGTTCAACGACATGAGCCGCTCCCTGGGAGAGCGCGAGAACAGCATCATCGAGCTGAACCGCGACCTGGAGCAGAAGGTTCAGCTGCGCACCGCGGAACTGGAGGAGAAGAACCGGCTCCTGGTGCAGACCCGGGAAGAGCTATTGCGGGTGGAGAAGCTCGCGGCCATCGGCGAACTGGCGGCCGGGGTAGCCCACGAGATCAACAACCCGATGGCCATCATCCGCGGCAACACTGAGCTTTTGCAGCTGTCGGTCCCCGAGGACGCCTCGAACCGCGAGGAGGTGGATACCATCTTCCAGCAGGTAAAGAGGGTGGAGCGCATCGTCTCGAACCTGCAGAAGTTCGCCAGGCGCGAGCGCAGGGAGATGGGGCCGGTGCGCCTCAACGATCTGCTGCACGAGATCGTGGCCCAGATCAGATATCAGGTGCCTCTGGACGGGATCAAGGTGGTGGAGAGCTATTCGCGGGCGGTCGAGGTGGTCGAGGGGGACGGGGACCAGCTGCGCCAGGTATTCACCAACCTGGTGCTGAACGGGGTGCAGGCGATGCCTGCCGGGGGGGTGCTTACCCTCAGAAGCGATGCGGTGCCCGATGCCGATCTCTACGAGGTGAGGGTTTCGGACACCGGCGTCGGGATCGTGATGGAAAACCTGAGCCAGGTGTTCAACCCCTTTTTCACCACCAAGGCGAGCGGCACCGGGCTCGGTCTCTCGGTCAGCTACGGGATCGTCAGGGAGCACGGCGGGAGCATCGATGTGGAGAGCGTCCCCGGCTGCGGCAGCACCTTCAGCGTCGTCCTGCCGAGGGAGACCTGAGGGAAAGCTTACTCGCCCTCACCAGCCTTAAGCCACCGCGATCTCGTCCCCCGGGCGCAGCACCCCACCGGTGATCACCCTGGCGCAGATACCCTCCGTCGGCATCACGGGTATCTGCCGAGCCGGCTCAAAAGATACTCTCTTTGCCAAAACCAAACAAGCCGGGTTGCACCATTTCCAGTCGCGGGTGTGCGCAGTGACACCGCCCTGATATCTCGATTTGTTTGTCAGTATACCCATTTTCACGGGCATGACTTTTAAGTGAAATGATTTTCCATTTAACCGTAAATATGCTATGCAGGCCATCGGGGATACTGCCACAGGCAGAAGTTCCCCACAATCATAGGAGGCAAGAGGCAGCCAATGACGAGCTTCGAGGAAGCCAGACGCATCATTCTAGAGAAGACCGCACCAGCCGGAGTCGAACGGGTGCAGCTCCTCGATGCGGTGGGTCGGATCATCGCCGCGGATTTTGCGGCCCCGTGCGACATGCCGCGCTGGGACAATTCGGCGATGGACGGGTACGCGGTCAGGAGTGCCGACTGCACCCCCGGTGCCACCCTCACCGTGACCGACTTCATCCCGGCCGGGGTGAGCTCCGACGACGCGGTAAAGCCGGGGTGCGCCGCGAGGATCATGACCGGCGCGCCGATCCCCCAGGGAGCCGACGCCGTGGTACCCTTCGAAGATACCGAGGCCGGTGTGGGAACGCTCATGCTTTTGCACCAGGTCCGGAAAAACGACCACATACGCTTCAAGGGCGAGGACGTGGCAAAAGGGGAGCCGGCGCTTTCCCGCGGCACCCTGATCGGAGCGCCCCAGGTAAGCGCGCTCGCCAGCTTCGCGCACCTGCTGGTCCCGGTCTACCGCAAGGTGCGGGTAGCCATCCTCTCGACCGGGGACGAGCTGGTGGACGTCGGGATCGCTCCCGCTGAGAGCGAGATAGTCAACAGCAACACACCGGCCCTGGCCGCCGCGATCAAGTTGTGCGGAGCCGAGCCGGTCATCCTCGGGATCGCCCGCGACAACCGTGAGAGCCACCTTGCGCTCATCTCCGAAGGTCTCAAGGCCGACGTCCTGATCACCTCGGCTGGTGTCTCCGCCGGCGACCACGACCTGGTGCGCGAGACCCTGGCAGCGCTCGGGGTCGAGGAACAGTTCTGGAAGATCGGCATCAAGCCGGGGGGACCGACTGCCTTCGGTCTCAAGGGGAGCACCCCGGTCTTCTCGCTGCCGGGGAACCCGGTCTCCACCCTGATCACCTTCGAGGAGTTCGTCCGCCCTGCGCTGTTGAAGATGATGGGGCACACCAAGGTGCTGCGCCGGACGGTCCCCGGCTTCCTGAAAAGCGAGGTGCGCAAGAAGCCCGGGAAGCTCAACTTCCTCAGGGTGCACGTCACAGTCGAGGATGGGCGCTACCTGGTGAGCACCTCGGGGGACCAGAACACCGGGATACTCAAGACCATGCTCAGGGCGAACGCCCTGGCGCTGCTCCCAGCCGACCGGACCGAGTTCCCCGCCGGCGCGCAGGTGGAGCTGCAGATCCTCGACCCGACCCTGGAAATGGAGGAGTAACCATGTCATTTAATCATTTCGACGCCAGCGGCAACGCCATCATGGTGGACGTGAGCCTCAAGAACCCCACCCTGCGCAGCGCCGTCGCCCAGGCCGTGCTAACCCTGAGGCCGGAGACGGTGCGCTCCATCGTGGAGGGGCGGGTCGTCAAGGGGGACGTGCTCGGGGTGGCCAGGCTCGCGGGGATCGCCGGCGCCAAGCGTACCCCGGAGCTGATCCCGCTCTCCCACCCGCTCGCCCTGCACCATGTCGCGGTCGATTTCCAGGTCGATGCGGAGCAAGGGCGCATCGAGGTCCGTGCCACGGTGCGCGCCTTCGAGAGGACCGGCGTGGAAATGGAGGCGATGACCGCGGCGGCCGTCGCGGCCCTCACCGTCTACGACATGTGCAAGGGTAGCGACAAACGGATCGTCATTTCCGACATCGCGCTGCTCTTCAAGGAAGGCGGCAAGAGCGGCACCTACCGAAGGGAAGCGGATCAGGTCCATCCGTCATGACCAGCATACCAAGGAGAACACCATGAATGCCGCCATACTGACTTTGAGCGACCGCTGCTCGACGGGCGAGAGGGAGGACGGGAGCGGACCGGCACTGCGCAGCTGGCTGGAGGGGCGCGGCGTCACGGTCGCCCGCTGCGAGGTGATCCCGGACGAGGGAGAACTTATTGCCCACACACTGACTGAGTGGTCCGACTCCGGCAACTTCGACCTGATCCTCACTACCGGCGGCACCGGCGTGTCGCCGCGCGACGTTACCCCGGAGGCGACCGAGCGGGTGGTTGAGCGGCTCCTGCCGGGTTTTGGCGAAGTGATGCGCATGGAGAGCCTGAAAAAGACCCCGCACGCCATGATCTCGCGCGCCGTCGCCGGCATCCGCAAGCAGACCCTGATCATCAACCTGCCGGGCAGCCCGAAAGGCGCCACGGAGTGCGTCTCCTTCGTCTGGCCTGCGGTGCCGCACGCCATCGCCAAGCTGCAGGGAGATCCCGAGGAGTGCGGCACCCCGATTCCCGCCTGAAGATCTCGGCTTTTTTATTGACCGGACCTCCCAGCTGAGTTATATAAACGTAACAGAGTTTTAACTTATTTGGGGGAGGGCAACCATGCCGTTGGTAAAGCTGATTAAAGAAAAGGCGCGGACACACACGAAGACCATCGTGCTTCCGGAAAGCTATGATGAAAGGATGCTGTTTGCCGCCCAGACCGTTGTGGAACAGGGTTTGGCGAAAATAATCCTCTTGGGCAACCCGGAAAAACTCCGTGCCCTCGCCGTCGAGAAGGGGATCCACCTGGCGGAGGTCGAGATCATCGAACCCGCCTGTTCCCCGATGCTTCCCTCCTACATCGAGAAGTTGGTGGAACTGCGCAAGTCCAAGGGGCTCAGCGCCGATGCGGCCCGGGAACTTTTGTGCGCTCCTGACCACCTCTACTTCGCGGGGATGATGGTGCGCGAGGGGGATGCGGACGGCGAGGTGGCGGGAGCTACCGGCACGACCGGCGACGTGCTGCGCGCGGCCTTCCAGACGGTCGGCCCGGCGCCCGGCATCAAGACGGTCTCCTCTTTTTTCCTGATGTCGACCAAGACCCCTAATTTCGGCGAGGATGGGGTGATTCTATTCGCCGACTGCGCCGTCAACCCCAACCCTGACGCCCAGGCCTTAGCCGAGATTGCCATCGCCACGGCCCGCAACTGCAAGGCGTTCCTCGACGTCCCCGCCAGGGTCGCCCTGCTCTCCTTCTCCACCAAGGGAAGCGCCAGCCACCCGGATGCCGACAAGGTGCTGAAGGCGCTGGAGATCGCGCGCGCCATGGATCCGGAACTGTGCATCGACGGTGAACTGCAGGCGGACGCTGCGCTGATCCCCGCCATCGGCGGCAAGAAAGCCCCGGGAAGCGCGGTCGCCGGGCAGGCCAACGTGTTGGTATTCCCGACGCTGGACGCCGGCAACATAGCCTACAAGCTGGTGGAGCGTCTGGCCGGCGCCAAAGCGATCGGGCCGGTCATCCAGGGTCTGGCCAAGCCGGTCAACGACCTGTCGCGGGGCTGTTCCATCCAGGACATCGTCGACGTCACGGCGATCACCGCGGTACAGGCGCAGGGGTAGCGGGAACTTTCTTGACCGGGGGCACCCCTCGCGGGTGCCCACAACCTTGGCCTACCAAGGACAGCCATAAAGGGTAGCCCTGCAGTTGTCACCAGAATAAAGGCCGGCGGGGTTCCCCCCGCCGGCCTTTTCACGGTTTCCTTTCCTCCCCCTATTTCCTGACAAACTCCGGTTTGGAAAAACTGTATTCAAAGTGCATGTGGTCAGTGTAGGTCCCGTCCAGGATGGCGGCCACATCCTCGGTGAACACCAGTTCCTCGTCGGTCGGTATCACGTAGACTTTGACCGGCGAATCGTCTGTCGTGATCAGGGTCTCCCGCTTGCGGGTCATCGCCGAGGCGTTCCGCTCCTTGTCCAGGATAATCCCGATATGCTCCAGCCCCTCGATGGCGCGCGCCCGGATCGGGGCACCCATTTCCCCCACTCCGGCGGTGAACACCACGGCATCCAGCTGGCCGATCACCGCGAGGTAGGTCCCGATATACTTCTTCAGGCGGTACGCCTCGATGTCGAGCGCCAGCGCGCAAAGCCGGTCACCCGCCTGCGCGTGTTCGATGACGTCGCGACGGTCCGTGAAACGCCCGGTGATGCCGATCACGCCGCTTTTCTTGTTCAGGATGGAGTCGATCTCCTTCGCCGACAGATTGTCCTTCTGCATCATGAAGGCGGGGATGGCCGGGTCGATGTCGCCGCAGCGGGTTCCCATCATGGCCCCTTCCAGCGGGGTAAGCCCCATGCTGGTGTCGATCGAAACGCCGTTCTTGATGGCGCAATGCGAGACTCCGTTACCGATATGCATGGTGATCACGTTGCACTCGGCGGCCGGCTTGCCGAGGAGGGCCGCTACGCGCTTGGAGACGTAGAGGTGGGAGGTGCCGTGAAAGCCGTAACGGCGTACCCCGTACTTCTCGTACCACTCGAAGGGGAGCGGGTAGAGGAAGGCGTGCTCCGGCATGGTCTGGTGAAACGCAGTGTCGAAAATGGCGATCTGGGGGACACCGGGAAGTACCGCCATGGCACCCTCGATACCCGCGATGTTGGGGGGGTTGTGCAGAGGGGCCAGGTGCTGCACCTCGGTTACGGCTTCCAGCACCGTGTCATCGATCAGCACGGACTTGGTGAAGCGCTCACCTCCGTGCACGACACGATGACCGACCGCCGCGATCTGCGTGATATCCTTGAGCACCCCGTGCTCCGGCGAGGTCAGGGTGCGCAGGATCAAGTCGACAGCGAACTTGTGGTCGGGACAGTCGGAATCCTCACGATAGGTCTCGCGCCCGGGGACCTCGTGCAGGATGAACGAATCGCCGATCACAACGCGCTCCACCATCCCCTTGGCGACGACGACCTTCTTCGCCCAGTCGAACAACTGGTATTTTACCGAAGAACTTCCACAGTTAAGTGCCAGTATATCCATCGATCAGTGACCCCCTAAAGAAAATGTAGTCCGCCAGATGAAAAAAGGGGAGTTCCCTCTCCCCGGCTGGACCATCACAAATAGAACCTTTTTTTATACTACAGTAGAGTTGGCCTCAGTTCAAGATTTTTCTCGGCGAGTCGAGGCGAAAATCTCTCCGGTTTATGGTGGACTTTTTCTGCCGGGTATGCTAATTTTCCCGAAAAATCAAACACAAATCGTATATGAAGGAGGTGAACACTTTGGCTCATACAATTTCTGAAGAATGCATCAACTGCGGCGCATGCGACGATTCCTGCCCGGTTAACGCAATCAGCGAGGCCGGCGACAAGAGGACTATCGCTGCTGATACCTGCATCGACTGCGGGGCATGCGTAGACACCTGTCCGGTGTCCGCCATCAGCGCTTAACAAGACCACGTTCCATGCAATGCCCTAGCCTGCACGGGTTTTCCCGCTGCAGGCTTTTTTTGTGTTCTTCACGCAAGAAGGCCGGCATAAAGCCGGCCTTCTTTTTGAAAATAGGTCCGGTCCTGCTATTTCTCGGCAACAGTCGAGCCGATCACCTCGACGCCGAAATCGGCCGCCTCCTTGGGGACGTTGGGGATCGCCACCACGAAACCGATTGCCTTATCAGGCTGCACGCCGAGGTTGGACAGCGAATCCCCGAACTGGTTGTTCATGGTCGACTCGATCTTGGCCATGGGCAGAGTTGCCAGCTGCTCGTCGGAGAGCCGATTACCACAGTAGGCCGTCTTTTGCACCAGCACGGCGCCCTTTTTGTCGAACAGGCTCACCCTGACGTGGATGGAAGCGCGCGCCCTGCGGAATGAGTTAACCGCCTCCCCGGTCACCACGAACAGTTCGCCCGCCTCCTTGTTCTGGATAAAGGAGGCCTGCTGGTTCCTGATGGTGATGCGTCCCTCTTCGGCGCTCTCCATGCCGAACCACTTCGCCACGAAGCCGAGCCCCAACTTGTCGAAGGCGGCCGGTCCGCTTTGCAGCAGATAGAAGCCCGCGCCGCTCAGCGCGAGGATAACCAGGATGGAAAAGGCGATGATGGCGATGGTCAGCAGCGAGCGCCCCTTTCGCCTGGAAACGATGGAGAGAGGCGGGAGGGCCTCCTCGTCCAGCTCGAACTGATCAGGCACCCGTGTCGGCACCGGCACGGTGCCCATGCCGAAGTCGAAGGCGGCCTCGCCGTCGAGCGGCAGAGGCGCAGCAGTCGCCGCAGGACCGTGCTCTGCGGCCTTTGCAGGGCGGCCGGCATCGGCCGGGGGAGCCACAGCGCCAGCGGTCGTTGCAGGCCGAGGCGGGTGCGACGGGGCAAAAGAAAATTCGTCAAAGTTGAAGCCGTCACTGGCCGGGGGGGCGGGCTGTGACGCTTTGGCTGGCAGGGGTTCGGAAAACGGCAGCTGGGCGGCCACGGCGGCCGGCGCACGTTCCTCCTTGGGCTGGACAGGCTCCTCATTGAAGCTGAACTCGCCGAAATCAAGACCCTCTTTGGCAGCTTGCGCCGGCTCCTCCAGCAACGGGGGAGGCTCTTCGGAGAAGGTGAAGTCCGCGAAATCAAGGCCTTCCTCCACGGCAGCCGCTGCTTTGGCACTTGAAGTGGCTGGTGCAGGTTCCTCAAGTGTACCGGCGGCAAAGGAGAAGTCACCGTAGTCCAGATCATCGGGTGCTGCAGGCGGCTGCGGTTTTGGGGCAGGTTCCACCTCGAAGTCGAAATCGCCAAAGTCCAGCGCGTCGGGGGCGGATTTTTCCTGGCTTGGTGCGGGTTCTTCAGCAAAGGAGAACTCGCCGAAATCAAGAGCTTCCTCCGAAGCGGCTGTCGGCTCCTCCCGCAACGGGGCGGGTTCCTCGTCAAAGGAGAACTCGTCATAGTCGAGCACCTTTGCCGGGCTGCTTGCCTGCGGCTCCTGGGGCGGCAACTCGGGCGGCAGATCGAAGGGGGAGAATTCGGTCACCGGGGGCGGTGCAGCAGCCGGCTTTACGGGAGACTGGAAAGGCTCGGAAGGGAAATCAAAAGAGCTGAAATCCGATACTTCCGCCTGAGGAGCGCTCTGTTTTGGGGTACCAGGTAAAGCCGGGTCCGCCACGGTAGCCTCTGCGGCAAGGGAAACCGCCTGGGGCCCCGGGGCAGCGGGAGGCGGCGTAGCGGCGGAGAATGCACCCGGGACCGCTCCGGGGTGTCCGTCAGAGTTCAACCCGGCCGGCAGCACGCCTGCCGCGGGTGCAACGGCATCCTCGCGTGGTTCGGGAGCCGGAGCGCCGAGGCCGGAAAGGATGGCGTCGAATTCGGACTCCTCCTGCTTGGGCTCGGCTCCGGCAAGGAAAACGTGGCGGCACTTGGAGCAACGTACCTTCACACCGCCCGGTTTGAGTTTGGCGTCGTCCAGCCGGAATTTCGTGTTGCACTGGTCGCATTGGAGAATCATGCATCCCCTCCAAGTGGATTTTGGATTATTTCGTAAATTGCTGAAAGTTCGCGCATCCGCTCGTCCAGGTCCAGTCCGTAGCCGACCAGGAACCCTCCGGCGCAGGCGATGCCGACGTAATCGGGGGTGATGTCGGCCTGGCGGCGTTCTGTCTTGTCGATCAGGGTGCAGACGCGCAGGCTCTTGGCGCCACGCTGCTGCAGCAGGTCAAGGAGAAAGGTAAGGGTGAGGCCGGTGTCGACGATATCCTCGACCACCAGCACGTGCCTGTCGGCGACGTTCGTTTCCAGGTCCTTCTTAACCAGCACGCTCCCGCTGGTCTGGGTCCCCGCGTAGCTGGAGAGTTTCACGAAATCCAGCTGGACCGGAACCGCCAGGGCGCGCACTAGGTCGGTCGCGAAAAAGACCGCCCCATTCAAAACCACCACAACGAGAAGCTGCTCGCCCGCGTAGGCGGCAGAGATTTCCCCCGCAAGTCTTGCAACTTCCGTTTCTATCCGCTTTCTGGAATAGAGCTCCCGCAGGTCAAAGCCCTGTTCCAGCCAGTAGGTAGCCTCCATTAATATTCTCCCAATTTTCTATAACAGATACCATTTGCAGTGTCAAATCATTCTGGTCTCGATGGCATCTTTGTGATATAAATAGCGCAAATCGGATTTACACGCAATATTTTAGGGGTCAAATCATGAAAATCAGCTTGTCCGTTCTCGCACTCCTGACAAACCTTTTTCTTGCCGCGTCCGCCTTTGCCGCGCCGGAACTAACCGTAGCAGAGGGGAACTACAATTTCGGCACCATCCCGCAGGGAAAGAAGGTGGAGCACAACTTTGTGATCAGGAACAGCGGTGATGCCCCGCTGCAGATCAAGGAAGTGAAAGTCTCCTGCGGCTGCACCGCAGCAAAACCCTCCTCATCGCTGATTGCTCCAGGTAAAAGTGCCGAGATACAGGTCGTCTTCGACTCCTCAGCCTTTTCCGGCAAGGTGCAGAAGAGCGTTTTTCTGGTGACCAACGCAGCCAAGGCCCCCAATTTCACCCTGAATCTGGACGGCAGCATAGTCGAGGTGCTGCAGGTCGCCCCCCGTCAGCTGAGCCTCGGCCCGGTCAGGCCCGGAGTGGCGAAGCAGACTACCGTAACGGTCACCAACCGGGCCGCAGGCAGCGTCCGGCTCCTGTCCGTCAGCACCACCTCCAACACGCTGCAGATCAAGTCGGTCATCAAGAAGAGCGAGTTGAAGTCCGGCGAAACCGGTTCCATAGATCTGACCATCACGCCGCGGGCAGATGCCAAGGTACTGAGCGGTTACCTGCACATCATGACGGACAGCGCGCAGAAAAAAGAGATAATCATTCCGGTATACGCCTCCCTTGCCAAATGACCCGGGTTAAAAGAGCAACGGCAGGAGTGCGGTAAAAAAAGGTGGGCCTTCGATTTACAGCATTTAAAACTTGAGTTAGCGGGGAAAGTGGTGTAATAGTGTTTTTTCATCCGGGCGGGTAGCTCAGTTGGATAGAGTACTGGCCTCCGAAGCCAGGGGTCATGGGTTCGAATCCCATCCCGCCCACCATCACTTTTTCTCCTGTAAAAACAGTACGTTAGCTACTCATGCCATGCTTGCACCCTTCTTTTGTCACACAGGGGAGTGCAGCATGGCTGAGTATCTACGCACCCGCAACGGAAATTTTTATCTTCGGCTGAGAGTTCCCGCCGACCTCCGCAGTACCTTTCCCAACGACATTGAGATCCTCAAGTCACTCCGCACGAAAGATCCGAAGACGGCTCGGCTGTCAGCGTCATGTTTACGTCCGCACTTTCTCGAAGTCTTCACACTAACCAGATGTGGATTCATCACCGACGAGCAAGCGCGGAAACGAATTGCAGAGATGCTCGACCGCCAACCGAAGTCTTCAGTGGCAAACACGGTTGAACCTCAGCCAGCGCCCCCTGTCCCTGCCCCTACCCCTCCGTCTGCCCCCTCCCTCAAACAGGTCATTGACCAGTACACCAATGATCACAAGTCAGCATGGACCGCGAAGACTCGCCTTGAGTACGAAAGCTACTACAAACTCCTCCTTGACCTCGTCGGCGACAGAATCGTGAGTAGCATCGACCGGGGCGTCGTGCGCGAGCTGAGAGATACCTTGACCCGACTTCCAGCACACGCCTACAAGAAGCACCCCAACATGAGCTTGAAGCAGATACTGGAACTTCCGAACCTCGTTCCAATGAGCACTACAACCGTCAACAAGCTGCTTACCCTGTTCGGCAGTCTGATGCGCCATTGCGTCAAGGAGGGTTACAGGACGGACAACCCAGTTGAAGGTTTGAAGGTGCAACAGAACCGAAGAGCAGATGAGGAGCGAAAGGCGTACACCAAGGATGACATAAAGAAGATTACCGCCGCCCTCCCCTCCCCGGCCAAGCAGCCTGAACGTTATTGGGTGCCGATGATCGCCATGTATTCAGGCATGAGACTGGGTGAGATCTGTGGTCTACATGTTGCGGACATCAAGCAGGTAGACGGCGTCTGGTGCTTCGACGTCAACGAGGAAGGCGACAAGCGGCTGAAGACGGCGTCGAGCACTCGTCTCGTTCCGATACATCCGACACTGATCAGTAAAGGATTACTTACACTTGTAGATACTCTGCGAGAAAAGCATAAGGTCAGGCTTTGGTCGAACTTGGTACGGCGAGAGATTGACGGGTATTGTCCGGCGCTCGGAAACTGGTTCGGACGATTCAATCGGAAGCATATTACAGAAGACCGCTTGAAGACTTTCCACAGCCTCAGACACTCGTTCGCAGATACGTTGAAGCAGCTTGGCGTACAGGAATCACAAATTTCTGAGTTGATGGGGCATGCTAACGATTCGATTACGACGGGGCGTTACGGTAAGCGGTATCAGCCGAGGATTTTGATGGAAGCAATTACCATGATCTGCTACGAAGATGGAGATGTTCCCGAGGGAACTACAGAGAAAGCCGAGCCGTCTTCGGATCTTTCGTGCGGAGGGACTTGAGGATCTCAATGTCGTTGGGAAAGGTACTGCGGAGGTCGGCGGGAACTCTCAGCCGAAGATAAAAATTTCCGTTGCGGGTGCGTAGATACTCAGCCATGCTGCACTCCCCTGTGTGACAAAAGAAGGGTGCAAGCATGGCATGAGTAGCTAACGTACTGTTTTTACAGGAGAAAAAGTGATGGTGGGCGGGACGGGATTCAGTTGGCAGCAACTAATGAAGTTACTGCTACGACTTCCGATCCAGCATTCACAACCAGCACTGACTCGCAACCCAGCTAAATTGCGAGTCTTTCCTGTTCAACAGC
>Ga0316217_10001471_pt1 | contig 30531 bp, 17 predicted proteins | sample 1anoAmetaG_FD_203633 | JGI IMG/M metagenome (GOLD analysis project Ga0316217, IMG submission 203633) | Freshwater microbial communities from Trout Bog Lake, Wisconsin, USA - 1anoA | ecosystem: Environmental > Aquatic > Freshwater > Lake > Hypolimnion/Profundal zone | place: USA: Wisconsin... | reverse complement strand
AATGACTCGAGCCTACCGTTGCTCGATAAACAAAAAAGAGGCCGAGACGGGCATCTCGACCCCCAACACTCGATGAGTAAGTATGAGAGGTAGTCAGTGCTACTTCTTCGTGATAGTCCTCGGGCTGCTTCATCTTCGATAACGGGAGCGTTTAGCGAAATCGAAGAGCCCGAAGAATTGAGGACGACGAGGAAGTCGGCGAAGGCGAAGACCCAACACAGACAAGGTGTATTGGGTCAGCCCGAGCTTCGGCGCAGGTTCATGCACAACCTGGGCCCTCGCTCGACCTCCTGCCGCCGGAAAAACCCGCTCATGCGAGGGGCGCTCGATGAACGGTTCCGGCTCCAAGAAAGTTATGAGAGCAGTTTCTTAAAGAGGACGCCTGTAACCGGGCGCAAGCTTGACGACCGTAAGAGCAGCTTTCCATCCCTCACTTATAAAATTCCGTCCGCGGCCGTTTTGTTCAGTGTTTCTGCATCGCCGGATGGGAATGCAAAGATGGCCTCGAAAAACCTTGAACAGAAGCGTGGAGAGCGGAATATATACTGTAAGGACCCACGCGCATGCCTCCCATGGATTCCATCGACGAACTGGCGTTCCCAATCGCCGCCGGCGCGGCGCGTTCTGCGCAGCCCTCGGAGATCGAGCGCGAGGTCATGGATCTGTTCGAGCAATTCCGCAATCCTCTTCTGCGTTACGCGTTCTCGTTCGGCATCCCCGTGCATGATGCAGAGGAAGTTGTTCAGGAAGTGTTTCTGTCCCTGTTCCGCCATCTCCAATCCGGCAAGTCCCGGAAGAACCTTCGCGGCTGGATCTTCCGCGTCGCGCACAATCTCGCGTTGAAGCAGCGATACGCGAACCAGAGATCGTGCGACAAGGCGGCATCCGACTGGATCCCGGAAGAGCACGCGGACCCATCGCCGAATCCTGAAGAACACCTTTCGTCGGCCCAAAGGCAGCGCCGTTTGCTGGCCGTCGTGCAGGCTCTTCCGGAAGCGGATCAGGGTTGCCTGCGGCTGCGCGCGGAGGGTCTCCGCTACCGGGAAATTGCCTCGGTACTTGGAATGTCCCTGGGAGCCGTATCCATCTCGCTGACTCGATCACTGGCACGGTTGATCCGTGCAGACGGGAGATAAGGTTATGTCGAACCAAGACCTGCACCTGTCGGACCAGGAGCTGCTTCTGGCGGCGGACGGCGAACTCCCGCTCCGCCGGGCAACTCAAGTCCACGCTCACCTGGCCGCCTGCTGGAGCTGCCGCTCCCGGATGGCGGAAATCGAGGCAACGATTGCCGATTTCGCCAGAACTCACCGGCAGACTCTCGATCCACAACTGCCGCCCATCTCCGGCCCGCGCGCGCTGTTGAGAGCGCAACTGGCCGAACTGGCGTCGCAGAGCGAGCCGAGTTCGTGGCGGCGGTTATTCCAGTTCGCCCCGTCCGTACGCGCTGCGGCCGTGCTCTGTGCTGGTGTTGCCATGGCCGCGCTGGCTGGCGGACTGCTGCTTCATCATTTCAGTCCAGGCAGGACGAACGCAGCGGTTGCTTCGCTGGAGCGCACCGCGGTCCCGGATCGTAGTCTTACGCCGGGCGCCACGCGGAGCGTTACGGTGAGCGATGTCTGCTCGATGCCTCATGAAGAGGTGATTGGCGATGTCTCCGCGTCGTTGCGTCAAGAGGTCTTCCACGAGTACGGAATCGCCAACGCCCGGGCGGGCGATTATGAGATTGATTATCTGATCGCGCCAGGATTGGGCGGTACGGAAGATATCCACAATCTGTGGCCGCAACCCTATACCTCGCGGACCTGGAATGCGCACGTGAAGGATGCATTGGAAGAACGTCTCCACCAGATGGTCTGTGAAGGAAAACTCGATCTGTCCACGGCGCAGCGCGACATCGCCACCGACTGGATTGCCGCCTACAAGAATTACTTCCACACGGATCGGCCGCTCCAGCGAAATTCGCATCTCGAATCGGCGCTAGTAGCCGTCCAGCGTGGCCCGTCCCGAAGAAGGCGATTTCCGTACGCCGAGGTGGAGTCATCTGGAGGCCACGGCGCCTAGCCCCAGGCTTTGGACAGCTTCAAGGTTGGCAAAAAAATACCCCGTGCAGGCGATGCTTCGCCGCACGGGGATTGTTTTCTGAAAGCGTTCCAGCGGTTGTCGGGGCGGCCCGATCACTGCCGCCGCACTGGTTAGAGCAACGAATATCCCGCAACCTCAGCCGGGTGCCCCAGGTTCGGCGCCGCGCTTTTTTGCGGCGCTAACCTGGGAAAGCAGGACACATCCACCCGGCAACCGCTTTAGTAAATCACCTTCAAGCCGAACTGAATCAGTCGTCCCCCTTGGGGAACGGCGAGGGAGGTGATTTGTCCCGCCGTCGCGCTGGTCAGCAGAAGGTTGGGTGAGTTGAAATTGGTGTGGTTGAGAAGATTGAAGCACTCCGTCCGGAACTGCATCTTAACCTTCTCGGTAATCTGCGTGTCCTTGAACAGCGAAGCGTCCACCTCCACAAACCCCGGTCCGGTCAGGCTGCCTCTGCCGATGATCGGCAAAGCGGCCGTCCCATAGGTTCCCGGCGTCGGTGACTGAAACGCCGCCGGATTGAACCAGTCCGTGCCATTGCGCACCGTAACGGGCCCGGTAAAGTTGGGGTTGAGCACGGGACGGTCCGGATTTCTACTGTCTCCGTCGCCGGAAATGTTGGAGCCGACCTGAGGCGTCAACGGGAAGCCGCTGAGCAACGTGGTGATGGTATTGAGGACCCATCCGCTGGCCAGCTTATCCTTCACCCCGTGGACATTGGCCAGCCAACGCTGCCCGCGTCCAATGGGCAGTTCGTAGGTGCCCGTGAAGTGCGCCTCGTGTGCCACGTTCAGCGCCGACGGCCCCCAATCTTTCCGCAGGTCGAATCGATCCAGAACCATCTGGGCTTCGTTGTTGGATTGAGCCAGGGTCGGAGCGGAGTTGTCATCGAGACTCTTCGACCAGGTGTAGTTGGCGCGGAACTGCAACTGCCGGGTGAAGCGTTTGGTCACGTCCACCTGCAGCGCGTTATAGCTGCTGTTGCCGACGGTGTTCCAGAAGAACCCGTTGGTCAGAGCCGGATTGGGGCGGGTGTTGGGACCGCCGTTCCCCCAGGGGATATAGACGGTGCCCGCGGGTACCAGGCTCGGCACCGTGGCGGACGCCTTGAGATCGCCGCCCGCCGTGCAGGGCGCGGTTGCGGCGGTACAAAGCACCGGCACAATGCTGTTGTCGTCTTCGCTGACGATCTGATGGTAGCCAAACGATCCTACGTAGCCGATGCTGAATGCCATGGTGTTGCTCAGCCGCTGCTCGATCGACAAACCCCATTTCTCCACGGTGGGAGTCTTGGCGTTCGCCTGCACTCCGTAAGGGGCGTAGGTGGTAGGCTTGCCGATCTCAGACAAGATCGTGGGCAGGGAACCGGTGTAGGACAGCGTTCCATTTTCACCATTGGGACCGGGAACACTGTTGAGTTGAAACGCCAGCGCGTCCAGCATCGAATAGTAGATTCCGAATCCCGCGTGGACGGCCGTGGCGCCATCTCCGTAGGGGTCCCACGCCAGCGCAACCCTGGGCCCGAAGAGCCATTTCGCGTTGTTCTGGGTAAAGGCCGAATTGCCGATCCGCGGGGTGGTTTCAAGGATGCCGGTGGCGGGGTCGGTAATGAAATTCGCAGCCCGGCCATGGGCCTCGTTCCAGCCATTGTCAAATTCGTGCCGGAGGCCCAACTGGACGACGAGATTGTGCCGCACGCGCATGGCGTCCTGAACGTACCAGGCGCCCATCAGCATGCGCCAGCCAAGCTCGGCGGGGGTGGGCACGATTTGAAACGATCCGCTGGGCGCCGTGATGTTGCCCTGCAGGAATGTAGTCAAGCTGGTGAAGGCGGCCACACCCAGCTGACGCGAAGCGGTATTTTCATTGTCCTGCAGACGCTGGAACCAGACACCCGCGCTGATCTGATGGATTCCCTTGCTGATCTTCACGTTGTCCGTGTAAGTAAACAGGTTTCTATGGTTATAGACGCCCGCGTTGTTGCTGGGGCCTGCTCCTGCGACCACTCCGGCTCCGGTGGTAGTATTCCCGCCTCCGATGGTAATTCCGCCGGGACCGCGTCCGGGGACGAAGTCAAGGCTTGCCACATCAGGCTGGGCCAGGAACGCGGCCGAGGGCGCCGAATTGTCCATGAACGCGGCGCGGGAGAATCCAAACGTAGCGTCGTTGACCACCTGCGGCGAAAAGATATGGGTTTCCTGCAAGCTGAACACCTGGCTCCCTACGTCCAGCGCAGACGAGAAGAACGGGTCCGGCTGAGGAAGCAAAGAGGTGCCGGTGTCGATGGTGTAGGCGCCGGAAAGAGTGTCGTGAGTTCCAAGCACGTAGTCGAGGCGAGTGGTCCCAAAATCCTCATTGATGGACTGCAGTGGGTTGCTGATGTACCTTGCGGTTCCATTGGACGTTGCATAGGAACCGGTGGCTTCGATTGGGGACGACGGCCAGAATGCCATGTAGGGCAACATCGCCGGGTTCAGTCCGGCCACCGGAGTCGGGGTGCCGCTGGCGTTGGGCAGGAACCCAAGGCGGGCCTCGTTGTCCGGAACCAGGGCGATTTGAGTGGCCGACAGCCGCTCCCGGAATCCCTCGTAATTGCCGAAGAGGAAGAGTTTATCTTTCACGATCGGCCCACCGATGGCGGCGCCAAACTGATTCTGCTTGTAGGGTGGCGCGCCCGACGCCGGATCAAAATAGCCGCGTGAATCCAGCACGTTGTTGCGCAGAAACTCGTAGACGGCGCCATGCACCGCGTTGCTGCCCGATTGGGTCACGACGTTGACCTGGGCTCCCGAGCGCTTGCCGTACTCGGCTCCGTAGGTACCCGTCTCCAGGTTGAATTCCCGGACGGCATCCACTCCCAGCAGGAGCCCGCTGACTCCGCCCGGCGTTACCTCCAGTTGGCTGGCGCCGCCGTACTCCACGCCGTTGAGCAGGGTCTCGTTGTCTCCCGGTTTTTGCCCGTCCACGGCGAAGGCGCTTCCGTTGCTCGTCGTGGTATTCGAGCTTCTGAGGCCGCTATAGTTGACGGTGCCGGGATTGAGGGTAATCAGGTCATCAAAGCTCCGGCCATTGAGCGGCAGGTCCTTGATCTCTTCCTCGCCCACCAGTCCGGAGACGGACGAAGTGGTGGTGTTGACCACGGGATTCGTCTCTGAAACCGTGATCTCCTGTACGCTTCCGCTCACCGCGAGGCGCAGGTTCTCGACCACTTCCTGGTCTACGTTGAGCCGGATTCCGCTCCATAGCTGAGCCTCGAAGCCGCTCTTCTCGGCGTTCAGTTCATAGATCCCGACCGGCAGCGAGAGGAAGTGGTAGTTTCCGGCTGCGTCGGTGGTTGCCACCCGCTTTGCGTCGGTTTCCATCTCCCGCACCGTAACGGTTGCGCCGCTGACGGCTGCTCCCGTTGCGTCCTCCACTTTTCCGGAGATGGATGCGGCAACCTGCGCCCACATCGTTGCCGGAGATGCGAGCAGGACGATCATTCCCAAAAAAAGGCTCGCGAGCCAAATCCGCGAAACCGCAATCCCGCTGGTCTGTTGCTTCTGATCCACGTTGGGTCCTCAATCGAAAAAGTGGTGTCACCGCAAAAACTGAGAGGAGTGAAAAGCTTTCGCCTTCCACTCCTCTCTCCGCGTTAACCTGCGGCAGTGCTGCCTTGTACCCCGAAGAACGGGGAACTAGCTAACTACTTTGCACCCTTAAGAGCGAAGACCCAGATTGCGCCGCCCTGAGGAGTGTTCTTGTTGAACTTCTGGTTGATTTCGCCGGTCCAGATGGGAATCGCACCGCCGAAGCCGGAGACCACAGCAACGTACTGGACGCCGTCAATCTCGTACGTGATCGGCGCGCCGACCATGCCCGAGTTGGTGCGGAACGACCAGAGCTTTTTGCCGGTGGCCTTGTCCAGAGCGAACAGTTCACGAGTGTCGGTGCCGCCGCCGAACAGAACGCCACCAGCAGTGGCGACCAGTCCGGACCAGTTGGCATCGGGCATGTCATGTTCCCAACGCGTCTTGCCGTTGGTCACGTCGAGGGCCTTGATGAAGCCGCCGCCACCCTCGTGGCCTGGCATCACGTGCATGTGGAACTCGGCATACACGTACGCCTTGTAAGGAGCCCAGGGCTGAATCGGGGTGCCCTTGATGCTCTCGCACCAGTAGTTGCCCGAGATGTAGGCAGTCTTGGTGGCCGCATCATACGACGGCACCAGGTAGTTGGTTCCGCCCAGGAAGCCCGGGCAGACATCGACCAAGTTCGGAGTCGTCGAATCCTTCGCCGGGTCGTAGAGCGGGTGCATCTTCTCGTCCTGGTTACCCTTGGTCCACGTAATGCCATCCATGAAGGGCTTTACGTAGATCGGGGGGATGTTTTCATAGTTGTCGCCGCCGTAGACGCCGAAATGCTTCGGGTCGCGGTCGAGGACGTAGGTGTAGCCGTTCTTGTGGGTCTGGAAGGTGGCATGCACCTCTTTGCCGTCCTTCATGAAGTCCACTGCGAAGGGCTGCGAGATGGTGTCATAGTCCCACATGTCGTGGGGAACAGCCTGGTAGGTACCGATGATGTGGCCATCTTTACCGTCGAAGCCGATCAGCGAGCTCGATCCGGCATTGGCGCCCGGACGAACATAAGCGGCCCAGGGACCGGGGTTGCCGGTAGGCTGCCAGAAGATGTCGGTCTTCTCGTCATAGTAGCCGTTGGTCCAGGTGGTGCCGCCGGAGTGCTTCCAGGTGTCCTTATCGGCGACATCCGGGCTGGCGCCCCAGGTCTTGTTGCCGGGCTCGCCCGGACCAGGAATGGTGAAGGTCTTCCAGACGATCTTGCCGTCTTCAGCGTTGATTGCCATCAGGAAGCCGCGGGCGCCGAATTCGCCACCGGTCATACCGGTGATGACGTTGCCGTGGACAATCACCGGAGCGTTGGTGATGGTGGTTCCCTCAGAGTAATCGGTAACCTTGGTGTCCCATTCCACAGCGCCGGTCTTCGCGTTCAGCGCGACCAGGTGAGCGTCGATGGTGCCATAGATGAACTTGTCACCATAAAGCACGCCGCCCTTGTTGACCACGTCGCAGCAGACAACCGAAAGGGCCTTGTCTGGAATGTCGCGGTCATAACGCCACAGGAGCTTTCCGCTGCGGGCATCCATAGCAAAAACCACGTCGTAGGAAGCGACGACAAACAGGATACCGTCGTGATACTGGGGAACGTCTTCGTGGCCCTTGGTCAAGCCGGTCGAATAGGCCCAGAGCGGTTCCATGTTCTTCACGTTGGCCGGGGTGATCTGCTTCAGCGGGCTGTATCCCGCACCGTCGTTCGTACGGCGGTACTGATACCATTCCGACGGGGCCGGATTGTTGTACATCTCAGCGGTTACGGGGCGGTACGGCCGGTCCGACGAGTCCTTGAGTTCCTGTGCAAAGGCAGGAACGGCGACTGTCAGAAGCAAGCTTGAAGCTACTGCAGCTAGCAAACCCTTCTTCATTGTGCCCATTACTTCTCCTCGAGTGTTACAGTTTGTTGTTCTTCTACTACCAGGTTAAAGGTTATAGGTTGTTCGCTTGACGCCAACTTGCCCGCTAGGCACGCCGGAGACACTTAGCAGTTAAAGAACTAACGGCCAGCCCGCCAGAAACGACGGACTGGCCGATTTTACTATCCTGCGGTGGTCGGATCGATGATGGTGCGTACTTGCGAGATCCGATTGGCAGGAAAGCCACCGCGTTTGGCATGCTCACGAACCAGTTCTTCATTCGCAGCAAGATAAACGCAGTAGATTTTGTCGTCAGTGACATAGCTTTCGACCCACTGGACTTGCGAACCCAGCTCGTTCAGGACCCCGCAGGACTTCTGCGAAATGCCTTTCAGGTCACCTGCCGTTAACTGGCCGGCTCCGGGGATCTCACGCTCAATCACGTACTTGTTCATTTTCATTCTCCTTCACGAAGTCACAGCTAAGCGGTGAACCCTCGCGAACGATTAGAAGAATACGATGGTGCCCAGAGCAACCGAGTCCGAAGTCGTGATGTTGGTGGCAGAGGTTCCGCCCTGAACTTCGGAACGGGTGTGAGTGTATTCGGCGACCAGGTTATCCCACTTCGTCACAGCAAAACGGAACTGTGCGATGTGCGACGAGTTGGCTCTGATACCCGCAACGGCATTCCCGCTCAGGTTTGCCAGGAAATCGGTCGCGTTCGCTGCAGTCAGGATGCTCTGGCCGTAGCTGTAGCCGAAGAAGAGCTTCTTGTAGCTGTAGCTGGGCTGGAAGTAATAGCCCGAGGAGCTACGCGTGGTGACGCCGCCAGAGGTGGATTCGCCGAGGCCGTCCCAGAGGAGGCCCGTGGTGCCGAGTCCCCAGCCGTTGTAGCCGTAGCCCACGAGGCCGAGTCCATGGTAGGAGAGATTCGTGCCGTAGTCGACGCCGGTAGCGCGAACGCCGGAACCATGCAGAATCGGCTGCTCGGCCTGGGTGACGAAGTTGCTCCAGAACTTGGCCTTGACCGCGCCTTTGCCGGTTGCATAGGTCAGCTTGCCCTGGTACATGGGCTGTCCATGACCGGAGAGAGCGACGTTTCCAAGAATTTCATCGTTGATCGCATCGTCATAGGGCTGGAAGACACCGAAGGCGCCCTGCACACCGTGGAACGAAGGCGAGGTGTAGGTGATCTGGGGCAGGAAGTCGGTGTAGATGTAGCCCACGCCGATGCGGCCCAGGGTGACGTTGCCAGGATTGGCATTGCCAAAAGCGCTAAGTCCAGGGGAGCCCGCGCCCAGCAGGGTCATGTCGTTGAGGATGGCTTCCTGTCCGAACAGGCCCAGGTCGCGGCCGATCTTCAAGGAGCCGAAGTGGGCATGGCCCAGGGTTGCGAACTGTTGACGGAAGTCGATGCCAGGGGTACCGAGGGCGGTCGTGCCGCCTACGCCCTGCTCGACAGCACCCGCGTTGGGGCTATTCTGAATGGCCGGCCAGATGCCGAAGAACACCGCAACATCCCAACCATGTTCCTGGGTCGAGATCTTGAAGGAGAGGTCGCCCGGCAGCAGACCGCTGCGGATCGAGCCACTAGGCCGGTTGCCAACGCTGGCTTCGCAGAGTAAGCAGGTGAGGTGGGTGGGGTTGGTGTCCGCGCGGTCCTGAACGTAGAAGCCGTTGATTTCGCCGGAGATCGTAACATCGAAGCGGCCGGTGTGGAAGCCGACGCCGTTGGACATCATGGTGACGTTGTTTTCGGCGGTTGCTTCAGCCTGCGGCATGGCCACGGTCTGCAGCTGCGGAGCGGCCTGCTGTACGGCCTGCTGCACGGCAACCTGCTGCTGCTCGGCTGCCTTCTGCTCGTCCTTCGTCACCTTTGCCTTCAAGGCTTCGAATTCGTCATGTGTGATGACGCCTTTGGTTTCGAGTGTTTTAAGAACGTCCACCATGGCATCCGAGTTGGTGCTGGGTGTGACATTCTGCGCGTAAACCAGATTTGCGAAGCTAAGGACAAAACCTGCGACTACCGCAATCCAGACTCTATTTCTTGTCATTAAATGCTCCCAATCGATTGGTGTTGACACCTAATACAAGTTTGTCCGGGAGAACAGTAACAAGTCAGTGTGCGGTCAAACAGCTCCGCCACGCGGATATAGGTATCCATCCTTCTGATTGCTTGTTCCCATGCTCTCAGACTCCCCCGATGCTGTAACATTAGCACCTATGCTTCGAGTGCTGCACGTCATTTTTTTCGCATCAGGCATCTTTTTTACGATTCGGTAAGGCCAACAGACTCAAAGTTTTCGGGCTTCAACCCTAGGGGTTGGACTGCAGTGAACCACTTATACCCCCCGAAGCACACACCGGTCTGTGGCAGTCTGCCATATCCGCTGTGACCGCAATCACACGGCAGCGGATAGCCCCAACTCACAACTCAACTGCACTCTCCGCCGGGGAACACACGCTGCCGCCTTATTCCATTGCGGTTCTAGGCGCGGGGGCCTCTTCGTAGAGTTCGGCATCCTTGCGGCTGACGATGGCCAGGGGAAGCAGAAAAACCAGGGGGACCGTGATGAGCGTGGTGGCCGAGTTAGCCAGCACCAGGGAGTTGAAAGAGACGTGATATTGGTCCAGCATTTTGGAGCCGAACCAGTCAGTTCCAAAAAGGGCCAGATTGCGGACGCTCATCATTAATGAGAAGCCCAGGCCTTCGCTTCCGGCGGGGGTGGCGCGCACGGCAAGATCCATCAGCGCCAGCTCGGCCAGCGTGTAGCCAAAGCCGTTGAAGCCTTCGATCGCCTGCGCCCGCCCGGTAGAGGTGTAAAACAGATAGCCCAGGTTGGCCGCCGTCCCGGCCAGCATGCACCACACCAGCAGGGTGCGGAGGTTATGACGGCGGCACAGGAAGCCGTAGCCGAGAGCGGCCGCGATGCCGGTGATCCCGGCGATGAACTGCAGGAAGCCCTGTGCCTGGGTATTCATGTGCAGCTCGTTCTGTTGCCGATAGAAGACCGCGGTGGAAAAGCCGGGAGCGATGTAGAACAGCGCCATCAAGCCGACGGCGGCCCACATGGTTTTCGCGGTTCCGATCTTGACCAGCTGCTTGCGGGCGTTGCCCAGCAGTTCCTGGGAATTGATTCGCACCCGCCGCTCATGCAGGAACAGGATGGTGGCCGGCACCAGCAGAAACATGACGCCACCGCAGGCCGCGGCGGTCCATCCGAAGGCAATGCTGGCCAGGTATCCGGCGGTGGGGCCAACAATGATGGATGTGCCCTGCTGCACGAATTCACGGATGGCCGTCAGGCGTCCCGAGCCGGAGATGGATTGCGCAATCTCCACCATGTAGCCGCCCACCACGGTGCTGACGATGACCATGAATCCATTAATAATGATGGAGACGATGAGCAGCGCGCGGTACTGGTGGGGCGTGACGATCAGGGCGAACCAAGAAATCACCGCCAGCGTGGTGGCTCCCAGGATGTAGCTCTTGCGGCGGCTTCCGAAGATGGGGAATGCGTCGGTGAAGATGCCGGCGAAGGGCTTGAAGTACCAGGCCAGTCCGGCCCAGAAGAAGAATGCGGCGTTGGCCGAGCGGCCCACGTGCAACTGGTTCTTGAGCAGGTTCTGCAGAGGGATGCGCCCCAGAACCTGGGTCTGTGCCAGGGTGGTGGCCAGCACTCCGGCGACAATGACAATCGCTGCGTGCCGCAGGGCCTTTTTAGCGTCTAGTGGATTTGTGGTCGCCGTAGCCATGGCAGGCATGAATCCTACAGGCCCGCGCATCGGATTGTCCATGGCGATTGCAGGCACCCACCGGTGCCCAGTGGGAGAACCGCTCGCGGCTTAGTTAGCCGCCAACTGCTTGCGATACTGCTTCAGGAAGTAGTCGATGGTTTCCACACGGATGCGCAGCGCCCCCGCCGGTTTGTTCTCGTCGATATCGCGGAAGCAGAAGTGGGGTTTTCCGGCGCACTCGGTGATCTGTTCGATGACCCGGCTGATGAAGGCGTCGTGGCCGCACTTGAAGTTCGACAGCTCGACGGGGATCAGGTTGGGATGGCGCGCGGCGAACTTCGCGGCCCAGAGTTTGTGGTTGGTGCCAGCCGAGCTGGAAATCTTCCACACGTCGCTCACCGAGAGCGGGGAAGGGATCAGCCCCTGCGACACCTCGGCCCCGAAGAGACGTTCGAGCAGGTCTTCGTCCAGCGGCAGGTAGGTCTGCGAGAAGATGGGATAGCCAAGCTGCTGCAGAGAGTCCAGAATTCCCTGATTCAGGCCCGGATCGTGATGATAGGGACGGCCGAGCAGGACCAGGCCAATTTGGTGCTCCCGCTCCAGTTTGTCCAGCAGTTGCCGGGATTGCTGGCGCAGTTCTTTCTCGTAACGCTGCTGCGCGGCGTAGGCCGCATCGACGGCGCGGGAGTTTTCCTTCCAGTCCAGCCCCAGCACGTCCTTCCAGCACTCGAACATCTGCAGGGCCAGCAGGTCGCGGTCGGACAGGTTCACCACCGGATGCATATAAGTAATGCCGTGCTCTTCAAAAAGATTGCGGCTGAGCGAAAAGGCCGACTGCACCGCCTCCGGCGTGGCCGCTCCGGCCGGGCAGGCGTTGGAGCCGCGGCAGTCCTCGATGCTGGTGGTGAGCGTGTCGATCATCGGGAAGAAGATGAAATCGAGTTTCTTGCGCGAGCTCTTGTCCAGCAGATTGTGGACGTGCGAGATGCAGACCTTGGAAGGAAAACAGGGATCGACGGAGGCCAGCCCAAGCGTGCTGCGGTACTGCTCCAGGGTAGTGGTGTCGGAGAAGACAATGTTTTCGGCGGGCAAGCCGAGGCTGGCGAAGTAGGCGGAGAACAGCGGACCGTAGGCGTAGAGGTTGAGGACCTTGGGGATTCCGATGCGCAGTGCCGTGCGCTGCTTGCGCTGTTTGCTGCGACGCCGCGCGGAGGGCAGCAGGGCCACGCCGCCCGGAGCCGAGGCAATGCCCGGAACCATCTGCGGCTGGAACGCGGACTTGGCCGCCAGTGCGGGAATGTTGGGGTTCTGCTGCTTGACGGCGGCGAGCGAGGCGTTGAATGTACGCGCGGCTGCGGCGTCGGAAGCTTCTCCCCGCTCGCAGTTGGCCAGGATGATGCGGCGCGCGGAACCGTCGGGGCTGTCGGGCGCGGAACCGTCGCCAGGATTGCAGAGCGAAGCGCTGGCCCCGTCGTGGACTTCGATAAACGTTCGGGCGCAGCGGTTGCTGCAGAAGCCGCAGCGCGTCTCCTCGTTGCGAACGGTGGAATAGCGGATCTGGTCCAGTTCGTCCATTCCGATGAAGCTGCTGCGGTGGCCCGGCGCGTACTGGCCCAGCATGTGCAGGGCGGCGCCAATGGCTCCGGCCTCGCCGCAGTAGGGATGAACGAAGATCTCGGGCTGCGCTTCGTCGAAAAAGTGGCTGCGGATGAAGTCCACCTCGGCCTTGACCACGGCGAGGTTGCGCTGCGTGCCGCCTTGCAGCAGGAAGCGGCGTCCGAGGGTGGCAATGTTGGAGACCCCGGCCACGTAGAGGAATATGTTTTTGGGCAGCACCGCGGCCAGCCCGGCGATGATCTCCTGCGGCCGCCAGCCCTGGCGCTGAAAGTTGACGATGTCGGACTGTAGAAAGACCGCGCAGCCGTAGCTGAAGACCGGCATCTGCTCGGCGGTGAAGGCCACGTCGGCAAAGTCTTCAATGGCGATGCCCAGCGATTCGGCGGCGGCCTGCAGAAAATAGCCGTTTCCGGCCGAGCACTGCGTGTTCAGGCGGAAGTCCTTCACCGCGCCGTGGTTGAGGCAGATGATCTTGATGTCCTGCCCGCCCACGTCGATGATGGCGTCCACGTCGGGATGAATGCGCAGGGCGGAGTTGGCGTGGGCCACGGTTTCCACCAGCGCGGCATCGGCGTGGAAGACGCGCTGCAGCAGATCGCGCGAGTAGCCGGTGGTGGCCGAGCCCAGGATCTCCATGCGTGTGTTGCTTTGGGCAAATTGCTGGCGAAGCTGCTGCAGCACGGCGATGGCGTCGGCCACCGGGTCGCCCTGCGAGAGCCGGTAGGAGCTGGCCAGCACGTCGCCGCCTCGCGAGAGGCAGACCGCCTTGGTCGAGGTCGAGCCGCCGTCGATGCCGAGGAACACCTCGACGACTTCGGCGCTGGGGCTCGCGTCAATCCGTGCTCCCGCCGGTCGCGGGGCGGCGTAGTGCTGGAGAAACTGGTGCAGCTCGGCTTCGCTTCCGGCCAGGCCATTCATGCCTGCATTCCCAATCTGCGAGCCGCTTGAGGCTTGGATCGCGCGCTCCAGTGCGACGCTGCCCAAGTACTCGCCAACCTCGGCGGGCTCGGTGCGTCCGTACTCGATGGCGCCGATGGCGGCAAAATACTGTGCGTGTTCCGGTACCAGGATCAGCTCATCAGGGCTGACGGCGGCCGGCATGGCAACCTTTTCGTGCTGCCACAGCCGGTGCAGATGGTGGCGCCAGGCCTGGCGCAATCCGGGGAAAAAGAAATTGGGGCCGCCCAGCAGAAGCGTTTGCGGATGCAACAGATGTCCGCGGGTGAGCACACTCAGGTTCTGCAGCACGATGGCGTCAAACAGCGAGGCCATCAGCTGCTCCGGCGGAACACCCTGCTTCTGCAGGCCGGTGATGTCGGTTTCGGCAAAGACGCCGCACTTGCCCGCCACCGGATGCAGTTCGATTCCATCGTAGCCGATCTGGACCACCTGCTCGGCCGGCAGGTTCAGCTTGGCGGCAATGCGTTCGATTACCGCCCCCGTGCCTCCGGCACACTTGTCGTTCATGGAGGCGAACTTTTTAAGATGGCCGGGGATGGTGCTTTCCTGGAAGGCGATGATCTTGGAATCCTGCCCGCCCAGCTCGATCACCGAACGTACCGCCGGATGGAGGCGCTCCACGGCCAGGCTGACCGCCGTCACCTCCTGCACAAACTTTCCGCCCAGAATCTCCGCAATGCGGGCGCCGCCGCTGCCGGTTACGAACAGGCGCGTGTTGGCCGCGTTGATGGGCAGCGCCGATTCCAACTCGCGCAGCGCGTCCAGCAGCGTGGCCAGCTGACGGCTCTCATGCCGGCGATAAAGCTGGAAGAGCAGTTCGTTGCCGCTCTGCGCGCAGGCAACCAGCTTGACGGTCGTCGAGCCGACGTCCACGCCAAGAAAGAATGGCCCCTGCGCGGCGGACTGCCGATCGCGCCGAGCGCCCGCGGCCGGAGCGGCATCATTTGCCGCGTACCCGCCGCGAAGCTCAAGCGACCCAGCCGCGTTCTGTTCGGATAACTTCACCGTTTGGTTTTACCCCTCAATCCATATTGCCATTGACGCCCTGGAAGCCGTGCGAGGCCTGGCGCAGCATCCACTTGATGACGCGCGTGTTGTCGTAGCAGAAGGAAAGGATGTGATTGAGCGTCGAGAAGCAATTGGTTTCGCAGCTGGCCTTGAGCGTCCTGAGCTGCGCCGAGTCGATAATCGGCTTCTCGATGGTTCCCCAGTCGTGGGTGGCCGAGTACATGGGGAAGCAGGGCGCAAGCGTGCCGTCGGTGCGGATGATGAGGCTGCTCAGTCCGGCGCGGCAGCCCCAGCTCTTCAGCTCGTGCTGGATGAAGCTCTTCATCTCGGCCAGCCGCGAAGTGGAGTTCACCATCTGCCATCCGGAGTTCTGCTTGTCGATCAGCCAGTCCAGCAGTTCGCAGATTGCCGGGTGGTCCTCGTCGCGGATGAACACGGGATTGTTCTCCATGTGGCGGAAGTTTTCCTGGTCCATCATCGGCGTCTCGCAGATGTGGTAATCGGTGGCGATGCCGCTGTCGCGGGCAAGCTGGGTCAACTGGCGGACGTCTTCCAGGTTGTTGCGGCAGATATTGATATTGAGAAAGACCGAGAATCCGTACTTGTACTGCTTGCGCACCAGGTAATCGAAATACTGGCGGATGGGAACCATCGCCTTGGGCAGTCCGGGCTTCACGTCCCAGGCATCCACGGCCAGGTTGACGGTGGACATTCCGGCGTCCGCCAGGCGGTCGATCAGGTCCGGCTTCATCAGCCGGCCGTTGGTGGGGACATAGACCCAGAAGCCGCGCTTGGCGGCGTAATACACGATCTTTTGGGCGAAGTCGGGGCGCAGCAGAACCTCGCCGCCCATCAAGGCCAGCACCCGGCAGGTGGTGGAGTGCAGCCAGTCGATGGAGCGCTTGGCAACATCCTCGGTCATGCCCGCCACGGAGCTGTCATTGGCCCAGCAGTACTGGCAATCCAGGTTGCACTTCCATTCGTTGAACAGGTAGGCGATAAGCGGATGGAACTCGCCCGGAGTAATACGCGAACGCAAGTAGGGAAGCGCCCAACCCTTCATGGTGTGCAGGATCTGCGACGCCGTATAGTGCCGCTTTTCGCCGGGCTTCGGCATATAGGGCTCATCGGCAGCGGTCAGCAGCTCGGGCCTTTGCGGAAAGACCACCTCGGGGAACCTTTGCAGAATGCCGTTCGGAGGCGGCGGCACCACCGAGCGTTGTCCGCTCTGGAGGGCCGAGTTCATGTCTGCATCAAGCCGTGCAGAGGAAGTCGGAACGGAAGTCGTAGGACTGGAAATAATGCGTGGTAAGTCTGGCACGTCTAAGCCTCCTGACGGAGTGTATTATGTTGTCCTTCCAGTGAGCCTGGAAGCGAATCGGGACAGGAGATCGATCCCCGGCCGCCGGAGCGGTGCATGAGATCGTCCACATCGAGAACGAAGTTGGCGGCGGTTGAGATCACCCCCGGGCGGCGCGTGACCTTATACATCGGACTGCGCAGCTCGGGATGCTCGGCCACGAAGCGCCGGATATTGGCGAGCGGCTGCCGGGCTTGCCGGAGCGCGCTTTCGAACTCAACCTGCGCCTTGACGCGCGCCTCGGCCAGCGCCATCTGAACCCGGCTGTAGGCGTGGATCTCGCCCTCGGCCGAGGTTTCCACCGAGAGAAAAACCATCTCTGGGAAGCGCTCCGCAAGGCCGGCCTGCACCGCATCCGATTGCAGCGATGGCAGACAGCCGAACGGCTTCAGGGCAAGCACCATATGGCACAGGCGATGCTTGGTGTAGTAGAGATTTTTGGCCACTTCCAGATGGCCTTCGCCGCCGCGCAGCTTGCTGTTGTAATACTGGTCGGAGAGCCCCGCCAACTCCGCCTGCGAGGGCAGCCGGTGGACATCGCCCAGGAGAGCTTTTTCCAGCCGCGCATAGTGTCCCAGGTAAAGTCCTTCTCCCGTGGCGAAGCTGCTGCGCTTGCTCCAGGCGGCCGCCCTTTTCTTGAGGGCTGCCAGCGGGCTGTTCTTCCAGGGAGCGATGTGGGTCAGCATCCGGCTGCGGAAGACGCCGCGCTGCTTGAACTGGTGGAGCAGGTACAGCACCCAGTTGCTGATCGGCTCTACCGAAACCTCCGCGCCCTCTTTTTCCAGGAAGCGGAACATCTGGTAGTTGCCGTCGCCCTCGGTTTCCTGCGCCCAGAATTCGCCGATCACCTTGACCACCGGTTTCACCCGCAGCCAGTCCGTCTCCATTCCGCTCAGCGACTGGCGGCACTGGGTCAGCGCTGCCGGAAAACGCTTGCCGTAGAGATGGGTCAAAATCTTGCCCGCCGTGTTGCCGATGCGGTAGGCGCGCGAGTCGCGGTGGCGCTCCATGAACGGCCGCAGAAACTTTGGTGCAGCTTGGGCGAGTTCGAAGCGCGGATTCTTTTCCAGGGTGCGAGCCACGGCTGCGGCGATCGACTGCACGGTGCGTTCGGCGTCACCGTCGTTCGCCTCGTACGGACGCAGACGGCGGTGCAGAGTGTTCAGCAGGTCGCCCAGAATGAATGCGTGCAGCGCGTCCATGCCGAAGTCAACGGTGAAGTTCATGCCGCTGTGTCCGGAGCTGGCATTGACGCCATGATCCTGCTGGAAGCCCAGCACGCGGAATCCGTTGTATCCGGCGGCATTGAGCGCGGCGCGGAACTCGGCCTCATACATGCCGAAGCGGCAGGGGCCGTCGGAGCCGGCGGAGAAGAACAGATAATTGCGCACAATCTCTTCGCGGGATTGGGTGCGCTCCAAAACGCGCAGGTATTGGATCAGGTTGCCAACCGTGAAATAGGCGGGATTGCACAGGCCGCTGCTGCAATACTCTTTGCCGATCTCGTGACCCAGGCGGTCGGGCTCCGGCAGGCGCTGGCATTGCAGGCCGCTGCGCCGCAGCACCGACTGGATCATCATCTCGTGTTTCCAGGTGAGGCCGCCGAAGAGGATGGTGACGTGGCTGCGCTCTGCCGCCTGGAAGGGTAGCTCCTCTGGACGCAGATAATGTTGAGTCACATCTATCACCCGGCTGAGAAAATGTGCGCGTTTTCTCTGCCATCTCAGTACATGGCCCAAAGCACGGGCGACCGATCGGCAAGCGACATCAAGCAGAGCGCACTTTTAACAATCGTAGCACAAGGCAGCCTCTTTGCTATGTACCGCGCCGCACATAACAAAGGCTGGATAGGCTTGAAGTGATGGATAATAAATAATGCCTAACAGTATGAATTTATGATGCGTTATTCGTGTACATGCGCTCCGCATTGAGTTCTCGCCAACCAGATGAATTTTCGGGGAATCGGGCTCAAACAGGCGTTGCGAGCCGGCACAGGGGAAATCGCGAAATCTCGCCGCGTCACTAAAGAAATCTTTCCGTCTGTGACTTTAGTCGCATCGGTCCGCCGCGCCAGTCCCTATGCTGGGTTTGCTAGACGAAGTCAAAACTCTCTCCACTGGGCTGGAATCAACTACATGTTCTGTTATCAATGTGAGCAAACCTATCGCGGACAAGGCTGCACCGATCTTGGCGTCTGCGGCAAAGACGAAAGCACGGCAACCTTGCAGGATCTGCTGGTGTATGCGGCCAAAGGCATTGCCATGTATGCGCATCGTGCGCGTCAGGCCGGAGCAACCGATCCCTCCATCGATTCGTTCGTGATCGACTGCCTCTTTGCCACCGGAACCAACGTCAACTTCGATCCCATCCGTCTTGCCAGCTTGATCGATCGCGCCGCTGCGGTCCGCGACCAGGCGAAGGCGCTGTATGAGCGCGCCTGCCCCGGCGCAGCACCTCTGGGCGGCGCAGCCGCGTTCAAGCCCGCCGGCTCCGTCGAGGGCCTGGTGGCACAGGGCAAGCAAAATCTGATTCCGGATCATCTCCTAGCGGTGGGGCCTGAGACCGGCAACCTGCAGGAACTCATTCTGTACGGGCTCAAAGGCCTGGGCGCCTACGCGGCGCACGCCAAACGGCTCGGCGCTTCGGATGCCGATGCCAATGGCGACATTCTCGAAATTCTGGATTTCCTGACGCTCCCTTCTCCTACCGTCGATGAACTGGTCGGGATGGCGATGCGCACCGGCGAATTGAATTACCGCATCATGAAGCTGCTCGACAAGGCCAACACCGACGCCTTCGGGCATCCGACGCCCACCGGCCTGCGCCTGCATCCCCGCAAGGGAAAGGCAATCTGCATCTCCGGACACGACCTGGCCGACCTCTACGAACTGCTCAAGCAGACCGAAGGCACCGGAATCCAGATCTACACCCACGGCGAAATGCTGCCCGCGCACGGCTATCCCAAGCTCAAGGCCTTCCCGCATCTGGCCGGAAACTTTGGCGGCGGATGGCAGGACCAGCAGAAGGAGTTCCCCACCTTCCCCGGTCCCATCCTCATGACCTCCAACTGCATCCAGGACCCGAAGGATTACAAGGACCGTATCTTCACCACGGGACCGACTGCGTGGCCCGGAGTGCGGCACATCGCCAACCATGATTACTCGCCCGTCATCGAAGCCGCTCTGCGCGCGCCGGGCTATGCCGAGGACGGTCCCGACGACGAGATCCTCACCGGCTTTGGCCACAATGCGGTACTGAGCGTGGCCGGCCAGGTGGTCGATGCCGTCAAGGCAGGCGCCATCCGGCACTTCTTCCTCATCGGCGGCTGCGACGGCGCGCGTCCGGGACGCAACTACTACACCGAGTTCGCCCAGGCCGTGCCCGACGACTGCCTGATCCTCACCCTCGCCTGCGGAAAGTTCCGCTTCAACAAGCTGGACTTCGGCCAGATTGGCGGCCTGCCGCGCCTGCTCGACCTGGGGCAGTGCAATGACGCCTACTCGGCCCTGCAGATTGCAGGCGCGTTGGCGGACGCATTCAAGTGCGGCGTGAACGACCTGCCGCTCTCGATGGTGCTGTCGTGGTATGAGCAGAAAGCGGTGGCGATTCTGCTGACGTTGCTGCACCTCGGCGTGCGCAACATCCGCATCGGTCCCACGCTGCCGGCCTTCATCACGCCCGCCGTGCTGGGTGTGCTGCAGGAAAAGTTCAACCTCATGGCAATTACCAAGCCGGAGCAGGACCTTGCCGCGATCTTGAACTAGACAGCTTCTGAATTACGGTACCCCGGCGTGCGCTTCTGCGCGCCGGGGTTTTGTACGTTGTGCTTCGCTCAGGAGACGAAAGGGGAGTTCATGCGCAGAATGTTTTTTCAAACTTTTGGTCTGTTGGTATTCGTGCTCACGTTGGCTTCCGCGGGGTGGGCGCAGATTGCAGGGGCCACGCCCGCGTCGGTCGCCAAACTGGCGGCTTCCGCTTCCAAGGAGAGCCAGGCCTGCATCCAGTGCCACCAGGACCAGGCCACGCCGCTGGCCGTGCAGCAGTGGGCCGAGAGCAAGCACGCCGTCTCCGGCATTGGCTGCTATGAGTGTCACCAGGCAGGCAAGGACCGGCCGGACTCCTTCGAGCACTTTGGCGCACGCATTTCCGTGCTGGTGACGCCGAAAGTCTGCGGCACCTGCCATGCGCAGCAGACGGCGGAATTCGAAGCCAGCCACCACGCCAAGGCGGGCGAGATTCTCGGCTCGCTGGACAACGTGCTGGGCGACATCGTCGAAGGGCCGCAGGCGGCGATCAACGGCTGCGCCAAGTGCCATGGCAGCGTGGTCAAGGTGCTCAAGGACGGAAAGCTCGACGCCACAACCTGGCCCAACGAAGGCATTGGCCGCATCAACCCGGACGGCAGCAGGGGATCGTGCTCGGTGTGCCATAGCCGCCATACCTTCTCGCTGGCGATTGCGCGGCAGCCGGAGAGCTGCAGCTATTGCCATCTCGGCCCCGACCATCCGCAGACGGAGATCTATGCCGAGAGCAAGCATGGTGTGACCTACCGCACCCTGATCGACCAGATGAATCTGAACTCCGACAGCTGGATTCTGGGCAAGGACTACAACGTTGCGCCCACCTGCGATACCTGCCACATGGGAGCCACCACCAAACTGCCTGCCACGCACGATGTAGGCGCGCGGCTCTCGTGGAACCTGCGTCCGGAGATTGCCATCAAGCAGCAGAACTGGCAGGACAAGCGCGCCGAGATGAAATCGGTCTGCCTGAACTGCCATGCCTCCGACTGGGTGGACAACTTCTACACCCAATTCGACGGCGTGGTGGACATGGGCAACGACAAGTTCTTCGCTCCGTCCAAGGCGATCATGGCGAAGCTGCAGGCGGCCGGCAAAATTACCGCCACGCCGTTTGACGCCAAGATCAAGTGGACGTACTTCGAGCTTTGGCATCACCAGGGACGCCGCGCGCGCATGGGCGCTTCCATGAACGGCCCGGACTACGTGCAGTGGCACGGCTTTTATGAAGTCGCCAAGATCTTCTACAGCGAATTCATCCCCGAGGCCGAAGCGTTGCTGCCCGGCGTGACCACCGAGGTGATGAACCAGCCAGAGCATCAGTGGACCAAGGGGCTCACGCCCGAGGAGAGAAAACAAATCCAGGAGTTCTACCAGAAGCGCTATCAGCAGAGTGCGCAGTAGAAGCCAAAGAGGTTCATGGACGGGTGGGGCATAGGAACCAGGCGTTGCTTATTCGTTACTGATCTGCCGCAAAGGGATGTAGTAACGTATAGGTGCGCTGCTTCCTATGCTCTCGCCTGACCAAAACCCCGCGGGCTGCGTTGACGCCGATCTTGGCCGGCAGGCGGCCCTGCCGCTGTGCGTCGCGGGATCGGATCGGCGTTGTGTAGAATTCTGGTTAGGGACACAGCTTTGCAAACACTTGACAGGAATGAGGCCGGGAGCGTGAACCGCGCTGGAAGTTCGCGAAGTACCGTGAATCTCGGCGTTGTTTGTCCCATGGCTAACGAGGGAGACGAGGCGGTGGCGTTCTGCCGCGCGGTGTTGGAGGAGTGCCCGGGATTTCAGAGCGTTACATTTTTTGCCGTGTTTGACAGGGTCACCAGGGACTCCAGTCTGGACCAGATGCGCGACCTGGAGCAGAGAGAACCGCGTCTGCGCGTGGTCTGGGCTCCCGAGAATCGATGCGTGGTGGACGCCTATTTGCGCGGCTACCAAGAGTCGCTTGCCGCCGGATGCGACTGGATTCTGGAAATTGACGCCGGATTTAGCCATCAGCCATGCGACATACCCCGCTTCTTTGAAGCTATGGATGCGGGTATGGATTGCGTCTTCGGAAGCCGCTTTCTGAGTGCGGGGGGCTTTGAGCGCAGCTCATTGAAGCGGCACTTTGTCAGCTGGGGCGGAACCGCCCTCGCGAACCTGCTTCTTGGGACGCGTCAAACCGACATGACGAGCGGATTTGAACTGTTTACCCGCCAGACGCTGCAGATGCTATTGGATCGGGGTATCGAGTCGCGCGCACACTTTTTCCAGACTGAAATTAAAACGTATTGCAGAAACCTGAAGTTCGTGGAAGTTCCGATTACCTACCGTGCCGCCAGTCCGCGGCTTAGCTCCTCTTCTCTGGGAGAGGCCTTCCGGCAGTTGTGGCGGCTCTATCAACTTCGTCTGAATGGTGAACTGTAATGGAATCGTCAGCTGGCGGCCGAGTCAGCGTTGTGGTCACTTCCATCTCCGCTCCCAATGCGGTCTTGCGGGAGTGGGCGGAACAGTGCAGCGCCCGTGGGTTTTCGTTTTATGTAATCGGCGACGTTCCCAGTCCGGCGGATTTCTCGTTGGATGGATGTGAGTTCTACAGCCTGGAGCGGCAGAGGCAGACGGGCTTGAAGGTCGCAGGGCTGCTCCCGAGCCGGCATTACTCGCGAAAGAACATTGGGTATCTGCTGGCGATGCTGGCTGGATCCACCATGCTGTTTGAGACCGATGACGACAACATGCCCGCGCAGGAGTTCTGGCGTCCGAGGGCTCCTGGCCAGCGTGTGCGGGTGCTTGCAGGGAGCGGCTGGAGTAACGTGTATGCGTACTTTTCCGACGCAAACATCTGGCCGCGCGGGCTGCCTTTGGACGCCATTGGCACCGCACTTCCGGATTTCGACGCATTGCCGGAGGCCGAATCCGACTGTCCCATTCAGCAGGGGCTGGCGGACGAAAATCCGGATGTCGATGCGATTTACCGGCTGGTGCTTCCGCTCCCAATCGTATTCCGTAAAGACCGCCAGATAGCCTTGGCAGCGGGTGCATGGTGTCCCTTTAACAGCCAGAATACAATTTGGTTTCCCAAGGCCTATCCGTTGCTTTACCTGCCATCCTACTGCTCCTTCCGCATGACGGATATCTGGCGGAGCTTTGTGGCTCAAAGAATCGCATGGGAGAACGGCTGGAGCGTGCTGTTCCGGGGGCCGGACGTCTCTCAAGATCGCAACGAGCATAACTTGATGCGCGACTTCGTGGACGAGGTTCCGGGTTATGTACACAACCGTACCATCGGCGAGCGGCTGGAAGGGCTGCGATTGGCTGCTGGGCCGGAAAACCTGGGCGACAATCTGATCCGGTGTTACGAAGAACTGGTCCGGATCGGCGTGGTGGGTGCCGAGGAGATTGCGCTGGTCAGGGCGTGGGTTGAAGATCTGGCGGCAATCAAAGCCGCCCTCGCCTGATCTCTTATCCCGGTGCCGCACGGGTACCCTCAGTGTCTATCCGAACAGATGATTTTTCCGTCCCCGGCCAAAGACTTTAATCCTAGGGGAAACCATTTCGTTTTATTGATCCTCCAAAATTAGCGGCAACACAGGGGAACCTGCGACCGGCACGCGGTGCGTGCGGAAGGAGTCCTCGATGGCAGAGCTTGCCGAAGACAGGGCCAAGAAGCTCAACAAGCACAACTGGGTCAGCCTCGTACCCTACGGCCTGAACCAGCAACACCCCAACAATTACCGTGACATTCTGGATTCGGTCTGGGAGAACCGCGACAGCTTGGGCTACGCCTTTCGCATTCTGAGCGATGGCTGCTGCGACGGCTGCTCGCTGGGCACCAGCGGCATGCATGACTGGACGATGAAGGGCATTCACCTCTGCGCCGTGCGCCTGCAACTGTTGCGGCTCAACACCATGCCCGCCATGGACGCGCACCTGTTCGAGGATGCCTCCACGCTGAGCGGGCTCAGTGAGCGGAAGCTGCGAAAGATGGGCCGCCTGCCTGCGCCGATGGTGCGCTCCAAGGGCGACAAGGGCTTTCGCGTCGTCTCCTGGGACGAAGCCATTGGGCGCGTGGCCGCCGCCTTGCGCGAAGTCGATCCCAAGCGCCTGGCCTGGTATATGACCTCGCGCGGCCTTACCAACGAGGCCTACTATGCCCACCAGAAGGTCGCGCGCTTCCTCGGCACCAATCATGTCGATACCAGCGCCCGCATCTGCCACGCACCCAGCACCGCCGGCCTCAGTGCCACCGTGGGCTGTGCCGCCACCACCTGCTCTTACTCCGATTGGATCGGCGCTGACCTGGTGGTGCTGGTCGGCACCAACCTGGCCAACAATCAGCCGGTGGCTACCAAGTATCTGCACTATGCCAAAAAGGCCGGAACCAAGGTCTTCGTCGTCAATCCCTATCAGGAGCCGGGGCTGGACCGGTACTGGATTCCCTCGGTCACCGAGAGCGCGCTGTTCGGCACCAAGATCGCCGACGATCACTTCCAGATTCACGCCGGGGGCGACATCGCGTTTTTCTCCGGCGTGCTCAAGCACCTGATCGAGTGCGACTGGCTCGACCGCGACTTTATTGCCCGCCGCACCATCGGCTGGAGCGAAACCGAGGCCAAGGTGCGCAGCCTCTCATGGGAGTCGCTGGAGAGCAGCTCCGGCCTTACCCGCTCGGACATGATGCGCTTCGCCGAAGCCTTCGGCAAGGCGCGCCACGCCATCATCGTGTGGAGCATGGGCATCACCCAGCACGCCTACGGCAGCGAGAACGTGCGCGCCATCGTCAACCTGCAGTTGGCCAAGGGAAACATCGGCCGCGAGCACACCGGACTGATGCCGATCCGCGGCCACAGCGGCGTGCAGGGCGGAGCCGAGATGGGCGGTCAGCCTGGCGCCTACGTAATGGGCTTCCCGGTCAACGAGGCCAACGCCAAGGCATTTGCCTCGCCCGAGAAGTGGGGATTTGAGCCGCCCTCGTGGAAGGGACTCACCGCCGCGCACATGGTGCTGGCCGCCGGACGCGGCGAGATCGACGCCCTGTGGCAGAGTGGCGGCAATTTCAAGTCAACATTGCCGGAGCCCGATCTGGTCAACCACGCCCTGGGCAAAATCAAGCTGCGCGTGCATCAGGACATCGTCGCCAACCCGACCATGTTCGTCGAGCCCGCCGATACCGTGGTGCTGCTGCCTTCGCGCACCCGTTACGAGCAGCGCGGCGGAGGCACCGAGACCAGCACCGAACGCCGTATCATCTTTAGTCCGGAGATTCCCGGGCCGCGTCCCGGCGACACCCGCGACGAATGGGAGATTCCGGTGATGGTGGCGCGCAAGTTCAATCCGGAGGCTGCCGCGCTGATCTTCCCGTGGCGCGACACCCAGGATATCCGCAACGAAATCGACCGCGTCTGTCCCACCTACAAAGGAATCGCCAACCTGCGGCAGAAGGGCGATCAGTTCCAGTACGGCGGGCCGCGCCTGCTGGTGGACCGCTGCCTGACCCCCGACGGGCTGGGCCATTTCAGCGTGGTGGCGCTGCCGGAGGAGTCCGTGCCGCCGGGCCAGTTCTTAGTGGCCACGCGGCGCGGCAAGCAGTTCAACAGCATGGTGCTGGCCGAAAAGGACCCGATCACCGGAGCAAGCCGGGATGACATTCTCATCTCCGCCGAAGACGCCGCACGCCTGGGGCTGAAGAACGGAGACGAGATTACCCTGCGCAACGAGCACGGATCATTCACCGGACACGCGCGCATCGACCGCATCAAACCGGGTTGTTTGCAGGCGCACTGGCCGGAGGCCAACGTAATCATTCCCGCCGGGCGGCTCGACCCCAGCGGCGTGCCCGATTACAACGCGACCGTGGAACTGATTGGAGGACGCTGCCTGCAGGCGGACAGCGAGGAGGCACACAGCAAGATCGCGGCTTAGAATCGGGTGCCCCATATCTGCCGTTGTTAGCAGATGTGGGTCTGTCGAAGGCCGAGGACGCTAAAAGGAGTTGCAGTTGATCCCGCGCATGGTGTCGGTAACCGGAGTCAAGGAATGGAGCGAGGGCGTTCTGCGTCCCTTTGAAGACTACCTGGTAGCCGAGGAGCCGCTGGAGATCCGCGTCGGCAAAGTCCCGGTCAGCGTCACCATGCGTACCCCCGGTCATGACCTGGAACTGGTGCCGGGCTTTCTCTTTACCGAGGGCCTGATCGCGAGCCGTGCCCAGATCGCCTCGGTGCGCCACGAGCCCGGCGTGCTGCCCAGTGGCGCCACCGAGAGCGGAGCCAACCGCGTGCGGGTCGAGCTGGCCGAAGGCGTCGAATTCGATGCGAAGGCCAGCCAGCGCAACTTCTACGCGGCCTCCAGCTGCGGAGTCTGCGGCAAGGCATCCATCGACGCCGTGCGGGTGCGCGACATCGTACCGCCCAATCCGAACTGCACCGTCGATGCCGAGGTGCTCTGCCGCCTGCCCGATCAACTGCGTGCCGAGCAGGCGGTCTTCAGCCGGACGGGCGCGCTGCACGCCGCCGGCCTGTTCACTCTGGGCGGCCAGTTGCAGGTGCTGCGCGAGGACGTGGGCCGGCACAACGCGGTGGACAAGGCCATTGGCTGGGCGCTGGCCCACGATCGCCTGCCGCTCTCCGGCTCGCTGCTGATGGTGAGCGGTCGCGGCGGCTTTGAGATCGCGCAGAAGGCGCTGGTGGCGGGCATTCCGGTGCTGGCATCGGTTTCGGCGCCCTCCGACCTGGCAGTCAAGCTGGCGCGCGAATTCGGCATGACGCTCATCGGCTTCCTGCGCGGACGGCGCTTTGTGATCTACTCCGGAGCCGAGCGGGTGGGCGCCGTTCCGTTGCAGCGGGCAGGATAGAAAGTTGCATATCGACATGTGTCGATATGGTTGGAGTCGATAGGGAGGTGGAAAAGGTGCCCCACATCGGCCGTAGTCAGCAGAGGTGGGGCCGGACCTGGAATTGAGAATGCGTAACTCGGGGTTGAGTTTGCGAACGAATCGAAGCTGGCTGGCTGATGGATCTGCTCTGTCCTCGTACTAAGAAATGGAGATTCGCCATGGCCACAGATCGTCTCGCTAACCGTTGGGGAATCGCTGTTGCAGCGGTCCTCATGCAGCTTTGCCTGGGCGCAGTGTACGGCTGGAGCGTCTTCGTCAAACCGCTCATCAGTGCCGAACACTGGACGCTCACCCAAGTCGCACTCACCTTCACTCTCTCGGTCCTCTGCCTCGGTGGAGGAACCATCGCCGGCGGACTCTGGCAGGATCGCGTCGGCCCGCGCCGCGTCGCCACCGTAGCCGGCATTCTCTACGGAGTCGGTTACATGGTGGCCGCGTTCGCCGCGGCCCACCACTCGCTCGGCGGACTCTATCTCGGCTATGGACTGCTCGCCGGCTTTGGCATGGGGATGGGCTACATCTGTCCGGTGGCCACGCTGGTCAAGTGGTTTCCCGACCGTCGCGGCCTGATGACTGGAGTTGCCGTGTGCGGTTACGGCGCGGGCGCCCTGGTGATGAGCCCGCTGGCCGCCCGCGAGATCCTCGCCTACGGCGTGCCGGCTACCTTCCTCACCTTGGGAATCGTCTACTTGGCCGTGGTGGTGCTGACCGCCCAGTTCTATCAGAATCCGCCGCAGGGCTGGCGTCCGGCAGGATGGGAGCCGCGCTCGGCTGTCTCCAAGGCCGCCTCGACCTATGACTTCACGGTCAAGGAGGCAATGGCCACGCCGCAGTTCTGGCTGCTCTGGTTCATGCTCTTCCTCAATGTCTCGGCCGGAATCATGGTCATCAGCCAGGCCTCGCCGATGGCCCAGCAACTGGTGGGACTCACGCCCGTGACCGCTGCGGGAATCGTCGGAGTCATCTCCATCTTCAACGGCTTGGGCCGCGTCTTCTGGGCCGCGGTCTCCGACTTCCTGGGCCGCGCCCGCGTCTATTTCCTGCTGTATCTGATTCAGGTCGGCGTTTTCTTCAGTCTGCCGCATCTGCACACTGCCGCGTTGTTTACTGCGGCGGTGGCTACCGTCGGACTCTGCTATGGAGGCGGCTTTGGCACCATGCCGTCGTTCACCGCCGACTTCTTCGGTCCCAAGTTCATGGGCGGAATCTATGGCTGGATTCTGCTGGCCTGGGGCGCCGGAGCGGTGCCTTCGCCGATCCTCATCGCCCGCGTCCGGCAAACCACGGGCATGTATCAGCCCGCGATTCACGTCATTGCCATCGTGATGGTGTGTTCGCTCATCCTGCCGTTGCTGGCGCGCCGACCCAAGCACGAGCCCGGCAAACCCATCACTGTGACGCCGGAGCAGAAACTGGCCGCATAACAACCTCGGCCATTTCCTTCCGCATGGCGCGACGCTGCCGCACCTGGCAAGCGCGCCATGCGGCGGTCGCGCCGCCTCACCCAAAGGCGGTCGTGGTGCTACAGAATTCTCCGTAAACCGCATCGAAAGTTCGCGACCGCCCAAAAAATCCCGGTACAAACCCATCGAACGATTGTGCATCTCACGTGTAAAAGCCATAGCGGCCGTGGGTGAGTCTGTGTGTGTTTTCGTCCCGGTCCGGCCGACAGGTTGTCCTGCGGTGAGCCTCAATTACCGTCATCCTGCCCGCCGGCTGAGGTGATAGATCCAGCGGAAATGCCAGGAGAGCACGGTGCGTTCCCAAGTCAGATGTGTGAGCCTGAGGCGTGTGAGCCTGATCGGTTCAGTCCTGCTGTGCGCGGCGTTGGTGCAAGCGCAATTCAGTCCGGCTCCGCTACGGCCGAGTTCGCTCCCAGGCGCATCCTCGCCGCAGCAACTGTGGCAGAAGACGGCGGCGGCCAGAAATGCAGCGGCGGTAAAACCCGCGCTCACGCTTCCACCAGGAACGGACACCTCGGCCAAGTTCTACGGCAATGAGACCGCGATCACAGCTTCGCCCTATGACGTGTTTGCCATGCAGCGCCAGCCGAACTGCTCGCTGACCGCATCCAGTATCTCGGGCACCATAAGCGGCAGCACGTTGACTTCTTATACCGTTGAATCAAACACGTTGAGCTACGAGCAGGTAATTCACGCGGCTGCAGGGTTGACGACGACGCCAGACCAGTTTGCGGGGGGCTGCCAGGATCCAAACATCGGGACTGCTTCCAACAACGTGATCTATGTTGGCCAGACGCCAAGCGGCCTGGGCGTGGTGGCGGTGGCGGCCGGCACGCTGAGTTCGAGTCCGAACGCCATTACACTTGTCGGAGACGCGTCCACTGGAATGTTCGTCAGTTCCACCGCGCAGCCGGTTCCTCCGGACGGCTCCATTCCTGTGTCGGCGCTGAGCGGTGACTTGACCGGAAACGGAATCAACGACCTGATTACCGTGAACTGGCTTGAATCGGGTGGTGCCTCCGTCACCGTGTACCTGGGCAAGACGGATGGGAGCTTCACCCTTGGCCAGACCTACTCCCTGCCGAGCCTGGGCCCGGGCACCAGCGCCCAGAGCGCGGTTCTGGATGATTTCAACGGCGACGGAATATTGGATCTGGTGGTTGCTACGGGGACAGCAAGCATCGTAACCAACGGTTCGCAGATCACGTTTTTCCCCGGCAACGGCGATGGCACCTTCGGTACGCCGAAGACCATGACGGTGAATGGCATCTATACCGGCTTCGGAAGCCTCGCCGACGGACTGGTCTCGGGGGACTTCAACAACGACGGCAAGAAAGACCTAATCGGCGGGTACGGACCCGTATTTCTGGGCAACGGCGATGGCACCTTTACCCAGCTCTCGACGCCTGCCTTCCCGCGAACCGACTCCATCTCCGGGGCCTATGCGTCGCTTGCCGTCGGCGACTTCAACAAGGATGGCAAGCTGGATATCGCGGTCGGCAGCGGCCAGACGATTGGAGTGTATCTTGGCAACGGCGACGGCACGTTCACGGCGGGCAATGTCTATGCCTCGATCACGAACTACGGGTATCTGACGGCGACCGACCTCGATGGCGACGGCAATCTCGATCTCTACTCCGGCGACGCCACCAATGGTTTATTCCTGGGCGACCTCTACACCCTCAATACGTCGTATGCCCTGATGGGCAATGGGGACGGTACCTTTCGCGGAGCTCCCCGGGCCGCCGGAACGGGCCAGGCCTATGCCTACGCATCTCCCTTCCAAACCATGCAGGACCTGAATGGAGACGGACGCCCGGACTACGTCGTGGCGGCCTCCACCAGCACCGGCCTCAACATGCAGACCTATCTGGGCAACGGCGATGGAACCTTTAACCTCGGCCCGGAGTTGAGCCTCAACTTTACTTACAGCGGAACCGCCTACAGCCCCTCGTCGCTGGACTCCTTCGTTCTGATGGATGTCAACGCGGATGGCCATCCCGACCTGGTGATGTTGCCCGCCAGCTACAATGGGGCTGCCCCATCGCGGCAGGGATTGCTGGTGGCGCTCGGCAACGCGAATGGCAGCTTCCAGACGTCTATCTTCTATCCGTTTCCCAGCCTGCTGGCCGGTGGCGGTTCGGATTACATCTATG
>Ga0316217_10001470_pt1 | contig 30550 bp, 12 predicted proteins | sample 1anoAmetaG_FD_203633 | JGI IMG/M metagenome (GOLD analysis project Ga0316217, IMG submission 203633) | Freshwater microbial communities from Trout Bog Lake, Wisconsin, USA - 1anoA | ecosystem: Environmental > Aquatic > Freshwater > Lake > Hypolimnion/Profundal zone | place: USA: Wisconsin... | reverse complement strand
AGGATGACCAGCGGGAGCTGCTGGAGATCGTCGAAGAACGTTATGACCGGAAAGCCACCATTGTCACCAGCCAGCTTCCAATCAAGGCATGGCACGATGCCATGCAGGACCCGACGCTAGCTGACGCTATCCTGGACAGGCTGGTGCACAATGCCTACAAGGTGGAGCTGAAGGGTGAATCCATGAGGAAGAAGCGAACGACACTTGACCGAAAAACCGAACCTGTGACAGAATGATTAGCTGCTGCATATTCCATAGTTCGGTAAATAAATTATGAAATACATATTATTTATTTTGAGTTGTCTATTCCTCATGGCTGGTTGTATGCCTGTGTGGGTTCATAACTATTACAGCCCAAATGCAGATGGTGGGACTGTGACAAAATCAACTTGTCGAAAATCAATCGGGCCTCCAAATAGATCTGAAATTCTAAAAGAGGGTGTAATTATAGGCGTTCAGGCGCATGATGGTGTCTTAATTGATGTGGATATTGAGGTTCCTTCAGGTAAAACTGTTAAGCTTACTAATCCAATGGTCACAATAAAGTCAACTAATGGTAATGCAACTGGGGCTTTCGAGCCTTTAATCCCGTACGGTGGAGCTCAGTGGCAAATGGGCGGAAATATGGTTGGGGAAACAAAGATTCGCAAGCTGTTTTTTGGAGGGAAAAGGACTGACTTTAATACATATTTGATACGAGCTAAAATACCTTTCCCTAAGTCAGACGTGATCAAGGTAACACTCCCGATAGTTACAATTAATAATCAAAATTATATGTTGCCAGAAATTACGTTTACAAAAGACACATTTATTGAGTTCTTTATGCCGATAAATTGCTGAATTATCGAACTAATGGCGACACTGGACTTCGTTAACACTCCGCCAGTGCGCCCCAATAGGTTCAATACCTTGCGACCACTCACCTTGGTCGCTTTCGCCGGAACGCTGGTCGGATTCACAGCGGAACGACGGTCGCCTTCACGTCAGTTTCTTTGGTCGGATTCATCGGAATAGCCAGCAATTGTCGCAGCCCTACGAAATCAGTCCGCGATGCGTTACTTGCACTCAACTGACCGCAACACAAACCGTTGCTCTGTTTTATTGAGCCTGCGATAACCCTGCACCAATCTGATTTCCTCAACGCTGAGCGGCTGCATTGGAACTTCCCCCTCCTCACCGAACAGCGTCCCGACCGGCACTTCGAGCGCCGCTGCCAACGCCTGCAGGCGGACGGGTGTCATGCGGTCGCTACCAGTCTCGTACCTGCTGATCTGCTGGCAGGTCACATCTATCATCTCTGCAAGCCGCTCCTGAGTGATGCTACGAGTCTTCCGTAGCATACGCACTCTGGCACCCAATTCCCTGTCAGTCAGCATTCGCCCCCCTAACCAGCACCGAAAACAGGCTACAAGGAGCACGAATTAAATAACATGGCCTTATGCGTAAATTTTGTTTTTGAATTATCAAGCATTACGTGTAAAATAACGCACTGTATGTGGTAGGGACGTGATCTTATACTGCATCGTCGGCACCCACCACTGGTATTGCTAACATGACCCTAATCATTACAAGCAGCGATGGCCAGAACTTCACGGTGGCGGTCACTGCCACCGTCAACGTCAATTGCGTAATCCACGCGATCAGACTTGACAATTCCGTTTGACGAAAGCACATACAAGGAGTCGAAGTATGCTGAAATGTCTGGTAATGGTAGTGAATTTGGTGGTGTTGGCTGTTCTTTGCGGTTGTGCTGCGCCACAGGCGGCAGTCCAGGCAAAGCTTCCGGACAATGCAAAAGTTCTGCTGATCAAGCCGGACAAGGACTTCATATGCCCACAGATGGACCGGTTGACATGTATTGATTATGTCCAACCATCCGTTAAGGGTGTGCCACATCTTCCCGGCGATGGGACTATGGATTGGTTTAAAAGGGTTAACAAGGTGCGCTTGGAGGCGATGCAGGCAAAGCTCAAGGAAGTCGGCGCCGATGTGGAGATCTTGACCGGGGACAGTGTAGTGGAACAGTCGGTCGGCGGCGTTACATTCGATTTTGTTTCCGCTATTGCCCTCAACATACTCGCAGGCAAGGCTGGTGCAGGCGCCAGTTCCATGACGAAGTCAAGCCTGATGGGGGCCAGCCAGGGTACAGCAATAAACGCAAAAAGCTCTAACGACCCAGGCATCGTTATAAATAATCAACCTGGCCACTGGCGCATGTCCGCCATGCTTACCGACGGCACCTTCGTAGGTATCAATTGTCCGGAAGGGGTCGAGAAGGATCCAAAGGCCTGCCTTTCGGTCCTGGCCCAGGCGCTGGTCACCGGTACTGCAAAACACTGATTGAAATCTTGAAACTGCTAATAACAATCTGAGTCGCATGGTTTACTGCGCAGTGAGTTGGCAATCAGGTAAATTTTGTATTATAAGCCACACATTATATGCAGTATATCTCATTTATTGAACAAAGGAGTGGTTATGCTGAAAAAGCTTGTTCTTTTGTTGATTTCAGTATCATTATTTGGGTGCGGTGGCACTATTTACCCTAGTGTGGGTAAATATCAACTTCTAGCCAATATAAATGGCCATAGCGGACAGTACAAAGTTGATTCCATAAGCAATGTCGAAGGAAATGCTGACCTTAACAATTTTAGGTACCGTGGAGACACTGAGCCTGTTTTTTGTGGTAGGCAAAGTAGTCTTAGCAACCCAGTGTATTGTAGAGAGAATAGTGAGTTTTACTCCCGGTCACTTGACCTGATCGTTAATAATTCAACAGTTAACCAGTATAATGTTTACTTAAAATATTCTCCGTATAAATTCAACAGGGCACTTGAACAAGCATTGTTGTCTGGTGGTTTAGATCGGGCCAATTTGTCATCAACATTTGACGCTTTTGTAGATGATTATCAAAAGGTTAAAGACACAGTTAATGCTCAGGTTGCTGTTTATAAGGCTAATGTTGAAAAAATAAAGGTTATAAACCATATAACTGATGAATCAGGTTTTTATAGTGATGAGCTTAATGGCTCTAATTTTGCACATACCGCTGCAAATGATGGAATGCATCCCTTCGAGTTTACTGTAAAACCAACTGAATTTTATTCTTTTCTTGAATCTGAAAAGAAACGAATTAGTGATGTTGCGGCACTCACTTCTTCGATTATAAATACCTATTCTGTTATATGCACTAATCCATTTTTTAATGAACATAAGTTCAACGGTACTTGTACTGCTCCAAATTCAGTTTCTTTTACAAAAAGTGGAGATCAAAGTGTCGCGGCAGAGATATTAATAACATCTAAAGATTTTGGGATTGTGCCAATTAATTATAAAAATGAAGACAAGAATATTTCTATTAAAACCGATGGAGAGACCATCGCCGTACGTAACCTGACTAACAAATTTATTTCAATTGTATCGATATCTATATATTACGGTACTGATGAAGCTACTCCGATTAGCACTTTTAACTGGGAAAAAGCGGATGCTAAATACAAAGAATTGCCCCCAAAAGCATCATCTAAAATTCCAGTAACTGCATTTTTTACTTCAAATGATTATCGTGATTATAAGAAGCTTTTTGAATTCAACAAGATGACTGTTGGGAAAGCCAAATCAACTAACTTTGAATACGGTATTGCTGCAAAGTACTCAATTGGTAATAAATCTGTAGAAGAAACTCTTTATAAGACAAGTTCATATAATGTATATAAACTTTTAGTCAATTAATACTTACACTTTATGCTCCAAAGACAGCCGTTAAACACATTATACAGTTTAACGGCTGTCTTTTGATAGCTTTGAACCAGATATAATAACTTTGGATTAGACCTCTATGCATGACAGGACACCATAAGAGTGCGAAAGATTCAAACAGACCGCCGTTGCATCGCAACACGATATACTATAATGGAATTTACCGGCTGATTGTGCTATGATCTGCCGCCATGACAGATGCCGCCACCACAACTGCCGTCGTTACCGATTTCGTTCGCCGCTGGGAAGCATCCGGCGCTGCTGAGCGAGCCAACTATCAGTTGTTCCTTTCTGAACTGTGCGACCTCTTGAGCGTCGATCAGCCCGAACCGACCCGTCCCGATGACCGCAACAATGCCTACGTGTTCGAACGCAGCGTCACATTCCGACACGGCGACGGCAGCACCAGTGTCGGCCGGATTGACCTCTACAAGAGAAATTCGTTCGTCTGCGAAGCCAAGCAGGGGAGCGACCGACACGAGGAGTCGCCGTTTGCCATCAAGGAAGATCGTGTGCGCTGGTCGGCGGCCCGGCGCGGCGCCGCTGTGCGCGGCACCAAGGGGTGGGACCTGGCCATGGTCAAGGCCAAAGGGCAAGCCGAGCAGTACGCTCGCGCCCTGCCTGTTGGTGAGGGGTGGCCACCCTTCCTCGTTGTCGTTGACGTTGGCCACGCCATGGAGTTGTACAGCGAGTTTTCCTGCACTGGCAAGGCCTACCTACCATTCCCCGATCCCCGCTCACATCGCATACTTTTGGCCGATCTGGCGGACGAGTCTGTCCGCGAACGTTTGCGGCTTGTCTGGACTGATCCTCATGCCCTTGACCCATCCCAGCATAGCGCCAGAGTCACACGCCAGGTTGCCAATCGCTTGGCCCTGCTGGCCAAGTCCCTGGAGCAGGCCGGACACAGCGCCAAGCAGGTCGGAAATTTCCTCAAGCGATGCCTGTTCACAATGTTCGCCGAGGACGTTGGCCTCATCCCTCATGCCAGTTTTACAGCACTGTTGGAAAGCCTACGCGGCAAGGCCGACGCCTTCGCCCCCATGGCCGAGTCGTTGTGGGCCACCATGAAGGACGGCGGCTTCTCGCCGGTTCTGCGGGAGAGGCTACTGCGCTTCAACGGCGGTCTGTTCGCAGAGGCCAACGCCCTGCCCGTGAACGAGGAACAGTTGGCCCTGCTGATAGAGGCCAGCAAGGCTGATTGGCGGGACGTGGAGCCGGCAATTTTCGGCACACTATTGGAGCGCGCCCTGGATCCCAGGGAGCGCCACTACCTGGGGGCGCACTACACTCCCCGCGAGTACGTCGAGCGCCTGGTTCTACCTGCAGTGATCGAGCCACTACGCACCGAGTGGGAGGCTGTCTTGGTTGCCGCTGTCACCCTGCACAGCCAGGGGGATAAGGCCGGGGCCATCACTTTGGTCAAGGAGTATCACCATAAGCTTTGCCACGTCAGAGTTCTAGACCCGGCCTGCGGTAGCGGCAACTTCCTTTACGTGACATTTGAGCATTTGAAGCGCCTAGAGGGGGAAGTGCTTAACGCACTGGAAGGATTCGGCGAACAGCAGGCCGCCCTGGAGCTGGCCAGCATGACCGTGGACCCGCACCAGTTGATGGGCCTGGAGGTGAACCCACGCGCCGCTGCCATCACCGACATGGTTCTTTGGATCGGCTACCTGCAATGGCACTTCCGTACTAGGGGCGAGGTTCTGCCGCCGGAGCCGGTCATTAGGAAATTCCGCAATGTGGAGTGCCGTGACGCTGTGCTGAACTATGACGGTACCGAGCCGGCTCTAGACGCCAACGGCCAGCCAGTTACCCGCTGGGACGGTCTTACCACCAAGACGCACCCGGTGACCGGCGAACAGGTGCCGGACGAGGCGCCCAAGTGCCAGTGTTGCGCTACTTGAATCCACGCCGGGCCGAGTGGCCCGAGGCTGACTATGTAGTTGGAAATCCGCCATTTTTAGGGGCAGCAACCATGCGCCGCGCCCTGGGGGACGGTTACGTGGAGGCCCTGCGTTCTGCTTGGAAGAACGTGCCGGACTCGGCCGATTTTGTTATGTTCTGGTGGCAGCATGCCGCCGAACTGACCAGGCAAGGCAAGCTGCAACGCTTCGGCTTCATCACAACCAACAGTCTGCGCCAGGCCTTCAACCGCCGGGTGCTCCAACAACACTTGGTGGCTACGCCGGCACTAGCCCTAGCCTTTGCCGTTCCGGACCATCCCTGGGTTGACTCGGCCGACGGTGCCGCCGTGCGCATTGCAATGACCGTGGGTCGCCCCGCCTCAGAGGGGATAGAGGGAACCCTGGCCGCCGTGATCGCTGAACGGGAAGGAAACGGCGAGGGTGTAGCCGTGGACCTAATCACCCGGCACGGGGTGTTGTACGCCGATCTGACAGCCGGGGCCAACGTGGTCGGTGCGGGATCGCTGCTCGCCAACGAAAGTCTCAGTTGTCCCGGTGTCAAGCTGCACGGTTCCGGATTCATTGTAACCCCCTACGAAGCCGCTACGTTGGGGCTAGGTCGCGTTCCCGGTCTGGAGCGATACATACGCCCCTATCGCAACGGCCGTGACCTGACCGACCGGCCTCGCGGCGTGTTGGTGCTCGACCTGAATGACTTGACTGCCGACGAGGTACGCGCACGTTTTCCTGAAGTCTACCAGTGGCTGCTAGAGCGGGTAAAACCGGAGCGCAACCAGAATAACCGGGCTAGCTACCGCGACAACTGGTGGATACATGGCGAGCCACGGAAGGAGCTACGCAAGGCACTTGCGGGCCTGCCGCGCTACATCGCCACCATCGAGACCGCCAAGCACCGGCCGTTCGTGTTTCTCGATGCCACCATCTTACCGGACAACATGCTGGTGGCCATTGCCAGCGACGACGCCTTTGTCCTGGGGGTGCTATCTAGCAGGCTGCACGTGATCTGGGCGCTGGCAGCCGGCGGGCGACTCGGGTTCGGCAATGATCCGCGCTACAACAAAACTCGCTGCTTTGAACCATTCCCCTTTCCCGACGCTAGTTACAGTCAAAATCAGAAGGTCCGTAACCTGGCCGAACAGCTCGACGCCCACCGCAAACGCCAGCAAGAACTGCATCCTAACTTGACCCTGACAGGCATGTATAACGTGTTGGAGAAGCTGCGGACCGGTGAGTTGCTGACCAGCAAGGAGAAGGACATCCATGAGCAAGGGCTGGTATCGATACTTCGGCAACTGCACGATGACTTGGACGCTGCCGTATAGGACCTCCTCCATCAATGAGAACTGCAACAAATGTAAAACCTGCGGACCCAGTGAAGCCTGTTATACCCGTAAAACAGGCGCCTAATCCAAAATAGAGGAGAACAAGATGGCTATTTCGAGAAAAGCAATCCTGATTGGCGCACCTAGTGTTAACCCTGCATTACCAGGAGTGAAAATCGACATAAATGACATACGTAAGTTTTTGCTTTCAGATCGTGGGGGTGCATGGAGGCCTGATGAAATTGTTACGCTGTTAGATAAGAGCTCTTCTGATGTCTATAGGCAATTAGAAATGGTCAGAAACGTTGACTATGTTTTTATAACCTGCTCGGGGCATGGTGAACATGTAAGAGGCCAGGGAATTGACGAGACACTTATGTATTTAGGTGAAAAAGACAAAATATCAATAAATAGTATAAATCCAAGAAACAAAAGACATTTAGTTATTGCGGATGTGTGTAGAGTATTAGTACCATTACTTAAAGATGAAATGCGTGAAATGATGAAAGCATCTGTGTTTGCAAGGGTAATAAAAGCACAAATAGATTATAGAAAAGTTTTTGATGATGCTGTTATGTTAAACCCCGAAGGGCGCATTGTTGCATATTCGTGTAGCATTGATCAAGCTGCTGGAGATGATGGAACTGGTGGTGTTTTTACTCAAGAACTTTTAATAGCACCAAGTAATTTTACACATTCAAATAGTTCTGGATATGGAATAGTAAGAATAGATCAAGCTTTTGAAAGAGCCAAGAATATAACGTACAAAAAGAATGCGCCACAAACTCCTGTTCTGAACGCTGGAAGAAGAATGCAGTTTTATCCGTTTGCTATTATTTAATGAGGGTAGGCACCGTACCTCTTCTAATTGTCGATTTATTATCGACATTCTGGCTTCTAAATAAGGCCCAACCCCAACATTCGTGCAACCAGTGCAAAGTAGCGTTTAACTTACCACCCAACTCACTGTTATCACGTGAGTATATAGAATTAGTTTTCGCCATCGTTACGGAATTCCACTAACTATTTAAGGAAAACAAGATCGTGCATGGGACTGGCACCGACCAGGCTTGCCTTGGATCCCTTTGGAAACTGCCGAAGCAGCGCTCGATGCGATGGCAGCTCTGGCCTCCGAGTTGCCGTCTTTTTTGCTCGGATCTGGCACAAAAATGAGCATTTAGAATAGTGCAAGGTGATGTCCGCCTTCTCGGGATCTGAGATCATGGCAACAGTCAACGGCATTCAGCCCCACGCATAATAAAACGCGCTGGGCTCTATCCCGGAAGCGGTAATATAGGACTAACTACAATCGGCTTCGTTATCTGGTAGATGCAAAAGAGCTTATGTAAGTTTTTCGTTCGATTGCACCTCAAACCGCGTTTATCAGTGTGCTGCGATGCTGATTGATAAACTCTTTGTCGCCACGGTGCCGTTAGCATCCGTTACCTGCACCGTGAAGGTGCTGGTGCCAGTGGCGGTTGGCGTGCCCATTATGCTCCCCGTGTTAACATTTATGCTGAGACCAACTGGCAGACTGCCGCTAGCAATTGACCAATTATAAGGTGTCTTGCCCCCTGTGGCTGCAAGAGGCTGGTTGTAATAAGTGCCGGTAGTACCTCCAGGCAGAGACGTCGTGGTAATGGAAAGAGGGGCATAAATCGTGATAGTGAGACTCTTCGTCGCGGTAACGCTGTTACTGTCCTTTACCTGCACCGTGAAAGTGCTGCTACCGACGGTGGTTGGCGTGCCAGTGATAGTACCGGTAGAGGCATTTAGACTGAGTCCGGCAGGCAAGCTGCCACTGCTAATCGACCATGTGTAGGGAGTCAAGCCCCCCGTTGCTACCATGGTGACGTTGTATGAAGTGCCGACGGTCCCCCACGGCGCTGAAGTTGTAGCTATTGAAAGCGGGGCGAAAATCGTTATAGTGAGGCTCTGAGTCGCCACGGTGCTGTTGGCATCAGTTACCTGCACCGTGAAGGTGCTGGTGCCAGTGGCGGTTGGCGTGCCCATTATGCTCCCCGTGTTAGCATTTATGCTGAGACCAGCAGGTAGATTGCCGCTTGCAATTGACCAATTATAAGATGTCTTGCCCCCCGTGGCTGCAAGTGGCTGGTTGTAATAAGTGCCTGTAATTCCACCAGGCAGCGACGTCGTGGTGATGGAAAGTGGGGCATAGATCGTGATAGTGAGACTCTTTGTCGCGCTGACACTGTTGCTGTCGGTTACCTGCACCGTAAAGGTGCTGCTACCTACGGTGGTCGGCGTGCCGGCAATAGTGCCTGACGAGGCATTCAGGCTGAGGCCAGCCGGCAAGCTGCCACTGCTAATCGACCATGTGTAGGGGGGCAAGCCACCCGTTGCTGCCATGGTGACGTTGTATGAAGCGCCGACGGTCCCCCAAGACGCTGACGTTGTAGTTATGGAAAGCGGGGCGGAGATTGTGATTGTGAGGCTCTGAGTCGCCACGGAGCCATTGGCATCCGTTACCTGAACCGTGAATGTGCTGGTGCCAGTGGCGGTTGGCGTGCCGATGATGGCGCCGGTCGCGGAGTTCTGAGTAAGACCAGCAGGGATACTGCCGCTAGCAATTGACCAATTATAAGGTGTCTTGCCCCCTGTGGCTGCAAGAGGCTGGTTGTAATTAGTGCCGTTAGTACCTCCAGGCAGAGATGTCGTGGTAATGGAAAGAGGGGCATAGATCACGATAGTGAGACTCTTCGCCGCGGTGACGCTGTTACTGTCCGTTACCTGTACCGTGAAGGTGCTGCTACCGACGGTGGTCGGCGTGCCGGTTATAGCACCTGTCGAGGCGTTCATGCTAAGGCCAGCAGGCAAGCTGCCACTGCTAATCGACCATGTGTAGGGAGTCAAGCCACCTGTTGCTGCCATGGTGACGTTGTATGAAGTGCTGACGGTCCCCCACGGCGCTGAAGTTGTAGTTATTGAAAGCGGGGCGAAAATCGTTATAGTGAGGCTCTGAGTCGCCACGGTGCTGTTGGCATCAGTTACCTGCACCGTGAAGGTGCTGGTGCCGGTGGTAGTCGGCGTGCCGATGATAGCGCCAGTTGCGGAGTTCTGAGTGAGACCAGCAGGGATACTGCCGCTGGCAATTGACCAATTATAAGGTGTCTTGCCCCCTGTGGCTGCAAGAGGCTGGTTGTAATAAGTGCCGATAGTACCTCCAGGCAGCGACGTCGTGGTGACCGTAAGCGGGCCTGAGATTGTTATAGTGAGGCTCTGCGTTGCTGTTACGCTGTTACTGTCTGTTACCTTCACTGTGAAAGTGCTGCTGCCAGTGGCAGTCGGGGTGCCTGTAATGGTGCCGGTCGAGGTATTCAGGCTGAAACCAGTCGGTAGGCTACCGCTGGTGACAGACCAACTATACGGCATCAATCCGCCCGTTGCGGCCAGGGTTTGACTGTAGGCGTAGCCGACAGAGCCGCCAGGAAGAGAGGACGTGGAAATGCTGAGTTGCGCTGAAACAACAATACTCAGGTTCTTGTTTGCCGTAACACTGTTACCGTCTTGCACTTGGACCGTGAAGGTGCTCGTCCCTGCTGTGGTCGGCGTGCCTGTAATGGCACCGGTCGAGGCGTTCATGCTGAGGCCAGATGGCAAGCTGCCACTGCTAATCGACCATGTATAGGGGGTCATACCTCCCGTGGCGGCCAGGGTTTGACTGTAAGCGTAGCCGACAGAGCCGCCAGGCAGAGAGGACGTGGAAATGCTGAGTTGCGCTGAAACAACAATACTCAGGTTTTTGTTTGCTGTAGCACTGTTACTGTCTCGCACCTGGACCGTGAAGGTGCTCGTCCCAGCTGTGGTCGGGGTGCCTGTAATGGCACCGGTCGAGGCATTCAGGCTGAGCCCTGCAGACAAGCTGCCACTGCTAATCGACCATGTGTAGGGAGTCATGCCACCTGTTGCGGTCAGGTTTTGACTGTAGGCGTTGCCGATATCGCTACCAGGAAGAGAGGACATGGAAATACTGAGTTGCGCGGAAACAACAATGCTCAGGTTCTTGTTTGCCGTGGCACTGTTACCGTCTTGCACTTGGACCGTGAAGGTGCTCGTCCCTGCTGTGGTCGGGATGCCTGTAATGGCACCGGTCGAGGCGTTCATGCTGAGGCCAGATGGCAAGCTGCCACTGCTAATCGACCATGTATAGGGGGTTATACCTCCCGTGGCGGTCAGGTTTTGACTGTAAGCGCTGCCGATATCGCTACCAGGCAGAGAGGACGTGGAAATACTGGGCTGCGCGGAAACAACAATGCTCAGGTTTTTGTTTGCCGTGGCACTGTTGCCGTCTTGCACTTGGACCGTGAAGGTGCTCGTCCCTGCTGTGGTCGGGGTGCCTGTAATGGCACCTGTCGAGGCGTTCATGCTGAGGCCGGCCGGTAAGCTGCCACTGGTGATTGACCATGCGTAGGGGGTCATGCCTCCCGTAGCGGCCAGGGTTTGACTGTAAGCGCTGCCGATATCGCTACCAGGAAGAGAGGACGTGGAAATACTGAGTTGCGCGGAAACAACAATGCTCAGGTTCTTGTTTGCCGTGGCACTGTTACCGTCTTGCACTTGCACCGTGAAGTTGCTCGTCCCTGCTGTGGTCGGCGTGCCGGTGATGGCACCTGTAGACACATTCAGGCTGAGTCCGGCAGACAAGCTGCCACTGCTAATCGACCATGTATAGGGGGTCATGCCGCCTGTTGCAGCCAGGGTTTGACTGTAGACGCTGCCGATATCGCTACCAGAAAGAGAGGACGTGCTGACTGCAAATGTGCCTATGAGCGTGATAGTGAGGCTCGTCGTCGCCACGGTGCCGTTGGCATCCGTTACCTGCACCGTGAAGGTGCTGGTGCCGGTGGTGGTCGGCGTGCCGGTGATAGTACCGCTAGAGGCGTTTAGACTCAGGCCGGCAGGTAAAGATCCACTGGAAACCGACCATTTATAAGGCATGAGTCCGCCAGTAGCCGATATGGTCTGGCTGTAGGCAGTACCGACGTAGCCGAATACCAGATTGCCGGTGTTGATGGATAACGGTGAATAAATGGTAATACTAAGGTTTGCGGTGGCTATCGTTTTGTCAGTGTCTAAGACCTGCACCGTAAAATTAGCTGTGCCAGTCGTTGTCGCCGTTCCGCTAATGGTTCCGGTTGAAGGGTTGAGACTGAGACCTGTGGGCAAAGTGCCCGTAGTGATTGACCACGTGTAGGGAGAGAGACCGCCGCTTGCCATCAGGAGCTGGTTATATGAGTTGCCTGTGATTCCATACGGCAATGAAGAGGAAGTGATAGAAGGTGGTGTGTAGCTGACCGTGAAGGTTACCTCCGCAGATACCATGGTATTGTATGTATCAGTTGCTTCAACCTGTACCGTATGCTGACCATTGGCGAGCAGGTCGAGGGTATCCCCGGAGAGCTTGTTGACGATCGTGCCGTCTACCTTGACGACTACGGTGCCCTCATTCACGGTGTAGGTAAGCAGCGGTTGGTTGTTGCCGGTAATGCCGCTTGCCGGCGAGGTTATGCTGACCATGGGTGGTGCCAGATCGGACACAAAGTTGATCGTAGCGATCTGGGTATCGACAAGCGTAATATCCTGTTCCGGTACAGCAGGGTCTCCCACTGCTCCGGTTAAGGCATCTATGTACCAGTTTCCGGCAAAGGCGCCGATGAGATAGGTGCCATCACTTGCCGTGAAGACGCTGGCGGTTATGGTCGAGTTGGTATTGCGGAGATTTACCTCTACTCCCGGCAGGGGTTTGTTAGTGGAGTCCATGACGGTCCCCTGGACCCAGGCGGTGATCGGATAGACGGTCAGGTTATTGCCGTTTGTTGGTACGGTGATGGAGAGGTTATTGTAGTTGGTCCCCAGGTAGCCTAGGGTCTGGGCCGTGTTGTTGCCGAGGGAGATGTTCCAGTTGGCGGCGGTAAACAGGCCGAGGGAATAGGCGCCGGTGGCGTTACTGATGCCTAAGCTTGTAGGCTGGCGGATGTCAATGGCCCCACTGATGCTGGCTTCAACTGGAATGCCTGGTACGGGGGTTCCGGTGGAGTCGAGCACCTGTCCGCCTGCCAGTATGCTGCCGGCGGTCAGGGTGATGTCGGGCAAGGAGCTGGTTCCGCTAACCGTGATGTTGACCGGCAGGTTTTTGAAGCCTGTATACCCCTGTGCGAAGGCGCCCGGCAGATATGTGCCCTCAAGGGCGGTGACAGTGTATTGGTCGGTCGGCAACAGGAGGTCATAGGCCCCGCTGCTGTTGGTCATGGCAACCCCCTTGGTGTTAGTGGTCCCGGTTGCCAAGATCCAGACGCCGGTTATGCCGGTGCCGCTTGCTAAATCCTTGAGCTGGCCGGTTACGTTGTAGGTTCCGGCAGTCAGAGTCAGGGACTGGTTCTCGATGCTCTGGCCGGCTGTCAGTGTCACGGGTATGGCCGTGGCAACGTAGCCGTAAGCCAAGGGGAGGAGGTTGTAGTTGCCGGGTTGCTTGATGTTCAGAACGTAGGTTCCTGTGGCATCAGCGATGGCCCAGGTCACATGTCGCTGCCATTTGTCGATCAGTTGGACGAGTGCGCCGGCAACAGGATTGGCGCCGTCGGTCACAATGCCTGAGACGGTCTGGAGCTGGCTGACTGGTGTGACTTTGAAGGAGGTTGTGCCGGTGGTTGTCCCTTGGGTCACCCGGAAGATATATTCTCCTGGGGCATGGTAAATGTCGTCGGTAAGGAAGTAGCCCAAAGTGGTCTTTACGATGGAGTTTGCTGTGCCGTCCTCGTCACCCTGGACATTGGGGTTGGCGGATACGGTGCCGTCGGTTACCTTGAAGGAACGTATCACGTAGTCATTGTCAGCGATCACGCCACTGCCGTTGACATCCACCAACTGCTCGATAAGTATCTCGCCGCCAGCCGTGGGGATGTTGCTGACCGTTATCCCCACACTCCCCTGGTAGTCATCGGCAATGGAGGTCGATGACAGAGTAATGGTCAATGGCGGGGTATAGGTGACCGATACGTTTATCGTGGTACTGTTCGTGGCCTGATTGAAGGCGGTGATGGTGAAGGTGTTGAGGCCCGGAGGTAGGTTGGAGACGGTGCAGGACCAGGTTCCGGCGCCAATGCTGATGGGGCCGATGGTGGCGCTGGTGTTGGCGGATACGTTGAGGCTGGCGCCGGTACCGATGGTCCCGGTCAGGGTTAGGAAGGATGTCGTTGTCGGTGAGGTGACCGGGTTGACCGTCAAGGCCGGCGGTATCGTAACGACGTTAGGTGTGACGCTGTTTGAAGGCACCGAGGATAAGCTACTGCCCACGATATTACTCGCAGTGACCGTGAAGGTATAGGCAGTGCCGTTGCTAAGCCCGGTAACAATGATCGGACTGGCCATGCCGGTTGCGGTGATGTTGCCGGGACTGGATGTCACGGAATATCCGGTTATGGCGCTACCACCGTTGGAGGCGGGAGCGTTGAAACTCACAGTGGCCTGTCCGTTGCCGGAAATAGCAACTACTACAGTCGGTGCACCGGGCGTTGTAGGCACAGGTGAGACGCTGTTTGAAGGCGCCGAGGCAGGCCCAGTTCCCACGGAATTGGTAGCAACGACCGTGAAGGTATAGGCAGTACCGTTGCTAAGCCCGTTAACAATGATAGGGCTGGCTGTGCCGGTTGCGGTGATGTTGCCAGGACCGGAGGTTACAGTATATCCGGTTATGGCGCTGCCACCGTTGGTGGCGGGAGCGTTGAAACTCACTGTGACCTGTCCGTTGCCGGCGACCGCAGTAACCACGGTCGGGGCACCAGGGACAGCGGGAGTACTAAACAATATCGGATCGAACTTCTGAATACGGTTATTGCCGGTGTCGGCAATATAGACATTACCGGCGGAATCCACGGTGATACCCTGCGGAGCGTTAAACTGCCCGTTACCAGTGCCATTAGAGCCCCAGGCGGTTATAAAGGTCCCGCTGGAGTCAAACTTCTGGACACGGTTATTGCTGGAGTCGACGACATAGACGTTACCGGTCGAATCCACGGCGATCCCTTGAGGAGAGTTAAAAAGCCCGTTAGCGCTGCCTTGCGAGCCCCATGTGGTTACAAAGTTTCCGTTAGAGTCAAACTTCTGGATGCGGTTGTTGGAGGTATCGGCGACGTAGACATTTCCGGCCAAGTCTGCGGTGATACCTTGAGGAGAGATGAACTGGCCATTGCCGTTGCCAAACGAGCCCCAGTAGGTAACAAAGTTGCCATCAGAGTCAAACTTCTGGATTTGGCAACTGCTGGCGTTGGCAACGTAGATGTTTCCAGCCGAGTCCACTGTAATGCCGGAAGGGCCGTATAACACATCAGAGCCCCAAGATGTTACAAAGTTGCCACTGGAGTCGAACTTCTGGATGCGGTTGTTGCGGGTGTCGGCAACGTAGACGTTGCCGGTCGAATCCACTGTGATCCCTTGAGGAAAGTTGAACAGCCCGTTGGCGCTGCCTTGCGAGCCCCATGTGGTTACAAAGTTTCCATTAGAGTCGAACTTTTGGATACGGCTGTTATTAGTATCGGTGACGTAGACGTTGGCGGCATGGTCTCCTGCAATGCCTGATGGTGTGGAAAACTGCCCATTGCCGCTGCCGGAAGAACCCCAGGCGGTCACGAAGTTGTTGCCGGAGTCAAACTTCTGGATACGGTTATTATTGGAATCGGCGACGTAGATGTTTCCGGCCAAGTCCGCGGTGACACCTTGAGGATTGTTGAACTGGCCGTTGCCGTTGCCGTACGAGCCCCAGGAGGATACAAAGGCGCCACTTGAGTTGAACTTCTGGATACAGTAATTGCCAGTATCGGAGACGTAGACGTTGCCCGCCGAGTCCGTGGTGATGCCGACAAGAGTGATGAACTGTCCGTGGCCACTGCCTTGCGAGCCCCAGGTGGTTACAAATTTCCCGCTTGAGCTGAACTTCTGGATACGGTAATTGCCACTATCGGAGACGTAGACGTTGCCTGCCGAGTCCGTGGTGATGCCGACAGGATAGTTGAACGCGCCGTTGCCGCTGCCGTACCAGCCCCAGGTGGTTATAAGGTCCCCGCTTGAGTCGAACTTCTGGATGCGGTTATTCATACTGTCGACGACGTAGACGTTGCCTGCCGAGTCCGCAGTGATGCCTTGTGGATAGCTGAACACCCAGTTTCCTCCGCCTTTAGGGCCCCATGTAATAAAGTTGCCGTTGGAGTCGAACTTCTGGATGCGTTGATTCCGAGTGTCGGCGACGTAGACGTTGCCGGTTGTGTCTACGGTTACACCTTGTGGATAGCTGAACTGGCCATTACCGTTGCCATACGAGCCCCACTCAGTTACAAAGTATCCATTGGAATCGAATTTTTGGATGCGGTTATTTTTGGAATCGACAACATACACATTGCCGTTTGCATCTACTGCTACGCCGGAGGGATTATTAAAATACCATTGCTGATTGGGCCAAAGCCGCTCAAAACTGTAGGCAAGGGTCGGATCGATAGTATATGAGTAAGTCCTTACCTGCTCACTATTACCGGCCTCATCAGTGGAATAGAATCTCAGAGAGGTGGAAGAGGCGATACTGATCGGGCCGCTATAGACCGAGGTTGGCGTACAGCCGTTCCCGAGGCAATAGTAGGTGGACGCGCAACCGCTGCCGAAGACGTTGGAGCATGTCAAAGTCACATTTTGGGTAGCGCCATAGATCCCCATAACCGGGGAAACTGTGGTCTGGACCGGCGTGGTGTCTGCTACAAATATTGCAGTAACATTTTGCGCCTGATTCATAGTAACGTTGCAAGTGCCGGTCCCGCTGCAAGCACCCATCCAGCTGCCTAATCGGAAGCCATTGCCGGGTATTGCAGTAAGGGTAACGACGGTGCCGATGCCATACGACTGGTTGCATACTCCGGTGCAATTGATGTCCGGCGTCGGCGCGGAGTGGATCGTACCGGGGCCGCTCACATTTAGGGCAAGGGAATAGATTGAATCGGGAGTGACGCTATTTGAAGGTGCCGAGGTAGAGCTTGTGCAAAAAGCGTTGCTGGCAGAAACCGTGAAGGTATAGGCAGTGCCGTTGGTGAGCCCGGTAACAATGATCGGGCTGGCCGTGCCGGTTGCGGTGATGTTGCCGGGACTGGAGGTTACTGTATATCCGGTTATGGCGTTAAAGGCCGGTGCGGTGAAACTTACGGTGGCTTGTCCGTTGCCGGAAACAGCGACAACTCCAGTCGGCGCAGCGAGTGTTGTAGGCGGCGCAAGTGTGACGCTGTTTGAAGGCGCTGAGGGTAAGCTACTGCCCACGATATTACTCGCAGTGACCGTGAAGGTATAGGCTGTGCCGTAGCTAAGCCCGGTAACAATGATCGGGCTAGCTGTGCCGGTTACGGTGATGTTGCCGGGACTGGAGGTTACTGTATATCCGGTTATGGCGCTAGCACTGTTGGATGTTGGAGCTAAAAAACTAACGATAGCCTGTCCATAGCCTGCGGTCGCCGTCACTCCAGTCGGGACATCCGAGTTGAACTTCTGGATGCGGTTATTGCCGGTGTCGGCAATATAGACATTACCGGCGGAATCCACGGTGATACCTTGCGGAGCGGTAAACTGCCCGTTGCCAGTGCCATTAGAGCCCCAGGCGGTTATAAAGGTCCCGCTGGAGTCAAACTTCTGGACACGGTTATTGCTGGAGTCGACGACATAGACGTTACCGGTCGAATCCACGGTGATCCCTTGAGGAAAGTTAAACTGCCCGTTGACGCTGCCTTGCGAGCCCCATGTGGTTACAAAGTTTCCGTTAGAGTCAAACTTCTGGATGCGGTTGTTGCCAGAGTCGGTGACGTAGACGTTTCCGGCCGAGTCCACAGTAATCCCGTATGGAGCATTGAACAGCCCGTTGGCGCTGCCTTGCGAGCCCCACGTGGCTACAAAGTTGCCATTAGAGTCAAATTTCTGGATTTGGTTATTGTTGGTGTCGGCAACGTAGACGTTGCCGGCAAAGTCCACGCTGATGCCAATAGGATTGTTGAACTGCCCGTTTCCACTTCCATACGTGCCCCAGGTGTTTACAAAGTTCCCAACTGAGTCGAACTTCTGGATGCGGTTGTTGCCGGTGTCGGCGACGTAGACGTTGCCGGTCGAGTCCACAGCAATTCCGTAAGGGGTGCCAAACAGTCCATTGTCGCTGCCGGCCGAACCCCAGGCATCCACAAAGTTGCCGAGAGAGTCGAACTTTTGGATACGATTGTTATTAGTATCGGCGACGTAGACGTTGGCTGCCTGGTCTCCTGCAATGCCTGATGGTGTGAAAAACTGCCCATCGCCATTGCCGGAAGAACCCCAGGCGGTCACGAAGTTGTTGCCGGAGTCGAACTTCTGGATACGGTTATTATTGGAATCGGCGACGTAGACGTTGCCGGCCAGGTCTGCGATGACACCTTGAGGATAGTTGAACTGGCCGTTGCCGTTGCCATATGTGCCCCAGGAGGATACAAAGGCGCCACTTGAGTTGAACTTCTGGATGAGCGAATTATAGGAGTCTGCGACGTAGATGTTGCCGGCAATGTCCACGGTGATGCCCAGAGGATTGTTGAACTGTCCGTTGCCGCTGCCTTGCGAGCCCCAGGTAGTTACAAAGTTCCCGCTTGAGCCGAACTTCTGGATACGGTTATTGCCGGTATCGGAGACGTAGACGTTGCCCGCCGGGTCCGTGGTGATGCCGGCAGGTTTTTTGAACTGTCCGTTGCCGCTGCCTTGCGAGCCCCAGGTGATTACAAAGTTTCCGCTTGAGTCGAACTTCTGGATAAGATTATTGCCGGTGTCGGTAACGTAGACGTTTCCTACTGCGTCCACGGCGACGCCTTGCGGATAGTTGAACAGCCCGTTTCCGCTGCCTTGCGAGCCCCACGAAGTAATAAAGGTGCCGTTGGAGTCGAACTTCTGAATACGATTATTATTGGTGTCGGCGACGTAAAGGTTGCCGGACGCGTCCACAGTTATGCCTTGAGGAGCGCTGAACTGGCCATTACCGGTGCCGGCCGAACCCCATGCGGTTACAAAGTATCCATTGGCATCGAATTTTTGGATGCGGTTGTTGTTGGAGTCGGCAACATACTCGTTGCCGTTTGCATCTACGGCTACGCCGGTGGGATTATTAAAATACCATTCCTGAGGTTGCTGGGGCCAAAGCCGCTCAAAACTGTAAGTAAGTGTAGGATCGACAGTATATGAGTAAGTCCTCACCTGCTCACTGTTACCGGCCACATCAGTGGAATAGAATCTCAGTAAGGTGGAAGAGGCGATACTGATAGGGCCGCTATAGACCGAGGTTGGCGTACAGCCGTTTCCGAGGCAATAGTAGGTGGACGCGCAACCGCTGCCGAAGACGCTGGAGCAGGTCAAGGTCACATTCTGCGTAGCGCCATAGGTTCCCATAATCGGGGAAACCGTGGTTTGGACCGGCGTGGTGTCTGCTAAAAATATTGCAGTAACATTTTGCGCCTGACTCATAGTAACGTTGCAACTGCCGGTCCCGCTGCAAGCACCCATCCAGCCTCCTAATCGGAAGCCGCTGCCGGGTATTGCAGTAAGGGTAACGACGGTGCCGATGCCATACGACTGGTTACATACTCCGGTGCAATTGATGTCCGACGTCGGCGCGGAGCGGATCGTACCGGGGCCGCTCACATTTAGGGCAAGGGAATAGCTTACATAGGGAGTGACGCTATTTGAAGGTGCTGAGGTAGAGCTTGTGCCAGTAGCGTTGCTGGCAGAAACCGTGAAGGTATAGGCAGTGCCGTTGGTGAGCCCGGTAACAATGATCGGGCTGGCCGTGCCGGTTGCGGTGATGTTGCCGGGACTGGAGGTTACTGTATATCCGGTTATGGCGCTACCACCGTTAGCGGCGGGAGCGGTGAAACTCACGCTGGCCTGTCCGTTGCCGGAAACAGCGACTACTCCAGTCGGCGCATTGGGTACTGTAGACGCAGGTGTTACGCTGTTTGAAGGCGCCGAGGGTAAGCTACTGCCCACGATATTACTCGCAGTGACCGTGAAGTTATAGACAGTGCCGTTGCTAAGCCCTGTAACAATGATCGGGCTGCTGCTCCCGGTTGCGGTTTTGCCGCCTGGGTTGGTGGTAACCGTGTAGGCGTTTATAGTACCGCCACCGTTTGAGGCCGGAGCGTTGAAGCTCACGGTAGCTTGCACATTGCCTGCGATTGCCATCACACCGGTCGGGGCGCCAGGGAACCCGATGACAACACCTTGTGTTGACGATGCCGGGCCAGTGCCGAGGGAGTTTGTGGCAGTTACGGCAAAGGTGTAAGCGGTGCCGTTGATGAGACCTGTGACAGTGATCGGGCTGCTGCTGCCGGTTGCGGTTTGGCCGCCTGGGCTGGCGGTAACCGTGTAGACGGTTATAGTACCGCCTCCGTTTGAGGCCGGAGCGTTGAAGCTCACGGTGGCCTGCCCATTGCCGGAGATCACCTTCGCACCGGTCGGGGCGTCAGGGACACCGATGGCGACACCCTGTGTTGAAAATGTGTACGAGCCGCCTGCAAGCTGGTAGACAGGTAAGAAGGCGGTTGTCAGAGAAAGGTAATGGATATTGTCGTTACTTGAAATTCCGCTTCCGTAATCCATGATATTGGCGGCAGTAAACGAATTGTAGTCGAGGCGGATGTCTCCATTTGGGAACAGAACCACCTCGAAGTCGTTCGGAAGAGCAGAACCTTCATCGGAATAGGTTTCTGTTTGCCATTCGATTACGACCCGCTCTGGATTGGTCTTGTGTTGAACAAACACACCTCCGGTGAAGTATGAAGAAAGATCATTGTTCCATGCTGCGATCACTGGGCCTTTGCCGTTGGAGGCCAGATTGAAGGAGTTGGCCGAGCCGGTTGTTCCGAACCAGACATTGCCGTTGGTGTCGGCGGTGATTTGGCTGTAAGACTGGCCGTAGAACGTGAATTGCCATGGTAGCATATAGGTGACGGCAGATTCGTCGCCGTATGTATAATCGTAATCTGCGGTCGCAGAATTTAGGCGGCTCGCCGTTGTTCCGTCCCATGAAGCGGTGAGGTTCTTATTCAAGCTGTAGGTGCCGTCTGTGGTCGCGTATGCGGGAAACGCAGCGATCAGGATCAGGAAGAATAAGGCCATCATGTAAAGTGGCTTCATGGAGAATCTCCTCTGAGATTACGATAACAACTGGATTTTCATATTAATGTCACTGGCATAATCACCTATAAAGCATTTGACTGAATCATATAGCTTGCACATGTGTGTATTTATTTACCTGGTTTGTAGAGTTATCTGACACTATCGATATTCCACCGTATATGTTTACGTCACCACTATTGAAGGATAGGTCCTTTGAAATGAATCGTCACTACATAGGGTCACAACGTCTAGTACGGTAAAGGTAAAGTCCAGTCTACTTATCCTAATCTCTACAGGTAGATAATGGTATGAGTTTTTAGACCCCAAAGAACCCTTTTTATTTTAATGACGTTGTCCCGCGCACAGCATAAACACCATAAAATATTCCAATAACAGTTAGAGCTACAAAACAAAATTTATTCCATATCCCCTGATAGATAAAAAACAAAGATATCCCAGCAGTTACTTGCACTAAACACAATATTCCTGCTGCCATTCTTAGAATTATGCGAAACATTATCCTCTCCTACTTTGATGCGCAGGTTGCAGCACAATAAGTATACGCACCGGCTACATACCCCCCTGATAATGCACCTAGAACCAAGGAAGCTTTTGATGCTACGCACAAAGTTTTACTCAATGGGGATAAGATATTGGCTTCTGCAGCTGCCTTATTAGCAGCAGCTATACTAGCTGTTATATCTCCGTCTGCAAATGCACCTTCCTGAGAAAGATTCTTAAGTGTGTCACTTGCTATTTCACCTGTAACTTCATTGAATACCCCTTGTACTAAATCCATTAAACCAAGTGGGGTTAAATCTCTTGCAATATCGAAGGATTCGCCGTAATTTGTTGATATGCAGCTCTGAACACAAGTCTGGAATCCTGAGGTAGTTTTATTGACACCCTCAAGGCCATTTGGGTCAGTCCATCCTATGGGGTTGTTTTTAACGTACCCATATAGATTCACATCCCCGCCAGCAAAGGATTTCGAGTCTTTAGAAATGAACCTTCCCTCCATCGGGTCATAGTATCTCGCCCGGTAATAGTACAGCCCGGTCTCCTTATCCCACTCCCTTCCCGTGTATGTGTAACTGTTCGTGAAGGAGGTTGAGGGTTTTGCCATCCCGAAGGAATCGTACGTGTAGCTCTGCATGATGTTTTTGTTTGTGTCGGTAATGGTTGAGATACTGCCAAGTCCATCAGCATGATAGTAATAATGCTGCCCATTTCTTTCAAGCGCTAGTGGCTCGTCTATATTTGGGCTGTGGGTGTAGAAGGTTTGGGTAACGCCCCCCGTGCCGTCGGTAAACACCTCTAGGACAATGTTTTTATTATCATAGAGATAGCTCCAGGTGCCTGTAGTCGTCACGCCGTCGATTACCGTGGTGAGTTGCTTCCCGATCCGTCTGCCGTACGGGTCGTAGGTAAAGGTCACGGTCCTTTGTTCCGCACCTTTTATTTTCTGCATCTTGACAAGCCGGTTTTCATAATCCCACGTCTGCGTCCAGCTCCTGTCCGTGGCATTGGGAACGATCTTCATGTTCTGGTTGCCGTTGTTGTCGTAGGCATATTGGAGCTTTCTCCCCTGGACCATTTCGTTTGACGCATTGTAAAGGTATCCGGTGTCATTGGGGCCGGGACCTGTCAAGCGGTTTCCTACGGCGTCGTAACTGAAGTTCTCTATCCCAGCGGGTGCTGCGTTTTGCAAAAGGTGGTAGATGTTGTCATATAAGTAAGCGCCATTGGCAGTTCCACTCGTAGCGGTGCGGTTTCCCACATTGTCTAGGGTGTAATTGAAGCCGGCGATTATTTGTCCGCCCGCCTGGTGGTTGAGGATCAAGAGCCTCCCCGCCGAATCGTAGCTGTAATTGGCGGTTATCTGGTTTGGATAGGCAAGCAGCGTCCGTCTTCCCGTCGCGTCGTAGCCAAAGGTGAATGTTCCGGCAGTGCTGGAGATGCTCTGGATGCGGCTGGCGTTATCGTATGCGTATTTGTAAGCTCTTTGGCTGGGAGAGCCGGGCAGAAGCGTCATCTGCGTCCGTTTGCCCGCTACGTCGTATTGGTAGCTGATAGCATAGCCCCTGCTATCGGTAACAGAGTTTACCCGGTTGTCGGCATCATAGGCGTAGGTGTAGGAAATGTTATTGTTGGCCATCGTCTGGACGCGCCCTGCGGCATCGTAGGCGTTGGTCATGGTAGTGGAGTCGGGATAGGTCTTTTGCGTTAGCCGCTTCAGCGCATCATAGCTGTAAGTCACGTTGACGTTGTTGGCGTCGGTCTTGAGGGTCAGGTTTCCCGCCGGGTCATAACCATATTTTGTAGTCTTCTGCAAGGGGTCTGTTTCTTGAATAAGGCGGCCGTCCAGGTCGTACTGGTAACTGGTCGTCTGGCCTTTGGCATCGGCGAGGCTTGTTAGTTTGTCCACGCCGCCGCCGCAACTCGGGCAGCCTGTGGGGCCGTAGGTATAAGTGGTGATGTTACCCAAGGCATCCTTGGCTGCGGTCACCTTGCCCTGATAATTGTAACTGTATGCCGTGGTATTGCTGTTGGCGTCAATCACCGCAGTTCTGTTGCCCGCATTGTCGTAGGTGTAGGTGGTGACGTTATTCAGCGGGTCAATGATCTTGACGAGGTGGTTCATCGCGTCATAAACATAGGTGGTAACATTGCCGGCCGGGTCGGTTTTGGTAAGCATGTTGCCGTTGTTGTCGTAGCTGAACTGGGTGGCAGCGCCGGTTGGGTCGGTTATTGAGGCCGGGAGGCCGGCGGTGTAAGTGATGGTGGTCGTCTGGTTTCCGGGGTTGGTTATGGTGATGGGGTTTCCTTTGCCGTCATAGGTGTAGTTTGTAATCGCACCGGCCGGGTCTGTAGTGGAGAGGAGGTTACCGGCGGTATCGTATGTGTTGGTTGTTGTCCCCTGTGGGCCGATGCTGGTGAGTATTTGGCCAAAGCTGTTGTAGGTGTAGCTCGTGGTCTGGTTGAGGGGATTGGTCATGGTGAGCATGTTGCCGGTAAGGTCGTAGGTATAGGTGGTCGTACCCACAACAGGTTCCGTCTTGGTCAGTACGTTCAGATTGTTGTCGTAGGTATAGCTCGTGGTGGCGTTGTAAGGGTCGGTCTTACTGGCCAGCTTCCCGATGGAAGTATCATAGGTGTAACTCCATATGCCGCCATCTTTTTCAGTAAAAGTTGTACTTCTGACAGCGTTTGTTGAGTTTTGCGGAAAGGAGAGGCTACGTGTCTTGGCTTCCGGGTCTGTTGCGGATACGATATGATGAAGGGCGTCATAAGTATACGTAACCGTATTGTCGTTGGGGTCGGTCCTGCTTAGGAGAAAACCGGTGCCATCGTAAGTGTAGTCCCATTGACCGCCATTGGGATTTGTCACGGTTGTGAGATTGCCCCCGGCGTAAGCGAAAGAATAGGCATTTCCGTTCGGATCAGTTACCGCGGTGAGATTGTTATTGGCATCATAAGTGAAGACGATACTGCGTCCCTCTCCGTCAGTTACGGTACTCAGATTGCCACTGGCGTAAGCAAAGGCCATGGTAATTCCGTTTCGATCCGTGCGGGAAATTATCCTGCCCCACTGGTCAAAATTGTGCTTCATCCCTTCTTTTTCAGTGATGGTGAACGTGCCGTCGGCATTCTTTACCAGAGTAGAATAGTCGCCGAGGGGCGACTGATAACCGCTGCCTGACTGAGAATAGAGTCGGGAAAACTGACCGTCCTTGAAAAGTATATTGCCGTTCCCCTGGTCCTGGAGAGCTATTTCATATGTATGGTTCCATCCTGTGCTGAGCGAACCGGTCATTGGGTTGATGCTATTGTAATTAAGAGTTGAGAAGGTGGTGGTATGATTCAAATTGTCGGTGACGCTTACAGCGTTAGCAGTATAGGCAAAACTGTAAGTATCGCCAGTGCCCTCAACGACATTTATTATCTTTCCGTCCCCCTCGAAAATATTAACCGTGCCGTCGCTATCGGTGAGGGTATAGCCTTCAGTGGTGCTAATCAATTCTGACGTGTCCGGAGCCAGGTAGTCTCCTGTTTGGGAGAGGGTATACAACCTTGTACGATTCCATTCGCGGTAGAGAATTGAGCCGTCGGAATTAAACTGAAGTACTTTCTGGAAGTTGTGTATCAAATCCATGGTCACAGGCCCTGAACGTGGGGCAAGGCTGTCGTAGGCGAGGGAAATTGTAGCGGGGAGGCTCCCTCCCTTGAGGGAGAAAAGATTCTGACTGAAGGAAAGGCCCCCTGTTGCCACATTGGCTGAGGAGCCGAAATCGACTAACAAGGGGTCGCAAGTGTTATTATCCGTTTTGCTGACCTGGAACCAGATAGTTTTTTTGTCACTGCAATTGCTGTTAACAACCATGGCAGTGAGGGTGGCCGAGTATTCGCCGGGCGCAACGACACTGCCGCCTGCATCCTTGCCGTCCCAATTAACCAAAACGTTCTTGTCGGTGCCTGAATATGTCTTGCCAGCAATATTCAGCGTCCATGTTATGTCCTTACCGTTGTTCTCGGAGATTGTGCCCGAAATATTTACATTGCCTCCCGTAGACGGATTGATTTTCTGGCTTGATCCGGAAAAGCTGCTTATTTGTATATCACAGCTCAACTGTAGATCTACTGTTTGAAGATAGCCAAAATTTGCACCGTTACTATAATACAAATAGCCAGGGTTAACTCCCTGATTTATCGATGTAGGAGTAATTGTGAAAGTGTTTCCACAGGTTGGTGGTGGCATTTCGAAATGATAAACGCTAGAACAATTTCCATATTCATCGTAAGCTACAGTAGTATTAATTGGATTATTACCATTAACCAGTATTCCCCCCCAAGTTAAACCAGCACATTGTGCATGAAGGTCCAGTGTTAACAAATTGGGTACGTCTCCTGCGAGACAATTAGCTTTGAAAGTATATGAGTTTTCGCTCTGAATAAGTAACATCTCCCATTGACTGTAGCTATCTCCGCTATTAAAACCTAATGAATTACCATAACCGTTATAATACGAGATAAATGGACAATTGGTACAGCCATACACAGTATCAACTGTGCTGAAATGAAATACTCCTGAATTGCTAATTGGGCTTATATTGGTTGCATCTGAAATGGGGACTTCGTAATATTCCTCATAAAAATTCATTCCAGATATCAGCGATACATTTTTCAACTTGGTTTGTGTGCTAGCATCAGCTTGTGTTTCAATCGGGAAAAATAGAATCTGCATCGAAAAGCAAGAAAAACAAACCAGCCGGATAACTTGGAGGATAATTTTCATATTATGTTGCCCCCGGTTATATTATTTTCCAGAAGGAAAAGCCATTTCCAAGCATGTTGACTATAGCACGGCTATTACTGCCTCCGAGAGCAACTACATGATGATTTTCCACGTGGCAAAGGCTGGTCTGCCTCCCATGGCCATGACCGCGGTGGTGAGCAGAATAATGGTAATTCACCTATCGGATTTCGCCATATCAGCTGCTCATTTCTATTAAATGCAGAACGGTTGCTTTAAAGTAAGCTGATTCAGTTGCCATGTGCATTCTTCTTTTTACCAGTGCGTCAATGATTGCGGCAGTCGGTAATGACATCACGCATATCCGGCGCACAAAAAAAGCCGGCACCTGGAGATTGAAGCTCCGGGTGCGGGCTTTCCTAGGCCTGATGAATATCAGGTCGGCAAAGTACCCTTTCTGATGCAACAATGATTATGGGAACCATTGCAAGCCGCAGTAGTCTTGTTCTCCTTTTGTTGCCACAAATAGCCTCACTGGATTTTCTCATCCAAGCCCTCCTTTGTTTCATCAAAAAAAATCGCAAAAAAAACCGACCTGCACAAAGAATATATATTCTTCGGCAGCTCGGCCATCTCATCTAGTTTGACGAGGTTTAAGACCCGTAGCTTTCCGTCCCTACATCACTGTAGGTTTGGCTTTATCGAAAATCCTGTTTGTATACAGTATGCGAAATTTATATAATTAAAATTAATCCGCTCAATGTTAACTCTGTAAGAAAAGTCCAACAAAATCGAACCATAAAATTTATTCTGAACACTAATGGGTTAATACTTACGTTTAAAAGAAGCATATCATTGGGATTAAATCTGTCAAATACCCATAAAATTATTTTTTTTTAATTATTATTAGTTATAGAAACTGATTAAACGACTCTGTAAGCCTAACTCCAATGTTTCGTACAAGCAAATGCAAAGTAGCGTTTAATTTCATTCCAACTTGCTGTTATATTTTGTTTATCTTGACAAGGAACAGCCGGACCGTCTTTGGGAATCGGTGTTAGACGTTATCGGTACCTTCGCATTGAACATCCTACCAAAGGATGACCCAATCCGCGATTGCCGATCATGAAATGCGGTACTGTAATTCTATTGGAGGAAGTTTCAATGCAGGAATGATTGATCGTCTGAACAATCTCTTGCAGCTTCAGCCTTCGGCCGATGGTGGACGGACCGCCTGGCAGAACATCAAGAGCGATCCAGGCAAGGCCGGCTTGGAGAGCATCAAAGAGGTGGTTGCCCGTGAGAGACATCGGGTTGCCGGCAGATCTTTTCAAAGCAGTTCACCCAAAACTCCTTCGCCAAACGGACTGCCGTCGAAGAACCTTTTGAACTGTGAAAAATGGCTTCTCACCCTGATCCAGGAGGGTCGAGGCCGGGTCTGGATATACTGGTAAGGTCAAGACAGCTTTGCAGCGATCTTACAATCATCACTACCGGAGAATGCTGCCGGATCTGCTGGACAATCTGGAATTTTGCAGCACAAACGCCCAGCATCAACCAGTGTTGCAGGCTCTTGTATTGATAAAATCACAGATGTAACTCAGAAAGCCCTTCTTTCCGGAAGGTGTTGAGATCCCCCTCAAGGGGATTATTCCTTCAAACTGGATGCCGCTGGTCATAGAGGATGGCAAGGTACACCGGATCGCCTACAAAATTTGTGTCCTGAAAGACGCTACGCGAGCAAGGTCAACCTCCATTTCGGTGCAATGCCGACGTACCCCCTGGATCATAGCCGCGGCTTCCGATGACGAAACTCGCTTGAACTGCGAGTAGATACAGGTGGCATTCTTCTCGACGTGCCAGTTGACCATGACCCCTCGGCCACCATAGCGCAAATGCCATTCGGTCAGGAGGTTCTGATCCCAGGCACAGAACTGGAGCAGGCTGGTTCAGGACCAGCGTTGGGTCATCTCCCGCTTGAGGCCTTCGCGTTCTGCCGACTGCTAGGGTTCGACCTGATGCCAGGGCTCGAAGGGATAAACCGGCAGAAACTGTACAAGGCAGAGACCGGTCAGAGTTTTACAAACATAGACTCGGTGATGGCAAACAAGGCGATCAACTGGGAACTGATCGAAGAGCAGCTGGACACCATGGTCAAGCACGCCGTCGCCCTGAAAATGGGAATGGCCGATGCTGAGAGCCTTTTGCGGCGGTTTTGCCGGAACAACAATCAACACCCTGCCTATAAGGCATTTGGTGAGTTGGGGAAAGCCATAAAGACCATCTTTCTCTGCCGGTACCTGAATTCAGAAGATCTGCGGCGGGAGATCCACGAGGGGCTTAACGTGGTTGAAAGCTGGAACAGCACCAACGGCTTCATTTACTACGGCAAACGGGGCGAGATTTTGACAAACCGCAAGGATCATCAGGAGATGGGCCTGCTTTATTTGCACTTGCTGCAAGCGAGCATGGTCTACATAAATACCTTGATGATTCAGCAGGTGCTGAAAGAACCGGGATGGGCGGAACAGATGACACCGCGTGATCTGGCAGCGCTGAGTCCTCTTATCACCTTGCATATCAACCCTTATGGGCGATTTGAGCTGGATATGGAGGCTCGGCTGCCGCTTGCGGCTTGAGTGAGTAACCATCAGCAAAAAACAAATAAAACTGGTGTGGAATAAGCATGTAATACCGAAAGGTTGTAAAGAATATTAAGTGCAGCATTGCACTTGGTTGCACGAATGTTGGAGTTTGGGCCTAATACCCATGGCCATTCGACCCCATCTCACAGAAAAAAAGCTTGCAATATTTAATAGGATGTGCAATTTTCACATCCATTAAATCAGATAATTATATTTTGGACCTGATTATGTTCTCATCTCAAAAAATAACGAATACGGCTGTATCAGGCTGCGCCAGTCCAGATGGAGCACTGACCACGATGCTAAGTCGCCTGATTGCTCCGCTGGCACGTCTTTGTCTAGCAAACGGCGTTACATTTGCGGCTGTTGAAGAAATCTTAAAACGAGCCTTTGTAAGGGAAGCAAGCAAGTTACAACTTAACTTGCCTGGCCAGGGCGCGGTCAGTCGTATTAGCACTGCAACCGGAATCAACCGTCGTGAGGTGACTCGTTTAACTAAAACGTATAATTCCGAGCGACGGTTAAAGCCGCCGATTGCGACCGAGTTATTCGCACGCTGGACGACCGCCCCGGAATTCAGGGACAATAACGGCGAGCCTTGCGCACTCAAACGCTTGGGGCCGGCACCTAGTTTTGAGGCACTCGCTAATTCTCTCACCCGTGATGTTCACCCCGGAAGCCTGCTCGGTGAACTGATCCGCCTTGGCATTGCTCACTTTGACGAAAAAACCGACTGTGTAACCCTCTGTCGCGACAATTTCGTACCGAGCAGCGACTCCATGCAAATGCTTGGTCTGCTGAGCGACAATGTCGGTGATCATCTGGATGCGGCCGTAGCAAACGTTTTACATGACGAGTGTAACCACTTGGAGCAGGCCGTATTTGCCGACGAACTGTCCGTCGAGTCGGTTGAAACACTAAACCCACTGATCAAAGCCCACTGGAAGACCCTTCATGATGATATGATTCTAACCGTCACGGGGCTCGTTGAAGCTGACCGTGTTGCAGGACGATGCCAGAATCAGCGTGTGCGCATTGGGATGTATGCCTTCAGTGAGTCCACTTCAAACGCCGCGACTCCTGAAGCTGTGTCAACCGGGTGTAAGCCGTAAAACCAACTTAAAGGGGCAGACTAAATGCGCACATCATTTTTGCATGGAGGTTGGTCCATAAGTCGAGCATTTGCGGCTATTATTGTCGTTTTTTCCGTCATGACGGGATGCAGCGACAGCGGTATTGGTTCGGGTGGTACTGGTGGCGCCATCAGCCTTGCGCAGTCCCCCCTTGCCCATGACACAAACCCACAGGTCTCCGATACGGATTTAGCGTCAGTGGTTTCAGGCAACACTGAATTCGCTCTGAAACTCTTTCCCCTTCTCGACACTGAACCGAATGATAACACCTTTTTTTCACCCTACAGCATTACTCAAGCCTTTGCGCTATTGGCGCCGGGAGCATTCGGAACAACACTCA
>Ga0316217_10001469_pt1 | contig 30558 bp, 25 predicted proteins | sample 1anoAmetaG_FD_203633 | JGI IMG/M metagenome (GOLD analysis project Ga0316217, IMG submission 203633) | Freshwater microbial communities from Trout Bog Lake, Wisconsin, USA - 1anoA | ecosystem: Environmental > Aquatic > Freshwater > Lake > Hypolimnion/Profundal zone | place: USA: Wisconsin... | reverse complement strand
AATACCAGTGCGCTTTCATCTGGATGGGCGTAAAGGTCCAACTGCCAATCCGCTGGCTGCTGTCATGGCGTGCCAGGTCAAAGGCTTCGACGGTCAGGGTGCCGGTCGCGGGAATGGGTTGTTCATCTTCCGCCATCGGACGCAGGTAAACGCGGTAGCCATTGAGCACCGGACTGCCATCGAGCGCGGCGGCATCGGTACTGCGCTGCAACTCGATCCGCGCCGCCACCAGCAATTCCTGGAGGCGATCATCCGGCAGGGTGGATAGCCGCGGCGTCTGGCCGGCCAGTTGGGCCCGCAGGGATTTCTCGTTGGCCTGGCTGTCCGTCAGCCGCGCCTGGAGCAGGGTGTTGGTCTCTTCGAGCTTGATGATACGGTCCATGCGCTCCCGGGCAATGGGCCCATAATTGGGCCCGCAGGCCTCCAGGCTCAGTAGCAGGGACCCCAGCAAACCCGGGGCGACAACTCTCCGCCAGACGTCCACCGCGTGGGTTTTCGTCTTTCGTCTTTCGTCTTTCGTCTTTTGTCTTTCGTTTCTCATCGCCTTACAGATCCGGCGTTTCCGTGCTCTCGTCGGGCGGGGCCAGGTCGCTGCCCTTGGCGGGGGGGACCATTTCGAGTTGCCGTTCGAGTTTGCGATCGACCACGCCGTATTTCACGGCTTCATCGGCGTTGAGCCACAGGTTGCGATCGCAATCCTTGTGAATCTTCTCGACGGTCTGGCCGGTGTGGCGCGAGAGGATTTCGTACATTTCCTGGCGCGTGCGGATCATCTCCTTGGCCTCGATGGACAGGTCCGTGGCGGTCCCCTGCATCACCCCGCCGATCAGCGGTTGGTGAATCATGACCTTGGCATGGGGCAGCATGTAGCGCTTGCCCTTGGAACCGGAGGCCAGCAGCCAGGCGCCCATCGACGCGGCCAGGCCCACGCAGGTGGTAGCCACATCGCACCGCAAAAACTGGATGGTGTCGTAGATCGCCATGCCGGCGGTTACCGACCCGCCCGGGGAGTTAATGTAGAAGTTGATGTCCGTCTTGGAATCTTCGTTGGACAGGAACAGCATCTGGGCGATGATCAGGTTGGCGACATCGTCATCGACGCCACCGGCGAAAAACACCACCCGGTCGCGCAACAGGCGCGAGAAAATATCGTAACTGCGTTCGCCACGCCCGGATTTCTCCACGACGATGGGGACCAGGTTGCCCTGGGGATTGGCCAGCATCTGTTCCCGCAGGCGGCGCGGATGATCGAAAATTGACATGTTCCGTTTGCTCCCTGATTTTGTGAAACTTTCCATGACGCCTAAGCGTAGCGGCCTTGGGCAGGCAAGGCAACTTTTTCTTCACCGTGGCACCACGACGCCATCACCCAGTGGGGCATCCAGCGTGCCGCCCCAGGCCTGCTGGTTGGCCGGCAGGGTCACGGCCATGTGAAAGGGTACCGGCAGGTCGCCCAGGCCATTGCCAAAATACAGGGTGCCGTCAAGTGTGCCCTTGAGCGCGACACTATCGCCGTGCAGGTTTTCCGCGCTTTGCACCAGGTGGGTCAGCACGCGGTTATCCATGGTCACCGGCACATGCACGGTCGCTGACCCGGCCGGGATGGATTCCTGCAGCAGCGTGGTGCTGGCCGCAAGGGTTGCCCCACCCACGCGCAGGGTGTAGTCCGCCTTGTGCAGGTCGATCGGGTGGTTATCGTGATTGGTCACGGCGATCGTCACCACGCAGGTGGCGGCGTTTGGTTGCAGACGGAAAGCGTCCGCCTTGGGACCACCGATGGTGGGGGGGGCCGAGGGGGTGGCGCAACCGGCCAGCATCAGCCCTGCGATGGCGGCGGTGCCCTGCCGCCCCAATTGCCTTGTACTTGGCCACATATTTTCTTTCTCCTGTAACGTGACTTAAAGCCTACGCCTTAAAAGCGAATATTGCAAGTCGTTTAATGGCAAAGTGTTCCATTTTTAATTTCCAAGTCAAGTACCCTGGTAAAAAAACCGACTTTTTTCTTGCATGGACGCTCTAAAGGCGTATGCTTGATTGGTGGTCCTATAACCCATTTGGACTGCGGTAATAAGGGAGTGTTTTATGAGTACGATTCCTGTGGCATCCCGTCCCGGTTCGGTGGCCGATATCGCACGCCTGATGGCGGCGGTACGCCATGACCAACCCGCGGCGGCGCGGCGTCCGGCGGCACCATCGGACATGATGTATGCCTGGTCCATGAATGCTTCTCCGCGGCCCACCACGTATTCCGTCGGCCGGGTACGCGAAGAGCGTTGCCCGCCCGAGGCCTATCTGGGCTAGTTGGGCCTGGCGGCACCGTTCCATAGCGTGTGCTACCGCCGCGGGGCACTGCACCCCATGGCACGCCAGTAATCAAGATCAGTCTAAACCTGTGAAGAGGCTTTTGGGCCTCTTCTTTTTTTATAGACCGCGCACGGCCCAACGCTACGAGGCGTGCTCAAGACGGCTCGGGCAAATCGCCCAGGCTCATCTTGAAAGATAGTTGTTCGAGTTGCACCGCCAGGTCAACACTTTGTATGGAAACCCCTTCGGGCACAATCACGCCAATGGGGGCAAAGTTCAGAATGCCGCGAATACCGATCGCCACCAGTTCATCGGCCACGCGCTGGGCTGCATCCGCCGGCACCGCCATGATGGCCAGGCGGATATTCAATTCCCGGGCGGCGGTCGGCAATTCGGCTACCGGGCGCACAGGCAGATCGCCAAAGCTCTGGCCGACCTTGGCCGGGTCGGCATCAAACACCGCCGCGAGGCTGAAGCCCTTGCGCAGAAATCCCCGGTAGGCCAGCAATGCCCGGCCCAGGTTGCCCGCCCCGACCAGCAGCACGTTCCAGACCTTGTCGGTGCCCAAAATTTTGCGGAGCTGGTTGATGAGCTCCTCGACCCGATAGCCGATCCCCGGGTGGCCGAACTGGCCGAAGTAGGCCAGGTCCTTGCGCACCTGGGCGTCGGTATAGCCCAGCGATTCGCCAAGCTGCCGGCTGCTGATGGTGTGCCGGTCGGCCCGGCGGAAACCTTCGAGCTGGCGCAGGTAGAAACTCAGGCGATGCACCGCAGGGGTTGGAATATCCTCAAATTTCATCTTGTCCGCCGTTGTTGATTCGGTTCACATTGGCCACCGGCCGGCCAACTCCCACGACAAACTCTAGTTTCCCGCAGGGCGGTCCGTCAAGCCCGCCGCCCGGAAAAGTGGGTGCATAACCGATTCGACGGGGTTTGCTGCCCCGATGCGTCCCGGAGGGACGACCTGAAAATAGCCCAGCAATTTATTGCTGGGAAAGGTCGCCCCCCAGGATTTAGTCCCGTAGGGACGACTGACGCCTTCAGCCGTCCCTACGGGACTCATTGTTTTATCCTGTCTTCACCCAGCGATAAATCGCTGGGCTATTGTCATTTCGTCCCTAACGGGACAGAATTTCCGTTCCCGTCATATTTGTAATGCATCCCAGAAAAGTTGGGGCGCGGTAGTGCCAATCCCGTCCCCGGCGGTATACTGCCGGGCATTGTCCAACGTAACTAAAGAGAGTATCAATGTCTGCTATCGACGATGCGTTGGCCCGCTTGGGCATCACTCTGCCGCCGGCCCCCAAACCCGTCGCCGCCTATGTGCCGTTTGTCCAGGCGGGCGACCTGGTGTTCATCAGCGGGCAATTGCCCAGCCGCAGCGGCCAACTGGTGTTCACCGGCAAGGTGCCCACGGCGCTGCCCCCGGACCAGGCCAAGGAGGCCGCGCGCCTCGCCACCATCAATGCCCTCTCCGTGCTGCGCGACGCCTGCGGCGGCAACTTGGAACGCGTCGCCCGCATTGTGCGCCTGGGCGTGTTTGTGCAATCGCATGATACGTTCGACCAGCAGCCGGCCGTGGCCAACGGCGCCAGCGAACTGCTGGTGGCGGTGTTTGGCGAAGCCGGCAAGCACGCCCGCGCCGCCGTGGGTGTCAATACGCTCCCGCTCAATGCCGCCGTGGAAGTGGAACTGCTGGCCCAGCTCAAGCCTGCGGTTTGACACTTTCCGCCGGGGCCTCTACTATCTTTTGAAATTACGAAATGTCGCGGGCTCGCCCCGCCTAGCAGGAGAGATTTACGATGGCTGGTGCAAACACGCTCCATTTTACCGAAGCGGATTTTGACAAAGAGGTCATGCAGAGCGACAAGCCCGTGCTGGTCGATTTCTGGGCCGAATGGTGCGGCCCCTGCCGCATGATTGGCCCCTACATTGATGAACTGGCCGACGAGTATGTCGGCAAGGTCAAGGTTGGGAAGGTCGATACCGAAGTGGCCCCCCGCATCGCGATGAAATTCAACATTACCGCCATTCCGACCATCATGCTCATCAATAAAGGGGCCATGGCCAAGGTATGGCACGGCGCCCGCCCCAAACGCGAATTCAAGGAATTCATCGATAACCTCCTGGCCGGACGCTAAACATCTGTTGACGCACTTTCCCTCTGGTGGTACATAACGTACACTCCCAGCATTGGTTCCGGTGGTTGCTGGCCCCGGCAGGCGCTCTGGCCTGCCTTCCTATCACGGAGGAGTCCTCGTGGCAAAACCGTTTTCCCCCATCCTGCGGCAGTCCGTTCGTGCCCTGCTTCTGGCCAGCGCCGTGGCGGGCGTGGGCACGCTGGTGGGGTGCGAAGATTCCATCACCGGTAAGGCGACCAAAGACGCCATGACCAACACCGAAAAATCCATCCGTGCTGCCGCCAGTGCCGGCGACGCCCGCCCCGCGCAGAAACTCCTCGATGATGCCGCCGGCTCCATGGATCCGGTCGTCATGAATGCCCGCATCAAGGGATTACTGGGGCAGGCCGCGGCCCAACCCGATACCCTGCTTACCAATGTCCCGCCCGCCACCATGCCGGCCGATTCGCCGGAATACCATCAGCAACTGCAAAAACTTTACGATGACGATCTGGTCCGTGCCCAGAAACTGGTGGCCGAGGTCAAAGCCCTTCCCGGCATGCCCGACCAGGCCAAGATTCTCCTGGAAACCCAATCCGGCTATAACGAACTGGCGCAGGTGCACCAGGCGCTCTTGGAAATGGAAGGCCGCCTCCAGGCGCTCGAGCAAGCCGCCACGGCCCTCCAGGGCTCCGCCATGGAAGTGGCTACCGTGGCCAAGAATATCGAAATTCGTACCGCCGCCCGCAATGTCGGCATGGACAAGCTCTCGACCGCCCTTACCGAAGCCCAGGCTGCCGCCGACAAAACCAGGCAGGATGCCGACGAAAAAGATCACCTCGCCAAATCCTTCGAGAGCCAGGTGAACTCCACCCGCCAGGAGGCGGCCGATCTGGAGCGCCAGGCCCTGACGGCTATGCAGGCCGCCTCCCGGATGCGCGGCCAGGCTTCCATGGATGCCTTTGATGCCGCCGTTAAGGTGCGTGCCCAGGCGGCGACGCTGGCGAAGGAACTCGCCATTAAATTGCCGCAGCTTTCCGCGCAGCAGCATGATGCGGTTCTCGCGGCCGTTAAAGCGCAGGAAGCGGCCGACCGGTTGAAGAATGCCCAGGCGACCAAGGAATCGGCCACCAAACTCCAGGAAGTTTCCGACAAGGAAATCGCCAACCTCCAGGCGCAAATCAAGCATCTGGTCACGGAAGGCGAAGCGCCGCCCGCCGATGCCCCCAAGACTGATGCCCCCAGCACGGCTCTGGCCCAGCAGTATGCCCGCTACGCCAAGCTGCGCGACGAGCTCGATGGGCGTATTGACGATGTGACCAAAACCGCCACCAGCGCCCGGGGCCACCTGGAACGCGCGGTGGCAGGAACCAGTGCGTATGCCTCGGCCCTGCAGGCCAATGACCCCAAGGAAGAGACATTGCTCAAAGCGGCGCGTCAAACTGATGTTCGCTCGTTGCTGGCATCCGAAAAAGCCGCCGCCAGCTTTGCCGCCGCCGAAGCCCAGTTGCTGGGGTATCGCGCCGCGCTGCTGGAAAAAGCCCTGGCGCCCAATCTGGGCGAGGCGCTCAAAGCCGGCGGGGTCGAGTCGGCCCTGGCTCCGGATATTGATAAGAAGGTCGAAGAGTACCGCCAGAAGGCGTATACCGAATTGCACGAACGGGCCGTCAAGGATTGCGATGATGCCGAGAAGGCCGCCGCCAGCGCCAAGGTGGGCAAGGGCCAGCCGACCAAGTGGGTCGCCCTGAACATCAAAGCCGCCGTGTGGCAGGCTTGCGCCCTGGTGGGTGCCGCCGAAGATGATCGCACCAAGGCCTATCAGGCCGCCAAAACTGCAATGGACGAGGCCACCGCCTTGAACCCCAGCCTGAGCTTCCCGGGAATGCAGGCGCCGCCGGCGCCGGCACCCGCTCCTGCGGAGCCCGCCCCGGCCGCGCCCGAACCCGCCCCGGCCGCACCGGCGGCCACCACGCCCGCTGCCACCGCACCGGCACCGTAACACGGCGTTTAGCCGCATTAATTACCGCAAAGCAGCAGAGGCCCCGGGCCTCTGTTTTTTTGTATGGCGCCAATGCGCAGCCAAACATATCATTGAACGTTGGACGTTTAGCGTTGAACGTTCAACGTTAAACGTCCAACGTCCAACGTCCAACGTTCAATGCTCGTTAAGAACGCCGGAAGTCGTAGCAGTCTACTATTTAACTTACCTAATTATTTCCTAATCCACCGTCAGCGTCGGCCCTTGGGCTCCGGGTTCACCGCTGCGCCGGGACGCAATCTGCCCCAGCACCGCCTGCACCATGGCGGTCAGCGGCTGGCTGCTGGCAATGTCCCGGCGGAAGTTGGCCACCGGATCGCCCTTGTCGGAATTGATGCGCAACTGCATGTCGATCGGAATGGCGCCCAGGAACGGCAGGTTCATGGTCCGGGCCATCTGCTCGGCCCCGCCCCGCCCGAACAGGTCATATTCCGTCCCGTGCGCACAGATAAAGTAGCTCATGTTTTCCACCACGCCCAGGATCGGAACGCCCAACTGCTGGAACATGCCCACCGCGCGCCGCGCGTCGGCCAGGGCCACTTCCTGCGGCGTGGCAATAATCACCGCCCCGCGCAGCGGCACCAGTTGCGCCAGCGTCAGCGACACATCGCCGGTGCCCGGCGGCAGGTCCACCACCAGGTAATCCAGGGTGCCCCAGTCCACCTGTTCCAGGAACTGCTGAATCGCCCCGTGCGCCATGGGCCCGCGCCAGATCAGCGCCTTGTCCGGATCCACCAGGAAGCCGATGGACATGACCTTGATCGGGTTTTCCACCGGGCCAATCAGGAAGGGAATAATCTGCTGCCGCGCGTCGAGCTCCGGGGCGCGCTGCCCCAGGCCGGTCATCGTGGGGATTGATGGTCCATAAATGTCTCCATCCATCAGGCCAACCTTCGCGCCTTGCATCGCCAGCCCCACCGCCAGGTTTACCGCCACCGTGCTTTTGCCCACGCCGCCCTTGCCGGCGCCCACTGCAATAATGTGCTTGACACCCGGCAGCAGCGGCGGCTTGTCCGGGGCGCCCTGGCCGTGGCCGCCATGGTGCGCGGCCGTCGGGTGCGGTCGCGTGGTAAAGTTCACGATCACCTCTTCGACCCCGGCCAGGCTTGTGAGCACCGTGGAGATTTCCTGCCGCAGTTTGTCGGCCATCTCCGCCGAGGGCCGGGCCAGTTCCACGTCCACGCTCACATTGCCCTCAAACACCTGCACGCGCTTGACCATCTTCAAGGCGACGATGTCCTGCAACAACTCCGGTTCCTGCACCGCATGCAGGGCGTTGACCACCGTTTCCTGGGTTACCATGCCACACTCCTGAAAAAGGGTTGTTACGCGTAGCTGTGCAGCCCCGCGAGAAAGAAATTCACACCAATCCAGTTGAACAACATCACCGCAAAGCCCACCACCGACAGCACCGCCGTCCACAGGGCTTTATTGCGCGGGGTTACAAACCGCACATGCACGATGATCATATAAACAATCCACGTGACCAGGGCAAAGGTTTCCTTGGGATCCCAGCCCCAGAACCGCCCCCAGCTATGATCCGCCCAGATCGCGCCGCAGGCAATGCCTGTGCCCAGCGCCCAGAATGCCATTTGCAGGATCACCACATTGGCGCCATCGATCACCTCCAGCAGTCGGGCCCGGGCGCTGGCCGCGGCGGCACAGACCGCCGCACCGTTGGCGGCCAGTACCGTCGCACCCGCACCATTTCCGCCAACGCCCTTGATCACCGCGACCGCCTCCACCATCTGCACGGCCTTCTCCGGCTCGACCAGGGGATTGATCCAGTGCCACAGCCGGATGGCCAGGTACAACAATCCCAGCACAAAGCTCGCTGCGATCAGGGCGTAGCTGTCGACCACGATGTTCACATGAATATAGAGCCAGTAATCGTTGAGCACCCCGGCCACTTTACCGATCGATTCGCCGATTTCCTTGCCCCAGATGTATGGCACGGCAAAGCAGGCCAGCATTGCCATGGCCCCCACAAAGCTCATGGCCAGCCCGAAGAGGTTGTTGCGCTTCCGCAGTTCGAGGACCAGGCCGGTCATGCAGCCCAGCAGGGCCGAAGCCAGCACACTTTCAAACTGGTTCTGAATGGGAATGCGATCCGCCAGCCACCAGCGGGCCGCCATCGCAACCATATGCACCAGCAGGGCGCTGCTGAAGAACGCCAGGGCCCAGCGGCGCAAGGCCGTCGTCACGCCCACGGCGCCGATCAGGAACAACGTCAGCGCGACAAAATAGAGCGTTCCGGCCAGCAGCGTGCCGTTGAAAAACCGGTTGTACCACAGCTCCAGCCCGCGCGTGAAGCCGCTGCGGTAGACCTCTTCATTGAGCGCCGGGGCATTGGCCGCCAGCAGCGCAATGCCCTGGTTGGCCAGGCCCACGTTGTTGGTCCGCCAACCCACTTCCAGTTCGCCAAAGCCCCGCACCAGCACCGCCGCCTGCCGCGCCGAATAGCCAGCGACCACCGGTAAGGCTTCATGGCGCTGCGTGGCGGCGGCCGAGAGTTCCGGTATGTTGCCCTGCAAATGGTACGGGTGGATCCACGTGTCGTTGGTGCCCATGGCCGGCGGCGCCACCAGCAGGCCTTCCTGGAGCCCGCGGAAACTCTCCACGGCCTCAAACACGCGGCTGATGCCCGGGGCCAGGCGCACATCGGCGGCACTGGTGCGCTCCAGCAGGTCGCTTACTTCGCGCTGTTCCAGAAATACCGGGCTGACCAGGCCGGTTTGCACGATGCGCTGCTGCTCGCCGCGCCGGGCGTCATCGGTGGCGCCGGGGGCCAGCATGCCCAGTTGCTGGCGGATGGGCATATCGCGGATATAGATAATGTTCAGTTGCTGCCAGGCCTCCGGGCGGAACGCCATGTCCAGGGCGGTATAGAGCGGATCCTGGCCCTGGTATTTCTGGCGGTGCATGATGGCGCTAAGCGACTGGCGCGCCCAACTGTCCAGGATCTTGACCTGGTCGCGATGCAGCAGCGACAAGAGCCGCAGGTCATCGACGTTGATCGCGCGTTCAAAGGCGGTACGGTCCTGCGCCGCAATCTGCGGGCCGTTCATCTCCCCCGGCGCCGGTCCCGGATCCGCCGCCGCATTGATCGGCGGATGCCCCGGCGGCAGTTGCCCCGGCTTGGCCTGGTCCATCGCTCGTGCCGCCCCCATGCCCCACAGGCACAACAGTAGCGTCACCAGCAGTGCGCAGGCCTTACACCCGCGCCGTTTAACGCCGTTGTGCCGCGCCGTATTTATCCGCCCCATACGCATATCGTTCATGCCGCTCCCGCAATTTGTTTGAGTTGTCGTTTCCGCGCGTTGAGCAACATCGGCTTAACATAAAACGCATAGCCGATTCCGAAAAAGATCAGCAGGGCGCCCGTGATCATGCCCGGGATCCCCGGCCGGTTGCCCACGCCGATCACGCTGAAGCGCTCGCCCGGCCCGGCATCGTCATGTCCATCCCAGGCTGATTGGAAATAATAAAACCCGGCATCGGCCGCCGGCGCATTAAGCTGCGCCACCAGTTCCCGCGCGGGGCCGCCCGGCGGGTCCACCCGCAACGTGCTGATGTAGTTGGCATAGGTCCGCACCGTGTGGGCATCTTTGACCGCCCGGAAAGCCTCCAGCGTCAGGGTCGAAGGCAGCGGCCGGAGCAAATTGGAAAACACCAGGTTCACCGCACCCAGTTCCGGCACATCCACCGGCGTGGGCGGCAGGCCATACGGGGGCTCGGTCGCGCCGAATTGCACAAACGGCACATAGACCTTGGCCGAATGCCACGATCCGCGGCTGACCTCCACTTCAATCATGCTGTTGGCCATGGCATCGGTCGCTGTGGCATTGCGCTGCCGCTGCTGCGGCGGAATAATGACCGGCTGGTGCTCCGGCACTGCGTTGGGGGTTTGCTGGTCCACCACCAGTACAAACGGTCGAATGCCCGCCAGTGAAATTTCCACCGGCGCACCCACGCGCACCACGCGCTGCGTCACCTTGCCGCCCGTGGCCCGCTGCACCAGCGTCAACTGGCCGGCGGCATCTTCCAGCAGCCACAGTTGATCCCGGCTGGCATCGTGAAAGATGATTTGAATCCCGCTATCCACGCCCTCCTGCTTGCGGATCATCCGGCCATCCTGCAGCAGGAAGTCCGGCGAGCGCTCCGGATAGCGGAACACCGCCATGCGCTTAAACTCAAAAGCCTTGTCCGGGGCATCCTGCCGCTTTACCGCCACCGTCAGCGCCGTGCTGGCCGTGTTTTCATACCCGTGGGACAGCATCGGCATCTGCATGACATCTTCCGGCGTAACCGTGTAGGTTGTGCCGGCCACGGCAATTGGCACGCCGGGCTGGGCCACGTACGTCCGCTCCACTTTGGCCGCGGGCACGCGGACCGTAATGGCGGCCTGGCCCTCAAAACTGCTGGTCAGTTCCGCCACGCGCGCGGCGGTGGGGCGGTACAGGTATTCCAAGCCAAAGCGATCCGGCGGCTCTTCGACGCGCTGGGCCGGAATCCGGCCGATCAACCAGCGCTGCGGGAACGTTTGCCCCTCGACCACCAGGTGGAAGGCGACCGCCGGGTTGGGAGCCGCGGCCGGGGTGGCCGGTGCGGGGCCAACCGCCCAACTGCTGCTCATCGTGGCGTAGGGATAGTAGCCCGTGATGCGAATGTTCAACTCTTTGGGTTGCGCCGGCTGCACCATAATATTGAGCGGATTGCCCAGCTCGGCGATGTGTTCGTAATAGATCGGCAGTGTCGGCAGGGGGGACATCCCAGCCGCGGCCACTTGGTTGACACCCGGTGGCAGCACATACAAGGCCCGGTCGGTGACGTCATAGTAATGATCCACCGGCTGATTCAAAAAGGCGCGGACGCTGCCTTCCTGCTTGAGCGAAAAATAGAAACAGCAACTGGCCACCAGCGTGATAATGCCCACGTGCACCATCCATACGCCGAATTTGAAAATGTTCAGCGGAATGCGGCGCAACGTCACCACCATCAGGTTCACGCACAGCAGGATCATCAGCGCGACCATCGGCCAGGCATCAAAGAATTGCAGATCGGTCATTTCCATCCGGGCCCGCACCCAGGCCATGCCGGATCCCACACCCACATACGCCCCGATCAGAAACAGCCACACCAGCCCCAGCCCGACGGAGCTCATTAACTTAACCACCCAGGAAAGCGGTGAGGGCCCGCGGGCCAGTCTGTCCAAGGCGCGGCCCAGCACGTTCGTGCCCCGGCCAATCCGCGCCAGCAGGCCCTCCACCGGCCACGGCGGCACTTGGGCCGGCGGGGTCGAACCCATCGTCTGTTGCTCTTGTGTCTGCTGCATGAATAACCAACTATAAAAGGCGAATTCATCGCGGGCCTTACCACAACACCGGCGCCGGTTGCCAGCCCATATCGCCGCCCGGCAAAATCCGGATGCGTAAGTATAGTAAATCTCTCTGGATAATACGCGTCTGCCGGCGTTTTCTTGCCCGCCAAAAGCCGCGGTTTAACTCCAGAATTATCCGGAACCTGCCCCCGTTCGTAGTCCCGCCTTTAGGCGGCGCTGGGATGCGCCATTGGAGCCGGTACGCTTGAGCAGTGTTGGCCCGACCGCCTAAAGGGGGGACTACAAACACCATCTGGAAACCTCCACCGTCCAAAAGCAATTGCCCTGATCGCCAACCAACCATGCCCCACGCCGTCTGGCGTGGCCCGCGGGAATCCCCCATAATGGTTCCTTTCGTACCCGAATTCCAGGAGATCATTCATGTTCCACGCTTCGTTATCTTCGCAGCGCCTTGTTCGGATGTTCGCCGGCCGCGTGCCGGTCGCATTGGTCGTCCTGCTCGGTGGCCTGCTGGCACCCGCCGTCACCCATGCCCAGGAGATCCTCATCAAGAGCGGCGAACGCCTGGCGTTCATGGGCGACTCAATTACCCAGGACGGCGCCGGTGCGGGTGGCTATGTGACGCTGGTCGTGGCCGGCCTGGCCGCCAACGATGTGAAAGTCACCAGCATCCCCGCCGGCATCAGCGGGCACAAATCCAACCAGATGCTCGAACGTCTGGGGCGCGACGTGCTGGACAAAAAGCCCCAGTGGATGACCCTTTCCTGCGGCGTCAACGACGTCTGGCACGGCGCCAACGGTGTGCCGCTGGAGCAGTATAAAAAGAACATCACCGCCATTGTTGACCAGTGCCAGGCCGCGGGCGTGAAGGTCGTCATTCTGACCTCCACCATGATCTCGGAAGACGCCGCGGCGGAGAACAACCGCAAGCTGGCGGCCTACAACGCCTTCCTGCGCAGCCTGGCCGCGGAGCGGAAATGCCCCCTGGCCGATCTCAACGCCCAGATGCAGGAGGCCGTCCAGCAGCGTGCCGCCGCCACGGGTCTCAAGCCCGACCACCTGATCACCCGCGATGGCGTGCACATGAATCCCTATGGCAACCAGATGATGGCCCGCGGGGTGCTGCGGGCGCTGGGTCTCTCGGAAGCGCAACTGGAAAAGGCCCGCGCCGCATGGCTGGAAATTCCCAACGCGGTCAACGTCGATGGCCGGATGAACTTGACGCTGGCGCAGTTTGAACAGCTCAGCGATCTGGCCACCCGGCAGAAAATGACGCTGGAGCAACTGCTCAACACCGAATTTGCCCGGATGGTCCAGGCCCAACTCCAGAGCGCGCCGGCGAATGGCCAGCAAAAGTAAAACCGGGCGTGCCCGTTTTTCCGGGGACACGCGTATTAACGTGGCACCGGGCTTCCGCCCGGTGGGTTTTTCACCGCCCAGAAGGGCGGTGCCACGGGAGTCACGGAAAAAAGGGCACGCCCGTAAAACCTGCGCGCGGGAGAACGCGTTTCTGGTCGCGGCATGGTATACTACTCGTAGCCATTCCTAACGGTTCGTGGTATCGGATCGTCTTTCACTGCCTTGGTGATCGTTTGGCGCGGTTTTTTTATTGCCGCCGGGCGGGTTGGCCCCCGGTCGCCAGGACGTGATTTTAATGATTACGCAGTCGAAGAAATCGGACGTGGCGCTCAAGGAAAGTTCCCAGCAGGAGTACGACGCCTTTCTGTCGCACCTGGGTCCCAAGTCCCTGGCCTCGGTCACCCGCCACATGGAAATCTGCGAAGCCGACGCCGCCCTGGGCTATGGCCGCTGCTGGCGGCGCCTGGCCAGCACGCTGGGCACGCTGGCCCCGCACGCCACCGAGGCGATGGGCAACCAGGTTCTCAAGTTCTACACGCCCGACGGAAAATATCGCAAACAGGTCTTCGCCCTGGCCGACGCCCGCGATGGCTTTATCCACGTCTATCTGCCCGATGTCATCGCCGCCGCCGTGGCGCGAAAAATCATTAAACCGGTTACCGCCGACACCGAAAGCTACCAGGTAGTTGGGGATGCCGACGCGCAGGTCGAACTGGCCATCCTGGATGCCGACACCCAAAACGTCGCCCCGTTCTGCCGCCCCATGCTTGGCTGGGGCCGGCGTGCCTTGCGCACCACGCTTACGCCCCAGGCCGGCGAAGGCCAGGTGCGCACGCTCGAACGCCTGTGCAAACTAGCCGCCGAAGCCTGGGCCAACGCCACCCCGGCCCCCGCCCCAGCCGTCGCCGCCCGCTGAAGAACGGATGGGGTTACCGGCGGCAGGGCCGCTTGCCTTTCGCCGGAGGCCGTTCGTAGTACCGCCTTTAGGCGGCGTCGGTGGCCCAACCGCCTGAAGGCGGTACTACAAACAAAAGGGCCGCCCACAAAATCTGCCCACACCCAGCGGCGGGGCTCGCCCCGTGTTTGTCACGCCCACCTGTTAACTCGCGGATTCCCTGTAGTCGTTTAGCGCCGTCGCAACGCGACGCGTGTGGTACATTGCCACCCTATGCCGAGCGCGCGTTTGTCACATCCGATATCGCCTGCCGTACGAAAGAAACACCGCCATCCTCGCGCCCATGCGATCGCCATCCATGGCCCAAAGAGCGTCTACCACCCCCCCCGCGACTCGTGAGGCCCGGCGGGCCGTCAGGTAGTAGCCGTGTGCCGTGAGGCCACGGACCGCGGATGCCTCCCCCATTCAGCGGAGGCCCGGCGGGCCGGCACCTTCCTACTGTTGTTTGGGAGCCCCCAACCGCTGCCAGCGCCCGCCGGCCGATACCCATGTACCCGTGAATTGATTGCACCGGCTTACTTTGGTGGTTCCGATTGCTTAGGGATCATTTCAAAAACCGCAGTGAGCGCAGAGACCGTGGAGAATCGCGCAGAGAAAACACTGAAATCTCTGGTATTGTCTCTGCGTCCTCTGCGGACTCCGCGGTGAAAAGGGTATTTTTGAAATAGTCATTTATTGATCTCCACCGCCCTCATTAGACGGGTACGGGTAATCCCGAAGCCGCATTGAGTCTGGGCCATGGACTTCCTGCCAATCAGTGACACCTAACGCACCCGAGAGTAACTGCAGAGCAACCATTTTGTTCAGCTTTTGAACTTCAGGGAATTGAATATGTGTGCCGGTAACTCCACTGCGCCATTTCCCGCTCGTGCTTATTAATGGTTGTTCTATCTGCTCCTTACTAATTATAAGCACTTCCCAGTCGTGTCCGGGAAGCCGGTATGAGCCTTCGACAAAATCCATATCGTCATCCATCACAATATCAAAACTAATCTCTGCTTTTGTCACCAGCTCGACTCCTTGCTAACCGTTATGCTGGCAGCCGACGATGCAGCGCAGTATCGGCAGCATGAGCAACCCACGGATGCCCCAACAACGTTTCATGCCAACAGCTTACCACGACATCACCTTCCTGCTAACCTCTGCTCGCGCTCGCTCCTCAGATCTTTTTGCCATCCCCCGCGACGCCTGGCCCCGAGGGCCACCGCTAAATACTCTTCTTCGTGCGTCTTCGTGTCTTCGTGACTTCGTGTTTATTCCCCCCGTCTCTACCTGCCCTTTGCTGACCGCCAAGGTGTGATAGAATCCCGGCTCCGATTCGCCAACATACTGAGGTGTCAATGACTGCGTTTAGCCGATCGTGTTTATGTCTGCTCGTCGCGCTGGTGGCCGGGGCCCTGGCAATTCCAACGGCCCACGCTGGCGAGGTTATGTCTCTGGCCGGAACCTGGCAATTTGCGGGCCCCACTGCCGCGGCGCCGGCGGATCAACCCCCACCTACCTTCACCGAAACCATCCCGCTGCCCGGCACCACCGAGACTGCCAATAAAGGCCCGGAAAACCAGGCCCAGGAATCGGGCCGGCTCACCCGCGTCCATCCGTGGCACGGGCCGGCCTGGTACGCCCGGGATATTACCATTCCGCCAACCTGGGCGGGCAAACGCATCAGCCTGTTCCTGGAACGCACCAAGCACACCACCGTGTTTGTCGATGGCCAATCGATCGGCCAAAGCGATAACCTCACCGTGCCGCAGATCTACGAATCCATCGCCGCCTTAACGCCCGGCGCCCACCGCCTGGTCCTGTGCGTCAATAACGCCCAGCACCCGCCGCTGGCCAATGTCCATCAAATCAGCGCGGACACCCAGACCAACTGGAACGGCATCCTCGGCCTTATCGAACTGTGCGCCACGGATCCCGTCAGCCTTCAGGATGTGCAGGTCTATCCCGATGCCAAGGCCCGCAAAATCCACGTCAAGGTGCTCGTCAGCAACACCACCGGCCAGCCCCAAACCGGCACGCTGACGCTGGAGGCCCAAAGCACCAACCCCGCGCTGGTCCACCGCGCCGCACCCGCGCCGATACCCTTCCAGGCCGCCGCCGCGCCGGCGACTGTCGAGGCCGACATCCTATTCGGAGATGATGCCCACCTGTGGGACGAATTCGCCCCCAACCTGTACCGCCTCACCATCAACCTTAAGGCGGGCCGGTACGCCGACCAAAGCACCGTCATCTTCGGCCTGCGCGATTTTACCACCCAGGGCACGCAGTTCCTCATCAATGGCCGGACCACCTTCCTCCGCGGCAAGCACGACGGCTGCCTCTTCCCGCTCACCGGCCATCCACCCATGGATGTCGATGGCTGGCTGCGCTACCTGCGCATCTGCCAATCCTATGGCATCAATCACATCCGCTGCCACACCTGGTGCCCGCCCGAGGCCGCCTTTGCCGCCGCCGATCAGTTGGGCATTTATATCCAGCCCGAGCTGCCCATGTGGGGCTCGTATGGCAATCCCAAGCTCGATCCGTTCATCATCGCCGAAGGCGAACGCATGCTGCGCACTTATGGCAACCACCCGTCATTCGTCATGCTGTCACTGGGCAACGAATTGGGCGGCAGCCAGAAGATCATGGGTGATATCATCAGCCACTTCCGCCAGCTCGACCCGCGGCACCTCTACGCCCAGGGTTCCAACAACCTTTTCTGGGCTCCCGCTCTGGCGGCCGGCGACGACTACTGGACCACCATGCGCACGCGCAATGCCCAGGGCACGCATGTCGCCCGCGGCTCCATGGCCACCGTCGATGGCGTGGGCCATATCCAGAATGCCCCGCCGGGCACGCAGACCGATTACAGCGCCGTGATCGCCGGCATTCCCGTGCCCGTGATCGGCCATGAAGTGGGCCAGTTCACCGTCTATCCCAACTACCAGGAAATTTCCAAGTACACCGGCATTACGCGGGCGTATAACCTGGAGCGCTTCCGCAAGAAGCTGGCCGACCAGGGCATGCTGGACCAGGCCGCGGATTTCCAGCGGGCCTCCGGGGCGCTGGCCGCCTTGTGCTACCGCGAGGATGTCGAGGCGGCTATCCGCACCCCGGGTTTCGGCGGCTTCCAACTATTGGATTTGCAGGATTACTCCGGCCAGGGCACCGCGCTGGTGGGCATCCTTGATGCCTTCATGGATTCCAAGGGCCTCATCACGCCGGCCGCCTGGCGCGAATTCTGCGCGCCGACCGTCGCCTTGCTGCGCTTCGAAAGATATGTCTGGACCGATGATCAAACCTGCACCGCCCAGGCGCTCGTGGCTAACTACGGCCCCGCACCGCTTTCCGCCGTCGCCGCGGCCTGGTCGCTGCTGGATGCCGCCGGCCACCCCATCGCCACCGGCGCTCTGCCGCCGATAGACATTCCCACCGGCAAACTTACCGCCCTGGGCGAAATCCACATTCCGCTGGCGGCCGTCAAAGCGCCGCAGCAACTTACGCTGGCCCTGCAACTCCAAGGCACGCAGATTGTCACGCACTATCCGCTCTGGGTCTATCCCGCCCGCATCCCGCCGGCTCCGCCCACCGTTACCATCCTGCATCAACTCGATGCCGCGGCCCAAAAGGTCCTGGCCGACGGCGGCTGCGTCCTGCTTCTGCCCGAGGCCAGTACCGCCACCCGTTGCGTCGGCGGCGGGTTCGCCACCGATTTCTGGTGCTGGCCGATGTTCCATAACCGCCCCGGCACCATGGGGCTGCTCTGCCAGGAAAAGCACCCCGCCCTGGCCGCCTTCCCCACCGCCTTCCACAGCAACTGGCAATGGTTCAACATTGCCCTGGCCGCCCACCCGCGCATCCTGGAAGATACGCCGGCGGCGGTAGCGCACCCGATCGTGCAGGTGATCGACAACCTCGATCGCGTCCACAAGCTGGGCCTGATTTATGAATTGGCCGTCGGCCCCGGCAAGCTGCTGGTCTGTGAATGCAACCTGGAGAAACTTCCCACCCAACCCGAAGCGCGGCAACTGCTATCGAGCCTCACCCAATACGCCGCCTCCGCCGAATTCCACCCCGCGCTGGAATTGCCCTTTGACCAGGTCAAAGCCCTGTTCCCCGTCAACATCGCCGCCGGCAAACCCGCCACCGCCTCAAGCGTGCAGGATGCCTTTACGCCGGACAAAGCCAACGACGGCGATGAAGGCACCCGCTGGTGTGCTGCCGACGCCAGCACCGGCCAATGGTGGCAGGTCGATCTGGGCCGCCCCTGCCACCTGTCGGACTGCCAGATCCTGTGGGAAAACGATGGGCGAGTCTACCGCTACATTGTGGAAGGCTCGCCCGACACCCAAACCTGGTCCACCCTGAGCGACCAAAGCCAATCCAAAAACAAGCACCGCACCCACGACCTGAAACTGACCGCCTCCGCCCCCGTGCGCTACATCCGCATCCGCGTCACCGGCCTGGAACATAACGTCTGGGCCAGCATTGCCGAAGTGCAGATCTTTGAAGAGTAACTTAACCCTTTCTTTATTGACTTGTGGACCCCCGACTCGTAGGCTACCAGTACTAGTTAGGTAGGCCTTGGTCCTGCCTGTGCCGCTCACGACAGGCGATGGGCCTATAGATTTTGGGTCCCCGGTGCTGTGCCGGGAACATGCGACGGACCTCCAACCATGGAGTCCGGCGTTGTTCCATCTGCGGAGTCAGTGTGGTCTCAGAAGCTGCCGTAATCTCGGGCCTCTCCTGTAATGTCCTGGTGCTCAACCGCCTGTACATGGCTATTCGTGTCGTCTCCGCCCGCCGCGCGTTTTCCCTGCTTTGCCGCAATCTGGCCGAAGTGGTTTCCGTCGAAAATGAGACGTACCTTTCCTACGATCTCGACGGCTGGATGGAAATTTCCCAGCTCAAGGCCCAGTTCGAGCGCGAGAATCACGATTTCGTCCGCACCGTCCGCTATGAAGTCGCGGTGCCGCGCATCATCCGCCTGCTGGCTTACGACCGCCTGCCGCGCCAGGATGTCAAACTTAACCGGCGCAATATCTACGCCCGGGATAGCTCCCTGTGCCAGTACTGCGGCAAGAAGTTTTCCACTCAGGAGCTCTCGCTCGACCACGTCACCCCGCGGGCCCTGGGCGGCAAAACCACCTGGGAAAACCTGGTCTGCGCCTGCGTCTACTGCAACGCCAAAAAAGGCGGCCGTACGCCCAGCCAGGCCCACATGCACCTGCTTAAAGCGCCCCACAAGCCCAAGCGCAACCCGGTGATCAGCGTGCGCCTGGGCACCGACAAATACGCCTCCTGGAAACACTTCCTCGACCACGCGTATTGGAGTGTCGAACTTAAGTAGGACGCACACCCAAAAGGCATAAACACGAAGGCACGAAGTCACGAAGACACTCGAAGAAAGGCAACGAGGGGGAGCCACAGATAAACATTGATGAACACAGATATTGAAGATGGGGATGAAGATGCGGGAAATCCGCGCAGGCTCAGAAGAAATGGATGGATGCAACACGAAGCAAGGCAACGTGCGCCGCTTGGGTTATCATGGTGTGGTCCCAACGCAAAGGAATAACCATGCCGACCAGACGTCTCGTTTCCCATGCTGAGTTCATGGCCGACCGTTGCCGACCGTATTTCCGTTCGGCATCGTCATGGCCTGCCGGGAAGATGTTGTTTCGATATCTGTGCCGCCGCCCATCCATTTCTTCGCGCGGCGCGAAAAGTTCCTTTGCAACTTCGTCCCCATCTTCAATATCTGTGTTCATCTGTGTTTATCTGTGGTTCCCCCTCGTTGCCTTTCTTCGTGGTCCTTCGTGCCTTCGTGTCTTCGTGTTTATGTCTTTGCTTTGGGGCTCCACCACCCGCGCCGACTGGATCTGGGTCGAAGGCGAAAAGCCTGTCCACAGCACCATGCACCGCCATCCCTGGTGGTATGACCAGGTCCACAAAGACCAACTCTCCGGCGGCGATCTGATCAGCAACTTCGCCGACCAGCCCGGCGAAGCCGACTACGAGTTCACCGTCAAACCTCCCGCCGCTCGGCCCCTCGACCCCTCAACTCCTCGACCCCTCCAATACGACTTCTGGGTCCGTACCAATCCCCTGGATACCAGTCTTTCCTACCGCCTCAACGCCGGCGACTGGATCAAGATCGACACCAAGAAAGATCCCCTCGATTTGATCAATATCGCCGCCGACAACAAGCCCGACCTGCGCTTCATCGCCTGGATAAAAGTCGGCAAGGTGCAACTCGCGCCCGGCAAAAATACCATCGCCTTCCGCATGGATTCCCCCAACCACAACCACGGCTATCTCGATTGCTTCGTCTTCGATACCGAGCCGTTTCACCCCTCCGGCGCACTTAAGCCCGATGAACTGGGCAGGCACAATCAGGAATTGGCCGCACAAAACCAGGGCTGGGTTCCATTCCAGCCCGCCGATGATCCTTTTACTGCCGCCGCGCTGGACCTGCGCACGCTTAACGAGCCGGCCGCAGGCGCCCAGGGCCGCATTGCCGCACGTGGCGGGCAGTTCGTCCATTCGGCCACCGGCGTGCCCGTCCGCTTCTGGGCGGTCAATGGCGTCGGCAACGCCGAAGATGCCTCCGCCCTGCGCCTGGCCGCCAAGACGCTGGCCAAGCATGGCGTCAACCTGGTGCGGCTCCACGGCGGCATGTTCGATCAGGACGGCAACGCCGACCCCGCCCATGTCCAGCGTTCCATCGCCACGGTCGCCCAACTCAAGGCCGAAGGCATCTATTCTCATTTTTCCATTTATTTTCCGCTGTGGCTCCAGCCCAAGCCCGGCACCCCCTGGCTCCAGGGCTATGATGGCCACACCCACCCCTTCGGCGCGCTGTTCTTCAATCCGGACTTCCAGCGCCAGTATCAATCCTGGTGGAAGGCCCTTCTTTTAACCCCCGGTCCCGGCGGCCAACGCCTCGTGGATGATCCCGCCATCGCCAGCCTGGAAATCCAGAACGAAGACTCCCTGTTCTTCTGGACCTTTAACGACAAAATCCCCGACCCGGAGCTTCGCCTGCTGGAGACCCGCTTTGCCACGTGGCTGCAAAACCGTTACGGCACGCTGGATAAGGCGCTCGCCGCCTGGGGTAATCTTAAGGTGCAGCGCGATGTGCCGGCGCAAGGCCGCATCGGCTTCCGCCCGCTCTGGAATATGTTCAGCCAGCGCACCGCCCGCGACCAGGATACCGCGGCCTTCCTGGTCCAGACCCAGCAAATCTTCTACCAGGAAACCATCCAGTTCCTGCGCTCCCTGGGCTACAAGGGCCTGATCACCTGCTCCAACTGGATCACCGCCGACGCCCGCATCCTGACACCGCTCGAAAAACGCACCTACACCACCGGCGATTACATCGACCGCCACGGCTACTTTGGCTGCTTGGAAAAAGGCGACAACGACGGCTGGTCCGTCCGCGATGGCCACACGTATGCCGATCGCTCCGCCCTGCGCTTCGAGGCCGAAGAACCGGGCAAGCCCCGCGCGCTATCCAATCCCGTGGAAGATCCTTCCTACAACAACCTGCCCTCCATGATCTCCGAGACCACCTTCAACCGCCCCAACCGCTACCGCTCCGAAGCCCCGCTCTATTACGCCGCCTATGGCTCGCTCCAGGATACCGATTGCATCGTCCATTTCGCCTACGACACGGCACAGTGGCGCGTAAAGCCTGGATTCTTTATGCAGCCTTGGACGCTCATGACCCCCGCCATGGTCGGCCAATTCCCCGCCGCCGCACTGCTGTTCCGCAAGTCGCTGGTCACGCCCGGCGACCTGATGATCAACCTGAACCTGCGCACTGCCGACATCGAGCATCTGTCCGGCAGCCCGCTGGCCCCCGAAGCCGGCCTGGATGAACTGCGCCAGAAAGATGTCCCCCTGAATGCCCCGGCCGCGGGTGCTGCTGTGTCCCAGGGCATCATCGATCCGTTGGTCCATTTCGTCGGCCGCACCAACATCAATTTCACCACCGACGCCCGCCCATCGGTCCGCAAGGATCTGGCACCCTTTATCGATCGCACGCACCGCAAGGTCACCAGTTCCAACGGCCAACTTGTGCTGGATTACGACAAAGGCATCCTGACCATCAACGCCCCGTGCGCCCAGGCAATCAGCGGCAACCTCAAGGCCGCCGGCGCTGTCGGCTTGCGCGACATCACCATCACCTCCGACCTGGACCTCGGCCACATCATCGCCATCTCTCTGGACGACAAACCCCTGGCCACCTCCGCCAAAATCCTGCTCCAAGTCATGTCCGAAGAAAAAGCCACCGGCTTCGCCACCCGCCCCGTGGGCAACAATCTCAAAAAGATTGAAAGCATCGGCCACGACCCCTGGCTCCTCCGCAGCCTCTCGGGTACCGTGCATTTCAAACGCCCCGACGCCGCCACGCTAAAGGTAATCCCCTTGGACCCCAACGGCTACCCGACGAAAACGGCCGCACCGGCCAGCGCCGCGGCGATAACCTTATCGCCGGATACGCTGTATTACATCATTATGCGGTAGCCGGCCCGGGCGCGTGATGGATGGACAGCAGAAGATGAAGTTGGAAGTTAGAAGGCAGAATACGTTAGCGCCGTCGCAACGCGACGGGCGCGACGTGTCCGGGATAAATGTGCGCGGTGCTGGTTAACGCCTGTCGGCAATCCGCGCCCAATATCGTACACGCACTGACCATCCCAATTCCGGATTGACGCGGGTAAAATGCCGATATGAAACGCGAGCGGCGAAACATTATGACCGCGATATCAGCCGTTATGTTCGTTGTGATCCTTCTGGTCTGGATTGCCGGGCTGATGCGAACCCAAGTGCTGAGTCAGTGGGGGATGAGTGGACGTGACGTTTTTGTTGAGGCAGATTTCTGGAGATTTGACGTATTTATCCAGCGCCCCGTGGGTGGCAGACCGCCACCGCTGCCATATGGGACCCAGCTTAGCGTAATTTTCGCCTACCGCGACATCGCCTTTGACGTTTGCGGCTTCTTGTTTTGGATGGGGCGGTCCCAGGGGGCTGCCGTTGGATACCTGAATACCACGGTAATCGGATTGCCTGCGTTACCGCTTTGTTGTGTCACGGCGATCTTGCCCGTCGTGCAATTTGTTAAATGGTTTCGTCGGAAACGCCGTATTGACCCGAGAGTTTGTCGACAATGCGGTTACGACCTGCGGGCCAGTAGGAATCGTTGCCCAGAGTGTGGGCTAGAGATCCCGGTCGCCGCGAGGTAATACTGGGCCTCATAATCTTGTACGGTTGCAGACGCTGATGTATGGGCCTCGGAACGCATTCATCAAGGAGGATTTTCATGCCGCCGCCGGTGAAAGCAACGCGGATTCCGATCGCTCAATGACACGGCATGCCGCCGGGCGCGTGACGGACGGAAAACACGCCAGAAATTCGTCGAGCGTGTAATTGTCTTCGGGATAATCGAAAAGCGACTTGACGGGGACGCGCGTGCCCTTGAACACAGGTGTGCCCCCCAGAATTTCCGGGTCGATCGTAATCAGATCCGTAATATCCATGCCTTAAGGGTAGCCGGGCCGACCGGTGTGGGTCAAGCGGCGGACGGCAGACGGCGCACGGCAAACACTACGCACGGCGTGCGTGGCCGCGGGCAACCGCTAAAGATGTTTGGCCGGGTGCCATGCCCAGTGGGCGAAGGGCCCGCTGGGCATGTTCGCGAACAGGCGATAATCGTCGTTCCGGGGCGCAACGTGGAAGGTCATTTCCGTATTGCAAGATGTGGCGCAGCGCGACACCTGGCCCCGAGAGCCACCGCTAAAGGGCGGGGGCGTCGCCAGCGCCATATGTAACCAAATTAACTATTTAACCTTGTAACTACTTAACCTCATCGCCGTCACGCCCAAACCTTATCCCACCTCCTGCCCCTCTTGCGCCCCCTCCCCTATAATTGTCGACGTCCGGTGGATCCGGTTAGCAGTGCCAACGCGAAGAACATCAGGCTACCCAGCAAGACCAGTTGCGGAATGCCAAATTCCGGGCCCTCCACGCCGTCCACACCGATCAGCCCCAGCATCCCAGCTACCACCGTGCCCACCACCAATATGATGACGCCATAAATCATGACCGCCTCACCTTCTTATCCTCGCCAAGGCCCTTCCCTTAAAACCCCTTGGCATTGGTTTCGCCGCTAGGCCTTGGCCCACCCGATAGAATGCACCGCGAACTGCGTGCCAATCGCCGTTGGCAATAATACCAGCCTCAGCAGAGCTTCATCTTGCGGCAAACTGTCCAGTGCAGCTCGGTGTTTGGGGACGTATTGTCCGGCAGCGGCATGCGTTCTCTTGTAGGACGCGTCAAAACGGCCAAAAAAAATAGCCAAATACAGGGTCGCATGGGGTTGACAAGTTCCCGCTCCCGGGTTATCCTAACAAACGCCAAACTAGAAATCCTTCACGGGTGGCGGTGGCAGGTGGCGTTTCAGGGACGAAACGTGCCGGCAATGGCCCCCCAGATACCTTTTTTGAGGAGGATTTCTGCATGCTTTGTCGGACTGTTCTTTCGGAGGGGCCGCACCATGGCCAAAACTTTCAACCGGTTCCGTTGCCTTCCGCAGGGGTAGCGGGGGTGGAGGGGGTCGAGGGGGTGGAGGCACACCGCGCACACCAGGTCAGTTTCAACGCCCTGTTCCTCGACTCGGTGGCGCACCGCCCACAGATCGGCCTGGCGCTTCAGGATCTCGTTCACCGCGTGGCGCGGCGGGTGCGGTTTCCTTCCGCGCAATGCCGCGCGGAACTTTCCCGCGACATCTATCTGCATTGCCTGGAAATCCTGGATCAGTACTACCCCACCCACGGCCACGCCTACCGCTGGTTTGCCCTGGCGGCCCGGCGGGAATTCTGGCTACGGCTGGGCCAGGAGCGCCGCCGTCGCACATGCTCCCTGGGCGATGTCGATCATGACGCCGCCCGTCTGCGCCCGCTGCCCTCCCTGGCCGGACGCCACCGGGCCGCGCCGCTGGTCAGCGCGCGCCTCGGTTTGCGTTTCACCACCTATCTCGATGACCTGCTCCAGCGTACCCTCGCCCGCCATGGCCAGGCCGCCACCGCCGCCGATGCCCAGCTTACGCGCGGCATGGTCCTGGCCCTCCAGGAAGTCCGCCACCGCGTCGCCGGAACCTACCGGCCCCTGACCCAGGCGGGCTTGGTGTATACCCAGCGGCACCGCGTGGAGCAGGATGACGCGAATGACGAAACCGCAGTGGCGAATGACTAATGACGAATGACGAATCAATTCCCAATTGATCAATGAGGAAATGACGAAACGATAGGCCGGTCCTCCCGTTTGGTGCTTGGGCATTGGTCATTGAAGTTTGATTCGTCATTAGTCATTCGTCATTACACCCCCAACTATCGATCACCCGATTTACAAGGAGAAGCCATGACCATCGAAACCGTCCCCCTTTCCACCATCCACCTCGATCCGGCCAACGTCCGCACCCATCCGCAGCGCAACCTCGACGCCATCACCGCCAGCCTGGCGCGCTTCGGCCAGCAGAAGCCCATTGTGGTCGATGCTCGCGGCATGATTCGTGCCGGCAACGGCACCTACGTCGCCGCCCAGGCCCTCGGCTGGACGCACATCAACGTCGTGCGCACCAGCCTCGTGGACGCCGAGGCTATCGCGTATGCCATCGCCGACAATCGCACCACGGACCTGGGCGCATGGGACACTTCCGCCCTCGCCCAACAATGGGCCGCGCTGGATGCCGAACTTCAAAGCATCGCCGGCTTCAACCAGCAGGAACTCGACGACCTGCTAAAAGACCTGCCCGCCGTGCCGGAGCCCGAGCCGCTTACCGACCTGTCCGTGCCCGAACTCTACCAGGTGGTGGTCGACTGCGGCGATGAAACCCGCCAGCAGGAACTCTTCACCCGCCTAAAAGAGGAGGGCTACAAATGCCGCTTGTCGCTGCTGTAAATGAATGCCGCGTGGCCGATTCCTTCCGCGTGCAGCAAGTGGCCGGCATGTTCGATCTGGCCGTGCCGCAGGTATCGCGCAGCACCTTTGCCGCCGAAATCCCCGGCCTTTCAGAGCCCTGGCAGATCGGCTTGATCGTCGGCCCCTCCGGCAGCGGCAAGTCCACCATCGCCCGCCAGGCCTTTGGCGAAAGCCTTTACACGCCCAGCGCCTGGCCGGCGGATGCCGCCGTGATTGACGGCTTTGGCCCTGCCGCCCCGGATATCAAGACGATTACCCAGGCGCTCACCGCCGTGGGCTTCTCTTCCCCGCCTGCCTGGCTGCGCCCCTACGCCGCCTTGAGCAATGGCGAGAAGTTCCGCTGCGATCTGGCTCGCGCCCTGCTTGTCGGCGGCCCGCTGGTGGTCTTTGACGAATTTACCAGCGTGGTCGATCGCACCGTCGCGCAGATCGCCAGTGCCGCCGTCGCCAAGGCCATCCACACGGGCCGCATGGCGCGGCGTTTTGTCGCCGTTTCGTGCCACTACGACATTGCCGACTGGCTCGCGCCCGATTGGGTCGTGGATATGGCCACGCAGTCTCTGGCCCGGGGGCAGCTTCAGCGACCGAGAATTACCTTGGAAATCGTTCGTTGCCACCATGCGGCGTGGGGAGTCTTTGCGCACCATCACTATCTGACCGCCACGCTCAATCGCAACGCCCGCTGTTATCTGGCCTCCTGGAACCAGCAGCCCGTGGCGTTTTGTGCCGTCATGCCGCTGGCCGGTTTCAAAGGCCGCTGGCGCATCGCGCGGCTGGTGGTGCTGCCGGATTACCAGGGCATCGGCATCGGCTCGCACCTGCGCGATGCCGTCGCGGAGTTGACGGTGGCTGAAGGCAAACGCCTGAACCTGGTTACCAGCCATCCCGCGATGATTCACAGCCTGCGTGCTGCCCCGCAGTGGCGCTGCGTCAACATCATGCCCCGGGGCCGTAGTGCCCGCACCGCCTGGCACCGCCGCCTGCGCGTCGCCACCAACCGCCCGGTCGTGTCGTTCGAGTACACCGCGTCACCCGCGGAAACGGCGCCACGATAGCCGTCGCTGCAGCGGCGACGTTAACGTCCGCGGCACGCGCCTGTTAGACATTAAATTGTGGAGGGACTCATCATGAAAAATGCACAAATCGCACCTCCGACCGATCTTGCCAGGTTGGAGCACTATGCCCAATCCGGCGCCACCGATGCCGAGTTGGCGGACCTGGCTGGTCTGACGGAAAAACAGCTCCGGCGCCGCTATCGACGGCAACTGCGTCAGTGGCGGGCCGCGGGGCGCTGCTATCTGCGTGCGGCTCAATTCAAGACCGCGCTCAAGGGCAATGCCCCCATGCTCACCTGGCTGGGCAAGCACGAACTTCAACAGGGCGAGCAGGAAACCACTATCGCCGAACCAGTCAAAACCTATATCGGAATAGACCTCGATGCGGTTTAAGACGGATCAAACGAAGGTGAGCCACAGATGAACACAGATAAACACGGATAAAGGCAAAAGTTTTCGAGCTATTAACCGAACCCCTTTAATGTTCCGTCGAAGGTAAACGGCAGTCTGCCGCGGTCATTCTTTGTTCCCGGCTAAATTGAATTATCTGTGTTCATCTGTGTTTATCTGTGGTTCCATTATCTGGTGTTTAGTACGTCGATGACGGGATGAGGAGGGGAAAATTATGGAATCGAATTCCGCGGCCTACCAGCCGCGCGGCGCTGCCCGGGACCTGTTCCCGGCGCGCGATCAGGAAATCCTAATCGAAGGCCCGGCCGGCACCGGCAAGACCCGGGCGGTCCTGGAAAAAGTCTTTTTGTGCGCCCAGAAATACGCCGGCATGCGTGCCCTGCTGGCCCGTAAAACTCGCGCTTCGATGGTGCAATCCGTCCTGGTCACGCTGCACGAAAAGGTGCTGCCCCCAGGCCATCGTCTCCACCGCGGCCCGCAACGCCAGTACCGCCAGACCTACCGCCTGGCCAACGGCTCGGAATTGGTCATCGGCGGGCTGGATAATGCCGATCGCATCATGTCCACCGAGTACGACCTGATCGCCGTGTTTGAAGCCACCGAGGCCACGCTGGAAGATTGGGAAAAGCTCACCACCCGCCTGCGCAATGGCGTCATGCCGTACCAGCAAGCCATCGCGGATTGCAATCCCGGCTCCCCGTCGCACTGGCTCAACGTGCGCGCCCGGCGCGGGCTCATGCGCCGGCTGTGCTCCCGCCACCAGGACAACCCCGTCTATTGGGATCAGGCCGCCGGCACTTGGACGCCCCAGGGGACCAGCTACCTGGCCACGCTTGATCGCCTGGACGGCATCCGGCACCAGCGGCTGCGCCTGGGGCAATGGGCCGTGTCCGAAGGGCTGGTGTATCCCACGTTCCTGGAGCATACGCTGGAACATCCGGGTCCGGGATTTTGCTTGCCGTCGCCCGCCGTACGCGTGGCGGCCGGGGTGGACTGGGGCTTCCGGGATCCCCTGGCGGCCGTGGTCGGGGCGCTCTGCCAGGATGGAGGCCTCTATATCGTCGAGGAGTTGTACGAACCCAGCCTCACCTTCGATGAGGTAGAGGATCGCCTGCGGCAGCTGCGCCGCAAATGGCGGATCGAAGAAATGTTTTGCGATCCCTCCCGGCCCGATCTGATCACGGGCCTGTTGCACAAGGGTATTCCCTGCTACTCCAACCAGATCAAGTGCATTGCCGCCGGCATTGCCATGGTCACGCAGCGCCTGCGCTCCACGGCCGAGCCGTTGTGGATCTATCAGAACTGCGCGCATCTGCTGCGCGAAGCCGGTGAATATGAATACGCGCCCCAGCGCACCGGCCCGGCCCGCGAAACCCCGCCCGACAAATTCAATCATGCCCTGGATGCCCTGCGCTATCTGGTCTGCGGCCTGGACCGCTGGCGCGTATTGTCGGGCGACACCGCCGCCGACCGCGAGGCCATCACGGCGCCACCGGCCGAAACCCTGCAACGCCTGGGACACCATCCGGCCGCACCGCAAGTCCTGGCCCAAAGTCAGGCCCGGCAAGAGGCCGCACGTCGCTTTCGCCGAACCTGGGGGGCCTGAAGCGGGCCGGGCACGCCGCGTAGAAACCGGAGCGAAACAAATTCGCTGCAAACGTTCAACGTTCAACGTTCAACGTCCAACGAAGGCGTGTCATTGAACGTTGGACGTTTAGCGTTGAACGTTGAACGTTCAAAAGAACGCCGGAAGTTATTTTGGGTCGGCTCCCAACTCGTTAGGGGTTCCCGGCAAGACAGGTTCCCGCCCGCCGCACTGGCCACACCCCGCCCCAGGCGGGTATCCTGTGGGGCGTTATCACATTCACACAGGAAATCCCCATGACTCCGCGCATTGGCATTATCGGCGGCTCGGGCCTCGGACAATCCCTTCTGGCCGGCATCGGCGGCACGGCGGCGCCAACCACCACGCCGTTCGGCAACCCCTCGGCCGATCCGATCCTGGCCGAGTGGCAGGGCATTCCCATCGTCTTTCTGGCCCGCCATGGCGTGGGCCATACCATTCCGCCATCCTGCATTCCCTTCCGCGCCAACATCCATGCGCTCAAGTCCCTGGGCTGCCGCTGGATTATTGCCAGCGGGGCCGTCGGCTCGCTGCGCGAAGGCATCGCCCCACGCGACCTGGTTATTCCCGATCAGATTATCGATAAGACCCACCGCCGCATCGGCACTTTTTTCGATGACGCCGCGGTGCACGTGGAATTTGCCGACCCCTTCTGCCCGACGCTGCGCGGCATTCTTAAAGGCGCTGCGGCCGATACCAAGCCCACCCACTTCGCCATTCACCCGGCCGGCACCTATGTTTGCATGGAAGGCCCGGCCTTTTCCACCAAGGCCGAGTCCCACATGCACCGACAGTGGGGGGGGGATCTGATCGGCATGACCGCCTGCCCGGAGGCCAAACTCGCCCGCGAGGCGGAGATCAGCTACGCTCTGGTCGCCTTGGCCACCGACTACGACTGCTGGCGCCCCCACGATCCGGACCTTTCCAAACAGGCTTTGCTGACCGAGATCATTGGCCACCTCCATGCCGCCAGCGATCACGGCTTAAGCCTGATCAAAGCGGCCGTGCCGCGGCTCTGGGCTCTCCGCCAGCAGGAATTCTACGCCCATAAGGCGCTCGAACTGGCCATCTGGTCGGATAAGTCCAAAATTCCCACCGCCACCCGGGCCAAACTCGACCTGCTCTGGGGCCACTACCTGCGGTAAGACGATGCCCGTTGCCCGCGTGGCCCATTTTGCGACCCATTTATAGCCGTCGCCGTAGCGGCGATGTTCTGGACCGATCCCCGCCGTTTTGTGGTAATTGTTGAGAGTTCCGCCTTTAGGCCAAGACCGTCCAATGGTCGTTTTGAAAAAGTGAGCCTCCCTGCCATCATGGAGATGTTGTAAGTCCCGTGTAGCAGGGAGGCTACGATGTTTTCTATCGGCAAGGAAGCCGTCAA